>Peterbilt_p2__coassemble_496_pt1 | contig 28477 bp, 24 predicted proteins | sample Peterbilt_p2__metabat2_low_PE_018 | metagenome-assembled genome bin Peterbilt_p2
AGGAGGAAACGAATTCCCATGCGTTTGCGTTTGGAAACAGATTATGGAATTCGATGCATGCTGTATCTGGCACAGCAGACCGATTATGTGCAGGCCGGCAAGATCGCCGCGGCGATGGATGTGCCGGAAAATGTGATCCCCCGGGTGCTCAGCCGGCTGAAAAAGGCCGGGCTGGTGCAGGCCCGCAGCGGGGTGACCGGCGGCCACAAGCTGGGCCGCCCCGCCAGCGAGATCACCATGCTGGACATCATCTCCAGCATGGAGGATCACACCATGCTGGGCCGCTGCCTGGGCGACAGTGCCAAAACGCCGGAGCAGAGCGGCGCCATTGCAGGGATGCAGCACTATTTTCTGGAGCTGCAGCAGGTGATGGAAAATTCCATGCGGTCGGTCACGGTGGAGCAGATGCTCACCGAGCAGACCGCCTGAAGTGAAAACAGAACAATAGGCCGGGGAGCTCTGCTCCCCGGCTTTTTGTTTTGACAAAGCCCGGTGGCTGTGATATACCAAGATTGAAATATATCAAAATGAATGAGTTTGCGCGGCAGAGCGAAAAGCCTGCCGCAGGAGGGGGAACCAAGTATGAAAACAATCGAACAGCAGCTGGCCCAGTGGAGCCGTATCCGCCGGTATCTGGATATTTCCTATTCCTATGTGCTGGCAAAGCGGATGGAAGAGCCCCGCACCAACCCGGTGCTGGGCTACCGCACCGCCGGCAGCCGGGCCGAGTTCGAGACCGGCGAGCTGCTGGCCGCCGAGATGCGTGCCATCGGCCTTTCGGTGGAAAAGCACCGCTTTACGCTGGACGGGTGGGACTTCCACCACGCCCGCCTTACTTATAAAGACGAAGCGGGCCGCGAGCACACCGCCGAGCTGGGCGGCTACCAGACCGACTTCGACACCAAAGGCCCCAGGCACTACACCCTGATCGACGCAGGCACCGGCACCGCCGCCGAGCTGGACCGGCTGGATGTGCGGGGCAAGCTGGTGCTGGTGCACATCAACCAGCGAAACGACTGGTGGATCAACTACCCGGCCTATCAGGCCCATCTGCGGGGGGCGGCGGCCATTCTGGCGGTGCAGGCAGGCGGCTACGGCGAGGTGGACGAGCAGGCGCTGAACGCCCAGAACATCTGCGGCCCCCGGCAAGCGCCGGCCTTCTCCATGTCCCGAAAGGACGCGGCCGGGCTGGCCCGGGCGGCGGGCCTTGGCTTCGGCCGCTGCGCCGAGGTGACGCTGGACGCAAAGAGCACCGTGATGCCGGAAACGGAAAGCTACAACATCGTGGGCACCCTGCCCGGCGAGGACACCGACGAGATGATCGTGGTGAGCGCCCACTACGACTCCTATTTCGAGGGCTTTCAGGACGACAACACCGCCGTTTCCCTGATGCTGGGCATGGCCCGCGCCTTGAAACTGGCGGGCTACAAGCCCAAAAAGACGCTGGTGTTCTGCGCCTTCGCCGCCGAGGAGTGGGGCGTGATCGACAGCCGCTACGACTGGTCCACCGGCGCATACAACCAGATCTTCCGGGTTCAGCCGGACTGGGCGGGCCGGGTGATCGCCAACATCAATCTGGAGCTGCCCGCCCACGCCCACGGCAAAAAGCACCGGGTGCGCAGCGTGTATGAGCTGAAGCGCTTTCTGAGCGAGTGCATCCGTGCGCTGCCCGCCGAGGTGGCAAACCTCTACCCCAAGGGGGTGGGGGTGGTCTGCCCGGTGCAGACCTGGTCGGACGATTTCTCCATGGCCATCGGCGGCGTGCCCAGCATGGTGGACGAGTTCGGCGGCGGCCGGTTCATGGCCACCCATTACCACTCCCAGTTCGACAACGACGGCGCTTATGACGAAAAGGTGTATCTGTTCCACCATCTGTTCTACACCTGGGTGCTGCTGCGGCTGGACGGCTGCGTGCTGCCCCCGCTGGACTTTGCCGAGCGGCTGTGGGCGCTGGACGCCAGCCTCACCAACCAGAAGCTGAGCGCCCAGACCGAGGGCTCCTTCCGCAAAAAGCTGGCCGAGGCCGCCCGCCGGGCGGATAAGCTCACCCGCTGGGTCTGGAAAGTGAATCAGGGCGAGGTGGAGCTGAGCGAGGAGGAGCGGGTGGCGCTGCGCCGCCGCCTGCTGGAGATCTTCCGCCTTGCGCAGGACTGCTTTGTGCGGCTGGACTGGAGCGAGAACGCCATCTTCCCCCACGAGAACACCCAGGCGAACCTGAACGCGCTGCACACCGCGGCCTGGCAGCTGGCGGCGGGCATGGGCAAACAGGCGGTGGAAAACCTGTGCGCCATCGACGACAACCACTATGCCAATGCCTTTGACCCGGCGGTGGTGGATTACTTTGCGGACAAGGCCCGCAACCAGCCCCCCGAGCGGCTGATGTGGGGCGCGGGCCGTTTGCAGGAGCGGCTGGCGCTGGGGAGCCTGTTGCGCCGCATCAAGGCGGAGGAAAAGGCGGAAAAGCCGGATCACGCCGCCGCTCTGGCCCAGGTCAAGCAGCTGAAAAAGGACCAGCAGGAGCTGCTGAAGGAGATCGTCAAGACCGAGACCGCCGACCTTGCCCGGCTGAGCAGAACCCTCAAGCAGACCACCGGCGAATTTTTTGCCGGGAAAGGGGAGTGAGCCGCCGTGCAGACCGACCGACTTTACCGGGTGACGGAATACGACATTCCCAACGTGATCCGCACCCTGACCGAATGCTTTCAGGCGGACCCGTTGTACCGGCAGCTGATCCCGGATGCGGACGTGCGCCAGCGCACCCTGCCGGAAATTTTTAACTGCGACGCCAACGAGATGCTCTCCTGCTGCAACGTGTATGCGGACAGCCACGAGGTGGGCGGGCTGGTGATTCTGGACGATGAGACCGAGCCCTACGACCCGCTGCGCTATTTTTCCACCGAGGCCTTTTACGCCCTGAAAACCGACGTGTGCCTGGTGCGGGAGGACTGGTCGCTGAAAACCCTGTGGAACTTCTTTCTGGGCCGGCAGTACCTGAACTCCCGCTGGACCGAGGAGCTGCCGGACAACCGGATGCAGCTGATCTATTTCGCGGTGCGCCCGGTCTTGCAGGGCGCGGGGGTGGGCCACAGGATGATCCAGCCGGTGATGGACTACGCCGACGAGCACGGGCTGCTCATCTCGCTGGAGACCCACAACCCGGCCAACCTGCCCCGCTACGACCACTACGGCTTCGACGTGTACAAAACCCTGAAAAGCCATTTTGAACTGACCCAATACTGTCTGGTGCGCCAGCCGGGCGCGCCGCTGCGACCCAGAGGAGAGAAAGGAATGTGAACCATGCCCCGCTTTGATTTTGCCTATGGCAGCGGCCGGGTGAAGCTGGACCTGCCGGAGAACGCCCGGTATCAGGAGCTGCACGGCCACAACGAACCCCCCATCGAGGACATCCCCGCCGCTTTGCGCGCCGCGCTGGAAGCGCCCATCCATGAAAAGCCCCTGCGCAGCTGGCTGCAGCCCGGCGACGCGGTGACCCTGATCATCAGCGACATGAGCCGCTTCTGGATGCGGCAGGATCTGGTGATTCCCGCGCTGGTGGAGTATATGGAAAAAGAGTGTGGCATCAAGACCGACGATCTGGTCATTCTGGTGGCCAACGGCACCCACATCGGCGGCGACGAGGCCGAGCTGCGCACGCTGGTGACCGATGCGGTCTATGACCGGGTGCGGGTGGTGAACCACGACTGCCTGGCCGATGACCTTGTGTATCTGGGCACCACCAGCCGGGGCACCGAGGTGGTGGTGAACCCGCTGGCGGTGGGCCGCAAGGTGGTGGCGCTGGGCGCGGCCACCCAGCATGTGATGGCCGGCTTTGGCGGCGGGCGCAAGAGCATCCTGCCCGGCATCGCCTCCATGAAAACCATCCAGCAGAACCACGCCCACTCGCTGGACCCGAACGAACCCCATTCCAACCCGGCCATCGGCAACGCGGTGCTGGAGGGCAACCCCCTGCACGAGGACATGTGCGAGGCCGCGGCCATGGTGGAGCAGCTGTATGTGGTGAATCTGGTGATGAACGCAGGCATGAAGCTGGCCCGCATTACCGCCGGTCACTGGCTGGATTCCTGGCTGGAGGCCTGCAAGGCTGCCGACGCCATGTACCAGACCTCCATCCCGGAAAAGGCGGATGTGATCATCACCAGCTGCGGCGGCTACCCGAAGGATATGTCGCTGTATCAGGGCACCAAGACCATCGACAACGTGGAGTTCGGCCTGAAAAAGGGCGGCACGCTGGTGCTGCTGGCCGAATGCCGGGACGGCGGCGGCCCCGCCGAATATTTCGACTGGGTGGATTCTCTCTGCGCCGGTACGCTGGACGCGGATCTGCGCCGCAACTTCACCATCCCCGGCTACATCTTCTATCTGAACTGTGAGCAGGCCGCCCGCTACAACATCCTCATGCTCACCACCGCCCCCGCCGAGCCGCTGGCGCGCATGGGCATCAAAGCCTTCACGGACCCGGCCGAGCTGTGCCGCCAGCTGGAGCTGGACGGCAAGCTGGTGTATGTGATTCCCAACGGCTCCACCGTGATCCCCGCAGTGAAATGATGCGCCCGGCGGCGATATGCTGCATATTCACTGCATAACGAATATTTATGCACGGCCCGCCGTGCAAACTGCCACAAGACCGGGGCGCAGAGCCGTCCCGGTTTTGTGAATTCCATGGAAAAAACGATTCAGGCTGAATATTTTTGCAAAAATACCTTGCAAAAATCGGAATAGTGCGTATAATTATACACATGGACGGGGCACACACCCCGCAAAGCAAAACGAACCACGGCGGCGCGGGCCGGGCAAAGGGAGCCCGACCGGGGGAAAAACAGCAACCCCAATGCCGCCCCATATACGGAGGGAATCAACCATGAAAAAGTTTCTTGCCATTGCCATGGCCGCTGTTCTCAGCCTGAGCCTGGCCGCCTGCGGCGGCGCTTCTTCCAGCACCGCCTCTTCCGCCGCTGCCTCCTCTGAGGCCGCTTCCACCGCCGCTTCTTCCGAAGCCGCCAGCGCATCCGCCACCGCTTACGACTACTCTTCCTACACCGGCGAGACCATCGACGCCATCAAGGCCAAGGGCAAGCTGGTTCTGGGCACCGAGGCTCAGTACGCTCCCTTCGAGTTCAAGGATCTGGACGCCAACTTCGTGGGCTGCGACATCTGGCTGGCCCAGCAGATTGCCGACGTTCTGGGCGTTGAGCTGGAAGTGATGGACATGGCTTTTGACGGCATCATCCCCGCCGTAAAGTCCAACCAGGTGGACATCGGCATCGCTGCCTTCACCGTGGACGAGGAGCGCGCCAAGGAGATCGACTTCACCGACATGTACCAGAAGGACGAGCAGATGCTGATCGTCAAGAAGGGCAACGAGGAAGTTTACACCACCAAGGAGTCCCTGGTCGGCCAGCAGGTTGGCGCCCAGCGCGGCACCACCCAGAGCAAGCTGATCCAGAGCGCTCTGCCCGATTCCACCCTGTTTGAGCTGGACAAGTGGCCCACCCTGGCCATGGAAGTGGCCAACGGCAACATTGCCGCCATCGTGGTGGACGGCGCCGTGGGCGAGAGCCTGATCGCCACCAACGACGGCATTGCTCAGGCCAACTTCACCTTCAGCGCCGAGGAGGCCAACTTCGGTAAGGCCGCCGTGGTTGCCAAGGGCGAGGATGACCTGAAGGAGCTGGTGAACGCCGTGATCGCCAACGTGACCGCCGACGGTTCCTTCCAGGCTGCCTACGACGAAGCGGTTGAACTGGCCGGCACTCTGGGCGTATAATAAAAGGAAAAAAGGGCATCCTCACACCCCGGTTCGGGGCGTGAGGATGCTGTTGTGTCTCTACGAAAGGGGAGTCTTATGGAGTTTCTGGAAAAGATGGTGACCCTGTTCACCAAGTACAACAGCTTCTTCAGCGCAGGTGTGGCCAACACCATCATTCTTGCGTTGTTCACGGTGCTGCTGGGCACCGTGCTGGGCACACTGCTGGCCATCATGAAGCTGGGCAAATTTGCCCCCACCCGCTGGCTGGCCAACGTTTACATCGAGTTCATCCGCGGCACGCCGCTGATGATTCAGGTAATGTTTCTGTTCTATGGCCTGCCCATGGTGGGAATCACCTTCCCCAGCCTGCCTTTCATCTCCAACTCCGACCGGTTCATGGCCGGTATCTGCGCCATGAGCATCAACAGCGGCGCCTATGTGGCCGAGATCATCCGCAGCGGCATCCAGGCGGTGGACAAGGGCCAGACCGAGGCCGCCCGCAGCCTGGGCTTCAAGTCCGGCCAGACCATGCGCATGGTGGTGCTGCCTCAGGCCATCAAGAACATTCTGCCCGCTTTGGGCAACGAGTTCGTGACCGTGATCAAGGAATCCTCCATTGTATCGGTCATCGGCATCGCTGACCTGATGTACCAGACCAACAGCGTGATCTCCACCACCTACCGCTCGCTGGCGGCGCTGGCGGTGGCAGCCATCATCTACTTTATCATGACCTTCGTAACCTCCCGCCTGATCGCGTTTGCAGAAAGGAAAATGGCCAATGGCACAAGATGAACTGATCGTTGTAAAAGATTTGAACAAGTCCTTCGGTAAGCTCCATGTGCTCAAGGATGTGAACGCCACCATCCGCAAGGGTGAAGTGGTGGCGGTGATCGGCCCCTCCGGCAGCGGCAAAAGCACCTTTCTGCGCTGTTTGAACCTGTTGGAGGTACCCACCAGCGGCCATGTGTTCTTTGAAGGAGTGGACATCTGCGACAAAAAGACCAACATCGACCTGCACCGCCAGAAGATCGGCATGGTGTTCCAGCAGTTCAACCTGTTCAACAACATGACCGTTCTGCAAAACATCACCGCCGCGCCGGTGAAGATCCGCAAAATGGACCCCAAGGCCGCCGAGGAAAAGGCCCTGCAGCTGCTGGACCGGGTGGGCCTGAAGGATAAGGCGGGCAGCTACCCCGCCCAGCTTTCCGGCGGCCAGAAGCAGCGCGTGGCCATTGTGCGTGCGCTGGCCATGGAGCCGGACGTGATGCTCTTCGACGAGCCCACCAGCGCTTTGGACCCCGAGATGGTGGGCGAGGTGCTGCAGGTTATGAAGGATCTGGCCGCCGAGGGCATGACCATGGTGGTGGTGACCCACGAGATGAGCTTTGCCCGCGAGGTGTCCAGCCGGGTGGTCTTTATGGCCGACGGCCAGATCCGGGAGGATCGACCCGCCCGGGAGCTGTTTGCAGACCCCCACGACGACCGCCTGAAGGACTTCCTTTCCAAGGTTCTCAACCTGTGAGAAAACCCGCTTCGCGGCGGGGCGAAAATGTGATATACTGGGCATGAAAAAGCGCCCGGAGCACAAGGGCAATGCCGCACAATTCCAGGTGGCGGAGCGCGCCGGAAAATTTTGACGCGATACGCCGCCTGAGCCGGCAGGCGTGAATTATGCGGTGTTGCCCAAGACAAAAACAACGCGGCGCGGCTCCCCTTGCAAAAAGGGGGCCGGGCCGCTTTTTTGTGCCCGGGGCAAAGAGGAATGGGGGAAACGGAAGATGAACATCTGCATCGGGGTGCTTTTGTGCTTTGCGGTGCTGGGCCTTGCGGATAAAATTCTGGGCGGGCGGCTGGGCGTTGCCGCCGAGCTGGACCGGGGGCTTGCGGCCATGGGCTCTTTGAGCCTTTCCATGACCGGTATCTACTGCCTGATCATCACCGCCATGAGCGTGCTGGAGGGCGGGCTCTCGGCGGTGAGCCGGGCGCTGCCCTTTGACGCTTCGCTGGCCGCGGGCATGCTGCTGGCCCCGGATATGGGCGGCTGGGCCACCGCCAGCCAGCTGGCGGCAAACGGGGCGCTGGCGGCCTACAGCGGCCTGCTGGTGGCCTCCACGCTGGGCTGCCTTGTGAGCTTCACGCTGCCCATTGCGCTGGGCAGCCTGGAGCATTACCAGATCCACGGCTTCATGCAGGGGGTGGTGTGGGGCCTGATCGCCCTGCCCGCGGGCCTTGTGGCGGGCGGGCTGGCGCTGGGCCTTGCGCCGCTGGCACTGGCGCGGAATCTGTGGCCGGTGCTGGTGCTCTGCGCGCTGCTGGTGGCCGGGCTTGCCAAAGCGCCCCGGCTCTGCCTGGGTGCGCTGGCGGGCTTTGGTGAGGCGGTGCGGGTGCTGGGCGTGCTGGCCTTCGGCGCGGTGGCGCTGGGCCTGTTTCTGCCCAGGCTGGCCATCGCCCCCCAGAGCCTGGTGGCCGAGGCGCTGATCATTGTGTTCAAGATCACGGTGGTGGTGTGCGGGGCCATGGTGGCCACCGCCCTGCTCATGGCCCGCTGCGGCAGTGCGGTGAGCCGGGTGGCGGCGGTGCTGGGCGTAAACGAATACGCGGTGCTGGGGCTGCTGGCGTCGCTGGTGTCCACCGTGTCCATGCTGCCGCTGTACGCCCGCATGGACGTGCGGGGCAAGGTGATGAACGCGGCGGTTTCGGTGAGCGGGGCCTTCGTGCTGGGCGGCCAGATGGCCTTTGTGTCCAGCGTGAGCGATGCGCGCAGCGTGGCGGCCTTCTTTGTGTGCAAGCTTCTGGGCGGCGCGCTGGCGGCGGCGCTGGCGCTGAGGTTCACCAGAAACGAGCAGCCGGAAACGGCGGCTTGAGTACAAACGGATAGAAAAGCCGGGCCGGTGCGGGGGAAAATCCCCTCGCACCGGCCCGGCGCTCTTTATTCGGTTTTCTCCTGCGGCGGCTCCGCCCCAGCCTGTTCGTTTTCGGGGGGCTGGGCAGCGTGGGCGGGCTCCAGCTTTTCCGTGTTGAACAGCCCGCCGAAGATGGTCATGAACAGAATCTTGATGTCCAGAAAGATGGACCAGTTTTCAATATACCAGATGTCGCACTGGATGCGCCCCTCGATGGAGGTATCGCCCCGGAAGCCCTTCACCTGAGCCCAGCCGGTGATGCCCGGCCGCACCTGATGCTTCACCATGTAAAGGGGCACCGTTTCCTTGAACTGCTCCACAAAGTGAGGGATTTCCGGCCGGGGGCCGATCAGGCTCATGTCGCCCTTGAGCACGTTGAAGAACTGGGGCAGCTCGTCGATGCTGCACTTGCGGATCAGGCTGCCGAACCAGGTTTTGCGGGGGTCGGAATTCTGGCTCCAGCCGGTGTCCTGGCTGGCGTTCACCCGCATGCTGCGGAACTTGTACATGGTGAACAGCTTCTTGTTCAGGCCAACCCGCTGCTGGCGGAACAGGATCGGCCCCGGGCTGGACAGCTTCACCCCGATGGCTGCAATCAGCATGATGGGGCTGGTGAGCACGATCAGCACAAGGCTGCCCACAATGTCCATGCCGCGCTTCAAGGCCGCGTTGAGCATGTTGTCCAGCGGGATGGTGCGGATGCTGATCAGCTTTACCGAGCCGATCACATCCACGGTGGGGCGGCTGGGAATGTAGTCGTTGTAGAAGGGGATGATGCGGATCTTGGCGCCTTGCTTTTCGCAGGAGGCGATGATGGTGTTCATGAACTGGGTCTCGTGGGGCTCCAGCGCCACGATCACCTCGTCCACCGCGGGGCCGGCCAGAAGATCCGGCAGATCCTCGTAGCGGCCCAGATATTGGCCCAGGCTCTGCTTTTCGCTGGCGGCCACATAGCCCAGCACATTGTAGCCATACTGGGGGTTGCGGCGCAGCGAATCCACATATTCAAAGGCCAGCCGGCCGTTGCCCACAATCAGAACATGCTTCAGGTTGTAGCCCAGCATCCGGAAATGGCGCAGGAAATGCCGCACCGTGACCCGCTTGAGCACCACGAGCCCGGTGGAGAACACGTAAAACAGCACCAGCACCCCGCGGGAGAAATCCACCGCCCGGGTGAGATACAGCGTCATGCCGATGAGCAAAAGGCCCAGCAGGTTCGCCTTTAACAGGGCGATGGTCTCGTCCAGCAGGGTGGAAAACCGGAAGGAGCCGTAGAGCTTGAAGGCGTAGTAGATGGCGGCCATGAACACGCCGTAGAGCAGGGCGGGAAAAATTGCGCCGTTTTGCAGCAGCACCACGGCCGGGTTGAGCAGATTATTGCGGTAAACGCCCAGCCAGAGCCACACCGCCAGCAGATACGCCAGAGCGATGAGGAAGATGTCCAGCAGGCAGTTCACAATATTAAGCAAACGCTGGTTTTTGCGGATCATACCGGTAAGCCCCCTCTGCGGGCCCCAAAGCGGCCCGGGAAAACAGTCTTACTCTTTATTATAAGCAAATGGGCGCAAAAGTCCATGTTTTGATTGATTTTGTCATGAAACGGGAACGAAAAGTTTACAAATAAGCCGGGCTCCCCGAAAAAGGGAACCCGGTTTTTGAAAAGATGGCGGTCAGTCGATCACGGTTTTGGTGCGGCCGATGCCCACCGAGGCGGCGGTGATCTTTTTCCAGGTGTTGCAGCCGCAGATGCCGTCCGCCGTCAGGCCGCTCTGGCGCTGGTAGGCCTTCAGGGCGTTTTCGGTGTTGGGGCCGAACTTGCCGTCCAGCGTGCGGGTGGAGTAGCCCAGGGCGTTCAGCGCGTCCTGCAAAATGAGCACATAGGTGCTCACCGAGCCCCGGCGCACGGTGGGGTAACCGGCGGTGGTGCCGCTGCAGGCGGGCTTGCCGTAGCGCCGGTCAAAGTGCACCCAGGTGGGGGTCATGTCCTGGGGCTCCACATAGCCCCAGGCCCCGGTGTTTTTGGCTGCCTTCCAGATGGCGTTGCGGGCAGAGGACCCCTGCCCCTGGCCCACGTCGAATGCAACGCCCGCGTAGTGCTGGCTGCGGGTGCCGTGGCCGCCCTCCCAGATGCGCTTGAAGGCGTAGCCGATGTGGATGCCCTTGCCGTAGCTGCGGCGGGTCAGGTTCCAGGCCTCCATGGCGGCGGTGGTGGTCCAGAGGGTGGGGCTCTGGCTGCTGCCCCGGAACTCCTTCACCTTCATGGTGGTGCCGTAGGAATAGGGCATGGTGTCGTTTTCGCCCAGATTGTAGGTGATCATCTTGTTGGAATATGCGTCGTACACATAGATCTTGGGCATGGGGAACGCTCCTTTCGTTGATGAAATGGGTTCAGGCATCGGGAATGGGCGGGTACAAAAGCGCGAAGATCGCATCCCAGGTGTTGCGGTCCACCGCGCCGGTGGGCGGCAGGCCCAGCCCCTGCTGGAAAGCGACCACCGCGCTTTGGGTCTCTTCGCCGTAAACGCCGTCGTTCGGAACAAAATCCGCCACGCAGTACAGCTGGGCGATGCCGTTCATGGCCTGCTGCAGCGAGCTTACCGCCCCGCCCGCGCTGCCAGGGGCCATCACATAGCCCGGATACTCCGGCACTCCGGCGGGTACTGTGGAATCCGGCACCCCGGCGGCAAGGCTCAGGAAGGTGGCCTCCAGCGCGTTCCAGATGAATTCGTCCACGGCGTCGGTTTCCGGCTGGCCAAATTCCATCTGCCAGCTGTGCAGGGAATCCAGGGTGGACTGGCCGAAGATGCCGTCGATCCTGCCCGGGTCCTGCACGGTGTCGTAGAAATAGCTGATGTAGCGCAGCAGAAACTGCACGAAGGCCACCGAGGGCCCCTCGGCGCCCGGCATCAGCTCAAAGCCGGGCCAGGGCAGCAGGTTGAAGGCGGCCAGCAGCCCGTCGGCCGAGCGCAGCCGCTGGGCCTGTTCATACAGCGCCTGCCAGGTGGCGGGGCCGATGATGCCGTCCGCCGTCAGGCCGAACATGGTCTGGAAGGCTTTCACCGCCGCCGTGGTGGAGGGGCCGAAGATGCCGTCGATGGCCACGGTGGGCAGGGTGGGGAAGTAGACCGCCAGCAGCCGCAGATAGAACTGAGCCTCCCGCACCGCCTTGCCGGTGCTGCCCTGCTTGAGGGGCGCGCCCGGGTAGGTGCCGGGGCGCTGGTTGGGGGCGAGCAGGCCGTCGGCCACGTCGCCGTACACCTCATACAGCTTCTGCCAGGTGGCCGGGCCCACCACACCGTCCTGCGTCAGGCCGAATTCCTTCTGGAAGGCCTTTACCGCGCTGGTGGTGGCCGCGCCGAACACGCCGTCCACCGTGATGGTGGGAATGGACGAGAAGTTGGAGGCGGCCATGCGCAGGTAGAACTGCAAAAGGCGCACGCTGTCGCCCTTATCGCCCTGCCGCAGCGGCGTGCCCGGGTAGCCGCTGGGTTTATTTTGAATATCGTTTTCCAGGCTGTTGTAGGCGGCGGCAATGGCCTCCCAGGTGGAGGGGCCCACCACGCCGTCCACGGTGAGGCCGTTCTCCCGCTGGAAGGTGCGCACTGCATTGGCGGTGGCATTGCCGTAGACGCCGTCCACCGAGATGCCGGGCAGAGCGGGGTCAAACTCGGCCAGAGCGTTCAGCCAGAACTGGATGCGCTCCACCCCGGGGCCGGTGCTGCCCACCTGCAAAGCGGTGCCCGGGTAGGTGCTGCCGTTCACGTTGCTCTCGCCGCTGGGCTTCTCGCCCTCGCTGGTCAATTCCGCCAGATCCTTCACCGACACATAGATGTAGCTGATCTTGTACCAGGTGGAACGGCCCACCACGCCGTCCGCCGTCAGGCTGAACTGCTTCTGGAAGGCCTTCACCGTGGCTTCGGTGGCCGCGCCGAACACGCCGTCGGTGCCCGGCTTGCCGAAGAAGGGGTAGTCCTTGGCGATGCGGGTGAGCTGCCGCTGGATGATGCGCACGTTCTGGCCGCTGTCACCCTTACGCAGCGGGGTGCCGGGGTAGCTTTCCGGAAGGTTCTGCAGGTTGTTGGTGCGCACGATCTCGATGTCGTTGCCGTAGTAGTATTTCAGAATTTGCAGCGCGTTCTTGCCCTCGTTGGCCCGGTCCACCGTGCCCCACTGCTTCATGCCCTTGCAGGTGACGGACTTGCCGTCGCAGTATTCGGTGTAGTAGGGCTCGATGGTACCCTGACGGCGCACATAGGTGTTGAAGATGTCGTCGGTGAGCTTTTCCATCACCTCAAAGATGTTGCGCCCGTGCACATAGTACTGGTCGTAGCTGGTGGAGTTGGTGATGTTGAAGGTGTAGCCCCGGCTGGGATACCACTCGGTGAAGATGCGGTTCATGGCCAGGCTGATCTGGGCGTGGATGTTGGCCCGCAGGGCCTGTTCCGGCCAGGTGGGGTAGACCTCGCTGGAGGCCACGTTGGCGATGTAATGCCGGAAGCTCACCGTCACGTTGCGGGCGCTTTCCTTGGGCTTGCCCAGATGCACCGTGATGGTGGTGGGCACGATGGGGGTGGGCAGCACCAGCGGAGCCGGGCAGTTTTGGGCCGGGGCCACGCTGGAGGGCCCCTGGGGCCGGTAGAGGGAATGGGGCGGAATGTCGAAGCTCTCCGGCTTTGGCTGGGGCGCGCCCAGCCGCTGGGCGGGCAGCATCTCCAGCAGAATCAGGGCGGTCTGGCAGGCGAACACCTGCACCCCCTGCATGATTACGGTCTGGTAGCCCTCCTTTTCTGCGGTCACGTCCCACAGGCTGTAGGGCTGCTGGGTGTTGGCTTCGTCCAGGCTGAGCGCCTTGTCCGGCGCGGGCAGCTGAATCACCGGCGCGGTGCCGGTTTCATCGGTGGTCAGGGTCACAGGCGCATGGCCCTCGCCGCGTATCGTCACGGTCACGCCGGGGACCGGGGCGCTCTGGCGGGCGGCGTAGCTCTGGACCAGAAGGCAGCCGTTCATCATGAGGCAAAACTCCTTTCGTTCGTTCAGCGAATCGGGTGCGGGCCGGGAAGCGCCCGCCTTGCACCTACCCTATTCCGCACCGGTGTGCCGTGATACTCTTGGAATTTTGGTCCGGGTGTACTATACTTTAGGTAACGTCTTTTATAAAAAGAAAGGGGTAGCGTTTTTATGCGACATACCATTGAAAATGAATTTTTGACGGTGACCGTGGATACCAAGGGTGCCGAGCTGGTGAGCGTGGTGGACAAGGCCACCGGCGCCGAGATGATGTGGGACGGCCAGAAGGATGTGTGGCCCCGCCGCGCGCCCATCCTGTTCCCCTACTGCGGCAAGCTGAACGGCGGCCACTACACCCTGGACGGCCAGACCTACGAGGGCGGCCAGCACGGCTTTGGCCGGGACTTCGAGCACGAGTTTGTGGGCGCGGAAAACGGCGCCATGCGCTTTGTGCTGCGCGCCAATGAGGAGACCCGCAAAAAGCTGCCCCGGGACTTTGCGCTGGAAAGCGCCTTCGTGCTGGACGGCCGCACCCTGCGCCAGACCATCACCGTGACCAACACCGGCGACAGGGAGCTGCGCTTCGGCTTCGGCTTCCATCCCGGCTTCGCGCTGCCCTTCGACGACAAACACACCACCACCGACTACGAGCTGCGCTTTGACGCGCCCCAGACCCCGGTGGTCATCGAGACCGGCGCCACCAGCGGCCTGGTCACCGGCGAGACCCGGGTGATGATGGAGAACAGCGATGTGATCGCACTGGACGACCGGATGTTCGACCACGACTCCACCTGCATGAGCCAGCTGACCGCCAAAACCCTGAGCGTGGTGGAGAAGGACACTGGCCGCCGCATCACCGTTGGTCTGGAGGGCTTTGCCTACACCCTGATCTGGAGCGCGCCCGGCAACCCGAACCTGCACTTTGTGTGCATCGAGCCCTGGCACAGCCTGCCGGACACCGAGACCTTCGGCGGCGACTGGAACGAAAAGCCCTGCGCCGCGGCGCTGGCTGCCGGCGAGAGCTGGAACACCACCCTGGAAATGACCTTTGACCGCTGAGCGTGGCCCGGCCCCCCGGGGCCGAAACGCATGAACCCAAAAGGAGAACCAATACCCATGAGCATCGCACCCTTTGAACGGCGCACTGCCCTTCTGCTGGGCGAGGAGGGCGTAAACGCCCTGCACGCCGCCCATGTGATTCTGTTCGGCGTGGGGGGCGTGGGCGGCTATGTGGCCGAGGCCCTCGCCCGCGCCGGCGTCGGCCGGCTTACGCTGGTGGACGACGACACCATTGCTGAATCCAACCGCAACCGCCAGCTGATCGCCCTCACCGACACGGTGGGCCACAGCAAGGTGGAGGTGGCCGCTGAGCGCATCCGGGCCATCAACCCGAACTGCCGGGTAGAGCCGGTGGCGCTGTTCTACATGCCGGACACCGCCGACCAGATTTCCTTTGAAGGGGCCAGCTATGTGGTGGACGCGGTGGACACCGTGACCGCCAAGCTGGAGATCATCGGCCGGGCGCTGGCCGCCGGGGTGCCGGTGATTTCCAGCATGGGCACCGGAAACAAGCTGCACCCGGAGCTGCTGGAGCTGACCACCCTTGAAAAGACCACGGCCTGCCCGCTGGCCCGGGTGATGCGCCGGGAGTGCCGGGCAAGAGGGTACAAAAATATTCCGGTGGTGTATTCCACCGAGCCCGCCCTCACCCCGAAGCAGCTGGAAGGCCCGGCGGAGGTGCCGGGCGCGGCGGTTCGGGCAGGCAACCCCAAAAAGCAGACCCCCGGCAGCGTGAGCTTTGTGCCGGGGGCGGCGGGCCTGATCATCGCCGGCAAGGTGGTGCGGGACCTGACCGGGCAGCCATGAAGCCGCCCGGCGGCAAAAAACGAAAGGCGGAGGAAACGGTTGTGGAACAAAAGCGCGGCAAATTGCTGAACCAGGTGTGGAACCTGCAGAACGAAGCCTATGACCTGATGTGCGAATACGACGCCATGCCCCACCGCTACGGCGAGTGCATGCTGTATCAGGCGGAGGCCCATATGATTGACCTGATTGCCCTGTATCCGGGCATCACCGCCGCGGATCTGGCCAAGGTGCTGCGCAAGACGCCCAGCGCCTGCTCCCAGACGCTGCGCAAGCTGCGGGAGAAGGGGCTGGTGGAGCAGCTGCGCAACACCGCCAACAACCGCCAGTACATGCTGCGCCTGACCGAGAGCGGGCAGGCGCTGTATCGGGATCACTCCGCCTTCAGCGCCGACTGCCAGCAGCGCACCTTCGACCGGATGGCGGAATTTACAGAGGAGGAGCTGGAGCTCTATCTGCGGGTACAAAAGCGCATCAACGAGGCTTACGCCGACGATGTGCGCCGCAGCCGGGAGCATTTTACCTGAACAGGTGAATGAATAAGAGAAAACCGAAGAAAAAATTGGGCAGGTGCTACAAAAGTGCCTGCCCCTTTTTGTTTTATTCGCAGAATTGGGCATAATTACGCGAAAAATCCACGAAATCTCTTGACGAACTGTGTGAAATAAACTATTCTAAAGATGCTGAATAATTAAGCTACTTAAGATTGAAGAAGCTTAATTAAAAAGATGGTCGGGAATGGCGCCTTTCCGGCCACTGGACCCGGAGTACGCAGGGGATGGGCCAACGGCCCAGAGAGTCCCCATAAGAAGAGAGTGTAACGGAACACACAAATCGCAAGGGAGGAATCGCATTATGGCAACGAAAGCCAAGGAAAAGAAGAAATTCCAATTGCCGCACCTGCTGTTTTTGCTGCTGGGGCTGCTGATGGTGATGTCGCTGCTGACCTATGTGCTGCCCGCCGGGCAGTTCGTGGAGGTATCGGAAGGCGTTAAGGAGTATATGCCGCTGGAATCCCATACCCCTGTCAGCATCTGGCAGGCACTGCTTTACATTTATGACGGCATTGCAAATTCCAGCTCCATTCTGGCGCTGCTGCTGGTCATTGGCGGCTGCGTGGAGGTGGTGCTGGCCACCAAAGCACTGGACCGGGTCATCGACGGCCTGATCTACAAACTGCGCGACAAGGGCAGCGCGGTGCTGCTGCCGATTATGTTCTTCCTGATGGCGCTGCTGGGCGGCTTCGGCGGCAGTGACGCGCTGATCGCCGTGATTCCCATTGGCGTGCTGGTGGCCAAAAAGCTGCGGCTGGATCCCATCGTGGGTGCGGGTGTTTCCTTCCTGGGCACCATGGTGGGCTTCTCCACCACCCCCATCGGCATTTACATTGCGCAGGGCCTGATGGGCGTGCCCCTGTATTCCGGCTTCGGCTTCCGCATGCTGAACCTGGTTATGTGCGCAGCCATCGGTGCCACTTACCTGACCATCTACGCCAAGCGGGTGGAAAAGAACCCCATGAAATCCGCCATGGGCGATCTGGCCTGGCAGGCCGACCTGAATGATGTGGGCGAGCTGAAGGAAGCACACCTCTCTGCTCAGGATCTGATCATCACGGTTCTGTTCTTCGTTCAGTTCCCCGTGGCCATCGCTCTGAATCTGGGCCTGGGTCTGGGCATGGCGGCTCTGCCTGCCGTTATGATCCCTGTGGCCATCGTGATCGGCTACATCAACCGCATGAACGCCAACGAAATCGGCAACAGCTTCGCCAAGGGCGTTGCCAGCATGGGCTTTATCTGCTTTATCATCGGTCTGGCGGGTGCCATCTCGCTGGTCATGAAGAACGGCAACATTCTGGATACCATTGCCTATTACGCCAGCCTGCCGCTGCAGAATCTGGGCGCCGGCTTTGCTTCCATCGGCATCTCCATTGTGGTTTCGCTGCTGAACTTCTTCATCCCCTCCGCCTCCGCGAAGGCAGCGGCTCTGGTTCCCATTGTAAAGCCTATGGCCGAAACGCTGGGCATTCCCATGCAGGTGGCAACACAGGCCTTCCAGATCGGCGACGGCTTCTGCAACCTGATCAGCCCCTTCCTGGGCTGGACCATGGGCGGCCTGGCCATTGCCAAGGTGCCTTACCAGAAGTGGGTCAAATGGGTGCTGCCCCTGCTGATCATTCTGCTGGTGTTCGAATATGTGGTGCTGTTTATTCTGTCGGGCATCGGCTGGACGGGAGTGTAACGGAATGTACATTGTATGGGTTTTACTGGCGGCGCTGTATGCGGCAACCGGCATACAGCTGCTGCTGACGGCGGATGCGGCAGGAGCCATGCTGCTGTTTGCCATGGCGGCCGGTTTTGGTGCACTGGCTGCCCGCAGCTGGAAAAAACGGCAGGCAAAGCGCCGCAGCCCTCTGGCTGGAAAGAAAATTGGAACGGAATTATAATCAATCCATAAGGGAGGTCAAATTATGACAGAACGCAATCAGGAGATCCTGAAACTGGCCGCGGAATACGAGCCTTATATTATTGAATGCCGCCGCAGGGTGCACACCTTTGCCGAGCTGGCAATGCACGAGAACAAAACCCACGCCTTCATTCTGGAAGAAATCAAAAAGCTGGGCCTGCCCTACGAAGAGGTTCCCACCACCAGCATCATTGCAAAGCTGGACACCGGCCGCCCCGGCAAGGTGCTTGCTCTGCGGGCAGACATCGACGCGCTGCCGCTGGCAGAAAGCGAGGAAAATCTGGCCGGGCCGCGCACCTGCCATTCCGAGCAGGCCGAAACCTGCCACGCCTGCGGCCACGACGCCCACACCGCCATGCTGCTGGGCGCCATGCAGGTGCTCACCCGCATGAAGGACGAGCTGAACGGCACCGTGCTGTTCTGCTTTGAAGAGGGTGAGGAACCCAACAGCGGCATTGACGCACTGCTGGCTGCGCTGGAAAAATACCACGTGGATCTGTGCTGGGGCATTCATGTGTATGCCGGTCTGGAGGAAAACAAGATGAGCATCGATCCCGGCCCCTGCATGGCAGGCGCCACCCTTATCGACGTGACCTTCCACGGCAAGAGCGGCCACGGCTCCCGCCCGGATCTGGCGGCCAGCCCCATCTTCTGCGGCGCAAACTTTTTGAACAACCTGAGCGTGGCCTTTGGCCAGCAGATCGGTGCGAGCAAGACCGTGACCATGGGCATTACCATGTTCCACGGCGGCGAGGTGAGCAATCTGATCCCCGATAAAGCCCGCCTGCAGGGCAGTTACCGTTTCTTTGACCGGGACGAGGGCCTGAAGGCGCTGGCACTTACCAAAAAGGTGGCGAAGGACACCGCCGACATCCACAACTGCACGGCCGAGTTCGGTCCGGACCTCCTGGGCGGACCGGTGGTCAACGAGCCGGAATGCTCTCAGGTGGCCCAGCGTGTGATCGAGGAGATCATGCCGGGAACCATAGTGCACTGTGAGCCCTGGTTCGCCGGTGAATCCTACCGGCTGTTCCTGGAGCGGTACACCGGTGTGTTCGCCTTCCTGGGCATCAAAAATGAAGAGGCGGGCTATGGTGCGTCTCACCACAACAACCGTTTTGATCTGAACGAAGCGGTGCTCAAAACCGGTGCGGTGGCTACCGTGCGCTATGCCATGGAGTGGCTGGGCCGCTGACCAGGCCGAATGAGGCGGCCGGGCCATTGGCGCAACCGCCATCCGCAGCTGGCTCAAGGAGCAGGGAGCGGAGCATCACAACGAATATTTTGATGTGGACGAAAATGTGCTTCAGCTGGGGGTTGCCGCTACGGTACAGTATGCGGTGTGCAGCGCCGAGCAGTGAACGGCCAGTCAGAATAACAGCCAGACGGGTCTTAGGACCCTGCATCATTTATCAAAAGAAAGGTCGAATCAATTATGAAGTATGATTTCACTTCCATCATGGACCGGCATGGCAAGGACGCTATCGCAGTGGACGGCCTGGGCACCATGCCCGGTTTCGCCCCCGGTGCACCGAAGGAAGGCTTCGATGCCATTCCCATGTGGGTGGCGGATATGAACTTCCCCACCGTACCCACCATTCCCGAAGCCATCATCGAGCGCGCCAAGCACCCGGCCTATGGCTATTTCAATGCCACCGACGATTATTTCAACGAGATCATCGCCTGGCATGAAAAGCGCAACGGTGTGACCGGCCTGACCCGCGAGTGCATCGGCTACGAGAACGGCGTTCTGGGCGGCGTGATCAGCGCACTGAACGTGGTGTGCTCCAAGGGCGACAAGGTACTGCTGCAGTCGCCCACCTACATCGGCTTCACCATGAGCCTGACCAACAGCGGCTACGACATGGTGCTCAGCCCCATGAAGAAGGACGAGAACGGCGTGTGGCGCATGGACTACGAGGACATGGAGGAGAAGCTCCGCACCCAGAACATTCACGCCACCGTGTTCTGTTCTCCCCACAACCCCTGCGGCCGCGTATGGGAGCGCTGGGAGCTGGAAAAGGCCATGGCCCTGTTTGAGAAATACGATGTGAAGGTCATCTCCGACGAGATCTGGAGCGACATCATCCTGGACGGCAACAAGCACATTCCCACTCAGATGGTGAACGAGTGGGCCCGCCAGAACACCGTTGCGGTGTACGCCCCCAGCAAGACCTTCAATCTGGCCGGTCTGGTGGGCAGCTACCACATCATCTACAACAAGTGGCTGCGGGACCGTGTGCTGAAGGAATCCAGCCTGCCCCACTACAACGACATGAACGTGCTGAGCATGCACGCCCTGATCGGCGCCTACAAGCCCGAGGGCTACGAGTGGGCCGACGAGCTGTGCCAGACCCTGACCGGCAACGTGGACTACGCCTGCAACTACATCAGTGAGCACTTCAAGGGCGTGGAGGTCTCCAAGCCGCAGGGCACCTACATGCTGTTTGTGGACTGCACCCAGTGGTGCGCCGAGCACGGCAAGACCATCGAGGAACTGGAGCAGGCCTGCTGGGATGTGGGCGTGGCCGTGCAGGACGGCAAGATGTTCCACGGCCCCTGCCACCTGCGCATGAACCTGGCGCTTCCCCGGAGCCGGGTGCAGGAGGCCTTCGACCGGCTGGACAAGTACGTGTTCAACGCCTGAGCAAAAGTGAGGCGACCCATGGCAAAACTGCAGACCGGCGAAAAAATGCCGGATTTTACCTATGACACCCCGTTCGCGGCGGGCGTCGCCTTCAGCGACACCGCCCGGCGGGTGACCGGCCGTACCGCGCTGGTGTTCCTGCGCTACTACGGCTGCACCCTGTGCCAGTACGACATTCACCGCTATGCGAAGGAATACGGGCAGATTGCGGCCACCGGCGGTCAGATGCTGGTGGTGCTGCAGTCCGACCCGAAAAAGCTGGCGGGCCAGCTGAAGCCGGGCGATCTGCCCTTCGACATTGTGTGTGACCCCGAGGCCCGGCTGTATCAGCAGCTGGATATCCGGCCCGCGGCCAGTCAGGCCGGGCTGGCGGATGCGGGCACGATGCTGAAAATCGCCAAAGCAAAGGCCGGCGGCTTTACCCACGGCGATTACGAGGGCGACGAGCTGCAGCTGCCGGCGGTGTTCGTGATGGAGCAGGATCTGACCCTGACCCATGTGCACTACGGCAAGAGCGCGGGCGACGTGCCCGACACAAAGGCGCTGGCCGCACTGCTGCGGTAAGCAAAACGGTAATATTCTCCTTTTCTCTTCTCAACGCAAAGGCCCCCGCGGGGCGGCAACAACAGCCGCTGCCCTGCGGGGGCCTTGCTTTTTTCGGCAATTCCGCCTCATTCCAGGCGGTGGCGAACGCCGCCTGCGGCGTTCGCCGTGAATGGTGCGAAAACTGCCTTTATAAAGGGGGGAGAAAAAATCGTTGTCAGGCACGCCGCCTGCGGCCGAAGCCCATCAGGCTGGCCACAGCGCCCAGCACAGCGCCCAGCACGGCGGGCAGCAGCCAGGAAAGGCCCTCTGCATACAGGGGCAGGCCCTCGAAGAAGGCCGCCGCCGGGCCGCCCAGCAGCTTTGCCTGCACCAGCGCGCAGGGCACGCTTACCAGAATGGTGAAGGCCACCGCCACCGGATAGCACAAAGGCGCCTTGCCGGTGATGCGGTGGGCAAGGCCCAGCGCGATGAGCACGATGGCCACCGGGTAGATGGCGCTCAGGATGGGCACCGAGATGGCCAGAATGGTATCCAGCCCGGCGATGGAAACAAAGAAGCTGATCACCGCGAAGATGACCACCCAGGCCCGGTAGGGGATTTTGGGCCACTGCAGGCTGAAGTATTCGCTGCAGCAGCTGAACAGGCCGATGCAGGTGTTCAGGCAGGCGATCACGAAGATCAGGCCGAGCAGGGCGGTGCCCGCCGGGCCGTACATCCAGCTCATCAGGTTGGTGAGCACGCCCGCGCCGTTGGAATAGTTCTCAAAGCTGCCGCCGCTCACCGCGCCGATGTGGGCCAGCGCCGAATACACCACCAGCAGCACCGCGCCGGCGATCCAGCCCGCCCGGATGGTATACCGCATCACGGATTTTTCGTCGGTGACGCCCCGGTTCTGGATGTTCAGTGCGATGATGATGCCGAAGTTCAAAGCGGCAATGGTGTCCATGGTCTGGTAGCCGTCCACAAAGCCCCGGGTCACCACGTTGCCCGTGTAGTTGCCGCCGGGCACACCGTAGCCGCCGGGGGCGTTCACAAAGCAGCCCACCACCATCACGAAGATCAGCGCCAGCAGGATGGGCCCCAGCGCCTTGCCCAGCCGGTCGGTGAGCTTTTCCGGCTTGAAGGCCACCAGCATGGCCACCGCGAAGAATACGAAGGAATAGGCGCACAGCACCCAGAGGGGGGCGTTTGGCCAGAAGGGCGAAACCGCCATCTCGAAGGAGGTGCTGGCGGTGCGGGGAATGGCAAGCCCCGGCCCGATGGACACATAGATCAGCAGAGTGAACAGCCAGGCAAACTTTTTGCCCACCCGGCCTGCCAGCACCGGCAGCCCGCCGGACTGGGCCACTGCAACCACACCCAGAACGGGCAGGCCGATGGCGCTGATGGCAAAGCCCACCATGGCCGGCCAGGTGTCGGTGCCCGCCTGCGCGCCCAGAAAGGGCGGGAAGATCAGGTTGCCGGCGCCGAAAAACATGGAAAACAGGGTCAGGCCCACAAAGAAGTTGTCCCGTTTGGATAAGTGCTGCATGCTGCTCCCTCCTTATGGTCAGATCAAAAAAATCGCTGTTTCAAAAAGTAAGTTGTTCCAGTGTAGCACAAAAGAAAACACTTGTCTACGCGAAAGCTGCAAAAAAGCCCGCGTTGCCGGGGGAAAACAGCCGGATGCGGGCGCGTTTTGCAAAAAAATAAGATTAAACCCAACATATCAAAGAAAAACCTACCCTGTCAATAGGCAAATTGGCCGAAAAACAGGCAAAAACTTTGGCAGGGAAAAGGGCGCAAAAAACCGCACCGGGCTTTGCGCCGGGCGCGGTTTGGTGTTGAATGTGTGCGCGAATGGCGGTCAGAGCTGGTGGGCGCTTTGCAGCCAGGTGCGGCTGAAGGGGGCGGGGTCGTCTGGCACAAGGCCGAAGGTGTATTCCATGGCGATGGTTCCGCTCTCCAGCGGCAGGGTCAGGGTGGCGGTGACCACGTCGCCGGTGCGGCTGTACACGATGGCGTTCGGGTTTGCGTTCAGCAGCGTTTTGATCTCCTCACAGGCCGCACAGGGGGCGGGCAGCGGCTCCTCTGTGTTTTCCAGTGCGGCGGGCAGCGGGTCCTCGCCGCTGATCCGGTCGGTGAAGTCCGCCCGGAAAATGGTGCCTGCGGGGGCTTCGGTGGAGCCGTCCTCCGCCAGGCCGAACCAGCTCTCGGACCGGGCATACAGGTAATTGGCCCATTCCTCGGCGGTCAGTTCGGTTAAGGGATCGTCAAGATCCCGGAAGATGCCGGAAAGGGCCAGCGCCCGGGTTTGATGCTGCAGCATCACCCACTGGTTCCGGGTCAGGCCCAGCTCCTCCTGGGCCGGGTCGGGGCTGGGCTCGGGCAGCTCGCTGCCCTGATAGTAGCACCACTGGTCCGCGATGGTCCAGCCCTTTTCGCCGTTCACCGCCAGGTACACGTGGGTCATCACACCGTCGGAATACTGGGGCACTCCGACCAGGGCCTCAGGGGTGTATTCGGTGGTGGTCTGGGCCATCAGCAGGCAGCCGCCCGGGGCGGTGATGCAGTCCATCCAGCTTTTGCCCTCCAGCTGGGTGTTGCCGCTGGTGAGGGGCAGCTGCAGATCCTCCCATTCCTCCGGCGGGATCACCCGCACGCTGTCCAGTCGGGCGGTGAGATACCGGCCCGGCCGCTCCCAGTCGCCCCGGAACTGCTCCTCGATGGCATCGGTCAGAGCGGCCAGCTCCTCCTCGGTGGGCTGGAGCGGCTCCGGCAGCGGATCCGGCAGAGGGATGGTGGTGGGCGCGGGCGCGTCGCTTTCGGCGGCAGCGGAGCTGGCCGGGGCCGACGAAGCAGAGGGCGCGGCGGGGGTGCAGCCGGTGAAAAGCAGCCCGGCGCAGAGCGTCAGTGCGGCAAAACGGAACAAGCTGCGGGTCATACGGATTCCCTCCTTTGTTTGGAGAATGGGACAATAAAACGTTAAAAAATATTCCTGTTACCCTGAAAACGAACCGAAGGCCCCGCTCATTGCACAAACGGGGCAAAACCCGGGTGGGGGAGAAGGAGAAAAATGCCTGCGTTTTTTGTGCAGAACAGAAAACCCGCCCCTTCGGAAGTATCCGAGGGGGCGGGCTTGTTGTTGCAGAATATGGGCTGCAAAGGGTGCGGCTTAGTAAGCCTTGCCCCAGTAGACCATCAGATTGGCGGGCTTGCCGCAGCAGGGGCAAACGTCGCTGATGTGCTCCTGCTCGAAGGGCATGCAGCGGCTGGACAGGCCAACCTCTTCCTTCATCTTCTCCTCGCAGGCCAGGTCGCCGCACCACATGGTCTTGATGTAGCCGTTGTTCTTCTCGGCCAGCTCCTTGACCTCGTCCATGGTGGTGGCGCTCCAGGTGCGGTTCTCGCGGTTTTCCAGCGCACGGTTGTAGATGTTCTGAGCCAGCTCATTCAGCAGGCGGGGGATCTCGGTCTCCAGATCATCCAGGCTCACGAAGTACTTCTCGCGGGTATCGCGGCGCACCAGCACGCACTGGTTCTTCTCGATGTCCTTGGGGCCGATCTCCAGGCGCAGGGGCACGCCCTTCATCTCCCACTGGCTGAACTTCCAGCCGGGGGAGTTATCGCTGTTGTCCAGCTTGACGCGGGCAAACTTGGAAACGCGGGCGGCCAGCTCCTCGGCCTTCTCGGTCACGCCGGGCTTGTGGGCGGCAACGGGCACGATGACCACCTGGAAGGGGGCGATGGCGGGAGGCAGGATCAGGCCCTCGTCGTCGCCGTGGGTCATGATGATGGCGCCGATCAGGCGGGTGGACACGCCCCAGCTGGTCTGGTGGGGGTACTGCAGGGTGTTGTCGCGGCCGGTGAACTGCACGCCGAAGGCGCGGGAGAAGCCGTCGCCAAAGTAGTGGCTGGTACCGCTCTGCAGGGCCTTGCCGTCGTGCATCATGGCCTCGATGGTGTAGGTGGCTTCCGCACCGGCAAACTTTTCCTTATCGGTCTTTTTGCCCTTCACCACGGGGATCATCAGGTAGTTCTCGCAGAAGTCGGCGTAGGTGTTCAGCTGCTGCTCGGTCTCCTCCATGGCCTCCTGAGCGGTCTCATGGATGGTGTGGCCCTCCTGCCACCAGAACTCGCGGCTGCGCAGGAAGGGACGGGTGGTCTTTTCCCAGCGCACCACGCTGCACCACTGGTTATACTTCATGGGCAGATCGCGCCAGGAATGCAGCACATGGGCGAAGTGGTCGCAGAACAGAGTCTCGCTGGTGGGGCGCACGCACATGCGCTCTTCCAGCTTCTCGGTGCCGCCGTAGGTGACCCAGGCCACTTCGGGGGCAAAGCCCTCCACGTGATCCTTTTCCTTCTGCAGAAGGCTTTCGGGGATGAAGATGGGCATGGCCACGTTCTCGTGACCGGTGGCCTTGAACATGCCGTCCAGAATGTGGGTGATGTTCTCCCAGATGGCGTAGCCGTAGGGGCGCAGGATCATGCAGCCCTTTACGGTGGAGTAGTCCACCAGCTCGGCCTTCAGGCATACGTCGGTGTACCACTGGGTAAAGTCCTCGTTGATGGGGGTAATGGCCTCCACCAGTTTCTTCTTCTGCTCGCTCATTTGCTTTTTCCTTCCTTATTCGTCGCCCCGGAGTCCCCGGGCAAAAATAAGCCCCCCAGGCGGGCCGGCCGGCCTGCCGGGGAGGCAGCATGATGTGATTGGGGGGATCAGGTGTTGTCTTCCACGTAGCGAACCACATCGCCCACGGTGTGCAGATTCTCGATCTCCTCGTCGGGGATCTCCACGCCGAACTCATCCTCCAGGCTCATGACCATATCGACCACGTCCAGGCTGTCGGCCTCGAAGTCCTCCAGGATGTTGCTGTCCATGGTGATTTTTTCCTCGTCGATGTCCAGCTGCTCCGCCAGAAGCTCGCGGATGCGCTCGAAAGTATCCATATTCCAAAACTCTCCTTATTATATGCCCGGTGCCGGGCTTGTTCAGGGCAGCGCCGCCGGAGCCCATCGGGCGCGAATTGTGCGGTGTTGCCTTTTGATTACTATACATTTTATAGCGTATCTGGGGGGCCTTGTCAAGGGCTAAATCCGGAAAACCGGGCAAAAAGGACCAGCGAAGCCGCTTCTTGTGCGCCGGGCCAAATGCGGCTATAATAAAAGCAGAATCAACGGGCCGCACGGCGTGCCCGAACGTAACAGGAGGCGATGGGCATGCGGCTGGAATTCACGAAAATGCATGGCTGCGGCAACGACTATATTTATCTGGACTGCCTTACGGGCATGATCGACAACGCGCCGGAGCTGAGCCGGCTTCTGAGCCCCCGGCGGTTCTCCGTGGGGTCGGACGGGCTGATCTGCATCGCCCCCTCCGGCGTGGCCGACGCCACCATGCGCATGTTCAATGCGGATGGCAGCGAGAGCGCCATGTGCGGCAACGGCATTCGCTGCGTGGCCCAGTGGCTGTATGAGCACGGGGTGGCCGGGGACGAGGTGACCATCGAGACGCTGGCGGGGGTGAAGCACCTTTCCCGAAAGGGCGAGGGCGTATGGCAGGTGGAAATGGGCCGGGCGGAGTTCGAGCCGGCGCTGGTGCCGGTGAAGGACCTTGGGCCGGATCCGGTGATCAACCGGGCCATTGCGGTGGAGGGCCATCCCTGGCAGGTGACCGCCATCTCCATGGGCAACCCCCATTGCGTGACCGTGGTGGACGATGTGCAGGCGCTGGATCTGGAGCGCATTGGACCCGGGTTTGAAAATCACCCCGCCTTCCCGGAGCATGTGAACACCGAGTTCATTCAGGTGATGGGCAAAAACCATCTGGCCATGCGGGTGTGGGAGCGGGGCAGCGGTGAGACGCTGGCCTGCGGCACCGGGGCCTGTGCGGCGGCGGCCGCGTCGGTGATGCTGCGCCTGTGCGACGCCGGGGCCGACATTGCGCTGGATCTGCCCGGCGGGCGGCTGACCATCCGGGTGGACGAGGACTGGCAGATCCGGATGACCGGCCCGGCCAAAACCGTTTACACCGGCGTGGTGGAGGTGTGAGTGCCTTTCTAAAAGGAACAGGTGCGAACCTGCAAGGCGGCACCGCATCATTCCAGGTGGTGCCGGAGTAAATTTATGCTTGCACCCCGGGGGATGGATGCTATAATAGAAGAAAAGCGGCCTGCGCCGCGCGGCAAAGGCCCCGGCAGGGGGCAGCGGACCGGGCACGCTGGGAGAGAGGGATTCATGATGGATGAATTGATGGAGCTTTTAAAGGCAAGACCCACGCTGTATCTGGCCACGGTGGAGGGCTACTGCCCCCGTGTGCGCCCCGTGAACCATTACATGATCTACAAGGGCCGCTTCTATCTGGCCCTGTGCAAGGACAAGGAAGCCTATAAGCAGCTGCTGGACAACACCAATCTGGAGCTGTGTGTGGCCACGGGCGAGGAGACCTTCCTGCGCATTCAGGGCACCGTGAACTTCGACCGCAGCCCCGAGACCTATGCGGCGGTGTACGAGGCCATGCCCGACCTGAAGGAGGCCTACAAGGCCGACAGCGGCAAGCATCTGGCCCTGATCTATCTGGACCACATCAGCGCGGTGCTCTTCGACCGGCAGGACGAAGGCAAGGTACTGGCCAAGTTCTGATTTTCATACATATGCAAAACGAAACGCCCCCGCCCCGGAATAACTTCCGGGCGGGGGCGTTTGTGCGTTCAAAATGAAAATTCGGTCAGGGGGAGACATAGCCCAGCGGGTCCACCTTCTGGCCGTTTTTGCGCACCTCAAAGTGCAGGTGGTTGCCGGAAGAAAAGCCGGTGCTGCCCACGCCGCCGATGGTCTGGCCCTTTGTCACCGTCTGGCCGGCGCTCACCGCCAGCGTGCCCTCGGCCATGTGGGCGTATACGGTGGAGATGTCGTCCGAGTGGTTGATCAGGGCCCAATAGCCGTAGCTGGAGTTCCAGCCTGCCAGCAGCACGGTGCCGTCCGCCGCCGCCACAATGGGCGTGCCCCGGGGGGCGGGAATGTCGATGGCATAATGGGCGCTGCCGTAAATCACCTCACCAAAATGGGTGGACAGCTTGGAATAGCCGGGCAGCGGCCAGGTCATGGAAAGGCCGGTGCTGGGCGCCTGCGTGGGCGCGGGCGACGGAGTGGGAGCCGGCGTGGGTGCGGGTGTGGGTTCCGGGGTGGGCTGGCTTTCGCCGCCCTCGCTGCCGTCGCCGGTTTCTCCGTTCCCGCCGTCCGGGGCCTGGGTGGCTTCCGGTGTGGGCTCGGGCGTGGGTTCCGGGGTCGGTTCGGGGC
>Peterbilt_p2__coassemble_504_pt1 | contig 28172 bp, 22 predicted proteins | sample Peterbilt_p2__metabat2_low_PE_018 | metagenome-assembled genome bin Peterbilt_p2
AACTCGCTACCTCCACCTTGGCAAGGTGGCGCTCTACCAGATGAGCTAAAGCCGCAAATTGTTGCTCAGTTATAATACCATAGCCTTATGAAAAATGCAACCCCTAAACTGCAACTTTTTTCATTTTTTATATTTCTTTTTGAGAAAACGCCGATTCGCCCCCACACATCTTTCCTGTCTCGCCAAAAGATGCCCCCGCTGCCCGGGCTCTTGGCTGGGGCTGCCGTGTTCTCCAAAGCCGGAAGAAAAGGCGGAAACCGCTGCAACTGAATCTTCCTGCGCTTCACAAAACGCCTGCGTATCTGGCCCAAAGTGACCGATGAATCAAAAAAATCGACAGGCACCACAGGGCACCTGTCGATTTTTTGGTTGGGTTGGCGGGATTCGAACCCACGGATGCGGGAGTCAAAGTCCCGTGCCTTACCGCTTGGCGACAACCCAGCAAAAACGCCGTGTTTACGGTGGGATGATATAGAAAAAAGCGAACTCTTTCGAATTCGCTTTTTTAGTGGGGTGGCTAGTGGGATTCGAACCCACGGCCTCCAGAGCCACAATCTGGCGCGCTAACCAACTGCGCCATAGCCACCACATGTTTGGTGCGCCCGGAGGGACTCGAACCCCCGGCCCACTGCTTAGAAGGCAGTTGCTCTATCCACCTGAGCTACGGGCGCTTAGTCGTTCTTCCCTAGGAGACGCTGCTCAAATATAATACCATCCCCCCCAGGTATTGTCAATAGCTTTTTTCAAGTTTTTTTAAAAACTTTTTCGACCCGAATTTTACCGTTTCAGGCGCCCGCGCCGGAGCATTTTCTCACGCCCGGCGCGGGCATCTTTTTCTGTCAATTCAGTTCGCTGCTTTCTGTTCCATTTTGCGCTGCAGTTTTTTCCAGAACACGGCAAACACGATCACAAGAATCACACCCTTACAGATGCTGGAGATGGAGATGCTCCACCAGATGCCGTTCAGGCCCAGTGCGGTGCTGGTCAGCACCATGGCCAGCGGGATGCGTGCCATGGTGAGCACCATGCTCAGAATACTGGGCGGCGCGGTATGGCCAAGGCCCGCATAAGCTCCCTCCACCAGAATCTCCCAGCACATGAACAGCTCGGAAAAGCCCAGAATCACCAGATAGTCCACACCCAGCGGCCGAACCGCCTCCTCCGGAATGAAAAAGCCGAAGATGGGGCCCGCGGCAAAGATGAGCAGGCAGCTGCAGAATACGCCCCACAGGCTCATCATGGCGAAGGCGGCGGCAAAGCCCTTTTTTGCGCGTTTCAGATTGCCCGCGCCATAGTTCTGGCCCATAAAGCTGTTCACCGCAGCGGCAAAGCCGTCCGCCGTCATCCAGCTGATGGACTCGATCTGACTGCCCACCTTCTGAGCGGCCACCGCATTATCGCCGAAGGCGGCCACCATACGGGCGATGTACATGGAAATCAGCGGGAACACCACATTCATCACAGTGGCAGGGCCACTGATGCGTACCAGCGCCCAGAGCTCGTCCCGGGTGGTGCGCTGGGTCAGGCGCACCGCATCGAACAGGCAGCGATCCTGCCGGGCATAAGCCACCAGCAGCACAAACACCACCACCTGCGCCATCACGGTGGCCAGCGCAGCGCCCGCCACCTCCATCCGGGGAACCGGCCCCACGCCGAAGATGAGCACCGGATCCAGCACAAAGTTCAGCCCCAGACCGCAGCACATGGCCAGAAAGGGCGTATGGCTGTTGCCCGTGGCGTTGATCACCGCAATGAGCACCTGGTTCAAAAAGGAAAAGAACATGCCAAGGCCCACGATGATCAGGTACACCCGCGCCTGCGCAATTACCTGCGGGCTGTTCAGCTGGAAAAAGCCGATCAGCGGCCCGGCCCCCGCCACCATCAGCAACGTATAGACCAGAGAAATGACGGTAGCCAGCTGAATGGCCGCAGCCGCATAGCGGGCAGCGGCCTGCTTGTCACCCGCGCCCAGACGCTGGGCCACCAGCACCTGCCCGCCGGTCTTGCCCAGAATCGCCAGACCGTTGGACAGCCACATGAACATGCCGGCAGCGCCCACAGCTGCCACTGCCCCTGCGCCCACGCGGCCGATCCAGATCATATCCACCAGATTGTATGCCATCTGCACTAGCTGGGAGCCCATGATGGGCAAGGCCAGTGCGGTAAGGCTTTTCAGGATATTGCCGTGCAGCAGATCCACCTGCTTTGCCATTGTAATTGTTCCCTCCTCTTTTCTGTTTTCCGTCAGCGGATCACAAGCCCCAGCACCCGGGCAAGATCCGCAGCCTGGCTCACGTTCACAATTGCGCCCCGCAGCTCCTTACCGGTATCGCTGACCACAATGCCTTCCATGCGGCTGCTGGTGAAATCCAGGCCGTTTAAAAGCGTGCCGAAAAAGCTGGTCCCCATCAGGGTGCACTCCCGAAACACCAGCCCCTTGTGGCGGCACTGGGCCAGAAACGCCTCGCTCAGATCCACCTCCCGCAGCTGTAACTGCTGCAGCAGTGCACCGGTCAGATTGGCCTGCCGCAGACTGGTGCCGGTCAGCTGCACATGGGCCAGCCGGCTGCCCGCAAGGCTCGCCCCCAGCGCCTTGGTGTTTTCGATCCTGCAGCGGCAGAAATCCGCATCCTCCGCCTGAAGGCCCGAGCAGTCGCAGCCCCGCAGCACCACGTCCGAAAAGCGGGCTCCGTGCCAGTTGGCGCCGGTGAACCGGCAGTTCTGGAACAGACACCCCTGCACCTCCAGCTCGGTCATATCCATACCGGTCAGGTCTGCCCCAACGATCTGCCAGCCGGTAAGCGCATCGCCCCGGGCCAGCGCCATATCCACCAGCTCCTCCGGCCGCTCCGCCAGCTCCAGCCGTGTGGGCAGCGCAGGCTCCAGCAGCCTGCTTCGTTCCATTACCTTCTCCTCCTTTTTGTCTGTTCTGCACTGGTTCTATCATAATCCATTCCAGCGGGCGGCACAATCCCCCCTTGCCACCTTTGCCTGCATCACAAGGCCCGGCGGCCCCTTCCGAAACCGGAAGGGGCCGCCGGGCTGCTTTAAAAAAATGTTATGTCGGGAGCCTGTGTTTTGCTTCAGCTCTGTTTACGGCGCAGCAGCACCAGTGCCGCCGCACAGACCAGTGCCAGACCGCTCAGCGCAGCCAGCGGCCAGACGGCATCGCCGGTCTGAGCGGACGCCGCACCAGTGGGCGCGGAAGTGGCCGCCGGGGCCGTACTGCTGGCGGAATTGCTGCCGCCGTTCTGACCGCCGTTCTGACCGCCCTGCTGACCGCCGCCCTGGCCCGGAGTGGGCGCGGGGGTGGGAACCGGTGTGGGCACAGGTGTCGGGTCGGGGGTCTGTTCCGGTTTTTCCTCATTCCGGGTATAGAAACCGGTCACCACCAGATTCTGCTCCGGCATGGTCTGGGGCAGGTTCTGCCAGCCGCTGAAGGTATGGCCCTCATGCTCCGGCGCGGCAGGCGCGGCGATCTGCTCGCCCGCCTTGCAGGAAAGGGTGGCAAAGCTTTCGTTGGCAAAATATTCGCCGGTGATCTGGAAGGTCACGGTATAAAGCACGTCGGCCTTTTTCTCCAGACTGCTCATCGCCCGGAACAGCGCTCCGGTGGCCTGATCAATGGCTTTCTGGGCCTGCTCCGCCCGGGTCTGTGCGGAGGCAAGACGGCTGGCCGCCTGCACGAACAGCACGCCGTCCTGCGCTGCGGCCTGTTCGGCGGCAGCACGTTTTTCCTCCAGCAGGCTCCAGCTGGCAGGGGTATAGAGGGCCTCGTCCAGCTTGTCCACAGCTGCCAGCAGCTTTTTCAGGCCGGAAGCATCGGTGCGGTAATAGCTCTCGCCTGCCTTCAGCTCGCTCTTCAGATAGAACGCCATCTCTCCGCCCTTTGTTTCAGAGACGCGGAACCGGCCGTTCTGAACCAGATAATAGGTGGTGCCATCCAGCTCGGTGCTGATCTGATAACCGCCCTCCCCGTTGCCGGTGATGGCAAAGTGGGTGGGGGTTTCGGATACCGGCGCCCAGTCGTCGCCGCTGGAGCCCTGTACCGCCAGATAATGGCCCGGCCACGCCATGCTCTCCAGAGTATAGCCCTGCTCGGTTCTGGTCACCTTCCAGGTCTGGGTGTCCATGGTAAAGGAGGGTTTGTCGTAGTTCGGATTGAGTTCGCCGCCCTGATCGGTCACAGCCAGCTGATCCACACGATTCAGATTCTTTGCGGAATACAGAACCTTTCCGCCGGAGACGATGGCATAGACGCCATCCTCAATTGGGGTCTGCACCTTCAGCAGGGCGTTGTCATTGCGGGCAATGCCCTCCACGACGCCGCTGTTTTCAAACTCGTCGGGCACCGTCACGGTGTTTTCGTCGGACACATACACCCGCACGCTGTCGCTCAGGGTGAGTACCCGGTCCTCGCATACTGCCTGCGCGGTCACGGTCAGGGTCGCCTTACCTGCCGCCTGTGCGGTCAGAGTCACTGCTTCGTCCACGGTGGTTTCGGTCTTGTCCAGCTTCGCCACCTGGGTTTCGCCGTCCGCTGCAATGCTCCACTGAAGTTTGCCCTGCAGCTCGCCCTTCGCCTGGGCGTTCAGCTGCACGCTGCCGCCTGCGTTCAGTGCAAGATCGCCGGAAGCAAGGCTCAGAGAGGGAATCTCACTCAGATATTCCCAACCTTCGCCCAGCAGGCTGGTCATGGCAAAGGAATCATACAGGATGTAGCCCGTACCGTAGCTGGTGTCCTCCTTTTCATACAGAAGGCCCAGATTCTCGCCCTCCAGCTGGGTCAGACAGGAATACAGATAGCTGCCGGGGTATTTGATCTCCGCCGGGTTCAGCCAGGTCACCTGATTGGTGGCCGCATCCACACTGCCAATGCGCAGCACGCCGTTGTTGCGGCCGCTGCCCTTCGGGTAGGAGGCCGCGATCAGATTGGTGTATACGTTATTGTCCGCATCCACCAGAGCGCCGTCCACATTGATGAAGGAGACCATGCAGTTGCCCACATAGCTCAGATCTTCGTCCCTGTGGGAGGGGCCCCAGGTCACGCCGCCGTCGTAGCTGTCGGCATAGCTGATGTAGCCGATGTTGTTGCGGGAATACATACGGATGCCGCCGTCCGGCAGAAGCACGGTCTGAGACTCGCTGGTCTTGCCCACATTGTTGGTCACATGCTCGCCCCGATGCCAGGTAGCGCCGCCGTCATCGGTGTAGATGGTGCTGGCCCGTTCCTGGCCAGTGGCATTGTCGTAGACCTGGAACAGCACCCGCTCGGTGCCGTTCTCGCCCAGCTCCACGGTCAGGCCACGGCCGGGGCACACGCCCACAAAGCCTTCGCCCTGCTGCTTTACGTTCAGAATCTGGGGCTCGCTCCACTGAATGCCGGTTTCGGTCACGGTACCGGTGCGCAGCCAGATGTGGAAGGTGGGATAGATTTTCCATTCCGACTGACTGTAGAACACATTGTTCTGCACGGTCTTGCCGGTGATCTCCTGCTTGCACAGAGATTTCACAACCGCATCACCGCTGGTCTCGTACAGATTGTACTCTGCGTCCACCCATGCGCCGGTCAGCTGGCCAGCAGCGTCCTTGATGGGATAAAGGGTGCGGTTCTGGCCTTCCACGAGTTTGGTCTGGGGGGCCTTGCCGTCGATGTAACAGGTATAGTCTGCCGCTTTGGTGGAAGCGATCTTGCCGGCTTCGCCCTTTGCAATCACCAGATTGCCGTTTGCATCAAAGCCGGTGCTCTCTTTGCCGGCGGTGCCTCCGTTCTGCAGGCCGGAATAGGCCGGGCAGGCGTCCACCACCATGTAAATAGTGCCGTCCTCACTCTGGATCAGCGCCGGGTCAATGAAGGACGCGCTCTTTTTGTAAGCGCCGGGGGTCTGATCCGGGTAATCGGCAAAATGGTTGATCATCTGCCATTCCCAGGTCTTGCCGCCGTCCCTGGAAAGGCTGACCAGCCCGTCCAGATTGTTGGCAGCGTCCATGGTGGAGCCCCAGCGGGCGTCCGCCGCGGTCAGAATCCAGCCGTTGTCCAGCGTGATCATCGCCGGAATGCGGAACCGGCGGCTGACGCCGGTCTCGTCCGGGATATAAGGCTGATCGGTGGTCACACCGGAATGGCCGCCCTCCACCGGACCTTCGTAGCTGGCCAGATAGCTCCAGCCTTCGCCCAGCATGCCGGTGATGGTCAGGTCCTTGTAATAGATGCCGCCTGCACCGCCGTTTTCGGTGCTGCCGGGGCCGGCAGTGCCGGATTCAAACAGCAGACCCAGCACGTCGCCGCCCTTCTGGGTCAGGCAGGAATACTGATACCGGCCCGCGAAGTCCACCTCTGCGTCGTTCAGCCAGGTAACGGTTCCGGTGGCCGCGCTCAAAGAGCCAACGCGGATCACACCGTTGGTGCGGCCGTTGCCCGCCGGGTAGGAGGCCAGCACCAGATTGCCGTAGACCTTCCCCTCCGGGCTCTTCACATAACCGGCTGCGTTGATGAAGGACACCATGCAGTTGGAGGTGTAGTTCAGCGCGTTATCCGCCACGGCCTGGCCCCAGGTGGCGCCGCCGTCGTAGCTGTCCGCGCAGGTGATCTGGCCGCCCAGATTGCGGCAGAAAATACGCATGCCGCCGTCCGGCAGGTTCACCACCTGAGACTCGCTGGTCTTGCCGCCGCTGGCCAGGTTGTTCACCCGTGCGCCGCGGGTCCAGGTTGCACCGTTGTTGTCGCTGTAAATCACGCTGGCATACTCGTTGCCGGTGGCGTTATCGTACAGGGGGAACACGATGCGCTGCTTGCCCTGCACGGTGGTCACCAGGCCGCGGCCGGGGCACACGCCGGTGAAGGGCTCGTTCTCAGTGTATTTGATGTTCAGGAAGGTGGGCTCACTCCACACCAGGCCGTCCGCCGTGATCTCGGCGCTGCGCAGCATGATGTAGAACACCGGGTAGGCCTTCCAGGCGCTGCTGCGGTAGAACAGATTGGTCTGCACCATCTCGCCGCTGTCCAGCTGCTCCCGCATGACCTTTTCCACGGAATCGGACTTGCCGTCCCACAGGAACAGATCCAGCTCCGCATCCACCCAATAACCGGTGGCTTCGCCGCTCTCGGTGGTGATGGGGTACAGCTTCAGCTCGGTACCCTGCACCGTGACCCGGGAAGGCTTTGCATTCAGATCCACCCGGTGGGTGTAGGCGCTCTTTTCCTTGGGAGCATCGCCGTTTTCGCTGGCGAGGGCCACCAGCATGCGGCCCTGCTCGTCAAAGCCGCTGCTCTGGTTGCCCATGCGGTTGCCGTACATCAGGCCCGCATAGGAGGGACAGGCGTCCACCACCATGTACAGCTTGCCATCCGGCCCCTGTACCATGGAGGGGTCGATGAAGGAGGCGCTGGCCTGGCTGGTGGCGCTGTTGGCCTGATCGTCAAAGTAGTTTACGATCTCGTAGCTCCAGGTCTTGCCGCCGTCCCTGGAAACGCTCACGATGGTATCCAGGTTCTGGGGGGAATCGGCGGTGGTCTGCCAGCGCATGTCTGCCGCAGCCACCAGCCAGCCGTTGTCCAGCGTGATCAGGGAGGGGATGCGGTAGTTCTTGCCGTTGCCGCCATCCGGTTCACCATTCACAAAGGGCTGGCCTTCGGTGGTACCGGTAATGACCTTCTGCGGGCCGCAGGCAGTCAGGGTAACGCTGCCCAGCTCCACCGTTTTATCGGCGGTATAAACCAGTTTACCGGCGGCCGTAGCGGTGCCGCTGGCCTTGCGTGCGGTGAGCACACCGTCTTTCAACTGGAACGCGCCGTCGGGATTTGCGGTCAGGGTCCACTCCACAGTCGCGGGGTGCGCGCCCTCTGCGTCGGTGTAGATCCATTCGGTACCACCGGTCACCGCCAGCTGGCTGGTGCCCGCATAGCCCTGTTCCACAACCGCCTTTGTGCGCACCAGCGTGGGCTGCTCGGTCTTTTTCAGGAACAGCTGCACGGGGCTGCCCTGCTCGCTGGTGGTAAAGCCGCCGTTTTCCACAGCCAGCTTTCCATCATCGGTGCCAATGGTATAGGTGTTGTTGTCGTTCTTCGTCACGGTGAGCAGCACCGGAGCGTCGCTGCGGAACACGCCCTCACTGCCCAGACCCAGATAGACCGGGCCGTCCGGCGTCATGGCGGTGAGATACACCCCACCCTTCGTGCTGGTGAGCGACAGCTCTGCGCCGGTCAGCGCCTCGTTGGCATTGGTCAGCTTACCGGTCCGGTTGTCCCGCAGGCCCTCGTTGGCGTTGTTCTCGCCGCTGGTGGAAAGAATGCGGAAGCCATTGTCGTAGCCCACTACAGCATATACACCATCGGTCAGCGTATCGGACTCAGCCCGGGTGTAGCCGTCGATTTTCAGTTCCGTCTCATTCAGAGTGATGTCCCGGGCATAGAGCCAGAGGGTGTAGCTCTTGCCTTCCACCAGATTGCGGGGACCCCAGAAATCGGTGATAAGATCGGGGTACTGGGTGGTATCGCCTTTGCGGTTAAAATCCAGCACACGTCTGCCGACTTTGATCTGCCAGCCGTCTCCCGCCTTGACCACGCCCAGCTTTACCGCCTGAGCCGATACCATATTGCTTTCCGACAGCTCCAGATAGTTGCCGCTTTTGGCGTTCTGCAGGCTGAAGCCGTCGTCCATGGCGCTGCCCATCAGGGTCAGATCCTCCATGGAAAGGGTGCTGCCGTCCTTCAGCCAGGCGGCCTGCACACTGCCGTCGGTCAGGGTCAGCTTTGCGGTGACGGTACCGTCCGCACCGTTCAGCGCGCCGGGGTTCAGGCTCTTGCCCGCGTCGCTCAGGTACAGAGCATACACCTCGTCCTTATAGGCTTCGTTCTTGCCCCGGGTCACAATCAGGTATTCCTTGCTCAGATCCAGCTGACTGCTGGTATACAGCGAAAAGCCGGGAATCTGAGGCGCGGCCTTTTTGCTCTGGGCCGCTCTGTCCACCTCATCCGGCGCCGCCGCAGGGGTTTCCTCTACCACGGGCACACTGCTGTCCGCCGGAGTCTCCGTGGGTACCGGGGTTCCGGTCGAAGCCGGTACTTCGGTGGGCGCCGGAGTTTCAGCCGGTGCCGGCGCTTCGGTGGCTACCGGAGTTTCGGCCGGTGCCGGCGCTTCGGTGGCTACCGGAGTTTCGGCCGGTGCTGGTGCTTCGGTGGACGCCGGCAATTCACCGGGTGCGGCTTCTTCGCTCAAATCCGCGCCGGATACTGCCAGCACCGGCAGCGGTTCCTCTGCCGCAAAAACAGGGACCGCCGTGCTGGCCATCATACAAACTGCCAGCAGCAGCGACACCATGCGTTTGATCTTCAATTTCATGCTATCCTTAACCTTTCCGCTGTTCTGCGTTTCATTCCTTGTGCAACGGCGTTTTTTCGCCTTCCTCCTCTCCGCTTCATCCATTTGCACATTGCACAGATTTTCTCGTCAATGATAGCATTTTTCAGTGATATGTATATCTCATTTTCCACTTTTCGGCTTAATGGAAAAATTTTTCATCCTTTTGTGTAAATCATGAAATTTTCCTTCATCAAAATGCCTATTTTTTTAATGGATTTTTGTTTGGTATGAATATTGCTTTTTGTCGAACATACGTTCTAAGAAAAACTGCGTAATCCGTTTCTTCTTTTTCTCTGCCCGCTTTTCCCCTGAAATATCAGGTTGATTTTTCTCTCTTTTTGCATTTTCCTTTTATTTTTCTTGCGCTTTCATCCATCTGCCTTTTCGTGTTACCGGTCAAGATGCCTGTATGCCAAAAGAAAACAGGCCCCGGAAGCGTTTTGCTTCCGGGGCCTGCTCATCCATTTCTTCTGAGCCCGAGATACAGAGACATCGATCCGCCCTGCCGACACAACGAAAAAGACCCGGTCGAATGACCGGGTCTTTGGTGCGGATGAAGGGACTTGAACCCCCACGGTATCGCTACCACTAGAACCTGAATCTAGCGCGTCTGCCAATTCCGCCACATCCGCATATACTGTTGCTGCAGCCAGCAAGCCGGAGCCCTTGGCCCTTGCCTGCTTTGTGGAGCAGGTGATGGGAGTCGAACCCACGTCCTCAGCTTGGAAGGCTGATGTACTAGCCGTTGTACGACACCTGCGCATCAGCTCTTGTGTCGGCTGCGAAATGTATTATAGCACGGTGTTTTACAAAACGCAAGCCCTTTTTCAAAATATTTTTCAAAAAATTATTTTCTTTTTCCCGAGGCCCTGCTGAGGTCCATAGAAATATATGTTATAATAAATATTACTGCGCTTTTTGCAAGCTGCACATTCCCCGGCCAGGGCGCAGCTGTGCGCTGCCCGGCCGGGCAAATTTTCTGTGAGGGAGTTTTTCTTTTATGGGCCTGATCGAACTGTTTATTCTGGCTGTGGGCCTTTCCATGGACGCCTTCGCCGTATCCATCTGCAAGGGTCTGAGCCTGCCGGTATTAAAGCCCCGTCATGCGGCCATCACCGGCCTGTACTTCGGCGGCTTCCAGGCTTTGATGCCTCTGGTGGGTTATCTGCTGGGCACCCAGTTCCAGCAGTTCATCACCAATGTGGATCATTGGATTGCCTTTGCCCTGCTGGTATTCATCGGCGGAAACATGATTCGTGAATCCCGCTCCGAGCCGGAGGAGCTGAACAGCCAGTTTGGCCCCGCCGCCATGCTCCCCCTGGCGGTGGCCACCAGCATCGACGCGCTGGCCGTGGGCGTGACCTTTGCCTTCCTGACGGTGGACATTGTGCCCGCCGTCAGCTTCATCGGCGTGATCACCTTCTGCCTTTCTGCCGTGGGCGTTGCCATCGGCCATCGGTTCGGCGCCCGCTACAAATCCCGTGCGGAACTGGCCGGCGGCATCGTTCTGGTGCTGATGGGCTGCAAGATCCTGCTGGAGCATCTGGGCCTGCTGGCATTTTAACCGGCAGCGTTGCATCCCGCTTTGTTTTGTGGCATAATCGTTTTATGGAATTCTGGTTGGCATCTTGCCAAAATTTGTAACCCCCGGGAGGCCTTTTGATGGAATTTTACGAATACCTTCCCTTCTGGCCCAAGCTCACCCGTGAGCAGCAGCAGTTTCTGGCCCAGAACGTGACGCTGCACCATGTGACCAAGGGTGAAGTGGTGCACAACGGCTCGGAGGATTGTGTGGGCCCTCTGATCGTTGTTCACGGCCAGCTGCGGGGCTATTCCTTTTCCGATGAAGGGCGCGAGGTCACCCTCTACCGCCTGTTCGAGCGGGACGTGTGCATTCTGTCGGCCTACTGCATGCTGAACAGCCTGCAGTTCGACATTTCGGTGCAGGCGGAAAAGGACTGTGTGCTCTACCGTATCCCCGCCCCGGTCTACAAAAAACTGATGCAGGAATCCGCCCCGGTTGCCAACTATACCACCGAGCTGATTGCCAGCCGCTTTTCCGATGTGATGTGGCTGCTGGATCAAATTCTCTATAAGCATCTGGACAGCCGCCTTGCTGCCTTCCTGGTGGGCGAGGCCCAGCTGAACGACACAACCGAGCTTCGCCTGACCCACGAGGAGATTGCCCATCATCTGGGCAGCGCACGGGAGGTGGTGACCCGGATGCTCAAGTATTTCCAGACCGAAAAAATGGTGCTCATCGCCCGGGGCTGCATCACCCTGCTGGATATGGACAAGCTGCGCGCTGTGGCCAAGGACAGCCTGCGCTGAACTGGAAAATTTCCACCATTTCGGTATATTTACCGTGATTTTATCACGGATAAGCCATCCGGCCGCTGGTATACTAAAGCCAATGGATGAACCGCCCCGCCCGCCGGGGCCCTGAATAAAAAGGAGTGTTATGAAATGAGCGTTGTAACCGTAAATAAAGCAAACTTCGAGCAGGAAGTCCTGCAGAGCAACCTCCCCGTTCTGGTGGATTTCTGGGCAACCTGGTGTGGCCCCTGCCGCATGATGGCTCCCATCGTGGATGAGCTGGCCGAGGAGAAGGCCGGTCAGGTGAAGGTGTGCAAGATCGACATCGACGAGAACCCTGAGCTGGCCATGCAGTTCGGCGTGATGAGCATCCCCACCCTGATCGTATTCAAGGACGGCGCCGTTGCCAACAAGAGCGTGGGCCTGAAGCCCAAGGCCGCTGTGGAAGAGCTGCTGAAGTAATTCGATTTATTCAACCCGCCTGCCTGACCGCAGGCGGGTTTTCTGTTTACAGGCAAAAAGCGCGCCTGCCCGGACTGTTTCGGGCAGGCGCGCTTTGCCTTGCTGATTTACTTTTTGCCGGTCTTTGCGGATTTGGCGGGCTGTGCAGCAGCCTTTTTCCCCGGCTGGGCCGGATCCGGCATGTACTTTGCCTTTTCCACACCCCGGCTGCGCAGCCGCTCCCGGGTGGCAGTGCGCAGCAGACTGTACAGAACCGAGCACAGAGGAATCATCACCAGCATGCCCACCACACCGAACATGCTGCCACCCAGCGTAACCGCGGCCAGTACCCACACCGAGGGCAGGCCCACCGAGCCGCCCACCACGCGGGGATAGATCAGGTTGCCCTCGATCTGCTGGATGACCAGGAACAGAATCACAAACACCACAGCCTGCATGGGGTTCTGAATCAGAATCAGGAACGTACCCACAAAGCAGCCAATGAAGGCGCCAAACACCGGAATCAGAGCGGTGACCGCCACCAGTACGCTGATCAGCAGCACATAGGGCATGCGGAAGAGCAGCATGCCCACCGCAAACAGCGCCCCAAGAATGCAGGCCTCCAGGCACTGGCCGGACAGAAAGTTCGAGAAGGTCTTGTTGGCCAGGCGAACCACCTCCAGCACCTTTTCCGCGTGCTCAGGGCGCATCCAGGCAAACAGAAGCATCCGGCCCTGACGGCTCAGCGTCTCCTTCTGGAACAGCAGGTAGATGGCAAAGATCAGTGCGATAAAGAAATTCACAAAGCCCGAGATGATACCGGTGGCAGCGGTGACCGTGTTGCCCACCAGTGCCAGTCCGCCATTCTTCAGCCAGTCCATCACCTGCTGGGTCACATTGCGCAGGTTCAGATTCCCGGCCTCACTCAGCCAGTCCGCCAGCTCCGGGTAACGGATCATCAGCTCGTTGGCCCACTGCTGCGCCTGTGCCCAGAAGGCGGGCATCCGGGCTGCGATGGTCTGCACGGTGTTTTTCAGCTGGGGCAAAACCAGAAGCGACACCACCATTACTACCCCGACCACCGCCGCCAGGGTAAGCACCAGAGAAATTCCCCGGTGAGCCCGCTGCAGCTTTTGGGGCAGATGGGTCTCGATGGCCCGCATGGGCACATTCAGAATGAAGGCCATGGCAGCGCCCAGCAGGAAAGGCAGCAGCAGGCCACCCACCATGCCCAGAAAAGTTGCCACCCGGTCCATGTTCTGCAGGCCCCAGTAGAGCAGGATGCAGAAGGTGGCAATGCCCAGCACATTGCGTAGAAATTTTTTACTCTCCATACGATTCTCCTAAAACGGATGTATTTTTCTCTTCCCACGGGCCGTATTTCACGCCTCTCCGGCAGGCCCGCTGCGGTATCGCCTTAACCATAGCACGTTTCGGCTGCGGATGCAACGGTAACCACCGCTATTCCTCAGTCAGAATCAGGGCGATCCGGTCCAGCTTATCCTGTGCGGCGCGCCACAGGGCATAATAATCGAAATTCTCCGGCTGGGTGGGATCCGCCTCCGGCAGGTAGCCGTTTTTGCCCGCAGCCCGGATCAGGGGCAGATAATCCTTGTAGCTGTAGTTCAGATCCACATTCCCGTTCACACCGCCAACCTGCCCCACCGAGGAATACTGCCATACGCCGTAATCCCCCTGATAACCCACATAGCCCCGGTAATCCGCCACCCACAGCGGATAATCCTCCAGCTGCCGGGTGTTGATGTAACGGCGCAGAAATTCCGTATGGCTGTAATACCCCGGGAACCAGCCCTTCTGATCCAGAATGTCCATGGAAAACTGAATCAGACCGGTCACCTTCTCCCGGCCCAGACTGGCCAGCGAAGCGTCCTCCGCATCCACATAAACCGGATACTCCAGTCGGTGCCCCTCCAGCGCCTTCAGAAATACCTCCAGCTCCCGGATGACCTCGTCCTCGCTTTTTGCGTAGGTGTAGAAATATGCCCCCACCCGCAACCCGGCTTCGTGCGCGCCCTGTACATTGCGGGTAAAATAAGGATCCACATAGGGCCCGCTCTGGTTGCTGGATCCCACCCGGACGATGGCGAACTCCTTGCCCGCCGCGGCCACGGCAGACCAGTCCACCACGCCCTGATAACGGGATACATCGATCCCTTCCTGAAACACGGTCATTATGCTCCCCTCCTTGCCCGCATTGTATGCGGCAGGGAGCCAAAGCGTTACACCACCAGCCCGCCGTTCACGCCCAGCACCTGGCCGGTGATATAGTCCGCGTCGTCGCTGGCCAGGAACAGAATGGCCTTTGCCACCTGCTCCGGGCTGCCCAGACTGCCCAGCGGCGTTTCCTCCGCCAGGGCGGCCTTGTCCTCAGCGGAAAAGGATGCCATCATATCGGTTTCGATCACACCGGGGGCCACGCAGTTCACGGTGATGCCGCTGGGGCCCTCCTCCTTTGCCAACGCCCGGGTCAGGCCAATCAGCCCCGCCTTTGCGGCGGAATAGGCCACCTCGCAGCTGCCGCCCACCTGTCCCCACATGGAGCTCACGGTCACAATGCGGCCCCATTTCTGATGCAGCATGTGGGGCAGCGCACACTGGCAGCAGTGGAACGCGCCGCTCAGGTGCACGTCCAGCATCCGCTGCCATGCCTCTGGGGTCACGTCGGTGAACAGCTCCTGCCGGGCAATGCCCGCATTGCACACCAGCACATCCACCCCGCCGAAGGTCTCTTCCACCTGCCGGAACATGGCCTCCACCTGGGCCCGGTTTGCCACGTCCGCCTGCACCGGCAGCACCCGGCCGGGCCACTGGGCGGCCAGTGCCTCAGCCTCGGCTTTGCTGGTGTTGTAGTTGGCAGCCACCCGATACCCGGCAGCGGCAAAGGCCCGGGCCACTGCGGCCCCGATGCCCCGGCTGGCCCCGGTAACAAGCACGGTTTTTTCTCTCATTTCCCCTTTTTCTCCTCCCGTTTGCGCCGCAGCATGGCAAAAAACTCCTGCAGCAGCTCCGCCGCCTCCTGCTCCCGCAATCCGCTTTCAATCACCGGATGATGGTTGAAGGGGTAGGAGAACAGATCCACCAGCGAGCCACAGCAGCCGGCCTTGGTATCCTTTGCGCCGTAGACCACCCGCTTGATGCGGCTGTTGATGATGGCCCCGCTGCACATGGGGCAGGGCTCCAGCGTCACAAACAGCTCACACTGCCACAGCCGCCAGCCACCCAGCTTTTTGCAGGCCGCATCGATGGCCAGCAGCTCGGCATGGTGCAGGGCATTTTTCTCGGTTTCGCGGGTGTTGTGGGCCATGGCAACGGGTTCGCCGTCCTTGGCCACCACCGCGCCCACCGGAACCTCGCCCAGTGCGGCAGCTTTTTTTGCCTCCTCCAGCGCAAGGCCCATCAGTTCTTGGTCGGTCATCAGATTTCTCCTTCGTGATAAATCATGTAAATGTGGCGTGCAGCATCTGCATCGCCAGCAGCGCCAGCGCCAGCCCGTAGCCGGGGCAGCGGATCAGAACACCTGCCCCGGTACCCTGCAGGCGGGGCGGACGCCCTGGCTTTATCGCCCATGCCACCAGTGCGGCGGCGGGCAGGCCAAACAGCAGCAGCGGCTGAACCCATGCGCTGCCTGCACCGGTCTGGCTCAGCAAAGCCAGCGTATTGTTGTAAAGATGAAAAACCATGCCGGGCAGAAGGCTGCCGCTGGTTTCCGCGCAAAGACCCAGCGCCAGCCCGGAAAGCAGCGCCGAAAGGCAGGCCGGTGCATCGCCGTGCAGCAGCGCAAACAGCACCGCCTGGCCCCACACCGCCGCCCGGCTGCCCCAGGGGCGCAGATACCCCTGCATCAGCCCCCGGAACAGCATCTCTTCGCCCACCGCCGGAACCAGCGCCAGCCGCAGCCAGACCAGCGCAGCGGGTGCGTCCGCAAGCTCTGTGCCGCCCACTTCTCCCAGCAGGGCCCGCAGGCCGCTGCTGGCAAGGTTGCCCGCCATGGTAAGCCCCCAGAACAGCACAAACAGCACCGGAAGCATTCCCCTGCGGGGCCGGCGCAGCCGCACCGGGGCCCTGGGCGGGCAGGCCAGCACCAGCAGAAAGGGTGCGGCCAGTGCCAGCAGATTCTTGCCCAGCGCCACCAGCTCGCCCACCGCCGGGGGCAGACCGTCCACCGACGGCCCCAGCAGCCCGCTCAGGGCCGATTCCGCCGCCAGATAAGTCAGCGCCCCCAGCCCGCACAGGGCGGCGGCCCGCTGCATGTCCGGCGACGGGGTCTGTGCCCGTTTCGGATTGATCCGTTCCATGCCGGATCAGCGTTTTTCGTCCAGATCGCGCCAGTCGGTCTCCACGATGTCGCCGTCGTCAAAGGCGGGATCGGTGAGCATCTCCTGCATCTGATCCGCCATATCCCGGGCGGCCTTTTTCAGGCCCTTCAGCTGAATTGCCGCCCAGATGGAACCGGCCAGATTCAAAACGCCCTCCACCATCAGGATCACACCGATGGCCATGACCAGCACTTCCACGGTGCCGAACGGGTTCCACAGCATCACCGCGCCCAATACCACGCTGACCAGCGCCAGAAGCAGCAGGCTCCACCAGCGGTCATAACCTGCAGCCCGCAGCTCAAAGGCACTCTGCACCCGCATCACACCGTCCATGATCACAAACAGGCCCACCAGAATGGGCAGCACGGAAACTACGGTCTGGGGCCGGATCAGCAAAAAGATGCCCAACGCCACCGCGGCCGCGCCGAACAGCCAGCCGAAGTAGCCGAAGAAGCCCCGCACCTCTGCCCGCAGGAAGGTATAGATGCTGCTCACGCCCTTCAGCAGGATTACCAGGCCAAACAGGCCGCACACCAGCCGGAGCGAAATATCCGGCCAGAGCAGCAGTGCCAGACCCACCAGAATAAACGCCACCGAAGAGATGGAAAAGGTCTTGCGGAAATTTTTCATTGCAAATTCCTCATTTCATCCGGGGGCGCCCATGATAGAACGCCCCGTTTTGATACTCGTTTTGATTATTATACCACAAAACCGGGCGGTTTCCCGCTGCATCGTGCATATCCCTGCTTTTTTTGCGCCGCCGGGGTAAGTGTGGTATGATAAAGTGAAAAAATGCGGCGGTCTTTCCCGCCAGGATACCGCTTTAAAGTTTAAAGGAGCAATCCCAATGTCTGATTCATTTCCCCCGCTTCTGGAAGCACTGGCCCGGCACAGCACCGACGGCCCTGCTCCCATGCACATGCCCGGCCACAAGCGGAACACCGCTCTGGCCCCCTATCTGGCCGCACTGGGCGTGGCCTGGGATATTACCGAGATTCACGGCTTCGACGATCTGCACGAGGCCGAAGGTATTTTGAAAGACTCCATGAACCGGGCTGCCCGGCTGTGGGGTGCCGCAAACAGCTTTTATCTGGTGAACGGCAGCACCTGCGGCATTCTGGCCGGTATCCGGGCGGCGGCAGGCCGGGGCGGCAAGGTGATTCTGAGCCGCGGCTGCCACAAGTCCGTGTACCATGCGCTGGAGTTGTGCGGCGCGGTGCCGGTCTGGCTGGCCCCGCCGGTGGACGAAGCCTTCGGGGTGCTGGCCTCCACCACGCCGGAGCAGGTACGCGCAGCGCTAGCCGCCCATCCGGACGCAAAACTGCTGGTGCTCACCAGCCCCACCTATGAGGGCGTGATCAGCGATCTTGCCGCCATCTGCGCCGCCGCCCATGGGGCGGGCGTGCCGGTGCTGGTGGACGAAGCCCACGGGGCCCATCTGGGCCTTGCCCCCGGCTGGCCCGCCGGTGCGGTGGCCGCCGGAGCGGATGTGGTGGTGCAGAGCCTGCACAAAACCCTGCCCAGCCTGACCCAGACCGGCATCCTGCACCAGCAGGGAAATCTGATTTCGGCCGAGGCGCTGGAACGCCAGCTGGGCATTTTTGAAACCAGCAGCCCCTCCTACCTGCTGATGGCCAGCATGGACGGCTGTGTGGATCTTCTGGAACACCGGGGCAGTGAATTGTTTGCCCGCTGGCAGGCGGCTCTGGCCGCCTTTGACCTGGCCATCGCCGGCCTGACCCGGCTGCGGGTGCTCTGCCACGGGGCAGACACGCCGGAACACCACCCCGCCCTTTATGCCCACGACCCGGGCAAGCTGGTAATCTCCACCCGGGGCACCGCCCTCACCGGCCCGGGGCTAATGGCTCGGCTGCGGGAGGAATTCGCCATTGAGCTGGAGATGGCCAGCGGCGACTGGGCCATTGCCATGACCGGCCTGGGTGATACCGAGGAAACCCTGCTGCGTCTGGCCCGGGCACTGGTGGTCATCGACCAGAGCCTGGCCGCCTGCCCGATGCCCCCTGCCGCCGAGCCGCTGCCGCTGCCGCCCTCTGTCCTTCCGGTGAGCGAGGCGCTGGAACGCCCCGGCGAGGAAACGCCGCTGGCCGATTGCGAAGGCCGGGTGTGCGCGGAATATGTGTGGGCTTATCCGCCGGGCATTCCTCTGATCGTGCCCGGCGAACGGGTGGATCGCATATTCCTTTCCTGCTGCGCCCGACTGACCCGGCAGGGCGTTCGGCTGCACAGCACCGGCGGCGGCATGCCCCGCGTACTGCGGGTGTTGCCGGACGAACCCAATCTGACCAAAGGAGGCTGATCGAAGGAGGCTGATCGAATGTTATCCAGCTTTTCCAACGCGGAAGCCTTTCTGCGCCGTCACCGCCGTCTGGTACCTCCCGCCGGGGCGGTGAGCGGCCTTTTCTGTGCACTGTTTCTGCTCTGGGCCTGTCAGGTGTGGGCCCCGCCCGCCTTCTGTTTGTTCTGGGGCGTCTGCTTTGTATGCGCCGTGCGCGGCCTGTGCCAGAAGCCCGGGCGGTGTTCTTCCCACCGGCGCTCATGGCCTGGGGCCTGCTTTTGTGCGGCGTGGTGCAGCTGCTGCGCCGCCGCGCCCGGCTGCTGCTGGCCTATCTGCCGCTGTATCTGGTGTGGTTCGGGCTGGTTCTGGGTGCGCCCAGCTATATGCAGATCCGCTACCTGCTGACCTTCGCCTACTTTGTCCCCTGCGCCCTGTTCACCCTGCTGGCTCCCACCGGGGCTGCCAAAGTAGGTATTGACGAAAAGGCCGCTTCCATTGTATAATAAGTGCAAGTTTCTATAGGTTTCTTAAGCGCCGGGCATTCCCGCCCGGTTCCCGGAAATTTATGGTATAGAAAGGGGGACGTATCGATGAACCGGATTCAGACTCTCGAGACCCGCGACCTGGCCAAGAGCGTACAGACCGGCGGCTGCGGCGAATGCCAGACTTCCTGCCAGTCTGCCTGCAAAACCTCCTGCGGTGTTGCTAACCAGATGTGCGAGCATAAGAACGACGAGAAGTAATTCTTGCCTTGCAGCATACCGCCTGCCGATCCTGCGCAGGCGGTATTTTTTGCGTTTTCATCCAGTCGGGCCCGCTGCCCGCCGGATTTTTGAATAGATTCTTATTCTTTGATCGATTCATTTACAGAAAGGAACCTTCGTTTCATGATCCATCAGTATAAACTCAACGGATACAACATCGTACTGGATGTATTCAGCGGCTCGGTCCATGTGGTGGACGAGGTGGCCTACGACGTGATCGGCCTGTACGAAACCACCCCCGCCGACGAGATCGTGGCCAGGATGCTGGAAAAATACGCCGACCGCGAGGACGTGACCGAGGCCGACCTTCGCCAGTGCCTGGCCGATATTGCCGAGCTGGAGAAGGCCGGCAAGCTGTTCGCCAAGGACATCTACGGCGACATGGCCTTCGATTTCAAAAAGCGCGTGACCGAAGTGAAGGCCATGTGCCTGCATGTGGCCCACACCTGCAACCTGAACTGCGAATACTGCTTCGCCAGCCAGGGCAACTACCACGGCGAGCGTGCCCTGATGAGCTTCGAGGTGGGCAAGCAGGCGCTGGACTTTCTGGTGGCCAACAGCGGCAAGCGCCGGAATCTGGAAGTGGACTTCTTCGGCGGTGAGCCCCTGATGAACTGGGACGTGGTCAAGCAGCTGGTGGCCTACGGCCGCAGCCTGGAGGAGCCCAACAACAAGAAGTTCCGCTTCACCCTGACCACCAACGGCGTTCTGGTGGACGACGAGGTCATCGAGTTTGCCAATAAGGAAATGAACAACGTGGTCATGAGCATCGACGGCCGCAAGGAAGTCCACGACCGGCTGCGCAAGAACTACGCCGGTCAGGGCAGCTACGACACCATCGTGCCCAAGTTCCAGAAGTTCGCCAAGGCCCGCGGCAACAAGGAATACTATGTGCGCGGCACCTTCACCCACAACAATGTGGACTTCACCAACGACATCTTCCATCTGGCCGATCTGGGCTTTGACCAGCTGAGCATGGAGCCGGTGGTCTGCGCCCCCGGCGACCCCTATGCCCTCACCGAGGAGGACCTGCCCAAGATCATGGAGCAGTACGAGATCCTGGCCAAGGAGATGCTGCGCCGCGAGAGCGAGGGCAAGGGCTTCACCTTCTACCACTACATGATCGACCTGAACCACGGCCCCTGCATCTACAAGCGAATCTCCGGCTGCGGCAGCGGCACCGAGTATCTGGCCGTGACCCCCTGGGGCGAGCTGTTCCCCTGCCATCAGTTCGTGGGCGACCCGAAATACAGCATGGGCAACGTGTGGGACGGCGTGACCAACACCGCCCTGCGGGATGAGTTCAAGCTGTGCAACGCCTACGCCCGCCCCGGCTGCAAGGACTGCTGGGCAAAGCTGTACTGCTCCGGCGGCTGCGCGGCCAACGCCTACCACGCCACCGGCAGCATCACCGGCGTTTACGAATACGGCTGCGAGCTGTTCCGCAAGCGGATGGAATGCGCCATCATGATGAAGGTGGCCGAGGCCGGTATGAAAAAGTAATTTTTCCACAGCCTTTCCACGAAGTTTTCCACATTCCCGCATGGGGGCGGTGAAAAACTGACCTGTCCTGTTCACAAATCCCCGAAAAGCGGTGTCCATCGCATCGCTTTCCGGGGATTTTTTTGCCGTAAGAAAATTGTATGGAAACTGAAAGCCGGCCGCAAAATACCTGCGGCCGTTTTTTGTTATAATAGAAGCATCCAATACCACGCCGGGCGGCGAAGTGCATTTTCCGCTACCCGGCAAAGAAAGGCCGCTTATGACCACTCCGCGCACCATGCGCCCCCGCTGCCCGGTATGCCAGCCTGCGGCGGCACGCCGTGTTTCCCCTGCTCCCCGCCGCGGCCCGCTGGCTTTGTGGCTGCTGGCCCTGCTGCTCTTGGCGGCACTGGCAGGGTTCAAATCTCTTGCCGGCGCCGAATCCGGTGCATCTGCTCCTACCGCTTCCCCTTCCTCCACCGTGCCCGCTTTGAACGGGCTTTTCAGCCCGCGGGCCGCCCTGCTGGACAATCTGCCCGGGCAGGGCAGCGAGCTGCTGGGCGGCAAGACAGGCTACACCAGTCAGGCGGGGCTGTGTCTGGCCAGCCTGATGGAAGTGGACGGCCAGGAATACATTCTGGTCACCACCGGTGCACCCGGCGACCACACCACAGATCCCTATCATCTGCTGGACGCACTGGAAGTCTGCGACCAGCTGCGCAGCGGCATTCTGAACGCATAAAGAAACAGAGCGATGAACCCATCGCTCCGTTTTTGTTTATCCCAGTGCCACGTCCAGAATCATCATCACCAGAAAACCGGCCATCACGCCAAGTGTGCCCACGTTGGAGTGCTCGCCCAGATGAGCCTGCGGGATCAGCTCCTCCACCACCACATAGATCATGGCGCCTGCCGCAAAGGCCAGCAGCCAGGGCATGAAGGGCCCGATGAAGCCCGCCAGCAGCACCACCAGAATGCCGAAGATGGGTTCCACAATTCCGGAAAGGCTGCCGTACACAAAGGCCCTGCCACGGCTCATGCCCTCCTGATGCAGGGGCAGCGAGATGGCCGCACCTTCGGGAAAGTTCTGGATGCCGATGCCGATGGCCAGCGCCATGGCTCCGGTAAGCGCCGCCTGCGCCCCGCTCTGCTGAGCCGCCAGCGCGAAGGACAGGCCCACCGCCATGCCCTCCGGGATGTTGTGCAGGGTCACCGCCAGCACCAGCAGGGTTGTGCGCCGCCAGTTGGCATGCAGGCCTTCCGGTTGAGCGGAGCCTGCATGCAGATGGGGCAGCAGCCCGTCCATCAGCATCAGAAAGGCCGCGCCCAGCACAAAGCCGCCTGCCGCCGGAATCCAGCCGATCTGGCCCGCCGCCTCCGCCTGTTCAATAGCCGGAATCAGCAGGCTCCACACCGAAGCCGCAATCATTACACCGGCTGCAAAGCCCAGAAAGATGCGCTGCATCCCCTCGCTCGTCTTTTTTCGAATCAGGAACACCATGGCCGACCCCAGGCTGGTCATGCCGAAGGTTATGCCTGTCCCCAGCGCCGCCCACAGCAAGGCTTTTGTCATTGTTTCCTCCGTTCTGCGGGCCGTTTTGCCCGCCGTATTCTTCCTTTGTCCGGAGTATATAAGAACAATTCCTGTTTGTCAAGTGACATTGTTGCACAACGCTTTCCAGATTCCGCCCTGAATAAACGAAAAGCAGCTTCCCCAAAACAGGGAAGCCGCCGTAAAATCGCATTTTGCTCAGCAGTCGGTGTAGTATTTGCCCAGCTCGTCCGCCGCCAGAATGGCTGCGTATACGCTGTCGGCGTCCACCGGGAAGGGCATGTTGTGCAGGGTGTCGGCGTCGGCGCAGGCCAGCTTTGCAACCTCCATCAGCTGCTCCTGGGTGGGATTCTCCACACCCAGATCGGCCAGCGTGGTGGGCAGGCCCACTTCGGTGCAGAACTCCAGCACCTCTTCCAGCTCCTCCAGCGGGGCATTCTCCAGCACCAGCTGAACCAGCGTGCCGAAGGCCACCTTCTCGCCGTGGTACAGGCTGTGGGTCTCAGGGATGGCGGTCAGGCCGTTGTGGATGGCATGCGCGCCCGCCAGGCCGCCGCTCTCGAAGCCCACGCCAGACAGATAGGTGTTGGCCTCGATCACGTTCTCCACCGCCGTGGTGCAGACGTGGCGCTCCACCGCCAGCTTGGCCTTCAGGCCGTCGGCCAGAAGGGTCTCGTAGCACAGACGGGCCAGGCTCATGGCGGCCAGCGTCACTTTGCCGCCCACACAGTTGGATGCACCGGAGGCCTGGCAGGCCCGGGCCTCAAAGTAAGTGGCCAGTGCGTCGCCCATGCCGGACACCAGCAGGCGGGCGGGAGCCGCGGCCACAATGTCGGTATCCACCAGAACCACGGTGGGGTTGGCCGGCAGGAACAGGTACCGGTCGAACACACCCTCATCGGTGTAGATCACAGACAGGGCGCTGCAGGGTGCGTCGGTGGAGGCGATGGTGGGCACGATGACCACCGGAGCGCCTGCATAGTAGGCAGCCGCCTTGGCGGTGTCGTGGATCTTACCGCCGCCGATGCCAACCACCACGCTGCAGCCGGAAGCCTTAAAGGCCTCCACCACCCGGTCAATCTCCTTCTGGCTGCACTCACCGTTGAAGGTCTCGTAAACAACCTTTGCGCCGGTGCCTTCCACGCTCTGGGCGATCTTGCCCTCCACGCGCTTTTTGCCGGATGCGCTTACCAGCACGAACAGATCTTTGCCGTATTTCTCGCAATGCTCATACAGATGAGCCAGCTCTCCGCGCCCCTGCACATAGCGGGAGGGGCTGCCAATCACATTTGCCATAGTCACTCTCTCCTTTTTGATCCGCGCAGGCTGGGCCCGCGCAACCATTCTGGCATCATTATACCACTGTTTTTCGAACAAATTCTACTGGCAATCGTTAAAAAAACAACGTTTGTTTTTTATGAAAGTTGCACCAGCCCCCTTCGCTTTTTCCGTCAAAGGCAACACTTTAAAAGCATCATTCCGCATGCGCTTTTTGTTTCAAAAAGTACGTCTTTGCGCATTTCCTCTTTTGTTTATTAACCACTCAGCAGATCCCAGCTCTGTTTTTTTATGAAATTAAAGTTTTATTCATATATTATCCAACATTTTCATAGTATAATAGGGGAAAGCAGCAAAAATACCGGTCCTCAAGGGCTTTTGCGGGCTTTTTTCGCAAAGCAGCCCCAATGCGCGGGGCTTTTCCTTTGGTTGACAAGATCTATTTTAATTTGTTACCCTATTAATATAGGTTTTTAACGAACCGGTACGAAACAAGAGAGAGGGGTTCGAGATTCGCATGAATGTATTACTGGAAGAATTCGTGCTTCCGCGCGATTTGGAAACGATTTTGAACAACAGCCCCAGCATCATCATCCCCAAAACGGAGGAGATGCTGTATGATCTGATCTTTGGCAACGGCAGCACCAAGCAGATCGACGTTTCCTACGATGTAAACGGCACTCTTGTGAAGGAGGCCGACGTGGTTCGCTGCAAGAACGGTGCAGTGGTCAACTATGCGGAGGACTACATGCGCCGCCGCGACCCGGACTGCATGCGCATCGGGGACGACAAGCCCACCGACAAGCCCCGCTTCCAGGACGTTTACGGCTACGACTTCAACACCCTGAAGGTGGATACTTACAAGTGGCTGGCCCGTCAGGAGCTGATCCTGGTGCCCTTCATGGCCGGCGGCTATGAATACGGCTATCAGGCCCTGCTGGTCTGCCCCCGTAACGCGGCTTTCTTTGCGTTTGCGCTGTCTCAGCTGCAGGCCTTCGTCTGCGCCAAGGACATTCACAACTTCAAGCCCCGTGCCATCGTGTATGTGGCTCCCCCCTTCCGTCACACTCACTTCGACGGCAAGCAGGTGTGCGTACACAACCGGCTGGACGACCGCCACGAGGTCTTTGCCTACAACCTGTATCCCGGCCCCTCCGCCAAGAAGGGCATTTACAGCGTTCTGCTGGACATTGGCGAGCAGGAGGGCTGGGTTACCGCCCACGCCTCCGCCGCCAAGATCGTGACCCCATACGAAAACGAGATGGTCATGATGCACGAGGGCGCTTCCGGCGGCGGCAAGAGCGAGCTGCTGCAGGATGTGCACCGTGTGCCGGACGGCCGCGTGCTGCTGGGCACCAATCTGGAAACCGGCGACCGGGACTACCTGCACATGAGCGATACCTGTACCATCTATCCGGTCACCGACGATATGGCCATCTGCCATCCCTCCTTCCAGACCGGCAGCGGCAAGCTGGCCCTGTACGACGGTGAGGACGGCTGGTTCCTGCGGGTGGACGGCATCACCGAATACGGCTCCGACCCCATGTACGAGCGCATCACCATCCACAGCAAAAAACCGCTGGTATTCTTCAACATCGAGGGCGTTCCCGGCTCCACCTGCCTTGTGTGGGAACACACCATGGACTCCACCGGCAAGCCCTGCCCCAACCCCCGCGTGATTGTGCCCCGCAAAATGGTGGACAACATTGTGGATAAGCCGGTTGAGGTGGATGTGCGCAGCTTCGGCGTGCGCATGCCGCCCTCCAGCGCCGCTCACCCGGACTACGGCATCATGGGTCTGATGCACATCATCCCGCCCGCTCTGGCCTGGCTGTGGCGTCTGGTTGCCCCCCGCGGCTTCAAAAACCCCAGCATCAGCGGCAACGCCCCGCTGGCCAGCGAAGGCGTGGGCTCCTACTGGCCCTTTGCCACCGGTCTGCGGGTACGTCAGGCAAACCTGCTGCTGGAGCAGATTCTGGCCTGCCCCAACACCAAGTACGTTCTGATCCCCAACCAGCACATTGGCGTATACCGCATCGGCTTCGCGGCCGAGTGGATCAGCCGTGAGTATCTGGCCCGTCGCGGCGGCGTGAACATGAAGATGGAACGCCTGGCCCCCGCTCCCTGCGCCCTGCTGGGTTACTGCATGAAGGAGATGAAGGTGGACGGCCAGGACATCCGCTCCGCCTTCCTGCATCCGGAAACCCAGGAACAGCTGGGCATGGATGGCTACGAGAAGGGCGCCCAGATCCTGTACGACTTCTTTGCCAAGGAACTGGAGGCCTTCGACGTGGAGGAGCTGCACCCGGTGGGCAAGCAGATTCTGGAGTGCTTCAAAAAGCGCGGCACCATCGAGGATTACTGCGCCATCACTCCTCTGGGCCTGAAATAATCGTTTCCCATCGGCCCCCCGGTCAAGCCGGGGGGCCTTTTTTACCCCATCACGGAGGAACCCATGAAACGCTGTTTTTCCCTTTTGAACGGTGATCGGCTTGTATGCACCGAGCAGGCCGCGATCCTCACCTTTTCCGGCCCCCGTGCGGTGCTTTCCACTGCGGCCAACGGCGGCGGCCTGCGCCGGGATCTGGAGACCGTGTTCAACTACTGCGACTGCGGCCCCGCCGGGGTGTGCCAGCCCATGGAGGGAAATACTCTGCAGGAGCATCAGAAGGCGGTGGCCCTGCGCCTTGGGCTAAACCCGGAGCACACTGCCGGGCTGGATACCGCAGCCAATCTGGACAATATGGTGCTGGTCACCCGCCGGTGGCAGGAGCTCTGGGTCACGGCGGCAGTTTCCGCCGGAGCGGACGTGAACGCCCTGTGTGCCGGAGACCCTGCCACACTTACCGAAGCGGCTGGCAAACCCTGCCCGGTGCCGGCGGGAACCATCAACATCTTTCTCATCACCGGTCAGGCGCTTTCCCCCGGGGCCATGGTGGAGCTGGTGCTCACCGCCACCGAAGCGAAAACCGCACTGCTGCGGGATCTGATGCAGGGCAGCAGCGTTTCCTCCCGGCTGGCCACCGGCACCGGCACCGACGGCGTGGTGATTGTTTGCGACGGCTCAGACGGCACCTCCTGCCTGCTGAATGGCGGCAAGCATTTCAAACTTGGGGAGCTGGCGGCGCAGGCAGTAAGCCAGGCAACCGCCGAGGCGCTGTTCCGGCAGACCGGCCTGTGCCCGGAATTTCAGCACAGCCTGCTGCGCCGGCTGCAGCGGTTCGGCATTACCGCCCGAAGCCTGCGCGCCCGCTGCCCAGACAAACTGCCCGGGGATGAAACCGCCTTCGACCGGGTGCTGGCAAAGCTGGATCGGGATTCTTTTGCAGTGGCTGCCACCACCCTGTATCTTCATCTGGTGGATCAGCTGCACGCCGGAATGCTCACCCGGCCGCAGGCGGAGGACTGGGCCCTGCATCTTCTGGAACAGCTGGCCATACACTTTCATTGCCCCACCCCGCAGCCTGATCCGGAGCAGCCGCCGGAAAGCTGGCTGGAAGCGTTCCTGGCCGGGGCAATTGCGGCTCATCTTCAGGAGCAGAACCGCCTTTATCCCGCAGGCTGAGACGGTAATTTCCGCCGCATTTCTTTTTCCTTACTTTTCCCTATCGGTTTTATTGACATTGCTTTTTTATATGGCATCCTTTTGGACAATCAGTCAGATTTCCCCGCGCTTTCCATTTGCGAAAAAGCTGCATTTGACTGAAAAATCAACAAGGAGGACCTCCAGGTGGTGGATGAGCAATGCAGCCTGGTGTATGGCGGTCTTTACATTGGCGCCGACTGCGAAAGCAGCGGGATCCACATCAATATGGACAGCCGGTTTTCCGTCCTGTACAAAAAGGTGGGGCAGGAATGGCAGGTCATTCACCTGCATCAGTCGGTGCCTAACCCGGAGCAGCTGGACGGCGAATATTATCCCCGCACGCTCACCCAGCGTTCCCGGGAAACCATTGAGCATCTGACCCGGCTGGCTCAGCGGGACAGCCTGACCGGCCTGATCAATTTCAACACTCTGCAGAGTTTCTACACCGACCTGGACAAGCACAGCGTCTGGATGTTCGTGGTGGATATGGACGATTTCAAAGCCATCAACGACACCCACGGTCATCTGGCGGGCAACCATGTGCTCAAGCGCGTGGCCAGCCTTCTCACCAGCACCATGCGTGCGCAGGATCTGATGCGCCGTCTTCTTGCCCGCGCTGCCGAAGTTGCCGGCGAGGAGCCCGCATGGACCGGAATTTCCATTGGCGCCAGCCCCATCCACAGCGGCGACTGCCTGGAAACCGCTGTTGGCGCCGGGAGATCACGACCATATTTTGTCGGGAGTATTTAACCAATTTT
>Peterbilt_p2__coassemble_533_pt1 | contig 27034 bp, 24 predicted proteins | sample Peterbilt_p2__metabat2_low_PE_018 | metagenome-assembled genome bin Peterbilt_p2
GCACTTTTTTGAAATATTTTTTCAAGCTCTTTCGAGCGGCTTGCCGTCGTTGACGACTCAGTTATAATACCACACCCTGTAAGCAGAAGTCAACACCTTTTTTCAATTTTCTTTAAAAAAAGTCGTATTTTTCTTTTTGAACCAAAAAGCGCATTTTCCCTTATATATTGTATATATATGAACCTGTTTTTTCCTGTGCAACCTGTTTTGCACAAAAAAGCCCGAAGGCAATACTGCCTTCGGGCTTTTGAAAAAATTTTTCACTGATTACAGCTTTTTGTTCTGTTCCTTCACCCAGTCAAACACCTGCTGCGCCACCGGAGCAATGGCACCCTGCTCAAAGGGAACCGTGAAGCCTGCAGCTTTGACCAGACCGGCATAAGTGTCGCCGCCGCCTTTTTTCACCAGAGCCAGATACCGCTGCCAGGCATCCTTCGGGTCATTCAGATGGGCTGCAAAGAACTGCAGCGACACAATCTGCGCCAGGCAGTAGTCGATGTAGTAGAAGGGATACTGATAGACGTGCAGCTGCCGCTGCCAGCCCGCACCCCGGCCATAGAAGGGCAAACCATCAAAGTCATTCCAGGGGCGGTACTTGCGCTCCAGCTCCAGCCAGATGCCATTGCGCTCGTCCGGGGTCAGATGGGGCTGGCTGTAAACAATGTGCTGGAACTCATCCACCATGCAGCCGTAAGGCAGGAAGGTGAGCGCCTCCTGGGCATGGGCCAGCGCATACTTGGCGGTGTCCTTGCCGAAGAACAGGTGATGCCAGGGGCTGGTGAGGAATTCCATGGACATGCTGTGGATCTCGCAGCTTTCCAGCCCGGGGTTGGCCAGCTCCTGACACATGCCCTGACCGGCTGCCACCCATGCCTGGAAGGCGTGACCGGCCTCGTGGGTCAGCACGTCCACGTCGCCGGAGGTGCCGTTGAAGTTGGAGAACACAAAGGGCGCGCCATAACCGGGGATGGTCTCGCAGTAGCCGCCGGGGGCCTTGCCGGGGCGGCTCTCCAGATCAAACAGCTGGCTCTCGGTCATAAAATCGATGAAGCGGGCGGTCTCAGGGCTCAGCTCCCGGTACATCTGCACCGCCTTGGCCAGCAGCTCGGGGGCAGTGCCCTGCGGGATAGGGTTGCCGTCCTTAAAACTGACGGTGGTATCGTAGAATTTTGCGTCGGGCAGGCCGATGCGGGCAAACTGCTCCTTCATGGCCTCGTGGGCCAGCGGAGTCACGCTCCGGGCCACCTGATCCCGGAAGCTCTTCACGTCCGCCTCGTTGTAGCCCAGCCGGCCCATCCGCAGATAGGACAGGGGCACATAGCTCTCATATCCCAGCTTGCGGGCCTGGGCGTTGCGGTTTTCGATCATTTTGGTGTAGATCTCATCCAGCTCTTCCCGGTTGTCGTCAAAGAAGCGGCCGTCCGCCTCAAAGGCAGCCTTGCGCACTGCCCGATCCAGGCTCTGCTTGTAGGGGCCCATTTCGGGCAGGGTCAGGCTCTTGCCGTCAAACTGCACCTGACCGCCCGCATACAGCTTCTGGTAGCGGCTGGCCAGCGCGTTCTCCTGCTGCATCAGTTCCAGCATTTCCTCGCTGGCACTGGCAGCAGCCACCTCCATCTTCTGCAGAAGGATGTCGCCGTACTCCTCCGCCAGGCCCTGCTTGTGGGGGCTGGCCAGCAGCGCCCGGTACAGCGCCAGCTGGGCATTGCCCACGCCGGGCGCCTCCTGATCGAAGAAATCGTTCTCCGCATCGTAGAATTCATCCCGGGTGTCCAGCGTGTGGCGAATCTGCGCCAGCCGCGCCGCGGTGCCGAATTCGTCATCCAGTCTGGTATGCTCCTTAAAAATATCCGCCAGCTCCCGGCCGCTTTCGGCCTTTTCGGCCCGGGCGGTGAGCTGCCGGTATGCCTCGGTCACCTGCTGCACATCCGGGCGGGTGTATTTCATCTCGCTGAATTTGGTAACTGCCATAGTTCTGTTCCTTTCCGGCCCTTTTGGCAAGGGCCCTGCCGGAGCCGCCCGACGGGCGATTTGCCCCATCGGATGGCTTTACTTTTTACTGATAACATTTTATACTTTTCCAGTGGATATTTCAAACCCTGAGAGGTGGATTGTTGCATTATGAAGGATTCTTCCCCGCTTTCCCGGCCGACAGTGGCTGCCGCGCTGGCCCTGATCCCCTGCTTTTTGTGGGGCAGTGCCGTCCCCTGCATCAAGATCGGCTGCCAGCTGTTTCAGCTGTCGTCCGGCGATATTCCCGGCCAACTGGTGTTTGCCGGCATCCGTTTTTCCATTGCCGGGCTGATGGTCATCGTCTTTGCCAGCATCCGGGCCCGCCGGCTGGCCGTCCCCAGTAAGGCCACCTTGCCGATGGTGCTCAAGCTGGGCTGCGTACAGACCATTCTGCAATATGTGTTTTATTATGCCGGTGTTGCCAATACCAGCGGAGTGAACGCAGCCATCATCACCGCCACCAACACCTTTTTCTGCATTTTGCTGGCCACACTGGTGTTCCGCTACGAAGCCCTCACCGCCCGCAAGCTGATTGGCTGTGCCGTAGGTTTTGCCGGCGTGGCGCTCATCAACCTGAGCAGCTCCTCCGGCGGGCAGGGCAGCCTTCTGGGCGACGGCCTGGTGCTCATTGCCGCCATCGCCTATGCCTTTTCCAGCGTGCTGGTGAAGCGGTACTCCCGAAAGGCGAACACCTTTGTGCTCTGCGGCTGGCAGTTTTTGTTCGGCGGTGTGGTCATGACTCTGCTGGGCCTTGTGCTGGGCGGCCGGCTGGCCGCGCCCACCCCAACTTCCGCGGCGCTGCTGGTATATATGGGCTTTATCTCGGCGGTGGCCTACTCGCTGTGGTCGGTGCTGCTGGCCCACAACCCGGTGGCCCGTATCTCGGTGTTCGGATTCATGAACCCGGTGTTCGGCGTTCTTCTCAGTGCCCTGTTGCTGGGTGAGGGGGAAGCAGCCTTCCGCCCGCTGGGGCTGGCTGCGCTGGTGCTGATCTGCGTGGGCATTCTGGTGGTGAACAAAGCCTCCGCAAAAGACTGACTGTTTAATTTGCGGTCGGGGCTTGTTTTCCCCTCCTGCCGGGTCTATAATGGAGCGTGCAGAGTAAAAGCCTGTGCGTCAAGTGCCAGCCCGACGGGGAGTTGCGGGCCGGACGAAGAAGCACTCCGCTTCGCGGTACAGGCTTTGCATCCCGCTGCTGCATAAACGAAGTGTGTGCAGGCAAATGCGGGGCGCTGTGCCCTTGCCGCGCTGTGCCCTTTTTTGTATCCTCACCTCCTTTTGTGCGGCATCCGCATACAAAAGGAGGTTTTTTCATGTCCAAAATCAAGCAACTCTTTCAGGATTCCGCCGCCCGGTTCCACCAGCCCCGCACACTGGCGGTGGTGGCGCTGCTCATCGCGCTGAACATCACGCTGGACGCGCTGAACATCCGGCTGCAGCTCACCCCCCAGCTGCGCATCAGCTTCGGCTTTTTAACCAGCGCCATGGCCGGTATGCTGTTCGGCCCCGCGGTGGCCATGACCGCCGGCGCCGCCAGCGATTTTCTGGGCTGGGTGGTAAACAACGGCGGCGGGGCCTATTTCCCCGGCTTCACCCTCACCGCCATTCTGGCCGGCATGATCTGGGGTCTGGCCCTTTACCGCAAGCCCCTGCGCTGGTATCGGGTGCTGGCCGCCAAACTGAGCATCAACATTCTTTTAAACATCTTTTTGAACAGCTTCTGGCTGTATCTCTATTATGGCCAGAATTTTCAGCTGGCCACCCTTCCACTGCGCATCGGCAAAAATCTGGTGCTGCTGCCAGTGGATGTTCTGCTCACCCTGTTTGTGGGCCGGGTGGTGCTGCGGGTGGAACAGCAAAGCGTTTACAACCGGGGCCGGCAGTAACGCCCTGTCAATTACACAAAAAAGGAGGAGCTCTCCCCGGGCTCCTTCTTTTTTGTTTTGCTTCAAATCCAGCCGGCCAGAACCGCCAGCTGCCGGGCCAGCGCCCACAAAAACCACAGGCTTACCAGCACGCACAATGCGCCGTAAAACAGCTTCATGCTCTTTTTCGGCTCCCGGCGCAGGCGCACAGCCAGGCTGACCGCCCACAGGGCCAGTCCCACCAGAAACAGCGGGCTGAAAAACAGCAGGCCGGCAATCAGGCAGAGGTTTGCCGCAACAACGCCTTTTTCCCGCAAGAACTCCATCCGCTCACCTGCCCAGCACATACTTTTCCAGTGCCAGAGCCACGCCATCCTCGTCGTTGGTGGCGGTGACCGCCGCGGCCTTCTGCTGGATGGCAAGGGGCGCATTTCCCATGGCCACGCCAAGGCCCACCGCCTCCAGCATGGCCAGATCGTTTTCCGAGTCGCCGCAGGCCATCACCTGGCTTTTTTCCAGCCCCAGCATCCGGCCCAGCTCCAGCAGAGCAAGCCCCTTGGTGGCACCCTCGTCGCTGACCTCCAGATTGTTAGCCTCGCTGGATACAATGGCAAAGCCGCCCATTTCCCGGGCAATCTGCCGGGCCTTCTGCCGGTTTTCCTCACTGGTGAAAAACATGGTGCATTTTTCAAAGCCTTCCTGCGAGGCAATAAAGTCCCACATACTCTCCACCGGCTGCCGGCTCATGCGCATGTAGGGGGCCATGTTCCGGGGTGCCCATTCCTCGGCAGCGTCCAGATTTCTCTGCTCGCAGTATCCGCTGCCGCCGGTGAATACATCGAACACCCGCCACAGGCCCTGGGTCGCCTGATAAAGTTGCTGCACCCTCGCCCGGCTGATCCAGTTTTTGATCACGAATTCCCGGTCGGCCAGCCGCACCACGGTGGCCCCGTTGGCGGTGACCGCATAGTCCACGCCGGGGATCTGAAGAAACTCCGGCAGCACGCCCCGCAGCGGCCGGCCGGTGGCCGGGATCACCCGGCAGCCTGCGTCGATGGCCGCCCGGATGGCCGCATGGTTGCGGGGGCTGATCTGATTTTTGCTGTTCAGCAGGGTACCGTCGATGTCCAGCCCCACCAGTTTGATGTTGTATTCGCTCACTGCTTGCCAAGCTCCTTGTTTTTTTCAAAGCTGCGAACCACCGCGTTGATGGCCGCGGCCCGCAGGCCGCCCTCCTCCAGTGCGTGAACGCCGGCAATGGTGCTGCCGCCGGGGCTGCACACCTCGTCCTTCAGCTGACCGGGATGCTTGCCGGTCTCCAGCACCATCTGGGCCGCGCCCGCCAGCGTCTGAGCCGCATATTCCAGAGCCTTTGCCCTGGGCAGGCCGCACTCCACGCCGCCGTCCGCCAGCGCTTCGATAAACTGGTACACATAGGCAGGCCCGCAGCCGGACACCGAGCTGCCCGCATCCATCAGCTTTTCGTCGATGGAGTCGAAGCGGCCGGCGGCGTCCATCTTGATCAGGAACTCCTCCAGATCCTCCCGGTCCACTCCAGGGCCGGCGGTATACAGAATCATGCCCCGCCCGATGGCCACCGGCGTGTTGGGCATGATGCGCAGCATGGGCGCGGGACGCCCCAGCATCTGGGCCAGCCGATCCAGCTGAAGGCCGGCGGCCATGCTCACCAGCACGAACCGGTCGGTGCGCTGGGCCAGCACCGGAGCCAGCTCCATCAGAACCTGACCCATGCCGGCGGGCTTCACGCCCAGAAAGATAAATTTGGCTTCCCGGGCCACGGTGGCGTTGTCCATCGCCACGTCACAGTCCAGCTCCTCGGCCAGCGAGATGGCCTTTTCCATACTGCGGTTGGTCAGCACCACCTGACGGGGATTCCAGCGGCAGGCCGCCCGGGCCAGCGCGCCGCCCATGTTGCCCACGCCGATGAATCCAAAGGTATAGCTCATAGCAAAACGCCTCATTTCCATGTTTCAGTAAGGCCCGCAGACCGCAGGCAATGTTCTGCTTCCAGTATACCCGCTGGGGGTCTGTTTTGCAATTCTTATTCCGTGCGCTGGGCAGGATAGATGGTGGCGCCTCCGCTGCACACCCGGGCCGCCGCGCAGCACAAAAGGCCAAAGGGCAGAAACTCCCAGCCAAACACCTCGCCCGCGATCAGCGCCGGAGCCAGCAGCGTGCGGCTGGCCGCACCGAACACCGCACAGTAGCCCGCCGCCGCGGCCACCGGCACCGGCACTCCCGCCAGCGGGGCCAGCCAGACGCCCAGAGATGCGCCGATGGAAAACAGCGGCGTGACCTCGCCGCCCTGAAACCCGCCGGCCAGCGTGACCACGGTAAAGAGCAGCTTGGCCAGCCAGTCGTACCAGTACACCGTTCCGCCCGCAAAAGCCGCGGTGATCAGGTTGGTGCCCAGGCCGGAATACCGGCCCCAGTGGCAGGCAAGGCTTGCCACCGCCACCACTGCACCCACCAGCGCAGCCCTGGCCACCGGGTTGTGCATCCGCTGCCCCAGAAAAGCCTTTGCCCGGCCCAGGCCGATTGCAAACAACGCGCCGACAAGGCCAAAGCAAAGCCCCAGACAGGCCAGCCGCAACGCCATGGGCCCATCCAGCACAGGCAGACCGGTCAGCTCCACCGTGAATTTTTCCAGCCCAAGCGCACCGCTGGTCCAGCTGGCTGCCAGTGACGCCACCAGCACCGGCAGCAAAGCCTCCAGATCCAGCCGCCCCACCGCCGTGACCTCCACCGCAAACAGCGCCGCCGCAAAGGGCGTACGGAACAGCCCGCCGAAGCCCGCCGCCATGCCGGCCTTGAGCAGCAGTTTCTTTGCGTTTTGCATCGGCAGCAGGCGGCCTGCCCCCCGACCCAGGGCCGCGCCCATCTGCACCGCCACTCCCTCGCGCCCGGCGCTGCCGCCGAACAGATGGGTGGCCCAGGTGGACAGGAAAATCATGGGGATCAGCCGCCGGGGGATCGTTTCCTCCTCGTCAAAGGCCGCGTCGATCACCAGCCCCATCCCCCGGCCTGCCCGGCTGCCCCAGCGCCGGTAGCACCAGGCAATAACCGCGCCCGCCAGCGGCAGAAAAGGCAGCCACCGGCCGGGATGCGCATCCCGCACCGCGCCAATGGCCAGCAGCCCCCGGCCGAACACGGCAGCCAGCGCACCGGCCGCCACACCCACTGCCGCCGCCACCGCACACAATGTCAGCAGCCGCAGTGCCTGTTTTCCAATTTCTTTCATTGGTTCCTCCTTGCCGAAGCCCTTCCCCATACGCACAGAAAAGGGCTGACGGCCCCCGTGATTCACAGATCACAGAAGCCATCAGCCCGAACAGGCGGTTTGGGCGGGCATATCCGGCCCGCCGGGGGAGTGCCTCATTCCCCGTATGCTCTCAAAAGGATACCGCTGCTTTGCGGTTTTGTCAAGGCGTTACTCATACCGCAGCGCATCGATGGGATCCATCTTCGCGGCCTTGCTTGCCGGGTAGTAACCGAAGAACACGCCGATGAGCATGGAGAAGCCCACCGCCAGACCAATGGCCGTAAGGCTGGGCTTTGCCGCGTAGCCCAAAAGGCCCGCACCCGCTGCGCCCAGACCCACGCCCAGTGCCACACCCAGCGCACCGCCCACCAGGCAAATCACCACCGCCTCGGTGATGAACTGCATCCGGATGGCGAAGCCCGGCGCGCCCAGCGCCTTGCGGGTGCCGATCTCCCGGGTACGCTCGGTGATGCTCACCAGCATGATGTTCATCACGCCGATGCCGCCCACCAGCAGGCTGATGGCCGCGATGGCGCTGATGGCCAGCTTCACGGTGTTCAGCATGCTGGTCATCTCCTCCAGCATACTTTCCATGCTGGAAGCGGTGGCGGTGTAGCTTTCGTTGCGGGTATAGAAGCTGGCAAAGAAGCTCTCCACCTGCTCCAAGAAGGCGGTGGTGTCGGTATCGGTGGAGGCCACCACGGTAAAGCTCTGGTAGCCGGTTTCGCCGCCGCTCAGCTTCTGGGCCGCTTCCAGCGGCAGACACAGCTCGGTCACCGGGTCGGAGCCGGTCATGCTCACAAAGCCGTCGTCATCGTATTCATACACGCCGGCCACATAAAAGCGGAGCAACTGACCGTTAACGCTCAGCTCAAACTCCTGCCCCAGAACCGATGCGCCGCTGGTACCGAACACACTCTCACAGAACACGTCGCTCACCACGGCGATCTGGCGTTCCCCGTCGGAATCCTTTACGAAGCGCCCGTGCAGCAGATTCACATTGTTGGCCAGTGCATATTCCTCATTCACGCCCATGGCCGTCACCTGCACGGTGGTGTCGTCCTGCTGCACCTGCCCGCTGCCCAGGCTCTGGCTCAATGCAATGGCATAAATTTCGTCCGGGTAGGCGGTGCGGAATTCCTCGATCATGGCATTGGTGAACAGATCCTCACTGGAGGGATTCTCCATGCCGAACATGCGCACCGCACCGCCGGTGGTTTCGTCGTCCTCGGATTTTCGCTGCAGGCTCACGGTAATGTTATTGATGCCGAAGCCCTGCAGACTGTCGGTAATGGAGCCGGTGAGGGAATCGCCCAGCGTAACAATGGCGATCACCGAGCCGATGCCGATGATGATGCCCAGCATGGTGAGCAGCGCCCGCAGCTTGTTGGCCCACAGGCTGCTGAAGGCCAGGCGGATGTTATCAAACAGCTGCACTGCGTCCCGCCCCCTTTCGCTCCCCCACAAACCGGCCGTCCCGCAGCGTCAGGATGCGCTCGCACTCGGCGGCCAGCTCCTGGCTGTGGGTGATGAGCACGATGGTCATGCCCTTTGCGTGCAGCTCGTGGAAAATATCCATCACGGTGCGGCTGGTGGCGGAATCCAGTGCGCCGGTGGGTTCGTCCGCCAGAAGCAGGGCCGGCTGGTTGACCAGCGCCCGGGCGATGGCCACCCGCTGCTTCTGCCCGCCGGAAAGCTCATTGGGCTGGTGGCGGGCCCGCTCACCCATGTTCACCATCTCCAGCAGCTCTTTTGCCCGCTGGGTGCGCTGCCGGGCGGGTACCCCGGCGTAGAGCATGGGCAGCTCCACGTTTTTCAGGGCGCTTGTGCGCCCGATCAGGTTGAAGGTCTGAAACACAAACCCGATCTTCCGGTTGCGGATCACCGAAAGCTCCCTGTCCTTTGCGCGGGTGATGTCCACCCCGTCCAGCGTATAGCCGCCCTCCGTGGGCCGGTCCAGCGCGCCGATGATGTTCATCAGCGTGGATTTGCCGCTGCCGGACTCGCCCACGATGGCCACAAATTCCCCGGGGTACACCTGCAAATCAATGCCGTGCAAAATCTCCAGTTCGTTGGGCTTGCCGATGTAATACCGCTTCACAATGCCCTGCATGTCAATGATCGGCTGCATCTGCATCAGCCTCCCATCGCCGGGCCGCCGGCTATGCCGCCCCGACCGCCGCCAGTGGGAGCTGTGATGACCACAGAGCCATCCATCGCGCCCCCTTCCGCGGGAGCCATGACGCTCATTTCGCCGGGCATTGCGGAGCTCATGTCCAGCTCCTCGGTGGCTTCGCTTTCATCGGCCGCGGCGCGCACCACCATGCCCTCTTCCAGCTCAGCGCCGCTGATCTGGGCGTAGTAGTCGTTCTGCTCACCCACGGTGACGACCATCTCTTCAAACACCGGCTCACCATCCGTCTCGCCGGTCTGCACATAGATCACGCTTTCGCCCGCTTCATTCTCACCGATGGCATCCAGCGGAACGCTGAACACATCCTCGGTGGTGGACAGGATGATCTCCACCTTGGCATTGGTACCAATCAGCAGGCCACTGTCCGCATCGTTGATGGTCACCTCCGCCGCAAAGCTGCTGGAGGAGGAACCGCCGCCGGTGGCGGTGGGCGAGATCTGGGTCAGGGTGCCGCTCACTTCCTTGTCGGTCACATCGCTGGTGATGCGGGCGGTCATCCCCACCTGTACGCTCTCAATATCATATTCCGGAATGGTGATGGCCACCTTCAGGGAATCGGTGTTCTGAATGGTGGCGGCCGCGCCGTCGATCATGCTGCCCACGGTGGCGTTCACCGCAGTCACCCTGCCGCTGGTCTCTGCAGTCAGGGTGCACTGCTCCAGCTGCTCCTGCAGATCGGTCAGCTCATCACTTTCGGAGGATTTGTTGTAGCTCTCCAGTGCATCGTCGCAGGTTTCCTGCGCGGTCTCCTGGGTTTTCACCGCCTGATCATAAGCGGTCTGGGCCTGCTCGTATGCGGCCTGGGCCTGCTGGTAGGTGGTCTGCAGTCCGGTCAGGCCCACCGTGTTCTGGGCATCGCTCAGCGCCTTCTGCTTTTCCTGCGCCAGCGCAGAGGCCTGATCGTAGGCCGCCTGCGCGCTGCTCTGGGCGGCGTTCGCCGCATCCAGCTGGGCCTGGGCATTGTCCATGGCACTCTTCAGGCCGGCCAGCGTTTCCGCGTCGCCCGCGGCAGGCTGATAATCCGCCGCCAGCTGTCGGTCGCTCTCGGTTTTCCAGGCGCCATAGGCATCGTTGCAGGCGGTCTGCTTTTCAGCTGTGGCGGCCATGGCATCGTTCAAAGCGCTCAGAGCGCTTTCCTGCTGGGCGGCGGCGCTGTCCGCCTCGCTCTGGAAGGAGCTCACCTTGCTGCGGGCGCTGTCGTACGCCTGCCAGGCATCGCTCTTGGCCTCCTCCGCATCATCCAGATCCTCCTTGGCCTCCGCCGTTTTGGTCTGGGCCTCAGCCAGGCTCTCCTGTGCCTTCTGGCAGGTCTTTTCCGCCTGCGCCATGTTGTCTGCCAGAGTCTCCTTCGCCTTTTCGATGCTTTTCTCCAGGCTTTCGGTGTCCAGCGTGCAGATCACGTCGCCCGCCTCGACCGTATCGCCCACCTGCACATCCACCGTTTTGACGGTGTATTTCAGGTCGGTGGTCACATTGGACACATCACTGCTCTCTACTGTGCCGCTGGCACTGATGGAATCATCCAGTGTGCCCTTCTGCAGGGTCACCGTGCGCACATAACTGCCGCTTTTTGCCGCTGTGGGCAGCGCCGGCCGCCGCAGCTTGAAGTACCACAGCCCCACCGCCGCAATCAGCAGGACCAGTACCACAATCACCAGTGCTTTTTTGTGCCTGTTCAGGCAGCCTCCCACCCGACCAACGGCCGATTTCACCTTATTCATTCGCTTCAATTCCCCCTCGTGAATCATTCAGAATTTCCCGGCGCAGGGTATGTGCCGGGGCTAAAACCGAACTTATTTTAACGGCCGTTTGTGAAAAGCCGCCGTGTAAAGGGTGAAAGATGTGTGTGTGGCAAACCTTTATGCAACCTTTACAGGCTGTAAACCTATTGTAAATTAGGGCGTCCTCGCCTTCTCCTTTTCCCACCTGTTTTATATAATAAAGCTGCATTCTTTCACCTCGGCTTGCGGCCGTGTCTTTCACCCTGTGAACGGAGGATTCCCCATGATCAAACGCTGTATCGCAACCCTGCTTACTCTGGTGCTCTGCATGGTGCCCACCGGCGGCCTTCTTCTGCCCGCCCGGGTGGCAGAACAGCCACCCCGGGATTTTGCCAATCTGGTGCTTTTCGCCTACTTCAGCGACGAGCCCAACAAGGATTATTTCAACCAGCCCTCCGCTCAGCCGGGCAAAAGCCGGGCCCAGGCCCTGATGGAACTGTACGACGGGCAGCAGGCCCAGACCGGCAGCATCGACGCAAAAAGAGCCCTTTCCAATGTTGGAAAAGGCTCTTTTGCAGGTTTATTCAATCTGTTTGTCCGTTCTTATTTTCACTCTGTTCTTCGCAGGACCAGATGCGCACCATCAGCTCCTCGCTTTTCGGGATCGGTTCCACCAGCCCCTGCAGCTTTCCCGCAAAGAGCGGGGCGAGCGCCGGACTGTCGGTGATCACCGTGGGCGCGGTATGAATCGGCTCCGGTCCCGGCGCCATCAACAGGGCGGAATTTTCCACAAAAATTCTGCAGGGAGCTCCGGCACCGTCAACTCCCTCCAGCATATAGCGTGCGGAAAGCATCAGCCTTCCGCTGGATTCCGTCTGTGTATCCACTCCGCCAGGCAGAACCCGCCCTTTGAAAAAGCGGGAATCCGCATCGCCGTCGAACAGGATCATCCGGGCGATTGAATTTCCGTTACACACCTCCTGCATCTGAAGAATGCGAATCCGGATCTTCAGCAATTCAGTCAATGCGCTCCTCCCCTTCCATCTTTTCCGGCGAATGCATCTGCTTGCGATACTCATTGGGCGTCAGGCCCGTCTGCTTTTTGAACATGGTTGAAAAATAGGTAAAATTGTCAAACCCCACCGCCAGTGCAGCGTCACTGATCCGGATCCCGGGCTTTTTCAAAAGTTCCCGGGCCTTCTGCAGTCGGTACTCTGTCAGGTAATCTTTAATACTCGTTCCCGTCTCTTTTTTATACATCTTTCCCAGATGCTCTGGAGACAGATACATGGACGCCGCAATGCTGTTCCGGTCGATGGGCTCGGAAAAATGTGCCCTGATATACCGCTGCACCTTTTGCGACAGAGTCTGCTGCTGTTCCAGCTCCTGTTTTTTGCCGAAGGCCGTGGTAAGCAGGAAGCTGGCCCAGCGTACGAAATCCAGCATGGATTGGGACGCTTTCTGCTCCAGATCTGCCAGCGAACCGCCCTGCTGCAGAACGGAAATCTGAATATCATCCAGCGCCAGATAGGCATGCACCGCCTGCGTCAGCTCCGTCTGCATCTGATGCAGCGAGGTCTCGGTCAGAGTTCCGGTGTGCAGGCGCTCCTCCATACGAGCCTTCAGATACTCCAGAATCTGCTTTTTGTCCTGCTCAGCCAGCATGGTTTTGAGGCGTTTCAGATCCAGATGCACCTGCATCGTGGATGCCTGTTCGGCCTTCGTAGCAGCGTGAAACCAGCTGCCATATTTGGCCACATTGTTTCCGATCTGATCAAACGCTTCCCGCCAGGCCCGGCAGAACTGATCCGGCGTACAAGGCTGGCTGATGCAGCAGGTCATCACGCCCTGCATCACCCGTTGATAGCTCAGAATCAGCCTTTGGCACTGCTCTTCGATTCGTCTGGCTTCCTGTTCGGGGCAGATGGTGATCAGCACCAGACAGTCCCGCTGCATCCGGCTGAATACATAGTCCGGCTCCAGCTGGCCGGACAGGATCTCTGCATGAATGTTTTCCAGCGCAAACAGCAGCAGCTCCCGGCCAAACCGTTCCAGATCCCGATCCAGATCCGTGATGCGGCTGACCACCAGCTGATACTTTCGTGAGACAGCATCCTCAATAAAATGCTCCTGCATGGCCTTCTGCATACGGCCCGGATTACCCTCATAATGGCCTTCCAACAGATCATTCCAGAACACGGCCTGCATTTTCCGGCGGTTTTCCCGGCGCAACTGATCCTGCTCGCTTTTGCGCAGAACGATCCGTCGCAGCGCAACTTCCATTACCTCCACTGAAAACGGCTTGAGCAGATATTCTGTGGCCCGGTCATGCAGTGCCTTGGATGCATAGGAAAAATTCTCGTGGCAGGTCAGCAAAATAAACTCGTTCTCCCCGCCGGACTGCCGATACCAGTGAAGCAGATCCAAACCACTGCCTTTGGGCATTTCGATGTCACTGATGATCAGATCCACCGTGCGGGTTGTAATAATCTGTTTTGCCTGGTCGATGTTGTATGCCCGAAGTACCGTTCCGATCCCCATCTCTGCCCAGTGTACCGCGGAAGCAATGGCATCTACAGTGGGCTGATCATCATCCACAATCAGCACACACAGCGTTGTACCGCCTTTTTCCGGTTTATTCCACTGCATCGGTTGCCACCTCATCCTTTATTGTTGCCACCTGCGGGATCCAGAAACGGCTATGGGCACCGTGCGGCTCCAGATTTTCCAGCTCCATAAGATCTGTTCGGCCATACATCAGCTCCAGCATCTTGGCAAGACTTTGCAGGCCAATGTGCTTTCCCTCCCGAAGAAGATCGCTGTTTTCCTGCTTCCGGATCCGTTCCAGAAACTCTTCTGGATAGCCCGGGCCATCATCTTCAATCTCGATGCACAGCATTGTTTCCTGCCCGCCATGCTGCTCCAGCCGTGCGCTGATCAGCACCGTACAGATGTCACCACCCACCGTCACCGCATATTTATAAACATTCTCCACCACAGTATGGATCAGCATGTGGGGGATGGGCCACTGTTGTGTCTGCGGCTGCGCCTGAACACAGTAGAACACCGCACCGGGATATTTCAGCTCCTGCATTTCGAAATAGGCCTCAATGTTCTGCAGCTCCTCACTCAGTGGCACCGTGCGCATACCGGATTTAAACATGTATCGGATATTCTTGGATAATACATCAATATACTGGCGAATCTCCAAATTCTTCCCCTGCATACTCAAACTGGAAATAGTGGTGATAGCATTCAGAAAGAAATGCGGTTTGAGCTGCAGCCGGATGGCCCGCAGTTCAGCATTGCGCACCTCAATCTGCCGCTCGTAGCTGCGAAAACGCAGGCCGATGTTTTCCTGCATCAGCGTATTGAAGGCATCCTGCAGGATGGAGAATTCTCTGTTTTTGCAGGGAATATGCAGGCTCAGATCCTGCTCCTGCGGGTCAATCTGCTGCAGCACGCATACCATCTGTCCCATGGGGGAAAGAATTTGCAGATAGATATACCGCACCAGAATCAGCGCAAAGGTAATGGTGACCAAAAGGATCAGAATCAATCCGATCATATTGCCCTGAAGCGCATCCCACACAAAATCGGTCTTGGTGCAGCAATACAGCCGGATGGCGCCGTCTGCCAGAGGGATTCCGTCCTGCAGGTAGGCTCCCACGGGTTCTTCCTTTACGGTACAGCCCAGCTTAAGCGGCAGCTTCTCCCCCTGCATGGCCCACAAATACCCGCTTGGATCGGTCAGAAGCCAGGTCAGATCCTCATACTCCGCGTTCACATCGGTTTTCCAGAATTCCTGCACCGAGATAAACGCCGCAATTACCCGATGATTCCAGCAATAGGCCCGATACAGGTAAATGGTATCGCCAATCCGGGCGAATCTCCAGCGATTTGCCTGCCGGTTCGGCTCCAGCAGACGGAGCGCAAACTCCTGAAGACGTTCCTTCCGCTGCACCCCCAGCGTGGAATTCTGGGTCATCAATGCACTGTAATACCGGTTTTCCGCCACCAACAGAATTTCCACCGTGTCATCATTGGTGGTGGCAGCCCGCATGGATTCAAACAGCTCCACCCTGGCATAATATCGTTCGCTTTCCTTGTCACTGGTGATCAGATCCAGTTCTGTGCTCTGGTTCAGCGTAATGTTTTCCAGAATGCCGTCCGCCCGCTGGATCCTGTTTTCCAGATTCTGTCCGTACACGGTCAGAAGATTGGACAGCATCTTCTCCTTTTCCACCCGTGCATTGTGGATGGTATATGCAATAACCAGCAGCAACACCACAATCAGCAGCAGGATCTGCGCGGTAAGCATGATCGCCAGCTGTCGGATCAATGAACCTTTTTTCATTTCCCGTCTCCGCATTCCAGTTGATATTCTATCATTCTACCGAAATCTCCTGAATTCAGCAAGAGGAGCCGGCCTCCAGCCGCGCAATATGCTGACAGAGCTCTTCTGCCATCTTCCGATGGGTTGCAGCGCTCGGATGCCCGCAGGCACCAAACCCGTCCGCCGGGCTCATTCGGAGATATTTCAGGCAGGACACATTGAAATCGCCTGTCTTTTCGCAATGCTTCTTCACGGCACGGCAGATGGAATCAAAGAAATAATGATCCATGCTGCCCAACGCACAGATAATGTGGGTGCGAGGGCCGTTGCAGGCCCGTACCATTCCGAGAAAGCGCAGATAGTCCTGCTCAAAGCTCTCGCTTGTGGGGGACGGCACCCCCTCAAAAGCGGCGGCGGTGGAATCGTTGGTGCCCAGATTGATCACCACATAGTCCGCCGGAGCTGCGGCAAAGTCCCACAGCTGCGGCTGCAGGCCCTCGGCCGTCTGGCCGGGATAGTCGGTATAGCGGTACAGATCCTCCATGGCGTAGTCCATGGGCAGGCTTTCCCGACGTGCCAGACAGATGCCGGAGATGCTGATCATCCGCCAATCCATGCCCAGTTTGCGGGCGGCCAGCGGACCGTGTGCCTGCCAGGCATCCTCATCCGCATCATAGAAAAAGCGATCCCGCATATCCGTCAGATTGCCGAATCCACAGGTGATGGAATCACCCACCAGCTCAATCCGTTTTTTCGGCGGCTCCTCCGGCAGCTGTTCCAGCTCCCCCTCCAGCCAGATGCCCCTCAGCGCCAGTCGTGTTTTTGCATTTTCGGTGAGTTTGACGATGTGCAGCGTCTGCGCATCGGTCTGCTGCGCCGCAAACAGCAGCTGGCTGTGCTGGGTTTCAGTAATTTGAAACCGGCGATCCGGGGTTTCTTCGCCGGCGCGGAATACTGCCGCCCAAGGCCAGTTCTGCCGCTTGCGCACGCCCGGCTGATCGGGAATTCCATCCCATTCATCTCCGCATGCGGCGCAAAAATCCGCCACCACCAGGGTGGCCCGCACCCGCAGCGAAACGCCGCAGCAGCTCCAGTTGAAATGCAGCATTTCCGGCTGCTCCCAGCATCGCCCGTGGGTTTTCACCCAGGCGCGCAGCTCCGACCAGGGAATATAACGCATCGCTTACATCCTTTCCGCGTTCAGCATATAGTTGTAAAGATCCTTGGTGGGCAGATACTTCACCGGCAGCGCATGCTCCACCAGTTCGCTCACCCAGTCCGCCGCGAAGCGCATGCCCAGTTCTTCCATATTAAAGTGACCGATATTCATCACCGCCTTGGTCTTGCCCAGCGCCACGGCATCCCGCACATAGGAGAGGGCGGTCCATTCGATGATCTCGCCGGGAATGATGACATCCACACCCAGGTCCATGGCGTGGATAATCTTTTGACCGTATTCCTCCTTGTCGTCGTCGCCAAAACCGGGAAACAGATGCCCAACAATGGCTACATTCTCTACCACCGCGTCTTTCTTGCCTACAAAGCGGATGCCGTTCATATCCAGTTTCTTCATCAAATAGGCGGCCAGATCCCCCACCGTGGTTTTTGGCAGGCGGAAAGCGTAGCCCATGGGTACCGGCTGCTGCTCTGGCGCGAGGCGGTAGTCCTCCCACCCCAGATAACGGATTACCCCGGTAAAGATAGAATCCGGCTGATGGGCGTGCATCCGGTCGTGATCCCGCCAGACGGTGATCCCGTACTCTTTCAGCAGGGCTGCTTTTTCCTTCTGAACCGCGCTGAAGAAAGGCTGGCTGCCCTCTGCTGCATCCAGCGAGGTAAAGAAAGTAGGTTCATGAACGACCAGAAGATTGCATCCGGCTGTTGCAGCTCGACGAATTACATCTACCGTGGGCACCAGCGCAACGGCAATGCCGGTGCACTCCGCCTGAGGATCTCCGCATTTGAAGCCATCGCAGCCGTTATAATCCGCCGGGAAAGACGGATGGTAAGCGATGATCCGATCAATAACATCAATAATTTTCACAGAAAAGCCTCCTTATACGCATGTTTCAGGGGTTCAGTCCGTGCATGGCAAGCCATTCAGCGCAAAGCTCACCCCAGTGGGTAATATGTGGAACCTGCTGCTCCAGATCGTTTTGTCCATCTGCCATGGCCAGACCATGCACGCCCCCCTCGAAAATGTGCAGCTCATAGGGAACGCCGGCATCCTGCAATGCTTTTGCCAGACAAAGCCCGTGGCGTCCGTCATCGCTGAGGGTCTGCCAGATGAAAAAGGGCGGGCTGGCGGGCGACACATGCTTTTCCGTCGCCAGATAGAACCGCTCCTCTCCTTCCCCAAACAGCGGATCCGGCGCAGCACCAAAAGGCGCTGGAAAGGATACTCCGCTCATGGCTCCGTATCCCACCACGCAGGCGTCCGGCCGGCAGCTGAACCGCTCCACCGGATCCTCCGCTTCAAGGCAACCGTTGTCAAAATGAGTGGCGCAGTTACCACTGAGCATCCCACCTGCGGAAAAACCCATGGTCACCACCGCATCCCCAATACCAAACCGATCCTTTTCCGCACGTAACAGCCGCACCGCCCGCTGGATGTCTGCCAGAGCCGCCATGCGGGAATAAGGGCACAGCCGGTAGGACAGAATCGCGGTGTTATACCCCATCCGGTGAAAAAACCAGGCCACATTCGGTCCTTCGCAACCGGTTCGCCACAGAAAACCACCGCCATGGGAAATCAGCAAAGTGGGGCGGCCAGGCACCGCCGCCGGAGATGGAACAAACACCAGATAGGGTTCCCCCTGCAGCGGATCCCGTTCGTCCCAGCCGGGTGTTTGTGCCCAGAGCGGCGTTTTTCGGAACGGCTCCATAGCCCGATTCCACTGCTCCAGATTTCCTGCCACATCCAACGAACCGTCCGCAAGCCGGTGCCGGGCAATGGGGCGGATAAACCAGCCCTCCTGCACTGCCTGCTGCAGCAGACGAGCATTGCTTGCAAACTCACTCATGCCTTTTCCTCCAGCAGCCACCGAATCGCGGGCTCAATGTGCTCCCGCCAGAAAACAAAGTCATGGGTACCGGGGCCTTCCCGATAAACCAGCGGCACCTTGCGCTCTTCCAGAAAACGGCGGAAGATCTGGTTTTCTTCATAGAGAAAATCCTCGGTGCCAATGGCCTGATACAGCCCGGGCAACGGACGGCCTGCGCGCAGCAGTTCCTCCACCAGAACCTCCGGATTGGCCGGGCTCTGTTCCGCTGTTTCCAGATTGCCGAACACCAGTTTATAATATTCGTAATTAGCCACCGCATCCTCTTCTCCGGGGTGCAGCTTCTTCAGGTTGTGAATGATCAGCGCGCCGGAGAGGGTGAACGCCTTGGCAAAGGTTTCCGGCCAGGCCAGCGCTGTGTGCACCGCGCCGAACCCGCCCATGGACAGACCTCCAATGAAGGTGTCCTCTTTCCGGTCGGAAAGCCCCAGCACCGACCGGGTATAGTCCACCAGTTCCTGCCCCACATAGGTTCCGTATTTGCGGCCGGTCTGCACACCGTCCAGATAGAAGCCGTTTTCCCCCGCCGGGAAAATAATGTTCAGGTTATACTTCACCGCCAATTCCGCCATGGGCGCATTCAGCATCCAGTCACTGCTGGTACCGGAATAGCCGTGCAACAGATACAGGGTCTTTGCCGGCCGATCCCAATGGGGTGCGCGGCGCATCTGCGGCGGCACATCGTTGGGCAGGATCGCTCGAAAGGTCACTGCCCGGCAAAGGGAAGCAGAGTAAAACTCCATTGTTAAAACTGCCATGATCTCTTTCCTTTCTTTTTAAAAGAGCCGGGCCCGCAGGGCCCGGCTGGTAGTTGGTTTAACCTTTCACGGCGCCCACAACAACACCGCGAACCAGATGCTTTTGTACAAAGGGATACACCAGAAGAATGGGAAGGATACCGATAACCGCCATCGCCATACGGATCGCCGTACCCGGCAGATCCACAGCACCGGTTCCCAGAAGCGATGCTGTGGAATTCGCACGCAGCGCCTGAATGTTGTTCATGATGTTCATCAGCAGCATCTGAATGCTGTACAGTTTCTCATTGCTGATATAGTACAAACCGTTGGTCCAGTCATTCCAATAACACAGACCGGTGAACAGGCTGATGGTGGCAATTGCCGGCACGGCCAGTGGCAGCATGATCCGCCGGAAAATGGTCATCTCACTGGCACCGTCAATCTGCGCAGCCTCCAGCAATGCATCGGGCACATTGTTGGAGTAATAGTTTTTCACCAGAATCACATTGAAGGCGTTCACCAGATAGTTGGGAATCAGCAGCGCGAAAATGGTGTTTTTGATGTGGAAGATCTGGGTCCACATGATGTAGGCCGGAACAATACCGCCGTTGAACAGCATGGTAAAAAACACAAAGAACGAGAGCACATTCCGGTATTTGAAGGATTTGCGGGACATGGGGTATGCCAACATGGTGGTGATTAGAACACTGCATAGCGTACCCACCACGGTGACAAAGATTGATACGCCGTATGAGCGCAGGATCACCGCACCCTGCTTGACCATGTAATAGTAGGCATCCAGGCTCCATTCCTGCGGCCAGAACGAATAACCGTTTTGAATCAGCGCATCCTCCGCAGTGAAGGACGAAATAACGACCAGCACAATAGGCAGCAGAGTGATGACCACCAGACAGCCCAGAAAAATCGACGCAAACCGGTCAAAGGCTTTGCTTTGAAGCATATCGTGTCCTCCTTAGAAAAGTGCATTGTCGGCGTCGACCTTGCGCACGATTTTGTTCGCAATGAGCACCAGAATAAAGCCTACGATGGACTGATACAGACCGGCTGCAGCAGACATGCCTACGTCGTTCAGCTCCATCAGGCCACGGTATACATAGGTATCGATGGTCTGAGTGGTCGCAAAGATCGCACCGGAATTCTGCGGCACCTGATAGAACAGGCCGAAATCAGAATAGAAAATACGGCCGATGGACATCAGCGTCAGCATGATTACCGTGGGCTTGAGCAGCGGCAGAGTAATCGCCCGGATCTGACGCAGTTTGCCCGCACCATCCATGGCTGCAGCCTCATACAGACTCTTGTCAATGCCGGAAATGCTGGCCATAAAAATAATGGACTGATAACCGATGTTTTTCCACAGGTTCACAATCACAAGAATTGCAGGCCATGCGCCCGGTTCCGAGTACCAGGAAACCGGATCCAGACCCAGCCAGGACAGGAAGGTGTTGTTGATAAAGCCGGTGTCCGCGTTCAGGAAGGCATAGGCGATGAAGCCGATTACCACCCAGGACAGCAGGTTCGGCAGCAGCATGGCAGCCTGATAGAACTTGACCCGTTTGCGTTCCCCCAGCTCGCACATCAGAATCGCCACAAAGATGGCAACCACCGTGCCGATGATAATAAACGCCAGATTGTACAGGATCGTGTTGCGGGTCATGATGAAGGCGTCTTTGGTTTTGAACAGGAACTCAAAGTTCTGGAACCCGCACCAGTCGCTGCCGAAGGGGCCCTTGATCAGGCTGTAATCCTTAAAGGCCAGGAAGATGCCCAGCATGGGCGCATAGTTGTTGATCAGTAAGTAAATGATACCGGGCAGCGCAATCAGCAAAAGGGGCGTATTGCTGGCCCGGGATGATTTTGCCGCTTTCGGATGAAGCAGTTTCTTCACTTGCGATTCCTCCATCAAAAGAAAGATTGAAAATGCGCCGAATAGTTCCGGCGCTCCAGCGGGAAACCATTCGGCGCATTTGGGGTTCGCCACAAATCAGTATTATTGCTGAGCCAGCCAGGCATCCAGCTGCTCCTGCTTGGTATCCAGAATATCCTGATAACCCGCATCCATCAGAGCCTGTTCGAACTTTTCCAGTTCGGTGTCCGGATCCAGACTGCCGCAGAGCAAACCGGGCAGGTACTGGCTGATCACGTTCTTCACCGCAGTGTACTGGGTCTTGAGGCTACTGGAGTCAAAGGTGAAGCCCATGGCCACGGAGGTCTCAGCCTCCTTGTTCTGGGCCTCTTCCCAGGCCAGAGATTCCGGATTGGTGCCCTCGGTGGGATACATCTTGAAGAAATTACCCAAAGTACCGCAGCTCAGCTGTGCGGTGTAGGGAACTGTAGTGGAGTCCTCGCCTTCCGGGTAGGAAACGGTGCCGTCCTCATTCAGCACATAGTCGCGACCTTCAATGCCGTAGATCAGCAGGTTGATGATGTCCGCATCGGTGTAGGTCAGATCCAGGAAGGCCAGCGCAGCTTCGGGCACGTCGGTGGTGGAGGCAATCATCCAGGACACCGCGTTGATATCACCGGTGGACAGGAAAGCATCATCCAGAATCTTGGCTGCAATGTCATAGTTGCCGCACTGCGCCTGCAGGGACGCGGCGGTGTCCTCTTCCGGATAGGAATAAGCGGCAATGTAGCCGAAGTAGTTGCCGGAGGCCATGGCCTCTGCGGCGGTGGTGGTAGTGGTGGCCGCATCCTTCATGACCAGATCGTTTTCATGCCAGGTGCGGGCAAGCTGTGCTCTCTCCTTGAACACATCCGAAGTGTAAAGATCGGTGACGGTGGTATTGTTGTCCAACAGAACGCCTACGGGGTTATAGTAGTCGTCAGAAAGCCAGTCCACATCACCCATGCACATGTGCAGACCAATGGTACCGCTCTGAACCGGAGCAAGCGGAGTCATGTTGGGATATGCGCTCTTGACCTGTTCCAGCAGCGGGGTGATGTCATTCACACTCTGGATGCTGTCGATATCCAGCCCCAGCTCCTGTGCAATGTCCTCCCGATAGATCAGCATGGGAGTCAAAGCGTAGGGCTTATAGGTGGGAATGCCGTACAGCGCGCCATTCACCCGGCAGGCATCCAGGAAATTGTCGCCAACCACTTCCTTGGCGCCGGCGCCGTACTGGTCGATCAGTTCGGAAATGTCGTAGCACATGTCGCTGGCCACGCAGCTGTTGAAGTTACCCAGCGACTGGTAAACGTCGATCTTTTCACCGCCCTGCAGCGACAGGCTGACCTTGCTGGTGTAATCGGCAATGGAGATGGGCATCAGCGTAACCTCAACGCCGATTTTCTCCCGAGTGATCTCATTGATCGCCTCCTGTACAGGAGCCAGATCCTCTGTGGCAGGAATATTGTTGAAGGTTGCATACGCATACACAACCTGATCGTATTCCCCTTCACCGTTTCCGGTACCGGACGTTTCCCCGCCGCCACCGCAGGCGGTAAGACCCAGTGCAATTGCCGCGGCCGCCAGCGCCGCAAGTACCCGTTTCATGTTTTTCATGGTGGACGCCTCCTTGTGTTGTTGCTTCCTTTGCTGTTTCCAGTATAGCAATTTCCCACAACGAATTCTTTCATTTTGGAGAGGTTTTCTTGCAAAAACAGGAGCATTCCCGCTGGCTTGTACCTGCGAAAAAAAGAAAGATGTCAAGCGATTGACATCTTTCTTTTTCGGTGCTACGCTAAGGGTGATTTTTGACCGGAAACAGCTTTTCAAACCAGAAAAGGAGGCTACAATGAGTATTCGGCTAATCACTCGGGCGGACGATTTCGGTTCCTGCCATGCGGCAGATCAGGCAATTCTTGCGGCATTAGAGGCCGGCGTTCTGATTCGAAATGTTTCCTGTATGGCGGTAGGTTGCACCATTCAGGAAAGCGCAAAAGCTCTCTCCATCTTTGCTGATCAGGTGGATATCGGGCTGCACTTTGTGTTAAATTCCGAGTGGAATTCTGTAAAATGGACTCCCTGCTCCCCCCGTGCCCAGATCCGTTCCCTGCTGAACACGCAAGGTGAGTTTTTTCAAACCCGGGAGGAGCTTCTGGCCGCTGCCCCAGCGTGGTCGGTCATCGAAACCGAGCTGAACGCACAGCTGGAGACACTTCTCTCTCTGGGCCTGCCGATAAGCTATGTGGATGGTCACATGGCGCCGGACGGGCTACTGCCCGACCTGGCAGAACGAATGCGTGCATGGGCCCAAAGCCACGGACTTTTGTATGTGCGGGATCATTCCCGCTTCCCTGCCTGCGGCATGCCTGCATTCGCGCCCTCTGAAGCAGTATATCAGGCCAACGTGGAGCACTGGCTGAGCGATATGGAGCAGGGGCAGCAATATCTTTACTTTATGCATCCGGCCCGCATGAGCGACGAGACGATTCTGTTCTGTAACGCGGAATTCGCGCCGGGTGTTGTGGCCTGGGAACGGGAACTGGAAGCCCGCTCCACCGTCTCTTCCCTGTGGGCCTCACGCCTGGAGCAGTATGACCTGAAGCTGATCCGCTACCGAAACGCACACCCCTCTCCCGCACTGCCCATGGGCGGCTATTTTTAACGAAAGGAATCTGCTGCAATGAATTACCGCGTTTTTGAACTGGACGCCCATACCTGGCGCATTGAGGAATACGACGAAACCTCCAGCGTGTATTTGTATCTTCTGGAGGGTGAACAGTCCGCTCTACTACTGGATACCGGGTTGGGTCAGATTGATCTGCGCAAACTTGTTGCCGGACTCACCCGACTGCCGGTGCAGGTTCTGAACACACACGCCCATTTTGATCACATTGGAGGCAACGGTATGTTTGACCGGGTAATGATTCCCCGGGCGGATCAGGAGATGTACCGACTTCACACCAGTCCGGAACTGCTGGCGCAGTTTCCCCAATACCATTTCCCTGCCGCATGCACTCGAATCGACTGGATCGACGGCACCGATACCATTTCACTCGGCGGGCGCACCCTGGAGCTGATTCCCACTCCGGGCCATACTCCTGGCGCAATCGCACTGCTGGATCCGAACAGGCGCTGGATCTTCACCGGCGATACCTGCTGCCGAGCGGATGTGTTACTCAATATGGAAGGCTCGACCACCGTTGAAACCTATGCCGAAAGCATTGCCCGCCTGCAGCAGTACCGCCCCCGCTTTGATCTGGTCTGGCCTTCCCATCATTCCGTTCCCCTGACACCGGATATTCTGGATCTGTTCCAGCAGGCGGCACAGCAGATCTGCCGCGGCACTGCTCAGGGTGATCGGATTCAGACTCCCGTGGGCGAAGCCCTTGCCCTGCAGAACGGTCCAATCCGGGTTGTTTATCTCGCTGACCGAATCAGTAACCAAACATCGTCGTAATAAGGCAATCCGGCATTTCCTGCCGACCAAATCATCCTTTTGAACAAACTCCAGACAATCTTTCATATATGCTCAAAAAAGGGGTACCTTCTGGTAGGTGCCCCTTTTTTGACTCACATTTCCGCGTACTTTCTTGGCCATCCCTCACACGGCAGGAGCATGCCGTTTTCTCCAGCATGTCATCGTAGAAAAAATCCCCCTGCGCTGTTCCTGAACTGCCCCAGATTGTGCGGACAGTACAAAAAAGAGCCCTTAGCAGGAAAGATTGAGTTTTAAGCGGAGAGGCGCCGCTGGCGCGACGCCTCTCCGGTTTTTAACTGGATGCGCTCATGGTTGTAGAAGTAAATATAGCAATCAATCAACTCATTGGCCTGCGAAAAGGTGGCCGGCTTGTAACGGTAAATACATTCTGTTTTGAGGATAGAGAAGAAATTCTCCGCCATTGCATTGTCATAGGGGTTTCCACGTCTTGACATGTACGGTGTAATGCCGTATGTTTGAGTCAGCTCAAAATATGCTTGTGGTTCTTATATGAAGAGAAAGTCCTGATGCCGAAATTCGGCATCAGGACTCTTTACTGTTGCGTTTTACTTTCTGTAAACCACCGCTTCAAACGGTCGCAGACTTCCGGGGTTTCCGGGGGTGTTGTAGTTGCTGATAAGCAGCTCTGTGTTCTGCCAATTGTTCAGCAATGGGCAGGGTACGTCATGGTCGGTAAAGTTGCAGACCACGAGTATCTGCTTGTCGTTCAATGTGCGGGTGTAGGCGTAAATCTCTTCATCGTCGGACAACAGCAGGGCGTAGTGACCGTAGACGAAGGTCTTGTCCGACTTGCGCAGCGCCAGCAAGCGGCGGTAGAAGCTGTACACCGATTCCGGGTCGCCCACCTGTTTGGCTGCGTTGATCTGCGGGTAGTTGGGGTTCAGCGGTATCCACGGTGTACCGGTGGTAAAGCCTGCATGGGGGGAGTCATCCCAGTGCATGGGGGTGCGGGTGTGCTCGCGGCTGATGTAGTTGGCCGCCTTCATGAAATCCGCCACGCTCTCGCCGCAGCGCTGGGTCTTTTCAAAGTAGGCGTTGCGAGTCATAACATCGTTAATGGGGTCGATGCTGTCGAAATGCTTGTTCGTCATGCCCAGTTCCTCACCCTGATAAATGTAGGGCGTTCCCTGCATCAGGTAGAGGCAGACAGCCAGCATTTTGGCCGACCGCACACGAGATTCTTCGTCCTTGGTGCAGCCGAAGCGCGACACTACGCGGGGTTGGTCGTGGTTGTTCCAGTACAGGCTGTTCCACGCCTTGCCGTCCAAACCGGTCTGCCAGCGGGTCTGTATTTTTTTAATATCCGTCAGCTTCCACGGGTGTTCGGGTTCCCACTTGCGGCTCTCGCCGCCGTCCACGTCCATCAGTTCAAACTGGAACACCATGTTCAGCTCATGGCGATCCTCGCCCGCGTACAGGCAGGCCAGCTCCGGGTTGACGTTGGCGTTTTCGCCCACCGTCATGCAGTCGTAGTGGCTCAGCACCCGGCGGTTCATCTCCTGCAGGTATTCATGCACACGGGGACCGTTGGTACACTGGTCGGTATAGTCGCCGTACAGACCATCGGCGCAAAGTGGCCCGTCTGCATATCCGGCCTTGGAGATCATACTGATGACGTCCATGCGAAAGCCGTCGATGCCCTTTTGGAACCAGAAGTTCATCATGTCAAAGACCTGATCGCGAACCTCCGGGTTCTCCCAGTTCAAATCGGGCTGTCCTTCAGCAAAAAGGTGCAGGTAATACTGACCGGTTTTCTCGTCGTACTTCCACGCCGAGCCGCTGAAGCAGCTGCGCCAGTTGTTGGGGGCACCGCCGTCCGGGGCGGGGTCTTTCCAGATATAATAGTCGCGTTTGGGGTTGTCGCGGCCGGAACGGCTCTCAATAAACCACGGGTGCTGGTCCGACGAGTGGTTGACCACCAAGTCCATGATGAGCTTTAACCCATGGGCATGGACATCCGCCAGCAGGGCGTCAAAGTCGGCCATCGTGCCGAAGTCTGTCATGATATCGCGGTAATCGCTGATGTCATAGCCGTTGTCTACATTAGGAGATTGATAGATCGGGTTCAGCCACAGCACATCGACGCCAAGGTCTTTTAAGTAGTCGAGTTTTTCACGGATACCGTTCAGATCACCGATACCGTCACCGTTGGAGTCCTTGAAGCTGCGTGGGTAGATTTGGTAGACGACGGCCTCTTTCCACCAAGCGGGGTGAATGCTTTCCATAAGTATACCTCTTACAAAATCGTTTCCGGCAGTTTGGTCACGTCCTGCATATGGTAGGTGGGTTCAAACGGCATCGGGGCCGTGCCGACGATGGCACAGTCCATGCCGCCCGCGCGGGCGGCATGGACTGTGCCCTCGTCGGCACGGCCCCGATGCCGTTTGAACCCACCTACCATATGCAGGA
>Peterbilt_p2__coassemble_679_pt1 | contig 22589 bp, 20 predicted proteins | sample Peterbilt_p2__metabat2_low_PE_018 | metagenome-assembled genome bin Peterbilt_p2
AAGCGAAGCGCAAACACGCTTCGCTTTTGTTTTGCTCAAAGGCTGGCCCAGTCGCTGTGCTGGCGCAGCCTGCGGCGGATGCCCGGGCCGTCCTGGGCCACCTCCAGCAGCCCCTCGCGACAGAAGGCCTCAATGCGCAGCGCCAGCCAGCCGTCGCCCACGCCCAGCTGGTACCGGCCCAGCACGTTGCCCACCAGCGAGGCCTCCAGAAATTCCTCCGGCAGCCGCTCCAGCTCCCGCAGAAGGAAGCTGTCGTAAAAATTTTCCGGCATGCTCTGCAAGCCGCCGTTCAGGCAGACCCGCAGGGGCGCATTCTCCCGCTGCAGCTCCTTCCAGCGCCCGGCGCAGGCCTGCAGCAGGGCGGGCTTTGCGGTCTGGGCCAGCGGCAGATACCGCCCCCACTCGCCGGGGCTGATCTCGCCCCAGCCGGTGTAGGCCATCATGGTTTCGCCCTCGCCGTATTCCCACACCGGCAGCTTGATCAGCTGCACCGGCCCGTGCTGCTCCAGCTCGTGCAGCTTTGCCAGCAGCCAGCACAGGCCGCAGGCGTCGTCCGGGTTGTCGCTGTACCAAATGCGCAGCTCCTCTCCCCCGGCGCTGCGGGTGAGCACCGTTTGCAGGTTGGCCTGCAGCTCCTCCAGCGACTCCTCGATCACCCGCTCCCGCTCGGCGGCGCTGACCCCGAAGCTGGCGGCCAGCAGCCGCTCCAGCAAGCGGCGGCGGCCCTGGGAAAACTGGTTTTCCGCAATGTCGCCCATGCTCCAGCCCGCCTCCAGGCTGAACACGTTGGCCGGGTCACCCCCCAGGGGCTGGGCTTCTTCCCACTCCCGGCGGGCCCGCTGCTCCGCTGCCTGCTGTGCGGCCTGCTGCACCCCGGGCGCGGGGGCGGCGCATTCCTCCCCCTTCCGGGCGGCATAGAGCACGCTCACCGCGCCGGTGTACTCCCCCTGGCCGTAATGCTGAGCCATCTTCAGGCTGCCGCAGGCGCTGCGGCTGAACACCACATCCATCATATCGCCGTCTCCTCCTTTATGCCTGCGCCAGCGCCTTCACCGCGCCGATCAGCTGCTCGGCGCTCACGGCAAAGGGCATGTTGCCCATGTTGCCCGCCGGGTCCAGCGCCACCTGGGCCAGCTCGGAAAGTTCCTCGCCGGTGATGTCCGCAAGCGCCAGGTCCGCAAGGCTGGTGGGCAGGCCCACCGACTTGCAGAAGGCCCGTACCTGGGCAAGGTCCTGCCCGGCCCGCAAGGGCTGCGCGCCCAACCGCTGCTCCAGCACCAGCTGCACCTGCACGCCAAAGGCCACCGCCTCGCCGTGGCCCGCCCGGTTTGCCCGGCCCAGGCTTGCGATGCCGTTGGCCACCGCATGGGCCGCGGCAAGGCCGCCGCTCTCAAAGCCCACGCCGCTTAAATAGATATTCGTCTCCACAATGGTCTCCAGTTCGTCGCCGGGGCGCTTTTCCCGGGCCTGCTCCATGGCCTTGGCCCCGCAGCGAAGCAGGTTGTTCCAGCAGCCCTGCGCAAGGCAGAGCGCCGCAGCGCCGGGGGCGGTGCCGAAGCTGTTTTTGCCCCCCGCCTCGGCGCAGGCCCGGGCCTCGAACCAGGTGGACAGCGCATCCCCCATGCCCGCCGCCAGCAGCCGGGGCGGGGCGGCGGCGATGTGGGTGGTGTCCGCCAGAACCAGATCCGGGTTTTTGTCCAGATACAGATACCGGTCAAACAGGCCGTCCGGGGTGTAGAGCACCGCCAGCGCGCTGCAGGGCGCGTCGGTGGAGGCCACGGTGGGCAGCATCACCATGGGCGCGCCCGCAAAGGCCGCCACGGCCTTGGCCACGTCCAGATGCTTGCCGCCGCCTGCGCCCGCCACCACCTGGCAGCCGCTGGCTTCAAAGCGGCGCACCAGCCCGGTGATCTCCTTTTCGCAGCAGGCCCCCTCAAAGGGAACAAACTCCACCCCGCCCGCGCCGGGCAGGCCCGTCTCCACATCCTGCCGGATGCGCTCGATGCCCGCTTCGTCGCTGATGAGGAAGATGCCCTGCCCCAGCCGCCGGGTATACCGGCCCAACCGGCGCAGCGCCCCCGGCCCCTGCACATACCGGCTGGGTGCGCCGGTGCGTTTGTCCTGATCTGTCATACAAATCCCCTCCCGTTGATCGGCAGTTCTGCCGTTTTGCTTCTACTAACAGAAGTATCACAAACCGGTGCACTTTGCAAGAGTAAAGTTTCCCATCCCAGGAGCCTTTTGCCCCCCGGCCCGCTTTGCAGCGGCAAACGGGCGCAAAAAAGCCGCAAAAAGCGGCCACCGGAAAAACTGCCCGGCAGCCGCTTTCTGCGGTTGTGTGGGGCGCTCTTTCCGCCTGCCCCGCCTTGGGAACAATCGCAGTATACTTGCGGTTTTCTTGGATTTAAAGCCATTTTCCCTATTTTTTCGCAATCAAGCAAAGAGTTTTTCCATTTTTTGGGGGTCGGCCGGTACGCTAATTGTAAAGCCAAGTATTTCACAATCCCTTCCCAACTCCGCTCCCCAGCCGAACCGGCATGCAGGGGCGGCGAAATTGGGATTTTTCTGTGAAGCGTTGTTCAAACCCCTTGCGGTTTGTTATAATTTGAAAAGGAGAACGGGCGGTTTGCCCCGGAAATGCAAACGAAAGTCGGAAACACATGCTTGCGAAAAAGAGGAAAAACAGCGCATCGCCCGGCGGGCCGCCTCCATGGTGGAGGAAGGGCAGGTGGTGGCGCTGGACTACGGCAGCACCAGTCAGGTGCTGGCCCAGGCGCTGGCCGCACGGTTCCAGCGGCTGACCGTGGTGACCAACTCCATCCAGAACGCGCTGCTTCTGGCGGACAAGCCCGGCTTCACGGTGATCCTCACGGGGGGCGTGCTCTCCCGGGACGAGCACACTCTGGTGAACGACTTCCCCACCGGCATTCTGGATTATGTGCATGTGGACATTCTGTTTCTCACCGTGACCGGTATCGACCCGATGGCGGGCTTCACCGACCAGCGGCCGGGCGAGATTCCCATGCAAAACCAGATGCGCAATGCGGCCAGCCGGGTGATCGTGGTGGCGGATTCCAGCAAGTTCGGCCGGGCAAGTCTGGTGCGCATCTGCCCCATCCACGCGGTGGAGGCCATCATCACCGACGGCGGGGTGAACCCGGAGCAGGCCGCCGCGGTGGGAAACTGCGGTGTACGGCTCATTCTGATGTGAGCGGCCCGGCGCTGCATAACGCTCTTTTTTTGAGCGCAAACCATTCTTATCCCCCAAACACCCCCCATCCATCATCGAGGATCGAAAGGAAAACGCAGTATGATGAACGTATTCGACATTGTTGGCCCTGTGATGATCGGCCCCTCCAGCAGCCACACCGCGGGCGCGGTGCGCATCGGCCGGGTGGCCCGCGCCCTGCTGGGCTGTGAGCCGGTGAGCGCCCAGATTCTTCTGCACGGCAGCTTCGCCAAAACCTACAAGGGCCACGGCACCGACAAGGCCCTGATCGCGGGCATCATGGGCATGGCCACCGACGACGAGCGCATCCGCTTTTCGCCCCGCCTTGCCGAGGAGGCGGGCCTTTCGGTGAGCATTCTGCCCACCGAGATCGACGGCGCCCACCCCAACACCGCCCTGATCACGCTGGCCGACGCCACCGGCCGCACCGTGAGCGTGCAGGGAGCCAGCGTGGGCGGCGGCAATATCCTCATCACCCGGGTGAACGGCATGGAGGTGCACATCTCCGGCCAGTACAACACCCTGATCGTGCTCCATCAGGACACGCCGGGCACCATCGCGGCGGTGACCGAGCTGCTGGCCGAGGGCCAGGTGAACATCTGCAACTTCCGCCTTTCCCGCCAGAAAAAGGGCGGCGTGGCGGTGATGACCATCGAGATGGACGGCGGCTTCGACCCGGCGCTGAACAGGCGCATCGAGACGCTGCCCAACATTCTCAGCTCCACCATGCTGCTGCCCAACTGAGACCGGAAAAGAGAGGTACGTCATGAACATTGATTTCAAATACGATTCCATTGCGGCGCTGATCGCCGCGGCCGAGGCCGCGGGCGAGCCGCTTTCGGCGCTGGTGCTGCGCCAGCAGGCCATTCAGCTGGAAAAAACCGAGCAGGAGGTCTTTGACCAGATGGCCGAGACCTACAAGGTGATGGCCGCCTGCATCGAGCCGGGCTGCGCCGAGGATCTGCGCAGTACCAGCGGCCTCACCGGCGGCAGCGCTTTTAAAATGCGCCGGGCGGTGGAAAGCGGCAGAACCCTCACCGGCGGCGTGCTGGGCGGGGCGCTGTATCGGGCGCTGGCGGTAAGCGAGCTGAACGCGGCCATGGGCCGTGTGGTGGCCGCGCCCACCGCGGGCAGCTGCGGCATTCTGCCGGCGGCGCTGCTCACCATGCAGAACGATCTGGGCTGCTCCGAGCAGGACTGCGTGATGGCCCTGTTCACCGCCAGCGCGGTGGGCATGGTGATCGCCACCAACGCCTGCGTGGCGGGGGCCCAGGGCGGCTGCCAGGCCGAGTGCGGCAGCGCGGCGGCCATGGCGGCGGCGGCCATTGTGGAGCTGGCGGGCGGCACCCCGGCCCAGGTGAGCGACGCGGTGGCCATTGCGTTGAAAAACATTCTGGGCCTTGTGTGCGACCCGGTGGCCGGCCTTGTGGAGATTCCCTGCATCAAGCGCAACGCCTCCGGCGTGGCCGGGGCCTTTGTGGCGGCGGAGCTGGCGCTGGCGGGCATCGGCAGCGCCATCCCGGCGGACGAGACCATCTTCGCCATGAAGAAGGTGGGCGACGCCATGAGCACCAGCCTGAAGGAGACCGCCGAGGGCGGCCTTGCGGCCACCCCCACCGGCCAGAAGCTGTATGCGCAGGCGTTCGGCACCGCCCCGGCGGCGGGCGGCTGCGCTTCCTGCGGGGCCTGCGGCGGCCGGTAATTTTCGGAACATTCAAAACACAGACGCAAAACCAGAGCAGGGGCCTTCCCCGCTCTGGTTTTCTGTTCCCCTTCCGGGTCTTTTTCCCCGGCTTCGATTGGGGGTCGCCCCGTGAAAAATTTCGCAAAAAAGGCAAAAAACCGCCCTTTTTTGCCCCAGGCGGGCTTTGTTTTTCCACCCGGCATCTGGTAAAATACAGACAACGGCACCACTTCCCGGCCCGGGCCGGAGGGCGGCTGCCGCCCGGAATGAATATTCGTTCAACGCTTTTCCGCATAAGGTTTTACAGGCGGCATGCCCGCCTGAACAAAAGGCGTTCCCGCATCCTTTCAGGTGGTGGGGCGCCGCAATAAAAAAAGGCGGTGATCTGATCCCGCCGGAGAGGAGTACACCCATGGAGATCCTGATTTCGACCACCGCGGCCATCTGGCTGTGGGCGGCGCTGCTGGCAGTGTTTGTTGTGGTGGAACTGGCCACCGCGAATCTGGTCACCATCTGGTTTGCCGTGGGCGCGCTGGCGGCGCTGCTGGCCAGCCTTGCCACCAACAATGTGTTGTGGCAGGCGCTGGTGTTCCTGCTGGTAAGCCTTGTGGCGCTCATTGCCACCAAGCCTCTGGTCAGCCGGGCGCGGGCCCGCAAACCCGCCGCTGCCGTGGAGCTGAACCGGAACATCGGCCGCACCGCAAAGGCGCTGGAGGATCTGCGCCCCGGCACCGTTGGCCGCGTTCGGCTGGACGGTGTGGACTGGAACGCCGTGACCGACGCGCCCATCCGCGCCGGCGAAGCCTGCGTGGTGCAGGCCATCGGCGGCACCACCCTGACCGTGGCCCCGGAAAAGGCCCCGGCCACCGCAAAATGATCCCCCGCATCCCCTTTTTCAGCAATTTCTGAAACAGCGATTTTGATTTCATAACGAAACGGAGGAAATGACTATGCCCACAGTATTGATCGTTCTGATTCCCATCCTCGTGATTCTGCTGCTGTTGCTGGTCAGCTGCATCAGCATCGTGCCGCAGGCCAACGCCTATGTGGTGGAATGGCTGGGCGTGTATCAGGCCACCTGGGGCGCCGGCTTCCACTTCAAGGTTCCCTTCCTGATGCGTGTCGTCAAGAAGGTGAGCCTGAAGGAGCAGGTTGTGGACTTCAAGCCCCAGCCCGTGATCACCCGCGACAACGTGACCATGCAGATCGACTCGGTGGTCTTTTTCCAGGTGACCGACGCCAAGATGTTCACCTACGGCGTGGAGCGGCCCATGAGCGCCATCGAAAACCTGACCGCCACCACCCTGCGCAACATCATCGGTGATATGGAGCTGGACCACACCCTCACCAGCCGTGACGTGATCAACACCAAGATCACCGCCATTCTGGACCAGGCCACCGACAAGTGGGGCATCAAGGTGAACCGGGTGGAGGTGAAGAACATCATCCCGCCCGCCGAAATTCAGGACGCCATGGAGAAGCAGATGAAGGCCGAGCGCCTGAAGCGCGAAGCCATTCTGATTGCGGAAGGCGAAAAGACCGCCGCCATCACCAAGGCCGAAGGTGAAAAGGAAAGCGCCATCCTGCGGGCGGACGCGGTGCGCGAGCAGCGCATCCGTGAGGCCCAGGGTGAAGCGCAGGCCATTCTGGAGGTGCAGAAGGCTCTGGCCGACTCGCTGCGCCTGCTGAACGAAGCCGCCCCCAACGACAAGGTGCTGGCTCTGAAGGGTCTGGAAGCGCTGGCCAAGGTTGCCGACGGCCGTGCCACCAAGCTCATCATCCCCAGCGACATGCAGAATCTGGCGGGTCTGGTCACCTCCATCAAGGAGATGGCCACCGCCGACAACGCCGCGAAGTAAACCCCTGACGCAGACAGCGAGGCCCCGAACCGGTTTTTCCCGTTCGGGGCCTCGCTTTGTGTTTTTTTGATGGGTTTCGGGCACATCAGGCCAGCACGCCGTTGGGGGTGCAGGTGAGGGTCACTTTGGGATAGACCTCCCGGCCGTCCGAAGAGCGCCGCATCGTGCCATTGGCAACGGCGGCGCTTCCGCTGGGGTAGGCTTCACCTTTTACGCGATACCATTCACTTTTGTTGATATTGCAGGTATAGGAAGCCGCCGTACAGGTGGCAGAACTGCCGTTGTAGCTGAAGCTGCCGTGTACCGTAAATGTCCAGGCAAGGCTTCCGCTCACATAATACTTATAATCCTTATGGCCTGTTTTCGTCCCGGCCCGGGCGATGGTATCATCGTACACCGTGACTACCGCGTAAGCTCCGTTGGCGTACTGCTCCACTGTGCGGCTGACCACATAGCCCGCATCGTCTGCGGCAAAAGCCGTTACCGAAAAGCACACGACCAGCACAGCAGCCAACAAAAACGCAACCGCTTTTTTACAATTCATAAAGAACCTCCTCATATAATAAAACTTTTCAGTCCGGCGGAGAGGTCGGGATCGGCCCCTCGTCTTCCTGGGCGCTTTGGATCACCACATAGCCCGGCTCAAATATGTGGTTGATCACAAGCCGCGCACAGTAAAACACGCCGTAGGCCAGCGCCAGCGTTACCAGCACTGCCGCCAGCACTCTGCGCCAGCGGTAGCAGGCCAGCTGCTTTCGCAGCTGCTCGCCCTCCATGTTTTCCAGCACGTTGGCGGCAAAGGCCTTCGGTGCGCCGAAATGGGCGCAAAGCTCGTCCATCCCGGCCTGCGGATGCTCCTCCAGATAGAAAAGCACCGCCTCCTCCAGCTGGCTCAGAACCGGCCTGCGCAGTGCAGCCGGGCAGAAAAGGCTTCGCCTTACCTGCCCGCAATACTTCCGGCACACTGCCTGTGCCTGCTGGATATGCGCCTGTTTTACACTGCTGTTCATACTGGTTCCACCTCGTTCATTCCACAGGATGCCAGGATACCGCGAATCCCTTCCTGCATGGAAAGGTATTCTGTAACACTGCTTTGCAGATAGTCCCGGCCGGACGGTTCCAGATGGTAATACATCCGGGTGCGCCGCCTGCCCACCTGCTGTTTGGTCACAGTGATATAGCCCTTGTCCTCCAGCCGGTAAAGGGTGGGGTACATGGAACTTTCCTGCAATATGAACTTTCCGCCGCTGCGGGCCTGCAATTCCTGCGACATTTCATACCCGTACATATCCCGCTGGGCCAGCAGACCCAGCAGCACAAGCTCGGTAACGCCGCGCTTCAAGTTTTCCGATACTCCCATGGGGCAACCTCGTTTTGTTTTGTTGAATCAACAGCTTTATCATAGCGCAAAAACTATTTGCCGTAAATACTATTCGCCGCAAAGTATTGTTGACATTTCAACTTATCTGTGATATTTTGGTGTCAGAAGAGAAAAAAACTGGGAACATTTCACGAATCCGGGCATCGTTTCGGCGCAGGTGTTCCCTTTGGCAGCAAAATCTCACCGGTGATTTTTGGGACGTTTCGCCGCACCGCCCCCGGCCAGGGCAGCACGGCGGAAAACAGCGGTTGTTTCATAAAAACCAAGGAGGTTTTACGGTATGAATCTCAAAAAGAAAATCGTTGCTTTGGGTATGGTCTGCGCACTGGCAGTTGGTATGGCGACTTCGGCGTTTGCGGCGGATTACAGCGGTCAGCAGTACTTTTTCAAAGCATATGGAGGAGCAGGAAGTGTTTTGAATACCTGGTCTTCTTCGGTCAAAGCTGGAGATCCGATTCGGTTGTTCAACTTTACAGGTGATGCTTCTCAAAAGTGGGTTTTGGTACGTAACTCCAGCGATGGGACCTATTCCATTCGAGTAAAAGCTAATACATATTACGCCATCAACCGTTCTAACGGTTCCGGACATGCGATTTTGTGGGATTGGATTAACGGGCAAGCAGATTCTAATATGAGTTTGAACGATCATAACAGCGGCGGGAAGACCTTTACCTTCCATCTCGCAGGCGGAGCTCACAAGTGGGAATATTTGCGTGCAGAAGGCAGTGGTTATGGTGCTTATGTATCCTTTGGCCCTGCGTATAACGGTAATGACGCAAGTGTTCTGTGGACGCAGTATATTCCGTAAAAAATTGGCGTTATCCCCCCTCGTATAAGAAGGGGGATAACGACTAAGCTTGTGGGGTTCAATTTATGAAAAACGGAAGAAAAAGCTTCTCTCTATTCAGGATTTTGTTCGCTGCCTTATGTTTGTTCAGTGGCTGTGCATCAAACGCACGGCCAGAAAGCCAAAGTTTGCCTACTCAGCCGGAAAAGGTGCAAAGCAACGTGACGGCCCCTGTTCATGTTGCTGTTGGTGAAGGCGGGGTTGGGCCATATGTGAGCAGTGAAAATGGGTTTTATGAGTTAAAAAGCGTATCGGCAAATAGTTATAATATTTTTTTCACGGATTATGTATCCAATCAACAGGTTTATTTATGTGCGCAGCCAAACTGTGCCCACAATAGTGAATCCTGCACATCTTATGTGGATGCTTCTCGGGGGAATGTTCCGGGATTGTTATATGATGATAAAAAGCTGTACCTTATTTCACCTGCATCTCCAGATGAGGCATATTTGCCGGTGATAGAGGTTATGGAACCCGATGGAACAGACCGGACTGTTTTGGCACAGTTCAGTGCGACAAAAAACTTAAACAATGGCGTTTTTGCTGCTGACCAGAATGCCCTCTACTTTGTGATGAATGATGTCCAGACCGACGGGCAGGCAAAAAAATATGTTTGTGCCGTGGACAAAAAAAACGGGAGTGAGCGGATCGTCTGGGAAATCCCAGACAAAACCAGCTTTTGGATACTGGGGGCTTATGATAGATTCCTTTTGGCAAAAACGATAGACGATGAAAACATGCATCATCTCATGAGAATAAACCTTGACGCCCCGGAAGAGCAGGAAGAGGTGGCGGTTTGGCGGATTTCAAAACAATTTGGACTGGTTTGCCAAAGTCGGCTGTATCTGTATGATTTTGAAACGGAAAAGTTCTCCGTGCAAGATTTTCAAACAGGCGAAATCAAAGAGCTGAGCAATGCCGGTGGGTTTGCTTTTGAAAAATTTTACAATGTGGCAGAAGTGGACGGCAAAGCGGTGATCACCGCTGATGTGCAAACAGGAGCAGGAACAAAGGTTTCCAACTTTTTCCTTGATTTTGAACTTTCGCAGGTGAAAGAATTGGGCCTGTTGGACAATATGGAGCATCCGGTAACAATCTGCGGCACATATGGTGACAATGTGTATGTAATCAATCAATACTCTATGCAATCAGTGGCAGTTGAAATGAACGGTGTGGCAGGCTCTGTGCAGCTGCCTGTAGGCCAGTGCGCATATCTGCCCAAGGTGGATTTTTTTGCCGGGAAGCCCAACTATACGCCCTGCGCTCCATTGGCGTAATGACTTGAAAAATGAACAGTGCATGCTGAAACCTCTTTGCCCAGACAGGCAGTAATGATCTGATTTTCTGCAGTCGCAGTTTCCACACGATGAAGATGCCGGGGGCGAGGACATAATCTATGGAGTGGATAGTAGTGGGCAGCTTGTAATGATTCAAACAAAGCAATCGAAGTATATTCTTTTTATGTAAAACCAAGGTATTCCAGTGAAACAACGGCTGCTCTTATGGGAACCAAAACCAAAGGAGCCGCTTTCAGCTGGCAAAGAGGTTCCACAAGCGGGACAAAATTATATCGCATCGGAGCCTGATCTGAAAGGGGGATGGAAACTCCCATGAAAAGGAATTCCCGGTTTTTTACCGCTTTGGCAAGTATTCTGGCCTGCGCGATCTTGCTTTGCGCCTGTTCTTCGCAAGATCACCTTGTGCCGGGCGGCTCCAATGCCCTCACGGAGGAAAGCGTGGTGCCAGAATACGATACATTGTGCAGCGCATGGATATTATGCCCTGGTGGTGCAACTTCAAACGGATTTTACCGCGTTGTAACCAATGCGGATGCGACTGGAAACATCATTTATTATGATTATGACAGTCGACAGACTGTATTTCTTTCCGACCAAATCAACTCAACGCACCGGGATGAAACAGATACCAGCTTCCTGCCCAGCGTATACGGCGGTGCAGAAGCAATGAGTGACGGCCACTTTGTCTACATCCTAAAGATGTCCTCTCCTGGCGCACTGCGACACGGCCTGGAGCAGAGCGCCGCACAGGGGACCCTTTATCGTATAGGATTGGACGGGCAGGATCGTCAGGTTATTTTTCTTCCGCTCACGCAGGACATTCTCCCATCTACCGGAGTGGTGAGCAGGGATGGTGAACTGTATTTTCTGGTGCAGGAAACGACCGGCTCAGAGAGCGCGCCCGTCCTGATGAAAACCGATTTTGAAACCGGCCGGGCCACTGCTGTTTTTTCGTTTGAAGCGGATGTTTCACCCTCGCTGATCGGCCATTGCTCTTTGGGCCTGCTGTTCAGCATATATGACCGAGAGACCGACAGCCAGACCCTGTCTGTTTTTCAGGAAGACACCATGCGTTTTCAGCCGATGGATTTTCCCTGTAAAGAGAATGAATTTGTACTGGACAGCACGGACGGAGTAATCTATTTTATCCCCCGGAAGGACGCACACGCCGTTTTTCGCTACGATCCGCAGAATGGCCAGTCCCTGGAAATCGCGCCAATTCCGACAATTACTGAATACGATCGTCTCTATTTATCCGGGCATATTGTGGACCACCATCTTTTCCTGGAACTGGAAAGCTCCGAAACCGGGAAATTACTGCGGTACGCACTGGATCTGGAACAGCGAACATGGCATGAGCAGCATTTGGTCGACGGGGATACCCCGGTGCAGATCTATGCGGATTCCTCTTCGGAATATCTGGTTCGGCTGGAGGATCAAGTGGTGGAATACCTCGACTACACACCGGACGGTGTTCCTGTAACCAACGAGATGCTTGCACCGCACTATGTGCTGATTGCAAAAGAGGATTACTGGAATAACCGCCCCAATTACCAGGAATTCACCGATCATGTATCGTCCAGACTGCTGCTTGATGTTCCGTCTTCATCGGCATCCTGAATCTTTCACCAAAGGCGGCATTCGTTCCAGCGAAACTTACAATAGTGAATCATCAGACATAAGACGAAGCTGCAGGAGTCGCTGCTCTTACTGCTGATGTTTACGTAGGCCCCTCTTATTTCCAAACTTTACTGACCGCTCCACGCGGCCTGCCTTCGAGGTGAAAAATCCATGACCCAGCAAACGAATCCCGCCCCTCTCCTTGCGGTGGAAAATCTGAAAAAAAGCTATCTGATCCGGGGCGGCCGATTTGGCCGCCCCACTGCCAGAAAACAGGCCCTGGCCGGGGTGAGCTTCACCCTCGGCCCGGGCCTTTACGGCCTTCTTGGCCCAAACGGGGCGGGCAAGTCCACCCTCATCAACATCATCACTGGCAGCTTGAAGCAGGACAGCGGTACCGTTCAATGGTGCGGCAAAAACGCCCGCGCGCTGGACATCCGCTTTCGCCGGGCGCTGGGCTATATGCCACAGCAGCAGGGCCTTTACGACAGCTACACCGGCCGCCGCTTTCTGGCCTATATGTGCGCCTTAAAGGAGATTCCGAGCAAGGACGTTCCGACGCAGGTGGAGCAGGTGGCCGAATGGGTCAATCTTTCCCACGAGCTGGATAAACGCCTTGCCGCCTATTCCGGCGGCATGAAGCAGCGATTGTTGCTGGCCAGCGCTCTGCTGGGGGACCCCAAGCTGCTGATTCTGGACGAGCCCACCGCCGGACTGGACCCGAAAGAACGGGTGCGGCTGCGGGAACTGCTGGCGGAGATGGCCAAAGATCGAATCATTCTGGTGGCCACCCATGTGGTGAGCGATGTGGAAACGGTAGCCACCGAGATTCTGCTTTTGAAAAACGGCAAACTGGTGGACAAAGCCCCGGTGGAGCGCCTGATTGAAACCTACGCGCCGGGCCAGAATCTGGAAGCGGTGTACTTAGCAGTGTTCGGTGAGGAGGATGGCAAATGAGACTTCTGCTTGCCGAGCTGCGTAAGGTCTGGGGCCAGCGTATCTTTGCGCTGTGTCTGGCGGTGCTGGCTGCCGCCAACCTGTTTTTGCTCTACACCGGCACCCGCCCCGGAGAAAACAGCCCGCAGCCTGCGGCCTGGCGGGCCGTGGCCCGGGACCTGGCCGGGCTGGACACCCAGGCCCAGCAGGATTTCATCAACGAAAAACTGAACCTTGTGTACGGCGTTTTACAGATTGACCAGATTCTTTCCTATCAGGCAAGTGGGGCCTTTTTGGGGATGGATGTGCGGCAGGAATATGCTGACCTTTTTGCCAAATACGAGCAGGCCTACCAGGAAAAGGACTACCAGCTCTACACCGGCGACCTGCAGGTGGAATACGGCTTTCTGAGCCAGCTCAAGGCCGAGCTGGACACGGTGGCGGGCTACCCCCAGTTTTTGGAAGATGTGCAGGCCAAGGCAAAACAGCTTTCCGGCATTTCCATCTTCAATACTGGCAAAAGCGGCTATGACCGGGCCAACATTGACAAGACCGCCGCGGTGTATGCGGGCATGGGGGATGTGGCCATCCGCTACGCGCCCCAGAAGGGGCTGTTCACCGCGCTGGACTATCCGTTCACCGACCTGATCTTGCTGGCTGCAATGCTGCTTCTGGCAAGCCTTTTGCTTCGCCAGGAGCGGGACAGCGGCATGCTGCATCTGGTGCGCAGCATGCCCGGCGGGCGGCTGCACACCGCGCTGGCAAAGCTGGGCGCACTGGCGGTGAGCCTGCTGGCGGTGCTGCTGCTGTTGTACGGGGTGAACCTTGCCTACTGCGGCCTTACCTTCGGCCTTGGCCCTTTGGGGCGCAGCATCCAGAGCGTACCCGCCTTGATGCGCTGCACCATTCAGATCACGGTGGGGCAGTATCTGGTGCTGTTTCTGCTGGCCAAGTGGGCCGGGGCCTTTGTGATGGGCCTGTGGGTGATGCTGGCGGCGCTGTGGGCCCGCCGGGCCTTTGCGGGCTGGTGCGCCGCGCTGGCGCTGCCCGCCGCCCAGTGGCTCATCCGGCAGGCCATTCCCGCCACCAGCCGGCTGAACGTGATCAAATACGCAAATCTCGCAAGCATCCTGCGCACCAACGAGCTTCTGGGCAACTACCGGAACCTTTACTGGTTCGATGCCCCGGTCAGCCTGCCGCTGGTGGAGTGGCTGGCGGCGATTTTGTACGGCATCCTTCTGGCGGGCGGCTTCTGCCTGCTGTTCTGCCGAGGGCGGCTGGCGGCGGCACCAGCCTTTGCCGGGCTGCGGCGCAAGGCGGCGAAAACCAGAGCCACCACCGTGCTGCGGCAGGAGAGCCGCAAGCTGTTTGTGCTCTGCGGCGCTGCGGCGGTGCTGGTGGCCTTCGCGGGCTGGCAGACCTTCCGCACCGTGACCGCCGAAAGCTACATCGACGCGCAGGAGATCTACTACGCATACTACATGAAGCAGCTGGCCGGGCCCTATACCGAAGAAACCCGCCAGAAGCTGCTGGAGATGAACGAGGAGTTCGAACCCATCCGCCAGCTGGACCAGGCGCTGCAATCCGGCAAGATCACCAGTGAAGCCTATCAGGCCCAGATGGGCGCATATTATGGCCTGCAGCAGAAGATGCAGGTGTTCCAGCGCATCCTGTACGGCAATCTGGCCTATCTGAAGGAGCACCCGAACGCCCAGCTGGTCTACGAGAGCGGCTGGAAAAAGCTGTTCGGCTTTTCCGGCGAGGGCGATCTGCAGGACACTCTGATCGCCGGCCTTGTGAGCTGCGTGTGCTTTGCGGGCCTGTTCGCCTTTGAGCACAGGGGCGGCATGAAGCGGGTGGTGATGGCCACCCCGCTGGGCTGCCGGTATACCCTGCGCCGCAAGCTGGCGGTGGGGGCGCTGGGCGCGGCGCTGATCTGCCTGTTCACCTGCCTGCCCCGCTTTGTGGTGGTGCTGCGGGACTACGGTCTCTGCCGGCCCTTCGCCCCGGCCATGAGCCTTGCGGATTACGCAGCCATTCCCGCCGGGGTCAGCCTTTCCGACCTGCTGGTGTTCGGGGTGCTGGCCCGGCTGGCCGCCTGCCTTTGCATGATGCTGATCCTGATGGCCCTTTCCGAATACATGGGCAACACGCTGGGGGCCATGTTCGTGGGCAGCATCGCCTTCTGCCTGCCGCCGCTGCTGGCGCTGAGCGGGCTTTCCGGCCTGCGGTGGGTGGGGTTTTATCCCCTGTTTCACATCACCGGGCTTGCCCGCCGGGCGGATGTCTGGGCCGGCCTTGGCGCTCTGGTCATCGCGCTGGGGCTGGGCTGGCTGGCCGCTGAAAAACTGCGCGAAGCCTGGAGCTGACCGGCCCTTTGCAAAATAAAAAAGCGCGGCCCCGCGCCCGGGAACATTCCGGATGCGGGGCCGCGCTTTGCGTTTTGATTCTTTTTCGTGTTTACCGGAACCAGCAGCCGACAAAGTCGTCCTTCATCACCCGGTAGCCGTTCATCATGCTGTGGTACTGGAACTGGCGGATCAGGTTGCCCTCGGCGTCATACTCGCCGTAGACCTGGGGCACGCCGCTGTTCACCACATAGTTGCCGCCCTCCAGCAGCTGCACGTTGGACACCACGCTGGAGTAGGGCACATCGAAGGACCAGGCCAGCTGGAAGGTGCCGGCGTTCTCGTCCACCAGATAATAGTACACATGGCTCACGATGCTCTCGTCCTCGGTGAGGGCCTGCCCCACCGTATCCGGCAGGGTGGGGGTGTAGCCGGTGCGGGTGCTGTTGGCCCAGTAGTTGTTGTCGAACATGCGCAGGTAATACTGGCCCTCGGGCAGGCTTTCATCGTAGATCACGGTCACGTCGTGCTGGCCGTACTGGGGGGTGAAGTCGCCTTCTCTGGTCAGGCTGTACTGGGCAAACCCGGTGCCCTGCCAGAAGGCCTCGTCACCGATCATCCAGTCGATGGCCGGCTCCTCGTGCACGTTCTTCACCTTGAGGATGGTGGAGGTCTCGCGGGAGCTGACCACAACCGCGTCCTCCTCTTCCAGATACTGCACCGAATTCAGGTGCAGCCAGTCCCACAGGCCCGCCTGCCAGAAGAAGGAGCTGTTGGCCGATACCTTTTCGGTGGTCACGAAATAGTCGTTCATCAGGGCGCTGAAATCCACCAGCAGGGTCATCTCGCCGGATTCCATATCGATGGCGATCAGCTGATCCTCCACGGTCTCGCCCTCGCTGTTGGTGGCCAGGGCCACCAGCTCGCCGTCCGGGCCCCAGTTAAAATCGTGATGCAGCTCGAAGCGGCCCAGATCATACACCTGCAGCACCTGGCCGATGCGGCTGATGCGGGCGATCTTGTTGCTGCCCACGCAGGCCAGAATCTGGTCGTTCAGGCTGAGGATGCGGTCGGAATGGTAGCCGTCCAGCAGCATTTCGTAGCGCAGGATGCCGTCGTTGTCAAAGAAGAAGGTGTAGCCGTAGTAGTCGCTCAGGCCCATAGCGTAGAAAAGGCCGTCGCTCATTTCGGCGGTGCTTTCGCCTTCGATGGCCTCCAGCCGGTTCGGGTGGCCGGAGGTGGTTTCGGGCATCTGGATGGTAAAGGTGAAGCTCTGCTTCACCTCGCCCTGCCGGTTCACCGCCTCCAGCGTCACCTGATTTTCCTGCCCGGGCACAAGGCCGATGAGCAGAAATTCCTGCACCTTGCCGAACTCCTCGGCGGAATTGGCGGTAGCGGTGTAGGCGGGGATGCTCTCATCGTCGGTGGTGACGGTGTAGCGGATCTGGCAGTTGTAGTCGGTGGTGAAGTAAAGATACAGCCCGTTCGACCCGGTGCCGAAGGGGTTCAGCACCGCCAGCGGGGCGTCCATGGTGTAGCCGCCCCGGGCCATCATGGTCATCAGGCTCTGGGCCAGCCGCTGCTGCACCTCTTCATCGTAGTATGTAAAACCCTCCTGCTCGTATTCGCCGGGCAGAATCTGGGCCACCTCGATGCTGGCTTCCACCGGCTGGCGATACATCTGCACGTCGATCTCGTCGTCGGTGAAGGTGTAGGTGCCGGTCTCGATCTCCCATTTGTCCCGGGCGCGCTTTTCGCCGCCCACCAGATACCTGGTGACCACCAGCACGCCGGTGAGAATCACCGCGGCCAGCACGACCAGAATCGCCGCCCCCACAAGGATCTTCTTTTTCATGGTGCAATCCTCTTTCTCATTTTTCTTATTCTGTTTTATTCCTGCTGTTCGTCGCCCCTCCCTCAGGGGCATCTGCCGCGCAGATATTATACAGCGTTTGATCCGTTCTGTGGGGGCTTTTTTTGCGGTTTTCATCTGTTTTTCAATTTTTTTGCCTTTTCTTAATAATCCTGCGGTCAAAAGGGCAAAAAAGTGCCCCCTCCGGGGTGCGGAGAGGGCATTGCAGCTGAAAATGGGGTTCAGCGGGCGGGCGCTCCGGCCTGACCGGCCGCCACCGCACGCTCCAGCCGCTGGAAATTGGCAGCCAGTACCCGGTCGTCGTGATAGTTGGTGTCGCCGGTCATCATCAGAAAGCGCACCGGGTCATCCATCTGGGGCACAAGCCACACCGACAGCCGCAGCCCCTTGCAGAACAGCTCGTCGAAGCTGTCGGTGAACAGGCGCTGGGGCTTCCAGGGGTCCCGCCAGGGGGCATGGGCCAGGTTCATGGGGTCCGGCATGCTGCTGGGACCGTCGGTGATGAACTTGGCCGAAAGCAGCGGGAACTTCATCACCCGGTTCTCGAATTTTTCCACCATCTGCCGCCGCTGGGCGCCCGGGTCGTGCAGCAGGCTGGATTCAAACGAAGCCATCACCATGGCCCGGCGCACAAAGGCCGGGCGGAAGGGCGAGCGCACCGGGAACAGATCCCCCAGCGTGCCCTGCAAAACCCGCGCCAGATACTTGCTGATCAGCTGGCTTTCCACCTCGCTGAGCCGGAACACCTGCTCCTGCCGCAGCCGGGTGTAGCTGTAACCGCACCGGGCCATGTACCAGGCGTCGATGTCGCTTTCCAGCGCGGCGTGGCGGCCGTAATAGCGGGCGCTCTTGTGGGCGGGGTCGTAGCCGGTGCGGGCGTACACAAAGGTGTGGCACACACTGTCGCACACATAGTGGCAGTAGGCCCCCGCCAGATAGGCAAGGCAGACCCCCCGCTCGGGTTCTTGCTCCGGCAGGCAGGCGAACATCTGCAAAAACAGCGCCTTCACCCGGTGGTTGTGCAGGTAGGCCCCCAGATTCCGGTGGTTGGAAAAGGCCAGCCGCAAAAAGTTATAGGTGAACAGATCCGGCCCCTGGCAGCCCAGGAAAAACGCCCGGGAATGCTGCCTCGCCGCCCGCTTTGCCCCGCAGTCCGGCAGGCGGGCCAGCGTTCGGGCGCCAAACACACAGTGAGTCACAAGCCCCGGCATACACATTGCCTCCTTTGTATTCCCCCAAAAAACCCGCCTTCTGCCGCGTGGGCGCGGCGGGCGGTGAACCAGCAGCGTTCGGGCGCGGCAAAGCCGGTGGCCCCGCACGCCCTTATATTTTTATTGTATCACATTTGCCGGGCCCCGGCGCGGGTTTGCCAATTCTTTTCACGATTTTTGCCTTTTCTGTTTCTTTCCCGTTTTTTTACAAAAGAGCGCATACCGCCCAGATTTTTGTGCAGGAAAAGGGCGTATTTCGTTAAAAGAGTAACAGGAAAAAACTTGCGAAATCGGGCCAAGTTGTTTATAATAAGGGCAGGTATGACAAGGCGGTTATCCGCACCGGTTGGCGCGGGCAGCCGTTCCCTTTGGGATACTTTCAAAAATGAGAGGAGAAAGAACAATGGGCTTAGGTAAAAAAACCGTTGAGGAACTGGACGTTAAGGGCAAGCGCGTTCTGGTGCGCTGCGATTTCAACGTTCCCATGAAGGAGGGCGTTATCACCAACGATAACCGCATCGTTGCCGCCCTGCCCACCATCAAGAAGCTGATCGAGAATGGCGGCAAGGTGATCCTGTGCAGCCATCTGGGCAAGCCCAAGAACGGCCCCGAAGAGAAGTTCAGCCTGGCTCCCGTGGCTGTGCGCCTGAGCGAGCTGCTGGGCCAGCCCGTGGTGTTCGCCAATGACGACACCGTTGTGGGCGAGAACGCCAAGGCCGCTGTTGCCGCCATGAAGGACGGCGACGTGGTTCTGCTGCAGAACACCCGCTTCCGCAAGGAGGAGACCAAGAACCTGCCCGAGTTCAGCGAAGAGCTGGCCAGCCTGGCTGACTGCTATGTGAACGACGCCTTCGGCTCTGCTCACCGCGCTCACTGCTCCACCGCCGGCGTGACCGACTACATCAAGGACACCGCTGTTGGCTACCTGATGGAGAAGGAGATCCGCTACCTGGGCAACGCCGTGAACGATCCCGTTCGTCCCTTCACCGCCATCCTGGGCGGCGCCAAGGTTGCCGACAAGCTGAACGTGATCAGCAACCTGCTGGAGAAGGTGGACACCCTGATCATCGGCGGCGGCATGGCCTACACCTTCCTGGCTGCCAAGGGCTACGAAGTTGGCACCAGCCTGGTGGACAACGAGAAGCTGGACTACTGCAAGGAAATGATGAAGAAGGCCGAGGAGAAGGGCGTAAAGCTGCTGCTGCCTGTGGACACCGCTGTTGCCGCTTCCTTCCCCGATCCCATCGACGCTCCCATCGAGGTTCAGATGGTTGCTGCCGACGCCATGCCTGCCGGCATGATGGGCCTGGACATCGGACCCGAGACCGAGAAACTGTTTGCTGACGCCGTGAAGGCCAGCAAGACCGTTGTATGGAACGGCCCCATGGGCGTGTTCGAGAACCCCACCCTGGCTGCCGGCACCCTGGCCGTTGCCAAGGCCATGGCCGAGTCTGACGCCACCACCGTGATCGGCGGCGGTGACAGCGCTGCTGCCGTGATGCAGCTGGGCTTCGCCGACAAGATGACCCACATCTCCACCGGCGGCGGTGCTTCTCTGGAGTACCTGGAAGGCAAGGAGCTGCCCGGCATCGCCTGCATCCAGAACGCCTGAGTTCTAAAACCCAAAGCCTCAGTCGCCCCCCTTTGGCCGGGCGGCTGGGGCCTTTTCCGGTGTATTGAGCAGGCGCCCGCCCGAATTGTGCGGCGCTGCCCACATAATCTGAAACAAAGTGAGGAATTTCACCATGGATAAAGCAAACCGCAAGGCGATCATCGCCGGCAACTGGAAGATGAACAAGACCGCCACCGAGGCTGTGGAGCTGATCGACGCTCTGATCCCCGCTGTGAAGGACGCTGACTGCGAAGTTGTCATCTGCACCCCCTTCACCACCCTGGCCACCGCTGTGGAAAAGACCAAGGGCACCAACATCCATGTGGGCGCCGAGAACGTGCACTTCGAGAAGAGCGGCGCGTTCACCGGCGAGATCAGCGCCGACATGCTGGTTGACCTGGGCGTTGAGTATGTGATCACCGGCCACTCCGAGCGCCGTCAGTACTTCGCTGAGACCGACGAGACCGTGAACAAGCGCACTCTGGCTGCTCTGAACGCCGGCCTGAAGGTGCTGGTATGCGTGGGCGAGAACCTGACCCAGCGCGAGCAGGGCGTGACCGAAGAGCTGGTTCGCATGCAGACCAAGATCGCCCTGAACGGCGTAACCGCCGAGCAGATGGCCAATGTGGTCATCGCCTACGAGCCCGTTTGGGCCATCGGCACCGGCAAGACTGCCACCAGCGATCAGGCTCAGGAAGTCTGCGCTGCCATCCGTAAGGTGCTGGGCGAAGTGTACGGCGAAGCCGTTGCCAAGGCTACCACCGTTCAGTACGGCGGCAGCATGAACGCCGGCAACGCCGAAGAACTGCTGGGCAAGCCCGACGTTGACGGCGGCCTGATCGGCGGCGCTTCCCTGAAGGCCGACGCTTTCGCTACCATCGTGGCTGCTGCCAGCAAGTAATCTCCCCGAAAGAGTCTTTGCGTCACGGGGGCATCGAACCCCCGCGCCGCAACGGCGGGGCTTTGCTGGCCCTTTGCGCCTTCGCGCAGTAGCTGGCGCAAAGCCGTGCACCCCGCAGCCTTGCTGCTGTAGGGCGCTGCCAGCAAGTAATTTTTTCAAAAATTACCGCCAACCTTTGTCATAACGCGCCGCCTTTTGCCCGGTGGGCCGGGCGGCGCGTTTTTTACAGTTTTGATAAGGAGTAATCCATTATGTCTAAGAAACCCCTGATGCTCTGCATTCTGGACGGCTTCGGCTGGGTGCCCAACAAGACCGAGGGCAACGCCATCGCGGCCGCCAAAACCCCCAATCTGGACAAGCTGTTCGCCACCTGCCCCTACACCACCATCGGTGCTTCCGGCATGGACGTGGGCCTGCCCGACGGCCAGATGGGCAACAGCGAGGTTGGTCACACCAACATCGGCGCCGGCCGCATCGTGTACCAGGAACTGACCCGCATCACCAAGGCCATTCAGGACGGCTCCATCCGCTCCAACGAGGCCATTGTGAACGCCATGAAGGCTGCCATCGAGAACGGCAAGGCCATCCACCTGATGGGCTTGCTGTCTGCCGGCGGCGTGCACAGCCACATCCAGCACCTGTTCGGCCTGCTGGACATGGCCAAGGACATGGGCGCCAAGGAAATCTACGTTCATGCCATCATGGACGGCCGCGACGTTCCCCCCGATTCCGGCAAGGGCTACATCGACGAGCTGCAGGCAAAGCTGGACGAGCTGGGCGTGGGCAAGATCGCTTCCATCTCCGGCCGTTACTACGCCATGGACCGCGACAACCGCTGGGATCGCGTGGAGAAGGCCTACGCTGCCTTCGTTTACGGCGAAGGCATGAAGGGCACCCCCGCTGAGGTGATGGCAAACAGCTACGCCGAGGGCGTGACCGACGAGTTCGTGGTACCCGCCGTGACCTGCGAGGGCGGCCGCGTATCCGAGGGCGACACCGTGATCTTCTTCAACTTCCGCCCCGACCGTGCCCGTGAGATCACCCGTACCTTCGTGGACGACGCCTTCACCGGCTTCGAGCGCAAGAACGGCCGCTTTGCCGTGAACTACGTCTGCTTCACCCAGTACGACGCCACCATGCCCAACGTGGACGTTGCCTTCAAACCCCAGAGCCTGACCAACGTGATGGGCGAGTACCTGGCCAAGTGCGGCAAGACCCAGCTGCGCATCGCCGAAACCGAGAAGTACGCCCATGTGACCTTCTTCTTCAACGGCGGCGTGGAGGCTCCCTTCGAGGGCGAGGATCGCGCCCTGATCGCCAGCCCCAAGGTTGCCACCTACGACCTGCAGCCCGAGATGAGCGCCTTCGAGGTTGCCGACGAGTGCGTCAAGCGCATCGAGAGCGGCAAGTACGACGTGATCATCCTGAACTTCGCCAACTGCGACATGGTCGGCCACACCGGCATCTTCGAGGCCGCTGTGAAGGCCGTTGAGGCTGTGGACACCTGCGCCGGCAAGGTCATCGACGCGGTTCTGGCCGCCGGTGGTCAGGTTCTGCTGACCGCCGACCACGGCAACGCCGACCAGATGTGCGAGCCCGATGGCGCTCCCTTCACCGCTCACACCACCAACCCGGTTCCCTTCCTGGTGGCCGGCGCCGGCGATGTGAAGCTGCGCGAGGGCGGCGTTCTGGCGGACATCGCCCCCACCATGCTCAAGCTGATGGGCCTGCCCCAGCCGGAAGAGATGACCGGTAAGAGCATCATCGAGTAATTTTTCCGGGGCCATTCC
>Peterbilt_p2__coassemble_692_pt1 | contig 22378 bp, 20 predicted proteins | sample Peterbilt_p2__metabat2_low_PE_018 | metagenome-assembled genome bin Peterbilt_p2
CGCCGAAGGCCGCGCGAATGGCATCGGCTGCGGCGGCATGAGCCTCCTCCACACCACCCTGCTCCAGGATCACCTGGGTCTGTGCGTTCATTGCAACTCTTCCTTCGTTTCATACAGCGCGCGGATGCGGGGATGCATCTGCCGGAAGCACTCCAGCAGCCGGGGCGAAAACACGCCGCACTCCCCGTTCAGAATCATCTCCAGCGCCTTCTCGTGGGAGAAGGCCGCCTTGTACACCCGGGGGCTGACCAGCGCGTCGTACACGTCCGCCAGAGACACGATCTGCACGCCCACCGAGATTTCATCCCCCTTCAGGCCGTGGGGGTAACCCCGGCCGTCCCACCGTTCGTGATGGTGCATGGCGATGTCGATGGCGTATTCGTAGGCGCTGTGATCCCGCATCTGGGGAATGTTCTCCAGCAGCTTTGCCCCCTGCACCGTGTGGGTTTTCATGATCTCGAACTCCTCGGCCGTGAGCCGGCCGGGCTTATTCAGAATGGCGTCCGGGATGGCGATCTTGCCCACGTCGTGCATCAACGCCGCCAGCGCGATGTCCTCCACGGTCTGCTCGCTGAGCCCCTCGCCCAGCTCGGTGCCGGTGAGCAGCTCCCGGGTGATGCGCTGCAGCCGGCGCACATGGTCGCCGGACTCGCCGCTGCGGAACTCGATGGCCGCCGCCAGCGAAGCGATCATGCCGTGGCCCAGCTCGATGATCCGGCTGGCCTGGGCCAGCAGGGCATCCTTCTGGCGCTCCACCACGCTGTCCAGCCGCCGCCGGGCCCGGAACAGCTCCACCACGCTGCCCACCCGGCGCTGCACCAGATAGGGCACCACCGGCTTGCCGATCACGTCCATCACGCCCAGGCCGTAGGCCTCCTTCTTCATGTCGTCGCCGGTCTCGGCGGTGATCATGAACACCGGCACCTGACTGGTGATGCCCTGCTCATGCAGCCGGCGCAGCACCTCGAGGCCGTTCATTTCGGGCATCATCACGTCCAGCAGCACGGCGCACAGCCGCCCCGGATCTGCCAGAATACTTTCCAGCCCCTGGCGGCCGTTTTCCGCCTGCTCGATGCGGTATTGCCCGGCAAATATATTTTCCAGAATCGCCCGGATCATCTCGTCGTCGTCCACGATGAGAAGGGTCTCCGGCGCTGCGGAATCTGTCTGCGTCACAGTTGACGAGAACACAGGGGTCACTTCCTTTCCGGTTTGCAGATTTCTGCAAAAAGTGGGGCGCGAGGCCAAGCCCCGCGCCCCATATAAATTATTATAGTATGTGCCGCCAGATCCCGTCAAATCAAATCTTTGTAACTCTTTGGAGGCGTGTTCCGGGTGTTTTTTCCCGGTTATTCGGGGGCCTTCATGCTCTCCACCATGCTGATGTGGCGCAGCTTGCGGTGCATCACCAGATTCACCAGCGCGCTGAACACAAGGGTGAGCAGGGCACTGAACACATAACTCATCGGTTTGATCGTGCGGCCGAACATTACCGCATCCACCTCCACCGAGTGGATCACGAACATGTGCAGGAAAATGCCCAGCACAAGGCCCACCAGCGTGCCGATCACCGACAGTGCAACCGATTCCCGGTACACGTATGCCGAGACCTCGCTGTCGTAGAATCCCAGCACCTTGATGGTGGCAATCTCCTTGGTGCGCTCGGTGATGTTGATGTTGGTCAGGTTATACAGCACCACAAAGGCCAGCACACCGGCAGAGACGATGAGCACCACCACGATGATGTCGATCTTCTGCATCATGCCGCTGAAGGTATTCTTCAAGTCGTTGATCTGGCTTACGCCCGCCACGCCCTCGGTTTTGAGCAGGGTGCTGTTCAGCGCGGCGCGGCCCTCGGCGGAATCGTCCGCCGCATGGCCCAGCACCAGATCGAACTCCGGCGCCTGGCCGAAGGCCGCCTCGTAGGTCTCGGCTCTCATGTAAACGTAGTTTTCCACATAGTTTTCCACGATGCCGTCCACCCGGAAGGTGCCGGTGCGGCCGTCCTTGTTTTCCAGCGTCACGGTGTCGCCCACCGAAAGATTCGCCCGCTCGCTCATCTTTTCGGAGATGACCACCCCGGTCTCCGAGAAGGCCACCGGTTCACCGCTCTTTCGCTCGTGCAGATCCACAAAGCTGCCGATGTGGCTGCTCTCTTCAGGCACGAACAGATATGTCTCGAAGGTGATGTCACCGAATTCGTTCTCGCTCTGCTCCTGATGCACCAGCGTCCAGTCAGTCACAAGGGAGGTATCCCCCAGCACCTGCTCCAGCTCGCTGCCCTCGAATTCCTCCGGGGCCCGCACGCTCACGGTGAAATCGTAGGTAAACACCTTGCCGAACTGCTTGTTCACGATGTCGCTGATGGAATCGTGCAACCCGAAGCCGGTCACCAGCAGGGCGGTGCAGCCGGCGATGCCCACCACAGTCATGAAGAACCGCTTTTTGTAGCGGAACAGGTTGCGGGCGGTGACCTTGTGGGTGAACTTCATCCGCTTCCACACCGGGCGCACCCGCTCCAGCAGAATGCGCTTGCCGGCCTTGGGGGCCTTGGGCAGCATCAGGGTGGCAGGAGTCTCCATCAAGGTGGCCCAGCAGGCGTTCAGGGTGGCCGCCAGCGTGCACAGGATGGCCGCGCCCGAGGCGATGGCCGCATAGGGAGCATTAAACAGGCAGTATATCCTGGGCAGAGTATACATCATGGAGTAGGCATTCCAGATTACCGTGGGGAACAGATTGAAGCCCACCAGCAAACCGAACACACAACCGGCCACGGTGGCAGTCATGGCGTAGATCACATACTTGGCCATGATGGATTTTTTGCTGTAGCCCAGCGCCTTCATGGTGCCGATCTGCAGCCGCTCCTCCTCCACCATGCGGGTCATGGTGGTCAGGGCCACCAGCGCCGCCACCAGGAAGAAGAACACCGGGAACACCCGGGCGATGGCCTCCACCTTCTGCACGTTGGATTTCAGCGAAGCGAAGCTCACATTTTCATCCCGGGTAAGCAGGTACCATTCCGGCTCCTCCAGCTCGTCGATCTGCTTCCGGGCGTCGTCCAGCTGCTGCTTTGCGTCGGACAGCTGCTCTTCGGCGCTCTGCTTCTGCTCGGCGTACTCCACCTCGCCCTCGCTCAGCTGCTGCCTGGCGTCCTCCAGCTGGGCGGTGCCGTCCTCCAGCTCGGCTTTGGCCGAATCCAGCTTTTCCTGGGCCAGCTCCAGCTCCAGCTGGGCAAGGCCGGGGGCCATGCTCAGCGCGCTCTCGCCCTGAGCAATCTGCTTTTCGCCCTCGGTGATCTGCTTTTTTGCCTCCTCCAGCTGGGCCCTGGCGGCTTCCAGCTGTTTTTCGCCCTCGGTGATCTTGGGCTCGTTTTCCGCGATCTGGGCCTTGGCTTCGTCCAGCTGGGCCTGGGTATCGTTCAGGGTCTGCTGGCCCTCGGCCAGCGCCTTGTTGGCTTCGTCCAGCAAAGCCTGGGCCGCATCCGCCTGGGCGCGGGCGGTCTCGGCCTGGCCGGCCGCCAGATCCAGCGCCTGCTGGGCGGTGTCCAGCTCAGCCTGCGCGGTCTGTACCCGGGCCTCGGCCTCGGTGCGGGCGGCCAGCAGCGGGGCGGCCTCCTCCGGCTTCTGGGCGGCCCATTCCTCTTCCGTCAGCTCGCCCCGGGCCGCGTCGATGGCCGCCTGAGCATTGGTCAGCTTTGCGTTGGCCGCGTCCAGCGCAGAGGCGGCCTCATCCCGTTTTGTCTGGGCTTCGGCGCGGGCTGCTTCCAGCTGGTCGGCCAGCTGTTTTGCGCTGTCCACCGTGGGCTGCAGCTCGTCCACCCGGGCCTGCAACTTGGGCAGAGCCTCCTGGGCCTGGGTCAGGGTGGGCTCCAGCAGCCGCACCAGCTGTTTTGCCTGTTCCAGCTGCTGTTTTGCGCTCTCCAGTTCCTGGCTCTTCTGCTCCACCTGGGCCACGCCGTCCTCATATTCGGCCTTTGCGTCGATCAGCTTGGCCTGTGCGTCCGCCAGCTGCTGCTGCTTGGCGCTCAGGGTACCGGGCAGGCTCTCCTTGTTTGCATCCAGCTCGGCCTGCCCGCTGTCGATCTCCTTCTGGGCGTTTTCCAGCTTTTTCTCGTTTTCTTCAATCTCGCTGCGGCCGTCCCCCAGCTCCTCCTCCGCATCCGCCAGCTTCTGCTCCGCTTCGGCCTTGGCGTCCTCGTATTCGGCGGTGGCATCGGCCAGCGCCTCCTCGGCCTCGGTCTTCACCTGCTCATAGCGGATGCGGCTGCGCTCGCCGCTGATGTCCTCGATCTTCTGAGCGGTCAGATCCACATAATCGGTGTAGGCGTCGGTCAGGCTGTCGTAGGCCTTGGCCCCGGCCACCTGCACATAAATGTCGGTCCACACATCCAGCGTGAAATTCTGTTCGCCGGTGTAAAGCACCACGTCCACCGTGCCGTCGCCCACGCTGGCGCTCTCCCGCTCGATGGAAAAATAGGCGCTGGTGCTCACCACGCCCACCACCTTCAGCTCGTTGCGGGCGAAGGTGTCCTCCCAGTCCTCATTTTCCGGCGAGATGGGCAGGGTGTCGCCCACCGAAAAGCCCATGGCATGGTAGTCGGAGCCCTCCTCCACCACGCACTCGTCCTCCTTCACCGGCAGGCGGCCCTCCACCACCTCCATCCGGTTCAGGTAGCCCTCCGGCTCCTTTGCCTCGATCTGATCCAGCGGCACGCTCTGGATGCGGGCCACCAGTGCGTCGCCGGAGGGCGTGTTCACGATGGCGTCCGACGAGTAGGCGGGCATCACCTGCTCCACCCCGTCAATGGCGCGCACCGCCTCCACATCCTCGTCGGTCAGGCCAAGGGTGCCCACGATGCGCAGATCAAACAGGTCGGTCTCGTCAAAAAAGCGGTCGGCGGAATAGCGCATGTCCGGCGTGGTGGCCAGCAGACCGGCCAGAAAGCCCACGCCCAGAGCCACAATCGCAAAAATGGCCAGAAACCGGCTCAGGCTCTGGCGGATGGTGCGCACCACCGTTTTGCGGTATGTACGTTTCATGGTTTACCACTCGATCCTTTCCACGGGGGTGGGGTTCTCGTTCACCTCCACACCGGCCACCTGGCCGTTGCGGATGTGGATCACCCGGTCCGCCATGGCGGTGAGGGCGGAGTTGTGGGTGATCACGATCACGGTACGGCCGGTCTCGCGGCAGGTGTTCTGCAGCAGGGCCAGCACCTGCTTACCGGTTTTGTAGTCCAGCGCGCCGGTGGGTTCGTCGCACAAAAGGATCTTGGGATTTTTGGCCAGCGCCCGGGCGATGGACACCCGCTGCTGCTCGCCGCCGGAAAGCTGGGCGGGGAAATTGTCCATCCGGTGCTCCAGCCCCACCTGCCGCAGGGTCTGCTCCGCGGGCAGGGGGTCCTTGCTGATCTCATTGGCCAGCTCCACATTTTCCAGTGCGGTCAGGTTCTGCACCAGATTGTAGAACTGGAACACAAAGCCCACGTCGTAGCGGCGGTAGCGGGTGAGCTGCTTCTGGTTGTAGGCGCTCACCTCCTGGCCATCCAGATAGATGCGGCCCTCGTCGCAGCCGTCCATGCCGCCCAGCATGTTCAGGACGGTGGTCTTGCCCGCGCCGGAAGGGCCCACGATCACGCAGAATTCGCCCTTTTCGATGAAAAACGAGACGTGATCCGCTGCCGCGATGCGGTTCTCGCCCATCTGGTAATATTTGCACACGTTATCGAATTCCACAAAATGCCGTTCCATTGCGTCGCTCCTTTGAGGGAATGGCTCCCCGGTCGTTACCTTTATTATAAACAAAGTTTTTAGGCCACACAACCAACAATCCTGATACAATCCGTGAATTTTTTAAGAAATCCGCCCAAAAACTTCCCAATTCGGGCGCAAAAAAGCCCCCATCCATGGGATCGGGGCATCAAATCATTCACTGGCGATCTGGGGCAGCGGGCCGCCGAAATCGAACATCAGCTCCAGCCGGCCGTTCACCGGCTTCCAGCCCGCCCGCAGCCGGTGCTCCACCGCGTCGGTGTGGGCCGGGTCGGCCAGCATCAGCAGGGCCAGATACTGGTCGTGGCCGTAGCGGCAGCACACATCGTCCCGGCGTAAGGTCTGGCTAAGCAAAAAGCGCAGCTCCTGATCCGGGCCGGCGGCTGCGCTGCCCGGCTGGCTCTCCGCGCTCACCAGCAGCAGCACGGTGGTCTGGCCGTTGCGGGCCGCCTGACGCCGGGCCATGGCGTAGAGCATGGGCAGCTGGTCGTACTCGCAGAAATAGGGCCCCGGAGGGGCGTTCTTTTCGTGGTTTGCCAGCTTCTGGCGGATGCGCAGCATCTCCTCCCGGCCCCGGCTCTCCCCCTCGGTGGCCCACTGGTGGATGGCCCGCAGCCGGGCCGGCGGCGCCTGGCCCTGCCGCTCCATGAGCCTCTCGGCCAGAAGCGGGTACTGGCTGCGCACCGCCGCCTTCATGTTCAGCCGCTGCATGGCCGCAAAGCGGATGATCTGCAGGCCCATATCATCCGGGAAGATCAAAAGCGCCTCGGCACAAACCGCCAGCGCCTGCCGGGCTCCGGTGCGTTCCGGGCCGTCCAGCAGCAGGGCCGCGGCCCGCCGTGCGGCAGCCAGCCAGCCGCTCCGCACAAGGGAGGCCTGCCCGGCCACCCAGGGCCGGTCTGCCAGCTGGGGCAGAAAATCCCCGCAGCAGATGCCATCCAGCTCCTGCCAGGCTTCCAGCGCCCGGGCCGGATCCGGCTGGTTCACCGCCTGCTCGGCCAGCTGCCCCGCCCGCCACAGATCCACCTCCAGCACAAGGTCGCCCGCCAGGCGGTACTGCTTGTCCTCCACGGTGATCAGCTCCCGCCCCGCGCCCCGCTGCTCCAGCAGCTGGCGCAGCGAGTAGGCGGCGTTTTTCAGCGTGCCCGCCGGGTTATGGCTCTCCTCCCCGGTCCAGAGCAGGCCGGCCAGCGCCTCGTTGGAAAGGGGTGCGCGCCCGTTGATGGCAAGCAGAGCCAGCAGCTCCAGATTCTTGTTGATGCGCTTGCCGTGGCGCACCAGCGGCTGGTCGTCCAGCCAGACGGCCAGCCCGCCGAAGGTTTCCACCCGCATGACATGCCGCTCCATGGCACCGCTCCTTCCTCGCCGCAAACGCCCGGCGCTGTTGTTTTTCCCCATTATACCGGCTTTGACGGGTTTTGTATAGCCGTTTTGTACGAAAAAGGGCCCGGGGCATGGCCCCGAGCCGTTGAGTCTGGCGAAAAAACACCCGGTTTCGCGCACTTCGCACACGAAACCGGGTATTTCTTCTGTTTTTAGAGCCGGTTATAAATCGAATTCCGCCTTTACCACCGCCTTGCCGGTGTTCACCTCCAGGTCGAAGAAGGGGTGCAGCTCCTCGTTTTCCACCACCCGCTTGTACAGCGAGGAGGAAACCTCACCGAACATCTCCACCTGGCCCATGCTGCATTCCAGCGCATAGCCGTACTGCTCCGGCCGTGGGGTGCGCAGGGTCACGCTGCCCGCGTTCACCTCCACCTTCGCGGTGTCGTTCACGGTGCCGCTCACATCCACGCTGCCCGCATCGGCACTCAGGTCCATGGAATCGGCCTGCACCCGGCGCAGCTGTACGCTGCCCGCCTGTACATCCACTTCCAGATTGCCGCAGGCCAGCTCCTCGCCGGTGATGGCTCCGGCGCTGCACTCCAGCTCCACCGCATCGTACCAGGCATCCCGGGGCAGCACCACCTCCACGGTGTCGTCGCTGCCGTGGTTTTGGCTGTGGTTGTGTTCACTCCACACCTTCAGCTTCCACACGCCGTTCTCTCTGGTGCTGTCCACCAGAACCCCGTCGCAGCCGTCGCTGTTCAGTGCGAAATCATCGCCCAGCGTCAGCTCCAGATGGCCCGCCTGCACGTTGAAATCCAGCTCCCGGATCTCGCCGGTTTCGCGGGGAATCTGCCCGCTGTCCGACCCGGAAAGCGCCAGAGAAGGCTCTCTTGCCGCTGCCGAATTCCCGGCCCTGCAGCTCCAGCCCCACATCCAGTCGTCCTCATCGTCCCAGTCGTCGTGATCCCGGTCGCCCCAGCCCCAAATCGGCTTGGAGCCGGAAATCACATTGTTGCGGCTGAATGCCTCGCCCCATACGCCGTCGGCAACGGTGCCCAGCACACACAGGAGAATGCCGGGGATCAGCAGACCCAGCGCCGCCATGAAGCAGTATTTTACCAGACGTTTCATTGCTCATTCCCCCTCGCTTTTTTCTGTGCCAGCGCTTCCTTTGCCCGGTTCCAGCCGCGCACCGCCATACGCCACAGCCAGACCAGCAGCATGCACAGCGCAAACCCCACGCCCAGCATCGCAAAGCCCAGGGCCACATCCAGCACGCCCATGCCAGCCACCAGCAGGGCGGTGCCCACGCCGGCGCCGATGGTCAGAAAGCCCTTGACCGTTACAATGATTCCGGCAATGACGACCGCCGCGCCGCTGAACACCAGCGCCACCGCCGTGATGATCACCGCCAGCAGGGCCCCGAACACCGTGCCCAGCACGCTCAGCCACAGGGGCGAAAGAATGAGCAGAGCCGCCACCACCGCCACCCAGAACAGGGTGCGGTTGTCGTTTTTCGGCGCTGCGCCCGGGTACTGGGGCGGGTTTGCATAGCAGGCTGCACCGCCGGCCGCAGCCTGCCCGGTGCCCGGCGCCTGATAACGGGGCGGAATGCGGCTGCCCGGCACGTTGGCCTTGATGATGGCGGCCACCTTTTCCGGGCTGCCCAGCTCGGCCAGCACCGCCTGCTCCTGCTCCGGGCCGGCCTCGTCGAAATATTCCTCGTAATAGCGCAGGGCTTCCTCCCGTTCCTCCGGGGTCACGTCCGCCAGAAGGCGGTTCAGCCGCTGCAAAAATTCCTGTTTCGTCATTGCTCTTCTCCCTCCAGCAGCATGGAATCAATCTGTTTTTTATACTCGATCCACTCGGCCCGGTATTGCTCCAGTGCCCGGGCCCCCGCCTCGGTGAGCCGGTAGTACCGGCGGTTGCGCCCGGCAAACGCCTGATCGTAGGTTTCCAGGTACCCTTCCTTCTGCAGGCGGCGAAGCACCGGGTACAGGGTACTTTCGCTCACCGTCATGATTCTGCGCACGTCCTGGGTGATCCGGTAGCCGTAAGTGGGCTCCTTCGCCGCCGTGCTCAGCACCAGCGCATCCATCAGCGCCGCTCCGTTGTTGAACGCCACGCCGTCGCCTCCCTTTCTGTTTCTGATAATATTATATTTCGTATAATATTTAATGTCAATATAATATTATGAAATTAAAAAGGGAGCCCCGGCATGCCGCCGGGGCTCCCTTCGGGATCGTATTTAACTGTTCTGCCCTTTTTTAAAGATGATGAGCTTGGAGAAGATGTAGTTGAACAGGATGACCAGCACCTGATCCACCAGCTTTACCGCCAGGAACCACACGCCCTGCCAGCCTTCCGGCACCAGCGCCGCGCCGATCAGATCCACGCCGATCCACATGATGGCCACGTCCATCACCAGCGTGCCCAGGCGGCAGCCGATGAAGGAGGCGAACTCCCGCAGCGCATCCATTCCCCTGCTGTGGCTGCGGAACACCCAGATCCGGTTGGTGCAGTAGGCGAACAGGATGCAGACCACATTGTCCAGCAGGGTGTTCCAGGTGGTGGGCATGCTCATCCAGCGGAACACCAGCGCCAGCACGATGTTCAGCAGCGTGGCCAGCCCGCCGAAGAACAGGTAGGCCAGCTGCTCGTAATACTTCTCGATCAGCCCCTTCAGCTTTTCGATCATCCCTCAATGACCTCCACGGTCTTCATCACAACGGGGGTCACGGGGCGATCCTGGAAGCCGGTGGGAGTGTTGGCGATCTCGTCCACCACGTCCATGCCGCTGACCACGCGGCCGAAAGCAGCGTAGCCGCCGTCCAGATGGGGGGCGTCCTCATGCATGATGAAGAACTGGCTGCCGGCGGAGTTGGGATCCATGGCGCGGGCCATGCTGATCACGCCGCGCTCGTGCTTGATGGGATTCTTCCAGCCGTTGCGGGCGAACTCACCCTTGATGTGCCAGCCAGGGCCGCCCATGCCGGTGCCGTCCGGGCAGCCGCCCTGGATCATGAAACCGGGGATGATGCGGTGGAAGGTCAGGCCGTTGTAGAAGCCCTCGTTCACCAGCTTGAGGAAGTTCTCCACGGTGATGGGTGCGGCCTGAGCGTCCAGCTCCAGGTCGATGGTCTTGCCGTTTTCCATGGTGATGCGTACCATAGTAAAATCTCTCCATTCTTTGTTTTTGTGATCCGGGCAGCCAGAACCGCCCGCGCAAAAAAGAAGGGCGGCCCGGCGCACAGCCGCACGCCGGGCCGCCCTCTGCGGCTATTATAGCATAATGCGAAGCGTTATGGTATCATTCGCCCTCTTTTCCGGTGTTCCCACCGGGAAAAAGGTCAGCCCTCCAGCTGAGCAGCCTTCTCGATCAGCTCGGCGCAGGCGTCGATGCCCAGCGCCGCATTCAGGCACATGTCGTAATACTGGGCCTCGCCCCAGCGGTTCTGGGTGTAGTAATTGTAGTAGGAAGCGCGGCGCTTATCCTCCTTCTGGATGCTCAGTTCCATGACCCGGTCCTCGGTGCCGGGGGCGAAATCCCCCGCCGCCAGCGCGAACTTCTTGCGGAAATCCATGGTGGCGTGCAGAAAGACCTTCAGCACATCCGGCCGGTCCCGCAGCACATAGTCGGCGCAGCGGCCCACGATCACACAGGGGCCCTTTTCCGCCAGCTGGGAAACGATGTGGGACTGGATGATGTAGACTTGATCGTTCAGCGGCAGATCGCCGCCCATGGTGTACAGGCTGTACAAAAGGCTGGCGGAGTGGCGCTTTTCCACCGCCGCGATGGACTCCTCGGAAAGGCCGCTTTCCTTGGCAGCCATGGTGATGAGCTCCTTGTCGTAGAACGGGATGTTCAGATCCTGGGCTACCTTCCGGGCAATGTCCAGGCCGCCGGTGCAGTGCTCACGGCTGATGGTGATGATGTTGCGCTTCATACAATTGACCCCCTTTATGGCGGTGTTTCCGCCTTGTGGCTTTTATTGTGCACGGCGCAAGGCTTCGCGCCGTCGCGTTCGCAGAAATAGCCGGTCAGTTTCCGGTGTGCACCTCGCCCACCAGACCGCCGCCGCTGGAATCGATGGCGTACACGGTCAGCCGGCCCGCCTCACTGAGCAGCTCGGGGGGCAGCTGTACCGCCCCCGCCGACGTGCGGCGCAGGTAGTGGAAGACCTTGTGGGCGGTGGTGGCGTGGGCCACGCCGTCCGGCACGGTGCAGGCCAGCGTGCCCTCGAAGTCCTCGGGCAGGGGCAGATCCTCGCCCTCGGTGCTCTGGAACAGGTAGCAGCCCAGCTGCTCCAGCGCCCGCAGCCCCACCCGGCGGCGGATGGGATGGCCCGCGTCCTCGCCGGGGTGCTTGCCGGTGATGATCACCGCCTCGCCGCTGTAGGCCGCCCAGAATTCCTTTGCCGGGTAGCGGGTCTCCGCCTGCCGGTCGGTGGGGGCCAGACTGTCGTTCACCCGCACATACACCTGGCCGTTTTCCAGCGCAAAGCCCCGCAGAGCCATGCACTGATCTGCCCCGGTGGCAAAGGCCCCCGGCAGCACCGGCAGACCCAGGCGGGCGGCATCCTCGTTGTTTGCGGCGTAGTGCATGCGCAGGCCGATGGAATGCCCCACCTTCACCTGCTGCCACACTGCTGCCGGGTCCAGGTAGGCCCGGTAGGCCTGGTAGCCGTAGCCACCAGCCAGCGCCGTCATGAAAGCATAGTTGAAGCAGTCTCCCAGCGCAAAGTCCCGCATGCCCCAGGCCAGCTCCTCGGGCAGGGCATCCTGCCCCCAGCGGTTGATCATGGAAGCCAGGGTCACCGCCGTGCTCATGCTCCCGGCAAACACCGGGTCCCGCAGCTGCTGGCTGTACGCGGGCAGGCGCAGCAGCCGGCCGTAGGGCTCGGCGTCCTCCCAGTGCCAGTCCACCGGGCGCACGCTGGCGGCCAGCAGACGCACCAACGGGGTGAGCTGCTCGTCATTGGTATAAAGGTAGATCCGCAGCTGGGCAAGGCTGGCCCGCCCCGCCGGGATATGAATGGTATCGCCGTTCACATAGGCGGGCTTTGCCGCCTCCTGATGCAGGCTCTCGCGCCGGATGTAGGGGCTCCATTTGCCCAGCGTCAGCCAGCCGGTCCACTCGCCGTCCACCAGTACCCGGGCCTGGGCCTCCACCACCGTGCCTTTGGGCGTCTCGGCGTTCCAGCTCACGGTCAGCTGCCGGAAAGCCGGGAAGCGGATCTCCGGCGAGGTGAAGCAGCCGTACAGCACATACCGCCCGCCGGACTGCTCCAGGCAGACGGCGTTTTCGGTCAGGGCCACGTTATCCAGCCCGCCCTTGGTGAAGGCGTCGGTGCCGCTCATCAGATACAGGTTTTTCAGCATAGAGCCAATCCTTTCCGGTCCGGGGGCGCTTTTTTGTGCGCCCCGCGTTCTACCTTTATCCTATCCTTTCGGGGGCGTTCTGTCAAGTAAAACGCCTGTTTGCGCCCCCTTCTTTGTATAACTTGCACGGTATTTTGCCCGCCTGCCCCACAAAAATGCCCGGTCTCCAAAAAAGGAAACCGGGCACGGGCAGACTTCAGCGCTCCTCCTGCTGCCAGCCGTCACCCGCCCGGCGGAAGGCGACCGGCGCGGGGGCGTTGAGCAGCTCCAGAATGGAAGCGTCGTAGTTGCAGATGGTGTTCAGATGGAAAAAGTCAAAATGGGTGGCATCCGCCATGTAGTCGGCGTCCTCGTCCCCGGCAAAGATGCGCCAGCCGCTGTCCGGCGCGTTCGAGTCCAGGGGCTGCTCCCGGAACAGGTAACCCACCGGCAGTCCGTCCACGGTGATCCGGTCGCTGGCGATGCAGGCCACCTTGTCGCCGCCCTCGTAGCCGGTGAGCACCGACCGCAGCTGGCCGGGGTTCAGCTTATACTGCTTGGGCGGGCGCTTGTACCAGGCGGCAGCCTGCCAGGGGCCGGTGAGCAGCTGCTCCAGCACCCGGCAGTTCAGCTCCACGTACTGGCGCATCTCGTCCTTGTCCACCCTGTTTTCCTCGGCCATCTGGCCCCGGAACATGTCGTAGCAGGCGCCGCACAGGTAGCCCGCCGCGTATTCCAGAAAGCTGTCGTACCGGTCGGAAGCGGCGGAGGCCAGCGGCCGGGCCTTCTGCCAGAACTCCTCCTCGGTGATGATGCCCGCCGCGGCCGCGGCCCGCCACAGGCCCAGCCGCTCGGCGCAGTCGAAGGCAAAAAAGCCCTTGCGCCCGGCAATGGGGGCCAGCAGCTCGGCAAAATCCTTGCAGGCATTGAACAGAAACCGGCCCCGCTCGTCCAGTGCGTTCACGTCAAAGCAGGGGCGGCCCTTCCAGAAGCTGCGAAACTGGGTGTAGTCGTTCTGGGTGTTGTATTCCTTTTCCGCAAAGGCCGCAAGGCCCTGTGCATCGTCTGCGCCATACAGCTTGCGGCAGTGCTCCCGCACCGCGGCGGCGTCGCCGCCGTCCCGGCTGCAGAGAAACAGCTTTTCCGCACCCATGGCCCCGGGGATGCCGGGCACCTTGCGCAGAGCCGCCGGGCCGGTGAGCAGCAGGGCGAACTGCTCCGGGGTGCAGGGGGCCGCCGCCGCCTTTTTCTCCGCCTTCATCCGATCCAGAAATTCCAGCAGCGCGGCGGCCAGATCATAGTTATCCCGGCGCAGGGGCCGTTTGTGGTTGAATACGTTCATTGCTTTGCTCCTTTTCCGTTTATCCCTCAGGCTTTGTATTTGGTTTTCCATTTGCCGCTCACAAACCGGCCCACAAAGAAGGCGCTGCGGCAGACCCAGTCGATGATCATGGCGATCCACACGCCAACCGCGCCCATGCCGAAGCCGATGCCCAGCACATAGCTGAAGCCCAGCCGCCAGATCATCATGCTGGCAATGCTCACCATCATGGTGAAGCGCACGTCGTTGGCCGCACGCAGGGCGTTGGGCAGCACGAAGGACACCGGCCACAGCACGATGCCGCAGGCGCAGTGAATCAGCACCAGCAGCCAGGCCAGCTGATGGGTCTCGGCCGAGATGTTGTAAAGCCCCAGCAGCAGCGGCATGCCCAGAATCACCGCCAGATTCAGTGCGCCGTCCACCAGATAGGTCAGGCCCACCAGCTTTTTGGTATAGGAGATGGCGGCCTTCTGATCCTGCGCGCCGATGCACTGGCCCGCCACCGTGATGAGCCCCAGGCCGATGGCCTGCCCCGGAATGCAGCCGATGCTGTCCAGATTGTTGGCCACCGCGTTGGCAGAGATCTGGGCGGTGCCGAACACCGCAATGATGCTCACCACCAGCACCCGCCCCAGCTGGAACAGGCTGTTCTCAAAGGCGGAGGGGATGCCGATGTTCAGAATGCGCAGCGCCATGCCCCGGTGCAGCCGCAGGCACTGGGCAGCCTTCACATGCACCAGATTGGCCGGGTTCGAAGCCCGCCACAGAATCAGCCCCGCGGCCATGGCACGGCCCACCAGCGAGGGCAGGGCCACACCGGCCACACCCATGCCCAGACCGAACACACAGATGGCGTTGCCCGCCACGTTCACCGCGTTCATCAGAATGCTCACCTGCATGCTGATTTTGCTGTTGCCCATGCTGCGGAACAGCGCCGCACCCGCGTTGTACAGGGCAATGAAGGGGTAGGACGCCGCCGAGATGCGCAGATACAAAAGCGCCGCGTCCATCACATCCGGCTCAATCTGGCCGAACAGAAGGCCCAGCAGCGGCCGGGCAAAGGCCAGCGCCAGCGCCATGATACCCACGCCCGCCAGCGCTGCCAGATGGAACAGCTGACCCGCGCCGTTTTTGGCGCTCTCCACATCCCGTGCGCCCAGATACTGGCTGATGACCACTGCACCGCCGGTGGCCAGCGCCGCAAAGATGTTAATAATGAGCACGTTCAGCATATCCACCAGCGAAACGCCGGAGATGGCCGCCTCACCCGCATAGGACACCATCATCGTGTCCGCCATGCCCACGGTCACCGCCAGAAACTGTTCCACCACCAGCGGGGCCAGCAGCCGGGTCAGATCCCGCCGGGTAAAATGCACGCGTTTTTCACACGTTGCCTCCACACAACACACATCCCTCACATCCGGCTCCCGGGCCGGTTTTTGATTCTCTTGTTCAATTTTAGGCCCCGCGGCGATCAATTGCAAGGGCAGCCGCCCTCAGGGCAGTTGGGGCGCGGGTAAACTTTCTTTTTTATTTTACACAAAACCTATTGTTTTTTGCCCTTTGTTTGCTATACTGATAATATATCCTAAATATAATTCCAACAACGGTGCGCGGCCTTTGCCGCGCGGCAAAGGAGATCATAAAAATGGACGTTCGTTTCTTTTTCAGCATGTCTTACGGCGTATACATCGTGACCAGCATGAACGGCGAGACCCCCGTGGGCTGCACCGCCAACAGCGCCATGCAGATCACCGCCGAGCCTGCCACCATCGCGGTGAGCATCAACCATGAAAACCTGACCCACAAGGCCATCTCGGAGAGCGGCATGTTCGCGCTGAACGTGCTCAGCGAGGCCAGCGACCCGGGCCTGATCGGCGGCTTCGGCTTCCGCTCCAGCCGTGACGTGGACAAGTTCGCCGGTGTGGCCTGGCACTACGAGCAGGGACTGCCCGTTCTGGAGGACACCATGGGCTGGGGTCTGTGCAAGGTGATCGACAAGATGGAGACCGAGACCCACACCGTGTTCCTGGGCAAGGTGATCGACACCGGCGTGTTCGCCCAGAGCGCCCCTGCCATGACCTACGAGTACTACCATAAGGTGATCAAGGGCTCCAGCCCCAAGACCGCCCCCACCTATGTGGCCCCCGAGGCGGTGGCCGAGCTGCCGGTCACCAAGACCCAGTGGGTGTGCACCGTGTGCGGCTACATCTACGAGGGCGACCAGCTGCCCGCCGGCTTCACCTGCCCCCTGTGCGGCGTTGGCCCCGAGTTCTTTGAGAAGAAGAGCGTTGAGGTAAGCGCCGAGGAGGCAAAGCCCGCTTCCGCCTCCGGTACCAAGTGGGTGTGCACCGTTTGCGGCTACGTCTACGAGGGCGACGAACTGCCCGAGGGCTACACCTGCCCCCTGTGCGGCGTTGGCGCCGAGTTCTTTGAGAAGCAGGCCGCTCCCGCTGCCGACACCGACGAGAACACCGAGTGGGTGTGCACCGTCTGCGGCTATGTGTACGAGGGCGCCCAGCTGCCCGAGGGCTACACCTGCCCCCTGTGCGGTGTTGGCGTGGACCAGTTCGAAAAGCGCAGCAAATAACCCCGATTCCGCCAAAGGCGGCCCGTTTTCCGGGCCGCCTTTTTCGTTTCTCCCCACCAGAAACAAACAGAAAAAGCCCCGGCAAAACCCGCCGGGGCTTTTTCTGTTTTGTGTGTATCTGCGAAGAAAACGAAAAGGTTCAGTTGTTGACCAGCTGGCCGCTCACAATGTAGACCACCCACTCCGCCAGGTTGGTGGAATGGTCGCTCATGCGCTCCAGATACTTGGCGATCATCAGCTGATCCACCCGCTGGCGCACCTCTTCCGGGTGCTGCTGCATCCGGTTGCACAGCTCCTCGCACACCTGCAGGAAGTAGTCGTCCTGCAGATCGTCCTGGCCGATCACGGCGCGGGCCTTGTCCTCGCTGAGCGCCACGAAGGCGGTCACGGTCTCCTTGACCATGGTCTTCATCAGGCAGAACATCTTCTCCATGGGAGCGGGCAGCTCCACGGCGGGCTTGGCCGCCAGCTGGATGATGTATTCAGAGATATCGCTGCAATGGTCGGCAATGCGCTCCAGATCCGAGATCATGCGCATGATGGAGGCGATGCGCCGCCAGTCGCCGGCTACCGGAGTCTGGGTGAGCACCAGCTCCAGGCAGGCTTTTTCGATGTTGCGTTCCATCTGGTCGATGGCTTCGTCGCCGTCGATGATGGCCTGGGCGGTTTTCACGTCCAGCTTCTGCAGGGCCTTCCAGGTCTGGTCGATGGAAGTCTCGATGGTCAGGCCCATCTGCTTCACCGCGTCGTACAGCGCCTGCAGGTCGTTGTTGTAGTTGATGCGTGTCATCATAATATTCAGATTCCTCCCTTAGCCGAACCGACCGGTGATGTATTCTTCCGTCTTGGGGTTCTTGGGGTTGGCAAACAGCTCCCTGGTGGGGCCGTACTCGATCAGAGAGCCCAGCAGGAAGAAGGCGGTCTGGTCGGAAATACGGGCGGCCTGCTGCATGTTGTGGGTCACGATGACCACCGTGTAATCCTTTTTCAGCTCGTCCATCAGATCCTCGATGCGCAGGGTGCTGCCCGGATCCAGAGCACTGGTGGGCTCATCCATCAGCAGCACGTCCGGCTGCACCGCCAGCGCGCGGGCGATGCACAGGCGCTGCTGCTGGCCGCCGGAAAGGCCCAGCGCACTCTTCTTCAGCCGGTCCTTCACCTCGTCCCAGATGGCGGCGCCGCGCAGGCTCTTCTCCACCAGCTCGTCCAGCTCCTTCTTGCTGTGGTTGCCGTGCAGGCGGGGGCCGTAGGCCACGTTGTCGTAGATGCTCATGGGGAACGGATTGGGCTTCTGGAACACCATGCCGATGCGGCGGCGCAGGTCGGTCACGTCCACGTCCTTATCCAGAATATTCTTGCCGTGGAACAAAGCCTCGCCGGTGATGCGCACATTGGGAACCAGATCGTTCATCCGGTTCAGGGTCTTTAAGAAGGTGGACTTGCCGCAGCCGGAGGGACCGATCAGGGCGGTGATCTTCTTTTCAGGGATGGCGATGTCGATGCCCTTCAGCGCCTCGGTCTCGCCGTAATAAAGATGCAGGTCCTTTGCCTGCAGGATCGCGTTTTCGCTCATGTTGGCTGCTCCTTTACTTCTTCTGCTTCATTTTGACCTGTACCAGACGGGTGGCCATGTTGATCAGGAATACCAGAATCAGCAGAATGGCCGCGATGGCAAAGGCCACCTCGAATTCACCGCGCTCGGCGGCGTACATGTACAGCGCGACGGACAGGGTACCGCCGCCCCGGGTGTAGGCTTCAAAAATGTTGGAGGCGATGATGGTGGCGCTGCCCGCGGTGAACAGCAGGGCGGCGCTTTCGCCCACGATGCGGCCCACTGCCAGAATGCAGCCGGTGATGATGCCGCTGATGGAGGAGGGCAGCACGATGGTGCGGATCATGTACCACCGGGTGGCGCCCAGACCCAGCGCGCCCTCCCGGTACCCGGCGGGCACGGTTTTCAGGCTTTCCTGGGTGGTGCGGATGATGGTGGGCAGGATCATGATCACCAGCGTCAGACTGCCGGACAAAAGGCTGGAGCCAAAGCCCAGCATCTGCACGAACACCAGCATGCCCACCAGACCGTAGATGATGCTGGGGATGCCCGCCAGCGTCTCGGTGGTGAACTCCACCACCTTGATGAAGGTCTTGCTGGTGGCGTACTCGGTCAGGTAGACCGCCGCGCCCACGCCCAGAGGCAGAGCGATGATCAGGGTCAGCAGAATGATGTACAGGGTATTGAGCAGGTTCGGCAGGATGCCGATGGTGTCCTTGATGACACTGGGTTTGGTGGAGAGAAGCTGCCAGCTGATGTTGGGGATGCCCCGCACAAAGATGTAGCCCAGCAGAGCCACCAGAACGGCCACGGTCAGGAAGGCGCTGCCGTAAACCAGCACCTTCAGCACGGTTGCCTTTGCTTTACGTTTTGCGGAATGGCTCACTGTTTCTCCCCCCGTTTCAAAAAGGTATTGAGCAGCCAGTTGATCAGCATGATGAACACGAACAGAACCAGGCCGATGCTGAACAGGGCCTGCTTCTGCAGGCTGCCGTCTGCGGCATAGCTCATCTCGCTGGCCACGGCGGTGGTCAGGAAACGCACGCTCTTGAACAGACCGGGCATGTTGGCCACGTTGCCGGCCACCATCATCACGGCCATGGCCTCGCCCACGGCGCGGCCGGCGCCCAGCACGATGCCGGCCACAATGCCGCTGCGGGCGGCGGGCACGCTCACCTTGAACACGGTCTCGATCCAGGTGGCGCCCAGGCCCAGGCTGGCCTCCTCATACTCCGGCGGAACAGCCCGCAGGGCGGTCTCGCTCACCGAGATGATGTTGGGCAGAACCATGATGGCCAGCACCAGAATGGCGCTGAGCAGGCAGCTGCCGCTCTTCAGATCAAAGGTTTTCATCACAGCGGGCACCAGCACGATCATACCAATCAGGCCGTAAACCACACTGGGGATGCCGGCCAGCAGCTCCACCGCGGGCCGCACCAGAGCGGCCAGCTTCGGGGGAGCCAGCTTTGCCAGGAACACGGCGGTGAGCACACCCACCGGCACGCCGATGATCAGCGCGCCCAGCATGCCCCACACGCTGGTCAGGATAAAGGGCAGGATGCCGAACTGAGGCTCGGCAGCGGTGGATTTCCAGACGGTACCCAGCAGAAAGTCCACAGGGCCGATCTTGATGATGGCGGGCAGGCCGGCCCACACCATGTAGATGGTGATCAGGGCCACCGCCGCGATGGAGACCATTCCGCAGATGAAGAACACTGCGTTCATGATCCGCTCGATGCTCTGTTTCATTTTCATAGCGCTTTTCCTCTTCGTTACTCGCTTTGCACACACTGCGGTTTTTACCGCAAAAAAAGCCGCCGGAATTTTGCGTTCGTGCGTTTATTCCGGCGGCCGATGCCCAACATTGCTTGCTTCATTTCGCCGGCATGCCGACCTTTGGGGGTGTCAGGCGAAGGCATATAGCCTTCTTGTTAAACCAGGGGTACCGCGCCGGCGGCAGCGATCAGCTCAGCAGCGTCCTCGCTCAGGGCGAAGTCGTAGAAAGCCTGGGCCTGAGCGCTCAGCTCCTCGCCGTCCTTGGTCACGAACACGAAGGGGCGCTGGATCTTGTAGCTGCCGTCCTTCACGGTCTCTTCGCTGGCGGTAACGCCGTCCACGGTGACCATCTTCACGGTGTCGTCAACGCTGGCCAGAGAAACGTAGCCGAAGGCGTTGGGGTTGGCGGCCACACCGGCCAGAACGGCGCCGGTGCTGGTCAGCTCCTGCTCGTAAGCGCACTTGTCTTTCACGCCAACGATGCTCTCGAAGCCGTCGCGGGTGCCGCTGCCGGCCTCACGGCCGATCAGAACAACGGGGGCATCGGGGCCGCCCACTTCGCTCCAGTTGGTGATCTCGCCGGTAGCCAGCTTTGCAATCTGCTCCAGGCTCAGATCCTCAGCGGTGTTCTCGGTGTTCACCACGATGGCGATGCCGTCCAGCGCGAAGGTGGTCTCCTTCAGGCCCTGGGCCTTCTCCTCGTCCTTCAGCGCACGGCTGGACAGGCCGATGTCCAGGGTGCCGTCGGAAGCACCGGTCACACCGGCGCCGCTGCCGGTAGGATCATAAGTAACGTCCACGCTGGGGTTGGCTTCCATGAAGGCCTCGCCCAGAGCGCCGATCACCTTCTCCACGCTGGTGGAACCGCCGGTGGCTACCGCACCGCTCAGGTCTGCGGTGGCTTCCGCGCTGCTGGCGGTGGTGGAACCGGTGGTGCTGGTCGTGGCGGTGCTCTCAGAGCCGCCGCAGGCTACCAGACCGGCAGCCATAACACATGCAATAGCCATTGCCATAAAACGCTTCATTTTCATTTTTCTCTTGCTCCCTCTTCGTCTCAATTCATTCCAATGAATTTCTTCCGCTCTCCCTGCTCCTGTGGGGGCGGAGTTTCGGTCTCGCTTGCGCTTCGCTTTCCCGCGAAACTGGTATCATTATACCGCCCGGTTTGCAAAATCCGCCCGCATGGTTCGGTTAGGCTTTTGTTAAACTGCCCAATCTTTTTGTAAAGAAATTTTACAAAACCACGAACCCGCGCCCTTTCGGCCCGGCGCAATGTTAAGTTTATGTTTGTGAGGAATTTCACCACCCCGCAGCCCGGCATTCCGGCCAAAACCGGCGGCTTTCCTTATTTATATAGGCAGCCGGCGGATTCGCTCTGCTAAATCACCCTTTTAAAGCAAAAAAGCCTTGACGGAAGTGCCAAACAGGTTCTATAATGGTCACATTATAAAAGCTAATCACAGGCGGCGGCGCATATCCACCGGCCGCAAAAGGGAGGACCTGTTTCATGTTGGAGATCAAAGTAACCCAAACCACCACACCCAAGGCAAAGCCCGATGAGAACAATCTGGGCTTCGGCACCCATTACACCGACCATATGTTCCGCATGGACTACACCGAGGGCCAGGGCTGGCATTCCGCCCGCATCGAGCCCTACCAGCCCATCTCGCTGGACCCTGCCGCCATGGTGTTCCACTACGCGCAGGAGAGCTTTGAAGGCATGAAGGCCTACCGCACCGCCGAGGGCCAGGTGCAGCTGTTCCGCCCGGAGAAGAACGCCGAGCGTCTGCAGAGCACCCACGAGCGTCTGTGCATCCCCACCATTCCGGTGGAGGACTTTGTGCAGGCCGTGAAGGCTCTGGTGGATGTGGATCGTGACTGGGTGCCCAGCGCCCCCGGCACCAGCCTGTATCTGCGGCCCTTCACCATCGCCACCGAGCCCCATCTGGGCGTAAAGCCCAGCGAGACCTATGCCTTCATCATCATCGCCTCTCCCTCCGGCGCCTACTACGCCGAGGGTCTGGACCCGGTGAAGATCTACGTGGAGGATGAGTATGTGCGCGCCACGCCCGGCGGCACCGGCTTCATCAAGTGCGGCGGCAACTACGCGGCCAGCCTGGCGGGCCAGATGAAGGCCCACGACCTGGGCTACAGCCAGGTGCTCTGGCTGGACGGCGTGGAGCGCAAGTATGTGGAGGAAGTGGGCAGCATGAACTGCTTCTTCAAGATCGACGGCGTGATCCGCACCGCCCCCACCGTTGGCACCGTGCTGCCCGGCATCACCCGCATGAGCTGCATCGAGCTGCTGCGTGACTGGGGCTACACTGTGGACTGCGACAGCCGCCTGTCCATTCAGGAGGTCATGGAGGCCGCCCACGCCGGCAAGCTGGAAGAGGTGTTCGGCACCGGCACCGCCGCGGTGGTCAGCCCGGTGGGCAAGCTGTACTACGAGGGCGACGAGGTGACCGTGAACGACGGCAACATCGGTCAGGTGACTCAGCGCCTGTACGACACCCTCACCGGCATCCAGTGGGGCGTTCTGCCCGACGAACAGGGCTGGATCGTGAAGGTCTGATTGCTTCCTTTGCAAGACAAAACAAAAAGGCATCGGGAATTTTCCCGATGCCTCAGCCTGTCGAAAAAGGTCACCGGAAGGTGGCCTTTTTTCTTATCGAGGA
>Peterbilt_p2__coassemble_738_pt1 | contig 21366 bp, 20 predicted proteins | sample Peterbilt_p2__metabat2_low_PE_018 | metagenome-assembled genome bin Peterbilt_p2
AGGTGGTCATGAACATCCGCTTTATGGATGGTGAGACCTTCGTTGCCGGCGGCGATTATCTGCTGCCCGTTGGCGTGCAGAACTACAGCATTCTGGCACAGTATGTGCCTGCAGGCTATGAGATGACCATCGCCGGTGATTTTATGGCAGCAGAGGGCAAAACTCTGGATGTGCCTGTAAAGGCGATTGACGAGGGCCCGGTGGATCCCACCGATCCCACGGATCCTACCGACCCCACGGATCCGACCGATCCCACTGAACCCGGCGACGGCGGCAACGGCGGTAAAGACCCGGTAGTCAAAGCGGATGCTCCTGCTCAGAACAATGAAAAGATCCTGCCGAAAACCGGTCTGAATATGGAGTCTCCTGCAGTTGCCGGTGGCGTGCTGGGATCTGCCGTGGCGCTGGGGGGCTGCTTTGGCTGGTTTGTGCTGCGCAGAAAGTTCATTTAAACAAAGAAGGTGTTTTCCCCCATATATACCATTCCTTGTTTCTGTAGATTATTGTGGACAACGCCGTAGGATTTACGGCGGATGTCTCAGGAGGGCATTGCCCATGATGTGGCCAAACGGACAGTAATCTACAATGGCTCTGCATCGGAGTATGGCAAAATGAGTGGGACTGCACATTTGTAAAAGTGTCGCAATTCCCGCTTGAAGGCAGGCTGCCAATAGAGGCTTCATAACGGTTGGCATAAAAAAGAGAGACCGATACTCGCCGTCTGGAGAAATCGGTCTCTCTTTCCTTTCGTTATAAAACAGACTGCCGCAAAGCGTTTGAGCATTGCGGCAGTCTGTTTTTGTCATTTCTGCTGGTTTTTCTGGTAAATGAGCAGCAGGCCCTTCAAAAGCAGCGCGTCATCGATGATGATCTTGTGGCGGCAGTGGGGCACGATCACATTGGCAAGACCGCCGGTGGCAACCACGGTCACCGGCTCACCCAGCTCCTCCTGAATACGGTCGATCAGACCGTCCAGGCAGGCGGCGTTGCCATGGATGATGCCGCTCTTCATGCACTCGATGGTGTTTTTGCCGATCAGGCGGCGGGGAGAATCCAGGCTGATTTTCGGCAGCTGGGAGGTGTGGCGCACCAGCGCCTCCAGCGAAGCATTCACGCCCGGCAGAATCATGCCGCCGATGTAGCTTTTCTCCGCGTCCAGCACCTCCACGGTGGTGGCGGTGCCCAGATCCACAATCACCAGAGGCACCGGATAATCCCGGATGCCTGCCACGGCGCATACCACACGGTCGCTGCCCAGCTGGGCGGGGTTGTCCATCTTGATGTGCAGCCCGTTCTTTACACCGGGGCCCACCACCATAGCCTCATGGCCGGTGACGGTGCGCACCGCCTGGCAGATCAGATTGGTGATGGGCGGCACCACCGACGAGATGATCACACCCTCCAGCGTGTTCATGTCCACATTATAAAGCTCCAGCACGTTTTTGATGCTGATGGCGTATTCCAGCGAGGTCTTGCCCAGATCGGTGGAGAGCCGTTCCACGAACACGATGTTCTCCTCAGATTCCAGGTAGCCGATCACGATGTTGGTGTTGCCGATGTCCAGTGCAAGGATCATATGTCAAAACTCCTTGTTCGATGTATGGATGATTAGGTCTTGCTGCTGGCAAAGCGCAGCAGCGGGCGGCCCACCAGAGCTACGATGATGGTGGCCACAATGGCCTCCGGCACGCCCTGAAGCCCGATGACGGACAGGATGAAGGGATAAACCGCGTCCGCCGCAATGCCCTTGGCTGCGCCGTAGCTTTCGCCGAAGAACACGAAGATCAGGTTCATCACCAGCAGGGTATTGGTCATGGAGCCCACAAACCCGGCGGCACCCAGGCTCACGGTGAGCTTGCCGGGGGTGGAGCCCAGCAGCCGCTTCAGACCTTTAAATACAAAATACGGAAGCACACCCACCAGAATACGGGGCGCCAGAACGATCACCAGGCTGGCCCAGCTGCCGTGTACATCGCCCAGGCTGTAGAAGGGGGTGAATACAAACGAGGTCACGTTGGGGGCCACAGTGTTGTTCACCAGGCTGGTGAGGCCGAACACGCCGCCCAGCACCGCGCCCTTGCGGGGGCCGAGAAGCACCGAGCCTAGAATTACCGGGATGTGGATGATGGTTGCCCGCATGAAGCCAAGCGGGATGTAGCCCAGAAAGGGTACCATGGCCATAGCAATGATAATGGCCGAAAAAAGGGCGAGCTGCACCAGCCCGCGCGAGTTGTGCGCAGTTCCGTTTTTGTACATGTTCAATTGTCCTCCTTGTTATTATTCCCGAAATCGGGATACAATACGCTGTTCAGTATAGCACCAAACCCGAAGCAAAACAAGAAAAGAATGGAATTTTTTTGCCCGGCAGCGGCTTTGGGCCAACACCTTCCGCCGGTGCATTTTTGTGTTATAATAGAAAACAGACAAAACCGGGCTTTTGCGGCCCCGAAAAAGGAGAAACGGCAACATGCTCAAGGGAAAACATGTGGTGCTGGCGGTTACCGGCGGCATCGCGGCATATAAAATGGCCACCATGGCAAGCCTGCTGGTGAAGCAGCACGCGGACGTTCAGGTGCTGATGACCCAAAACGCCACCAACTTCATCAACCCCATCACCTTCGAGACCCTCACCGGCCACAAATGTCTGGTGGATACCTTCGACCGGAACTTTGAGTTCAATGTGGAGCATGTGTCGGTGGCAAAGCAGGCGGACATTGCTCTGGTAGCCCCTGCCACCGCCAACGTGATCGGCAAGCTGGCCAATGGTCTGGCGGACGATATGCTCACCACCACCCTGCTGGCCTGCAAGTGCAAAAAGCTGGTGGCGCCGGCCATGAATACCCAGATGTACGAAAACCCCATCGTGCAGGACAATCTGAAAAAGCTGGAGCACTACGGCATGGAGCTGATCCAGCCGGTGTCCGGCCATCTGGCCTGCGGCGACAGCGGTATGGGCAAGATGGTGGAGCCGGAGGTGATGCTCCAGTACATCCTGCAGGATCTGGCTCTGGAAAAGGACATGCAGGGCCTGAAGGTGCTGGTCACCGCCGGGCCTACTCAGGAGGCCATCGACCCGGTGCGTTATATCACCAACCATTCCACCGGCACCATGGGCTATCAGTTGGCCCGCAACTGCATGCTGCGGGGCGCTGAGGTCACGCTGGTCACCGGCCGCACCGCGCTGACCCCGCCCCCCTTCGTAAAGGTGGTTCCGGTGGTGAGCGCCCAGGAAATGTATGAAGCGGTGACCAGCCGTGCCGCGGAGCAGGATATCATCATCAAGGCTGCCGCCGTGGCGGATTACCGCCCGGCCACCGTGGCCAGCGAAAAGATCAAGAAGGCGGAGGGCGGCTTTGCCATTCCGCTGGAGCGCACGCAGGATATCCTGCGCAGTCTGGGCGAAGCAAAGCCCGCGGGGCAGTTTCTGTGCGGCTTTGCCATGGAGACCCAGAATCTGGAGGAGAACGCCCGCAAAAAGCTGGAGACCAAGAATCTGGATCTGGTGGTAGGAAATAACGTGAAGGTGGCCGGCTCGGGCTTCGGTGCGGGCACCAATGTGATCACCTTCATCACAAAGGAAGGCGCGGAGCCCCAGCCCCAGATGGACAAGGCTCAGGTGGCCGGCTGCATTGTGGACAAAATTCTGGCCATGCGGGCAGAAAAGTGAGTTTGGCTGCTTCGGTTGATTCCACTTAACTGTATATTAATTACGAAGAACAAAAAGAGTGCGTTGCCCTGCACGGAGGGCGGCGCACTCTTTTTTGTGTGCTTTGTTATGGGGAAGGGAGTAGGGGAGCAAGCACTCAGCACTCGCTGTAAATCTGCTGGCTGCCCTGAATGGCCTGCCCCAGATACCGGTCGATCCATTCCGCCGCGGCCTGCTCATCCCGGGCGCGGATGTAGTCATACAGGCGTTCGGTGTTGCGCAGCAGTGCCTCGATGCCGTACAGCCGGCAAAAGCGCATCCAGAGGGTGATGACCGGGGCTTTGAAGGAATAGTAGATCAGCGGCACGATGCTGTTGCCGCCCACCAGCGCCAGCTCGTGCTGGAACTGAAACGCCTCTTCGGCGGCCTGCGCCGGGTCCTGTGCCTGCGCGATACGGGCCAGCTGATCGCCCAGGCTGTCCAGCGCCTCGTCCGATGCATGGCGGATGGCAGAGGTCACCGCCAGATGCTCCAGCGCCTGACGCACCTCCAGCAGCGAACGGATCTCATCCTTGCCCAGTACACCGTCCCGATATTCCATGATGGCAATCAGGGTGGAAAGGTTGCCCTTGCGGCGGTAATCCGCCACACGGGTGCCCTGCCGGGGGTGCACCTCCAGAAAACCCTGTTGGGCCAGCTCGGCCAGACCGCCGTTTACCACCGCCCGGCTCACCTGCATCTGGCGGGCCAGCTCCCGCTCGGGGGGAAGCTGGCTGCCCATGGGCAGTTCGCCGGAAAGGATCATCCCCTGCAGCTGATGCACAAACAGTTGTTTCAGACTGGGGGAATTCAGTTTTTCAAAGGGCATGCAAATCACCTCGTCTTTTGTTGTGGCTATACCACATACCACAAGCTTATTTTACCATACAATTCGCTTAAGGAAAAGCCATTCTTTTGGGCTGTTCTCTGAAAAATCCGGATTTGATTGACGCGATATCATGGGAATGTTAAGCTATTAACAGCTGGACGGCGGGAAGAAACGAAAGAGATGCACTCTGGTCTGGCCAGAAAACCCGCCGAAACAACAAGGAGGGGGATCCATGGCGGATACAAACAGCAAGGTGCGTGTGATCGAAATCAAGCAGAGCGTGTTCGCGTCCAACGACGAACAGGCCGGCATCCTGCGCAGAGAACTGAAGGAAAAGGGCGTGTTTCTTTTGAACCTGATGTCCTCGCCGGGTGCGGGTAAAACCACCACCCTGAAACAGACGGTGAAGGCGCTGGCAGGGGAAATGCGCATCGGTGTGATGGAAGCGGACATCGACTCGGACGTGGATGCCAGAGCCATGGCGGAGACCGGTGTGAAGGCCATCCAGCTGCACACCGGCGGCATGTGCCATCTGGATGCGGATATGACCCGTCAGGGGTTGGAGGCACTGGGCACCGGGGATGTGGATCTGGCCATTCTGGAGAATGTGGGCAATCTGGTTTGCCCGGCAGAATTTGACACCGGCGCGGTGAAGAACGCGATGATCCTGTCGGTGCCGGAAGGCCACGACAAGCCCCTGAAATATCCGCTGATGTTCTCGGTGTGCGACGTGGTACTCATCAACAAGATGGACGTAATGCCCTATTTCGATTTTGATCTGGAAAAATGCAGGGAGTACATCCGCATGCGTAACCCGAACGCGGTGGTCATTCCCATCTGCGCCAGAACCGGCGAAGGCATCGAGGCCTGGGCCGACTGGCTGCGCACCCAGGTGAAGGACTGGAAGAGCTGAGAGACAAAGGAAAGGACAAAAGGATATGAGTCAAACCCATTTTCCACTGGATGAAGAAAAGCTGCCCTTTTCCATCCCGAAGGACGAAAAGCCGAGGGAGAAGATTTTAAAGCTGGGCCAGAAGATCACCGACCGGGTGCCCGCAAAATTGCGCCCGCTCACCGCCGAGGACCCGGAGTACTGGGGCCTTGCGGGCATCATCACCGATGAGATGGCGGACGTGGCCCTGAAGATGAAGGTGCGCAAGCCCATGACACTGCCTCAGCTGGTGAAGGTCACCGGCAAGCCTGCCCAGGAGCTGGAGCCCCTTTTGCAGGAAATGAGCAATGTGGGCCTGCTGGAATACAACTGGGAAAACGAGCGGCGGGAAAAGCAGTATGTGCTGCCCATGTTCGTGCCCGGCAGCGCCGAGTTCTTCAACATGAAGCAGCAGCAGATCGACGAACACCCGGAGGTTACCGCCTTTTTCGAGCGCATGACCTTCCTGCCGCTGGAGCACATCACCGCCATGGTGCCCCCCGGCGGCGCGGGCATCGGCATGCATGTGATTCCGGTGGAGCAGGCCATCCAGACCGAGAACCGCTCGGTGGACATCGAGCACATCTCCCACTGGCTGGATAAATACGACGGCAAATACGCCGCCAGTCCCTGCTCCTGCCGCATGTCCCGCGCCAAGCTGGGCGAGGGCTGCGGCGATGACCCGGAGGACTGGTGCATCGGCGTGGGCGATATGGCGGACTATCTGGTGGAGACCAACAAAGGCCACTATGTGGACCGGGACGAGGTGCTGCGCATCTTAAAGCGCGCCGAGGACAACGGTTTTGTGCACCAGATCACCAACATTGACGGTGAAAACAAGATTTTCGCCATTTGCAACTGCAATGTGAACATCTGCAATGCCCTGCGCACCAGCCAGCTGTTCAATACCCCCAACATGAGCCGATCGGCCTATGTGGCCAGCGTGACCACCGAAAACTGTGTGGCCTGCGGCCGCTGTGTGGAATACTGCCCGGCGGGCGCGGTGCGTCTGGGCCAGAAGCTCTGCACCAAGGACGGCCCGGTGGAATACCCTCGGCAGGAGCTGCCGGATCGGGTAAAATGGGGCCCGGAAAAGTGGGACATCAACTACCGGGATACCAACCGCACCAACTGCCACGACACCGGCACCGCCCCCTGCAAGACCGCCTGCCCCGCGCACATCGCGGTGCAGGGCTACCTGAAAATGGCGGCGCAGGGCCGTTACACCGAGGCACTGGCCCTGATCAAGCAGGAGAACCCCTTCCCGGCGGTGTGCGGCCGGGTGTGCAACCGCCGCTGTGAGGACGCCTGCACCCGCGGCAAGATCGATCAGGCGGTGGCTATCGACGAGGTGAAAAAGTTCATCGCCCAGAAGGATCTGGACGCGGCCACCCGTTATGTGCCGCCCATCCAGCCCCCCTCCAACCGGGGCGGCTTCGATGATAAGATCGCCATTGTGGGCGCTGGCCCGGCGGGTCTGTCCTGTGCCTTCTTCCTGGCAAAGAAGGGCTATAAGCCCACCGTGTTTGAGAAAAACGCCCGCCCCGGCGGTATGCTGGTCTACGGCATTCCCTCCTACAAGCTGGAGAAGGATGTGGTGGATGCGGAGATCGATGTGCTGCGCCAGATGGGCATGGAGATCCGCTGCAATGTGGAGGTCGGCCGGGACGTGACGCTGGACGAGCTGCGCGCCCAGGGCTACAAGGCCTTCTATCTGGCCATCGGCTGCCAGGGCGGCCGGCTGGCAGGCATTCCCGGTGAGGACGCCGAGGGCGTGACCACCGCGGTGGAGTTCCTCCATCGGGTCAGTGAAGACGAGACCACCCCGGTCAGGGGCCGGGCGGTGGTGATCGGCGGCGGCAACGTGGCCATCGACGTGGCCCGCTCCTGCCTGCGCTGCGGCGCAAAGGAAGTGGCCATGTACTGCCTGGAGCAGGAAAATCAGATGCCTGCCTCCTCGGAGGAGGTCGCCGAGGCCCGGCAGGAGGGGGCGGTCATCCATTGCGGATGGGGCCCCAGCCGCATTTTTCAGGAAAACGGCAAGGTTACCGGCGTGGAGTTCAAGCGCTGCGTATCGGTCACCGATGCAAACGGCCGCTTCGCCCCGGTTTACGACGAGAACGACACCATGACAGTGCCCTGTGATCAGGTGTTTATGAGCATCGGCCAGAGCATCCAGTGGGGCGGGCTGCTCACCGGCAGCACCGTGCAGCTGGGGGGCGGCAGACGGGCGCAGGCGGATCCGCTGACCTATCAGACCGCCCAGCCGGATGTGTTCGTGGGCGGCGACGTGTACACCGGCCCCAGCTTTGCCATCGACGCCATTGCTGCGGGCAAGCAGGGTGCAGTATCCATTCATCGGTTCGTGCAGCCCAACACCAGCATGACCATCGGCCGGGACCGCCGGCAGTTCATCGAGCTGGACAAGGACAATGCGTTCCTCACCGGCTACGACACCGCCGCCCGCCAGTATCCCGCCATGGACGGTCGCATTGACCACACCCGTTCCTTCCGGGATGCCCACGGTACCTTCACCGAGGAGCAGGTGAAAACCGAGACCGCCCGCTGCCTTGGCTGCGGCGCCTCGGTGGTGGACCCCAACAAGTGCATCGGCTGCGGTATCTGCACCACCAAATGCGAGTTCGACGCCATCCATCTTTCCCGCGAGCTGCCCGATTGCAGCAACATGGTGCGCAGTGAGGACAAGTTCAAGGCCATCCTGCCCTATATGCTCAAGCGGGAAATGAAGATCCGCTTCGGCAAAAAGGAGAAATGAGCCATGCATGAACTGGGCATTGTGTTCCACATCATCCGCGGCGTGGAAGAGGTGGGCCGCAAAAACCGGGTGAAGCGAGTCAGCGCGGCGACCCTGCAGCTGGGCGAGGTGTCCGGTGTGGTGGAGCACTATTTGCAGGACTGCTGGCGCTGGGCGGCCGACCGCTCGGATTTGCTCAGGGGCGCGCAGCTGCGGGTGGAAACTATCCCTGCCCAGACCCTGTGCGAGGACTGCGGCGAGATTTATCCCACCGTGCCCCACGGCAAAATCTGTCCGGCCTGTGGTTCACAGCAGACCCACCTGCTGCAGGGCAGCGAGATGCTCATCAAGGAGATCGAGGTGCCTGAAGAAAACGACGTTCCCCCTGAACCGGAAGGGGAGGGGGAACTCCAGTGCCCGGTTTGCGGCCGGGCCTGAGGACGCCAATTGGAAAATGCCGGTGTGGCACAAAAGTGATGCACCCCGGCCAAAGGAGGAAAATTATCATGTTGTTCCAGATTTATGGAGAAAATGCCGGTTTCCAGCTGCTGGGCTGGGTACTGGTCTTTGCGGGCCTGGTGGTGCTGAACGAGCTTTCCCGCCGCACCAAACAGGGAGGGGTGTTTTTCTTTCTGATTCTGCCCGCGGCTCTCACCGTGTATTTCGTGTCCATCTATGTGGGCGCGGCCATGGGGGCCGAGTGGGCGTTGAATAATCCCACTTATGTGCACATGAACAGCTGGTTTCACTATGCCAAGCTGTATGCGGCCATCGCTGGTTGCATCGGTTTCATGATGATCAAGTATAAGTGGGGCATCGGCAAGCAGCACTGGTTTAGGGTGTTCCCCTTTGCCATCGTGGCCATCAACATTCTGATCGCCGTATGCAGCGATTTTGAATCCGGTATCCGGGGCGCCATGGCTCTGGCTGCTACCGGTGACCGGTGGTGGCTGTCCAGCGAGAATGTGTGGCTGTACGGCGGCTGGTGGAACTGGGTCAACGGCATTGCCGGTATCCTGAACATCCTGTGCATGACCGGCTGGTGGGGCATCTATTCTTCCAAGAAGCACGACGACATGCTCTGGCCGGATATGACCATCTACTTTATCATCGCTTACGACCTGTGGAACTTCGAGTTCACCTACAATAACCTGCCCACCCATACCTGGTACTGCGGTCTGGCCCTGCTGCTGGCCCCCACCTTTGCCAACGCATTGTGGAACAAGGGCGGCTGGATTCAGAACCGGGCCCACACGCTGGCGCTTTGGTGCATGTTTGCCCAGGTGTTCCCCGCCTTCCAGGATTACAGCGTGTTCAGTACCCTGCCGGTGCTCTATTCCGACGGTGTGATGGATGCCTCCGTGCGCCCCGCAACCGCGAATCCCACCATGCAGGGCGTGATCGCCATTCTGGCGCTGGCAGCCAATGTGATCGTGCTGGCCATCATCATCAAACGGTCGGTGGAGCAGAAGAAGAATCCCTACAAGAACGAGATTTTCACCGATCATCGTGATTACCGTCAGGCCATGGCCCGGGCGGAGGTTATCCGATAAAATGCTGAAAAAACTTGCAAAGGCCTAACAAAATTTAACACAATCAATCCATTCTCCTCTTTCCTTGCCCCGGCGGCGCAGAATTCCTACTCTGCGCTGCCGGGGCCTTGTTTTTGCCATGTTTGGCAGGTGGAACTTGTGATGGTTTTTGGGGATTTCTGGAAGAATTTGCTTTTCCGGCTTTTTATAAACGATTTACCGGAAAGCGGCGGAAACGGAAAAAAGAATCCGGTATCATACCCAGTGTACCGGGCGGTGCGCCCCGGAAGAAGTGAGGGCGACCCGGTGCAGACAAGGGGGAAGAGAAAAGCAATATGGCAGAGATCGTTTTGAAGAATATCAGCAAAGTTTACGATAAGGGTCAGCGTGCAGTGGATGATTTCTCGCTGCACATCCGGGATGGGGAATTCATCGTGTTCGTGGGTCCCTCCGGCTGCGGCAAATCCACCACCCTGCGCATGATTGCCGGTCTGGAGGAAATCTCCGAAGGCGAGCTGTGGATTGGCGATGAGCTGTGCAACTATGCCGAACCCGGTGAGCGGGACCTCTCCATGGTGTTCCAGAACTATGCCCTGTATCCGCAGATGAGTGTATATGACAATATGGCGTTTTCCCTGTCGGTGCGCAAGGTGCCGAAGGAGCAGATTGCCCGGCGGGTGGACAAAGCCGCCGAAATGCTGGACATCAAGCATCTGCTGAACCGGCGCCCGGGCCAGCTGTCCGGCGGGCAGAAGCAGCGGGTGGCCATCGGCAGCGCCATCATGCGCGAGCCCCGGGCCTTTCTGATGGACGAACCGCTGTCCAATCTGGATGCAAAGCTGCGGGCCCACATGCGGGTGGAGCTGGCGGCACTGCACCAGAAGCTGGGCGCAACCATGATCTATGTGACCCACGACCAGACCGAGGCCATGACCCTGGCCGACCGGATCGTGGTGATGAAAGAGGGGCGCATCCAGCAGGTGGCCAGCCCTGCCGAGCTGTACAGCCGCCCCACCAATCTGCTCACCTCCGAGAGCTTTTACAACAGCATTCTGGTCACCCTGATTTTTGTGGTGATCGTGGTGTTCGGCAGCATGCTGCTGGGCCTTGCCACCGCGGTACTGTGCAGCAAGACCTTTCCGGGCATCCGGGTCTTCAGCACCGCCTATGCGCTGCCCATGGCCATTGCGTCCAGCGGCGCGGCCATGATCTTCAAGGTGATCCTGAACCCCACCATTGGTGTGTTCAACAAACTCACCGGGCTGGACATCAACTGGATCAGCGATCCCGCTATGCCCTGATCTGTGTGGCAGTGCTCACCGCCTGGCTGAACAGCGGCATCAATTTCCTTTATTTCTCCGCAGGCCTTGGCAACATTGATGAGTCCATCTACGAGCGTGCCTCGGTGGACGGTGCCAACAGTGTTCAGAAATTCTTCCGGCTCACCCTGCCGGGTCTGAGCCCCATCATCTTCTACACGCTGGTGGTCAACATCATTCAGGCGTTCCAGTCCTTCGGTCAGGTGAAGATCCTGACCCAGGGCGGCCCCGGTGAATCCACCAATCTGATTGTATATTCCATCTATCGCGACGCCTTCTTCAATTACAAGTTCGGCAGCGCGGCCGCCCAGTCCGTCATCCTGTTCCTGATCATCATGGCGCTGACACTGGTCATGTTCAAAGTGGAAAAGAAGGGAGTCAAGTATTAAATGGATATGCCTGTGAATCAGAAGGCCCCGATGAGCGGCGTGCTGCGCCGGGGCCAGTATACCGAAGAGCAGCTGGCCGCGCTGCATCGCCGGATGAGTGCTGCCGCGCTGCGCCGCCGCCGGATCAAAACCGGCGTGCTGGTGACCCTGAATGTGGTGGTTGCCCTGTTCATGCTGTTCACGCTGCTGTATGCGGTCAGCGTTTCTCTGATGACCGGCAGCGAGCTGTTCACCATGGATATGAACCTGATCCCCAGCGCCCCCACGCTGGAAAACTACCTGCGCGCCTGGGCTCAGGTGCCCCTGCTGCGCTTTATCCTGAACTCTTTCATTGTGGCCGGCTGCATTACGCTGGGCCAGATCATCACCTGCTCGCTGGCAGCCTTTGCCTTCTCGTTTTTGAACTTCAAGGGCAAAAACCTGCTGTTCATGCTGGTGATGGCCACCATGATGGTACCCGGTGAAGCCACCATCATTTCCAACTACCTGACCGTGAGCCAGCTGGGCATTCTGGATACCTATATTGTGCTGATTGTGCCCTCACTCACCTCCGCCATGGGGATTTTCCTGTTCCGCTAGTTCTATATGACCTTCCCCATCTCGCTGTACGAATCCGCCAAGCTGGATGGTTGCAGCAACCTGCGCTTCATCGTGCGAATTCTGCTGCCTCTTACCAAATCCGCCATCGGGGCAATGTCCGTTTACACCTTCATCAACGCCTGGAACATGTACATGTGGCCCCTGCTGGTTACCGGTTCTCAGGAGATGCGCACCGTGCAGATCGGTATCAGCATGCTGGACAACACAGATGCCCAGTCCATTACTCTGATGATGGCCGGCGTGGTTTCGGTGATCATCCCCAGTATGATCATCTTTGTGGTTGGTCAGAAGCAGCTGATCCGGGGCATGTTCTCCGGTGCGGTGAAGGGCTGATAAGCGATTCAACTGGAAAAATGCCGTTTGTAAATAGAAAAAGGATAAGCAACGAAGTATAATAAGTTTTGAGGAGAGAAAAGAAATGCAGAAAAAGAAGATCCTGGCGGGCGTTCTGGCCGCCGCAATGGCAATGACCACTCTGGCCGGCTGTGGTGCGGGCGCCGCAGGCGATTCCTCCGTGGCCGCCGGCACCGCCGAAACCACCGCTGCTCAGACCACGGCCCAGACCTCCGGCCTGATCAGCGAGAATTTTGCCAATGTGGACACCAATGGAACCAAGATCACCTTCTGGCATTCCATGGGCGGCGTGAACGGCGAGGCCATGACCTATCTGGTGGACAAGTTCAACGCCGAAAACGAGTACGGCATCACCGTGGAGGCCGTGTATCAGGGCAGTTATGACGATGCCATCAACAAGCTCAAGAGCGCCCAGATCGGCAACATGGGCGCGGATCTGGTGCAGATCTACGACATCGGTACCCGCTTCATGATCGATTCCGGCTGGGTCATCCCCATGCAGGAGATGATCGACGCTTCCGGTTACGACATTTCCCAGATCGAGCCCAACATCGCCGCCTACTACACCACCGGCGACGGCCTGTACTCCATGCCCTTCAACTCCTCCACCCCTCTGCTGTACTACAACAAGGATATGTTCGAGGCCGCCGGCATTGAGCAGGTTCCCACCAGCTTCTCCGAGATTGCCGAGACCGGCGAAAAGCTGAAGGAGGCCGGCTGTACCGAACCCATTGCCATCAGTGTATATGGCTGGTGGTTCGAGCAGTTCATGAGCAAGCAGGGCCTGGATCTGGTGGACAACGGCAACGGCCGTGACGCGGCTGCTACCAGTGTGGTGTTCGATTCCAACGGCGGCGCTTTGAACATTCTGAATGGCTGGAAGGAGCTGTACGATGCGGGCATTGCCCCCAATGTGGGCCGCTCCGGCAGCGACACTGCCACCACCGACTTCACCTCCGGCAAGGCTGCCATGATGTTCGGCAGCACCGCTTCTCTGAAGCAGGTTCTGCAGGACAGCGGCGATTCCTTTGAGGTAGGCACCGCCTACTTCTCCAAGGTCAATGATTCTGATGAGGGCGGCGTGTCCATCGGCGGTGGTTCTCTGTGGGCCCTGAACAACAACGATGAGACCAGGGCCGCGGCCACCTGGCGCTTTATTGAGTTCCTGATTTCGCCCGAGTCTCAGGCTTACTGGAATGCCCAGACCGGTTATTTCCCTGTAACCACCGCTGCTGCCGAGCAGGATACCTACAAGCAGAACATGGGGCAGTATCCCCAGTTCCAGACCGCCATCGACCAGCTGCATGATTCCGCTCCCCAGTATGCGGGCGCTCTGCTGAGCGTGTTCCCCGAGTCCCGCCAGATCGTGGAGACCGAGATTGAGGAGATGCTGAGTGGCGGCCAGACTCCCGAGGAGGCTGTACAGTCCATTGCAGATCAGATGAACGAAACCATCGAAACCTATAACCTGATCAACGGCTGATCTTCCCATCGCCGGAAGCATGACCGGGAAAAGATTCCTCTTTTCCCGGTCTTTCGGCTTGAATATACGAAAAAGGAGAGTATGAACCCATGAAACAGACCAAAGTATTTGCTCACCGGGGTGCCAGTGAGTACGCGCCCGAAAATACGCTGGAGGCCTTCCGCCTTGCCATGGAGCAGGGGGCCGAGGGCATCGAGCTGGATGTGCATCTGAGCGCGGACGGGGAGCTGGTGGTCATCCATGACGAGAAGCTGGAACGCACCACCAACGGCAAGGGCCTTGTGAAGGATTACACACTGGCTCAGCTGCAGGCTCTTCGGGCGGACAATCACATGGAAGGCTATGAAGCGGCCCGCATTCCCACCCTGCGTCAGGTGCTGGAACTGGTGCGCCCCGGCAAGATGCAGGTGAACATTGAACTGAAAACCGGCATTCTGTGGTACGAGGGCATCGAGAAAAAGACGCTGGAGCTGGTGAAGGAGCTGGGCATGCAGGATCGGGTGATCTACTCCTCCTTTAACCATTACAGCATCGAAGAAGTGCGCCGTCTGGATCCCGCTGCCGAGACTGCGTATCTGTTCAGTGATGTGATTTTTGAGGTGGAAAAATATGCTGCCCGTCACGGAGTGAAGGGACTGCATCCCGCCCTGTGGCATGTGAAAATGGCGGATTTCCTCACCGACTATCTGCAGAGTGGCCTTGCTGTGCGGGTATGGACTGTGAACCGCCCGGAGGATATGCGCCTGTTGATGGAGCGCGGGGTGGATGCAGTGATCACCAACGACCCCAGGCTGGCGCTGCAGGTGCGCGCAGAGCTGGGGGAAAAGGAGTAAGCCGCCGGTGGAACAGCCGCGTCAGAAAAAACTCTTTCTGCTGGATATTGATGGGACCATCTGCAAGGGCGACGGCCTGATCGACGGGGTGGGCGCCTTTCTGGAAGCCATTCGTCAGCGCGGCGGGCAGTTTATCTTCATCACCAACAACGCCACCCGCAGTACCCGGGATTATATTCGCTTTTTCCGACGACTTGGGGTGGAGACCGGCCCGGATCAGTACATCACAGCCGCTTATGCTACCATCCAGTATCTGAAAGAACACTGTGCGGGCAGGCTGATTTATGGCCTCGCCACCGACTCCTTTTTGCAGGAGTGCCGGGAAAACGGCATTCATATCACCACCAGCCTGCAGCCCGGTATCGACTGCGTGCTGGTGTCGTATGACAACCAGCTTAATTATGAGAAGATCAAGGATGTGTGCCGTCTGCTCACCGAAGGCGAGCCGGAATACATCGCCACCAATCCGGATCTGGTGTGCCCTGTGGGATTCGGCTATCTGCCGGACTGCGGCGCCATCTGCAATATGATCGAAACCGCCACCGGCAAGCGGCCCCGCTTCATCGGCAAACCGGAGCCGGCCATGGTGGAATACGCCCTGCAGCGCACCGGCTGTACCCCGGAAGAAACTCTGGTGGTGGGCGACCGGCTGTATACCGATATTCTGTGCGGTGTGAATGCGGGGGTGGATACGGCTCTGGTACTGAGCGGTGAGGCTACCCTGCAGGATGCGGCAGCCTTTGCCCACCCGCCCCGGTTTCTGTTCCCTTCGGTGAAGGAGCTGGCGGAGGCTGTTGTTCCCACCCGGAGCAATGCGCCTGCGATGAAAGCCGTTGTGCAGACCGGTACGGCAGAAGCCTGTGCCGGATGAACCATACAAACAAAAAGCTGTTTCCTCTGTGCCTGAGGAAACAGCTTTTTTGTGTTGTAATCGAAGGCTTATTCCGGCTGTTTGGTGACCTGTGGCTCCCGGATACGGGCCACCACCAGCATGGCGGCAGCGAACAGCAGAAAGCTGAACACGAAGGGCAGACGACGGTCCAGGCTGGAAAGCAGCCCCGCCAGATAACCGAAGGGGGAGGAGAGCGCCACCGTGGAAGCAATGATCAGGGCGTTCATCCGGGCCCGTTCCTGTGCATCCAGATTCAGCTGGAGCAGTGCATCCTTGCGCGGGTTCACCAGTGCGGCGCCCACGGCGGTAAGAAATACATACAGAAGAATCGCAGCTAAACTGCCCAATGGTGCAAGAATCAGCACCAGTGCGCCCGCGCCGTAAAGGGTCAGCCCGATCCAAAGCGGCATCCGGAACCGCTCAAAGTGAAGCCGATGCTGCAGGCCTACCATGAAGATCAGCATCACCGAGGCGTTCAGAATGGGGAACAGGGCCAGAAAGTTTTCTGAAAGCCCCAACCGCTGGGTCACATACAGGCTGAAAAAGCTGTTGTTGATCATGGTGGTGATGTACAGAATCACGGAAACGGCCATCGCCTTTACAAGACCGGGGCTGCGCAGCAGACTGGGGATCAGCTGGCGGTAATCCCCCAGCATCTGCAGTACGGAAACACCCCGGGTCTGTTCTCGCCGGATGCGGCCCTGCCCGGTTTCATGGCAAAAACGGAAGGTAATCAGCGTTTTGGCCACCATGGTGAGGGCAAACAGGAAATACAGCACCCGCACCACCGGTACGATGGAGTAGGCATTTACGAACAGGCCGGAAAGAGGGGCAAAAAACACTGCCACCAGCCCACCGATGGTCACCCAGGTGTAGATTTCCACAAGATCGCCGGGGTTGGCGTCCTCGATGAGCAGGCAGAACCAGGCCGTCTGGTTTACCTGCTCAAAACAGTTGAGCACCGCCGCAGCCAGAAACATCCAGAAATTCTGCGATACTGCCCACACGAGGCAGGCGATTGCCCAGCCGAAAAAGTCCCCCAGCATGGTGGTGAATTTCCGGCCCAGCTTGTCGGTCAGAATGCCGCCCAGAAAGGCGATGATTACCTGCACTACCATGGTCACCGACAGAATCAGTCCGATCTGCACATCGGTCACACCAAGGGTATACATATAAAGGGTGGCAAAGGGAGTGATCAGATTATAGGGGATCCCCCACAGCGGCTCGATCAGAATCAGGGTGCGGGGGTTGCCCTTGTTGTTTGCAAGCACCTGAAGAAGGGCGTGCTGTCTGCGTCCGGTTTTGGCTGCATTTGGTTCCATGGTTGAATCTCCTGCTTTTTGCATTTCTCAACATTCTACCATACCCGCAGCCAAAGGGGAAGAGGACACCCGTCACCTGTGTGTGTCTGGTCGATGAATCCCCACAAAAACGATTCCCAGCGGGCTTTTTCGCTGGCAGAGCACCAGCTCTTCACCGGACAGCGCGGCCTTGTAGGTATTGTCGAGTACATTCAGCGTTGTTTCGCTGCCGTCTGCCAGCTGTACGGTCAGGGTGGAGAGGTCTTCGCCGTCCGTGGGGTCTGCGGCGTGGCTGCCCAGAATCACCAACGGGGAATGGACAGCCGGCCCGCTGAGCATCAGATTGGCCCCGTATACAAACGTGGTGGAAAAGAAGATAAGCAGGAGCCCCACCAGCATGACGGATTCCTGACGCAAACGGCGAGGGGTGAGCCGTGCGAACAGGGCAATCAGCAGAGCGGCCAGAAGCACACTCTGAATGCCCCACGCCAGACCGGGCTCTGCCACCTGCATAATCCAGTGAGACCAGAGAAAATAAACCTGCCCAATGTAAGGCAAAGTGAACCAGGTCAGCAGAACAAAGGTGGCCTTGATGTGCATGGCGCGCCATTCGTCCGTAGCGGGTTTGGCGCGTTGCTCAAACAGCAGCACCGGAGAAAAACGAAAACAGATTACGAAAAAGGGAAGTGGGGCAAGAGTGATCAGCCAGATCATGGGCATGAAAGGAAGAAGTAAGAATGATTGACGGAACGGTTCTGGAACTGCGGTATACTTTTCCGTTTGTCATCCTGAATACGGTATTCTTTGGGGACTGGGGAACAGGGCGAGATAAATATCAGAAAATGCAGCAGAAAGTAATAGAGTATATGAGAGCGAAAGACCTGTGAGGAGGAAAGCGCAATGAAAGTGGCGATTTTGCTTGTGATTGCTCTTGCAATTTTGGTGTTTCATTACTGGGCCCGCCGCCGCCCGCCCAGATACTGGTATGTGGGCGGAATTATCCCGCTGGGCTGGCTCGTTCTTTTGGCGATGGCATTCTTTCAGGGCAGGGTAAACTGGGCGGAGGACTGGAAAACCATTGTTTTTCCCACGCTGACTTTTTTCTTAATGTGGGCGGAAGGCCACGAAGCCGCGAAGAAGAAACTTGCCGGGATGAAGGCAAAAGATATGGAATAAGTGTGGATGGTTCATCACCTCCACGGGCTCATATCCGAATGGGTTTGAAAGTGTGAACCATTTGCTGAAAACAAAGAGGACAAAATAAAAGAGAAAAGCCCCGGTCAACCGACCGGGGCTTTTTGAATGGAGCGGAGTCCATTCCGACGTGGTGCAGTTACGCAATCAAAATCCGAACCATTTCCCTTTGCTTTGGATTCCTCTACTTTTTCAAAAGGAATGGTCTGTGTACCCTCTTTATAGTTAAAGGTAATCAAAACCTTATCGTCATACAGGTAAATCGAATTGATGAATGTATCCACCAATGCCTGCCGCTGATCTTTCTGGTTCATGTTGAGCTTACGAAACCGCAGCAGCCAGAAGCGGATGAAATCTTCCGTGACCTTGGGTTTTGTCAGCTTTTCTTCCGCAATGCGGGCTTCAAGCTCACGCTTGGTTTCTTCGAGCTGTTCCAACCGCTCCTTGGTGGAACTGGTCAGGATACCGGCCTGAATCGCATTGAGCATATTCTGGATACCAGATTCCGCATCTCGAAGCTGTTTCTCATAGAGGGGAATGTTGATGTTCTCCTTGTTTTGCAGCTCCATGACCTTGGCGATGATGGATTCCATGGCGGCATCATCCCGGACAAGCTGCATGGTCTGGTTGACCACCAGATCTTCCAGCCACTGTTTGCGGACGGTCTTTTTCTTACAGCCCTTGTGCTTCTTGGCGGTAGCACATTTATAGTAGCGGTGAACTTCACCTGTCCGGCTTGTGCCGCTTTCGCCAAACATCAGCGCACCACAGTGACCACAGAACAGCTTAGTGGTGAGCAGGTAATCATCCTCTGCCTTTCTCCGGGCAGGAGCTTTCTTGTTTTTCAACATCTTCTCCTGCACCTCATTGAAAATCTCCACGGACACGATGGGCGGAATCGCATCGGGAATCAGGATGTCCCGGTACTTCAGTTCACCAACGAAGAAATGTCCAAGCTTGTGCAGGCAAGTGTCGAGCATCGTTCAGATGTCCTTGCTCAAATCCTGCATCCAGAGGCATTGGAAGTGTTGGAATCTGCCAGCGCAGAATTTGAACCTGAAAAAGCGGAACCCGTTCCCATGCCCACACCACAAACAGAAGAATTTCGGTGCTATCATGTACCGGACGAGTTTATGAAGGTTTACAAATCTTTGAGCCGTGCGACCGAAATGATGAAAAACTCATGGAAGAAAACGCTCAAAAACAATCCCAGCTATTTCACTGATCCGGAAAAGCAGAAGGTTCTCCGCTTCGCAATGCAGCGACCTGCTAACTACCTGACTGAAATCGAAACCTATCTGGAAAAGGCTCTTGCAGAAGCCCGTGAAGAAGAAAAGACCGCATAACAGCAGATACCTGTAAGCCATCAATGAGCCACCAGCCGCAAGTGCAGGGTGGAAAACTTCCGCGCCCTTGCGCCTGATAAAAATTGGAACTTTGATTTTCTTGCCCGACTTTGCCACGGTGGGACGATCAAAGGAGCGTGCGTTTGAACAAAAAGAAAAAGTCCGCAAATACTTCCCCTTATCCTGATGAAGTCATTGACCGTCTGGCACGGGCATTCTACCCGGCCATCCTAGCCTGCTGGAACAGCGAAGAAGGGCAAAGAGAATTTGCCGCATGGCAGGCAGAACAGGCTCATCACACTACCAGCAAAGAGAAACAGAGCGTTCCCGACGAGGAACGCCCTGTTGTACATATCGTTATCGTCTGTGGTCTTTGGCAGGGTGCGTTCGCAGGACGCACCCCTGTTTTTGTTTTGAGCCTTCACCGGCTTTTTGAGCTTCAGCCCTCTGCTTCCTGAATCAGGATCGTCAGCTGCTTCTGAACGCTGTCATCTGCTGTGACGGTCAGATGAATTTCGCCCGCAGCTTCTCCTGCGCGGATCACCGCCATACAGCAGCCGTCAAAGGTCTCGATTTCCGGGGTGTCGTAACGCTCCTCGGAGCAGGGGTTTGCGCTGCCTACGGCTTCCAGAATGCCTGCACCCTCCAACTCCACCTTCAGGGTGTGCTTGGTGTGCAGATCTGCGGTGCCATTTGCATCCACGAATTGGATCATCACAAAAGCGGCATCCTCGCCGTTAGCTTGCAGGGTCTTACGATCTGCTGTAAGGGTCATCTGTGCATCCTGTGCGGTGCGCAGCGTGAACTCGCCGTCACACACACCGCCGGTATAGCCCACAGCCTTCAGCTCGCCGGGAGTGTAGGGCACGCTGTAGATGGCGGTAAAATCCACCACGGTACGGCGGCCCAGAGAAGCACCGTTCAGGAACAGTTCCACTTCCTCCGAGGCGGAGTACACATCCACCGAAGCCGTCTGTCCCTCAAAACCGGGCCATGTCCAACTGGAAAGGTTATCCTTGAACATCCAAGGCGTTTTGCTGGAGGTCTGACCGTTGTGTTCCATCCGCAGCACTGCCAGATAGGGTGCCTTCCGCAGACCGTAAACGATCTCCCGCAGATAGCTGATGGGGCGGCGGTTGCCCAGCAGATCCAGATCTCCAATGTAGGCGGTGCGTTCCGGGTAGATGCTGCTGAAGTTGGCACCGCCATCGTAATGGAAGATGCCGCAGCCGGCCTCGCCCAGATAATCGTAGCCAGCCCATGTGAAGTCGCCGATCATGTGAGGATTCTCCTCCACGATGCGCCACAGCCGCACGATATCTGCCGGGTAAGTCTCGGTGCCCAGCACTGCCTTGTGGGGGTGCAGTTCATGCTCCAGCACATGGCGCCCGGTAAGGTAGTTCAGACCAATGACATCGCAGGAATCCTCGCAACCGGACAGCGCCTCGGTCAGCAGCGGATGGGTGGCAAAGTAGTTGCCCTTTTCCCCGGACATCAGGCTCATAAAGCTGTTCAGGGCATTGCTGCCGCCGCCATCGCCGCCGGAGGGACCGGGCTGCGCCGGGAATTTTCGCATCACATCCCCCATGATCTCCCGCAGGCGGTAACCGGCTGCCATAAGGCCGTTAAGGGCGTTGGTGGTGTAGCGGGTGGGGTCCAGCTCCCGGAAGGTGTTGCAGAGCCGCCGGTTGGTCTCTGCTCCGCTTTCCGAGCCAGCCTCGGAGATCTCGTTGCCCACACAGTACAAAATAACACTGGGATGGTTGTAATCCTTGGCCACCATCTTTTGAATGGTGGGCTTCCAGTTCTGCTCAAAGTACAGGGCATAGTCGTAGGGGTTTTTCCGCACGTTCCATACGTCGCTCAGCTCGTCCATTACCAGCACACCGTACCGGTCGCAGGCATCCAGCAGCGCCCGCCCTG
>Peterbilt_p2__coassemble_797_pt1 | contig 19966 bp, 16 predicted proteins | sample Peterbilt_p2__metabat2_low_PE_018 | metagenome-assembled genome bin Peterbilt_p2
AATTTACGGCTCTGCAAAAATCAGAGCCTGGGCAAAAGAAAAAATACGGATTTTGGCGGGTTTGGCGGGGATGTAAAAGAGAAAGAAACACGGGAACTGAAAGAATTCTGAAATTTCTGCAAGACAAATGGAACGCAAAACGAAATCTCGGCAGAATGGTACAAGGGGCCGTGGCCGGTTTGGTGATTTTTGTCGATTGTTAAGGCGGCGACAGGCTGGTATGATGGCACTGTGAGAAAGACAACTGTGGCCACGGTTGCTTCGGGAGCACATCCCCAAGACACAGAAACCAAAACCGGAGGAATGAACAATGGACATGTATATCGTGCTTGCAGTCACCCTCTTTATGATGGTGATGTTTGTATGGCACAAAGTGCCGTTCGGCGTTACAACGATGACCTGCTGCGTGGTTCTTGCGGCCACAGGCGTGGTGGATCTGGGCGCTGCATTCGGCGGCTTTGCCAATAAAATCGTGGTCCTCATTGCACCCATGCTGGCCATCAGTCAGGTATTGACGAAAACAAGCCTGGTAGGGAAGATCAGCACCCTGCTTGACCGCATCAAAGGCGCACATGGTTTATTGCTGGTGGTTGCCTTCTATGCTGTGGGTATCATTTTTGCCCAGTTTATCCCCACCACCGCAGCCATTGCAATCCTGATCGTATTCCTGAACACCCTGAGCAAGACCGGCGACATTACCGCCAATCGCCTGCTCATGCCTTTGCTGGGCGTCATGGTAGCCTGGAAGTTCCGTACTCCCATCGGCCTGGGCGCCACCACCTTCGCGACCCTGAATGCCATGTACGAGGGCGTGATCACCGACAGCCAGTTCGCCCTGACCATGCTGGACCCCTTCTTCTTCGCCATCCTGCCGGGCATCTGCCTGACCGTCTACTGCGTGCTGTGCTGGAAGCTGATGCCCAAGGACGGTACCCTGGATCAGAGTGCCCTGAAGAAAAACAATCAGGCCGACCTGCTGCCGGAAAACAAGCAGAAGATCGTTTACGTGGTATTTGTTGTTGTGATGCTGGTCATGATTCTGAACAACTGGACCGGCAAACTGATGTACCTGGCTCCTGCAGCCGGTGTTCTGGTGCTGGTTTACACCGGCTGCCTGGGCGTGCAGGAGACCGTGAAGCACATGACCGCCGATATGATCTGGATGTTGGCTGGTGTTCTGGTGGTTGCCGATGCACTGGGCGCTTCCGGTGCCGGCGACCTGATCGGTAACGGCCTGCTGAGCGTTTTGGGCCACATCGACAATCAGTTCATCATCTTCCTGGTGTTCTCTGTGGTTACCGTGCTGATGACCACCTTCATTTCCAACATGGCTACCCAGACCGTTCTGATCCCCATCGCTGCTTCCGTGGCGCTGGCCGGCGGCTGGGATCCCCGCGGACTGATTCTGATCATCGGTACCTGCAACTACTTCGCAATTGCTTTCCCCTCCGGCTCCGGCGAGGCTGCCGTTACCTTCGCAGCCGGTGGCTACAACCCGGTGAAGATCCTCAAATTCACCCTGCCGTATGTGCTGGTCGCCATTGTAAGCTGCGCGGTTTCTGCCCAGTTTATGTATCCGCTGTATTGATCCACAAAGGTCGAAATGCCGCCCCGCTGTGCGGGGCGGCCGGGAGGAAACGTTATGGAAAAGAAAATCTTTTACGCACCGGTCAATCACCCCCGCTTCGGCGATGACATTAAGCATCCCTGGAAATACACGGTCGCGGCCTACCGGGTGGCGCCGCATGTATGGCAAGTGGGTGGTCAGGATGACGTGTGTGTCTATCTGCTGGACTCCGGCGATGGACTGATCCTGATCGACACCGGCTACCGGGCCTCCTTCTATCTGATGCTGGACCAGATCTGGCGGCTGGGATATGACCCCGCCAACATCAAGAAAATCCTGCTCAGTCACTGGCACTGGGACCATGTGAACGGTGCGCGGTACCTGCAGGAGATGTCCGGCTGCGAGGTGTGGTTGTCCAAAGAAGACGAGGTCATGCACCAGATGCACAAGGACCGTACCGACCATCTGCCCATGGTGGATTTCACCGTCACCAACTTCTACGACGATGCGCCCATTCAGCTGGGCCGCTTCTCCATTCAGGTCAAGCTGGCCCCGGGCCATACCCCCGGTGCGGTGGCGTTCCTCTTCAACGACAACGACGACGAGATCGGCAAAACCTATGCCTGCGCCATGCACGGCGGCATCGGCGTGCCCATGATGCGTCCGGAGAATCTGGAGGAGTGGAGCCTGACTAGGGAGATCGCTTTCCAGTTTGTGGAGGACTGCGCCGAGCTGGCCAAATGGAAGGTGGACATTATGCTGCCCAGCCATCTGAATATGGGCAATGTGCTGCCTAACATTCCTCAGGACCGCACCGATTATCAGGTGTGGATCGACCCCGAGGCATGGGGCGAGACCATGCTGGGCCGGGCGGAAGTGGTTAAGGGCTATTACCCGGAACACTACGCCCAATAAGACAACAAGAAAGGGAGCCGCTGATTATGGAAAAGAAACTGTTTTACGCGCCGGTGGAGCATCCCCGCTGCGGCGACGATCTGGAGCACCCATGGAAATATGCGGTGCCTGCCTATAAGGCGGCGCCCCATGTGTGGCAGGTGGGCGGTCAGGACGATGTGTGCGCTTATCTGCTGGATTCCGGCGAGGGCCTGATTCTGATCGACACCGGGTACCGTGCCTCCTTTTATCTGCTGATCGACCGCATCTGGCGGGCGGGCTACGATCCCAAACAGATTAAGAAGATCCTGCTCAGCCACTGGCATTGGGACCATGTGAACGGTGCCCGTTATCTGCAGGAGCTGACCGGGGCCGAGGTGTGGATTTCCTCCATTGATGAGGAGCAGCACCAGCTGTGGAAAGACCGCACTGACCCGCTGCCTATGGTGGACTACAAGGTAGACCATTTCTACGATGATTCCACCACCATCGACCTGGGCCGCTTCTCGATACACACCCGCTTGACCCCAGGCCACACTCCCGGGGCGACCTCCTTCTGGTTCGATGACACCGACGAGACCACCGGTGAGACCTTCCGCTGCGCTATGCATGGCGGTATCGGCGTGGGCCTGATGGCGAAGAGCTACCTGGAGGAGAACGGCCTTTCTCTGGAGCTGCCTCACATCTTCATCAAGGATTGCCTGGAGCTGGCCGACAGCTGGAAGGTGGACATCTGCCTGCCCAGCCACCTGAACCAGGGCAACGTGAAGCCCAACATCCCCGAGGACAAGACCGACTACCGGGTCTGGATCGACGGCGAGCTGTGGGGCGATGTGCTGCGGGACCGTGCTGAGGCCGTGAAGAAGATGTATCCGGAGGTTTATTCCGCCGGCTGATTACACACAAACCACAAGGCATGCGGGTGCATCCCCCTCGTTTCGGCGGGGCAGGGGATGCGCCCTTTGCCCGTTTACAGGAAAGGAGGAACAGCCATGCCGGTTCGCTTTCAGCTGCCTGCACGCATGGGTCACACAGACGAGGAGCTGGCCTTCATCCGGGAGATGGGTATCCGCTATCTGAATCTGAATGTAATGCCGCCCCAGGCAAACGAGGAGGACCTGCAGCGGGAGAAGGAACGGCTGGCCCGTTTTGATCTGGAGATCTCGGATCTGGCCTGCCCGCCGCTGCAGAAAAATCCCGCCATTATTCTTGGTCGGTCGGACCGGGAGGAGCAGCTGGACCGATTCTGCGCCTTTGTGCGGCTGGCCGGTCACATGGGCGTGAAGATCGTCTCGGTGGCCTGGCAGCCCAACGGAATCTTCCGTACCGGCCGGGCCTGCCGCCCCTGTACCCGGGGCGGGGTATCTCCCTATGTGGATATGGCCGAGATTGCGGCCCGGCCCGTCAGCAATGACCGGGAATATGGGCAAGAGGAAATCTGGGCCAACTTTGCGTACTTTTTGCGCCGGATGCTTCCGGTGTGCGAGGCCAGCGGAGTGCGGTTGGCGCTGCATCCCAACGACCCGCCGGTGGAATCCCTGGGCGGCGTGCACAGCCTGATCTATAACACTGCCTGCTACGAACGGGCCTTCCGGCTGGCGAACAACAGCCCGGCACTGGGCATCAAGCTTTGCGTGGGCTGCTGGTTGGAGGGCGGCGAGGCCTTCGGCAATCTGATGGAGGATATCCGTAGCCTGTGTGAGCGTGACAAGATCCTGGTGGTGCACTTCCGCAACGTGTCCGGTCGGCTGCCCTATTTTGAGGAGACCCTCAGCGAGGACGGCTATGCCAATATGTACGCGATCATGAAGCAGTTTGTGCGCTGCGGCTACGAGGGCTATATGTCGGTGGATCACGCCTTTGCGGGGCATCCGTCCATGGGCGGGACGCTGGGCGCCTTTGCCTATCCCACCGGTCACATGAAAGGCCTGTGGGAGGCTGCAATGCGGGAATGCGGCCAAAACCCGTATCCCAGCGGCCCGTCTGCATGATTTGAAATGCTGCTGCAACAAATGAAACGCCCTTGTGCAATCCCGTGCGAAGCGCACAATGGGAACCGGGGATTTTAGGCGGCATTGCAGATTGCCGCCGCCGCCCGCCGCTGGTATGCTTATACCAGACGAAAGACCGAGCGCCGGGCAGCTGTTTGCGGCCCGCCCGATTCCGAACAATGCAAAGGAGCATCAATTATGAAAACACCCGTGATCACCAAGATGGAAGTGTACCCCGTTGCCGGGCGGGACTGCATGGAGCTGAACCTCTCCGGCGCGCATGCCCCCTACTTCACCCGTAACATCGTCATCCTCACCGACTCCACCGGCACCGAAGGTGTGGGCGAGGTGCCCGGCGGCCAGAAGATCACCAGCGCGCTGGAAAGCGTGAAGGATCTGGTGGTCGGCACCGCCATCGGTGACTACAAGGCCACCCTGAACAAGGTGCGCGCCTGGCTGAATGCCAACATCAAGGACGACGTGCGCGGCCAGCAGACCTTCGATCTGCGCACCGGTGTGCATGTGGTCACCGCCATTGAGGCTCCGCTGCTGGACCTGCTGGGCAAGTATCTGGATGTGCCCGCCGCCGCGCTGATGGGCGACGGTGTGCAGCGGGAGCGGGTGCGTTTCCTGAGCTACCTGTTCTATGTGGGCGACCGCAAAAAGACCGATCTGCCCTACGCGGAGGAGCCGGATTCCGACTGCGAATGGTACCGCCTGCGCCACGAGGAGGCCATGACCCCCGAAGCCATTGTGGCTCTGGCCAAGGCCACCCACGACAAATACGGCTTTGAGGACTTCAAGCTGAAGGGCGGCGTGCTGGAACCCAAGGAGGAGCTGAAGGCGGTGCAGGCCATCAAGGAGGCCTTCCCCAACGCCCGTGTGGATCTGGACCCCAACGGCTGCTGGAGCCTGGCCGAGGCGCTGGAAATTGCTCCCGAGCTGAAGAAGGTGCTGGCTTACTGCGAGGATCCCTGCGGCGCCGAGAACGGCTTCTCCGGCCGCGAGGTGATGGCCGAGTTCCGCAAGGCCACCATGATGCCCACCGCCACCAACATGATCAATACCGACTGGCGGCAGATGTGCCACTGCATCGCGCTGCAGAGCGTGGACATTCCTCTGGCCGATCCCCATTTCTGGACCATGAACGGCTCGGTTCGCGTGGGTCAGCTGTGCAATGACTTTGGCCTGATGTGGGGCTGCCATTCCAACAACCATTTCGACATCAGCCTGGCCATGGTGGTGCAGTGCGCCGCCGCCATTCCCGGCAAGATGAACGGCATCGACACCCACTGGATCTGGCAGGAGGGCCTGGAGCGGCTGACCAAAGAGCCGATGCAGATTGTGGACGGCTGCATCGATCTGCCCAAAAAGCCGGGTCTCGGCATCGAGGTGGATCGGGAGCAGGTAATGAAGGCACATCAGCTGTATGTGGACAACTGCCTGGGCGCCCGCGACGACGCCAAGGGTATGCAGTACCTGATCCCCGGCTGGAAGTTCGATCCCAAGCGCCCCTGCATGGTGCGCTGAGCGGCAGGCCGCTGTTTGTAAAAACGCCAAACCCCTCCAAAGGGACGGGCCGGAACCGGCTCGTCCCTTTTTTGCTTGCCGCTGGTGCGGCGGGCGGAAAGATGCTATAATTCATTTCAGAATACTTGCAATTTGATTGCAGAGTCATCACGCGGGCAGCGCCGCTGCCGGAAAGGGGCTGTTATGAGCCACATTGCAATTTTACTGCCCAAGGACGACCTGGTGCTCCAGGCCCGGGAGCTGGCCAAAGGGCATTATTCCATCGCCGAGATTCGCCAGATCGAGACCGAGAACGCGGTGGAGGAGGCCCGCACCTCCATTCAGAACGGGGCGGGAATCCTGATCTGCCGTGGCCTGCAGGCGCTGCGCATCCGGGAAAATCTGAACGTGCCGGTGGTGAGCGTAAAGCTTACGGCGCAGGGCATCGGCCTGTTGCTGTGCAAGGCGAAGCGGCTCACGGTGGAGCCCCGGCCTCGGGTGGCGCTGGTGGCCGTGTGCGACATGCTGTGTGACACCAGCTGCTGCAGCATGCTGTTCGGGGTGGATCTGCAGATTTTTGCCTACCGCACCGAAGAGGAATACGAGGAGATGAACCGCAAGGCGCTGGCCAGCAAGCCGGACGTGATCATCGGCGGTGATCTGACCATGGACATGGCCCGGCAGGCGGGCTGCGCCAGCCTGTTTCTGGATTTCAGCGACGATTCCTTCAACGATGCTATCCAGAACGCCGAGACCGCCCTCATGGCCAACGAGATGAACCAGCGGGCCAACGCCCAGATCGACGCGCTTTTGAACAACACCACCAACGGCTACATTCAGGTGAACCGCACCGGCCGGGTGACCAAAAGCAACGACATCATGCTGGAAGCGCTGGCATGCAGCCGGGATGCCCTTGTCGGCCGCCCGCTGCAGGAGGTGATCCCCGGCCTGGAGAAGGACGTGATCGACAACGTGCTGGCCGGCGGCAACAGCTACTCCACCTTTTTGCACATCCGGTATCAGGCCATGGTGGCCATTCTGGCCCCCATCCGGCTGGAGGATGGCCAGGTGGACGGGGCAATCCTTTCCTGCCACAAGGTGCACCGTTCCATCCAGCTGGACCCCCGCGCCGAGGACGGCGAACTGCTGCAGGGCAGCCTGACCCAGCGCACCTTCGACAATGTGCACCACCGCTCGGCCGCCATGGCAAAGGCGGTGGATCAGGCCCGGCTGTTCAGCCAGTCCAACGCGCCCATTCTGCTGGTGGGGCCGCAGGGGCTGGAGGTGAGTCTGCTGGCCCAGTGCATCCACAACAACAGCACCAACCGCACCGGCCCCTTCGTGCAGCTGAACTGCGCCAGTCTGGAGCCGGAGGATCAGATGACCGCCCTGTTCGGCACCGGCTACAAGAACAAGGACGGCGAGGTGGATCTGGGCGTATTGGGCATGGCGGAGAACGGCACTCTGCTGCTGCAGGAGGTGGACAAACTTTCCCATACCGTGCAGTCCAACATCTATCAGGCGGTGCGTTACCACCGGGTAATCCAGCGCAATCTGGAGCGGCCGGTGCACGTGAATACCCGCATCATCGTTAGCTCCGAGGGCGATCTGTACGCGCTGGCCTGCGAGGGCGCGTTCCGGATGGATCTGTATTATCTTCTGGCGGGTCTGCGCATCGACCTGCCGCCCCTGAAAAAGCGTCCGGAGGACCTGGCGGATCTGCTGCAGGATACCTTCCAGCGACTGTGCGAGAACCTGCGCCGCTACCATGTGATCACAAACGGCGGCATGGAGCTGCTGAAAAGCCTGGACTGGCCGGGCAACATCATCCAGATCAACGGCTTTCTGGAGCGGCTGGTACTTACCGCCCGCCGCCGCAGCATTGACGAGACGGCTATCCGAAGCCTGTATGATGAAATGTATCCCCGCCGGCCGGACGATGCCAAGCAGCCCGCCGAGCCCCGCCAGAGCCGGGAGGCCCAGCACATTCTGGAGGCGCTGGAGCGCAACGACGGAAACCGGGCCGTCACCGCGCAGGAGCTGGGCATCAGCACCACCACCCTGTGGCGCAAGATCAAAAAGCTGGGCATTGAGATCTGAAAAAAGCACCGCATTCCAATCACGGAGTGCGGTGCTTTTTGCTGGGGAAATGCAGGTTTCCGTTTCAGCATGAAAGAAAAATGAAACGCTTTTCGCACGCTTTTGAAAGACTGGCAAATTGCAATGAAATGCACCCCGGGGCTTTGGCTTATCCGTCAATTGTTTTGCCGGGGCGTTTTTTTATAATGGGAAGTGTCAAGAACGAAGGCGCGCACAGGCGACGCCCATGTGTGAAAGAAAGGATGATAGACCGTGGCTTTTGTGCCCTATGGGATCACACCCCCCATTATCACCCCTTTCCGTGAGGACGGATCGGTGGATTACGAAACCCTGGCCATGATGAGCAAGCGGCTGGTGGAAAACGGCGTGCACGGGCTGTTCCCCATGGGAACCACCGGTGAATTTTATGCAGTGAACGACGAGGAGTTCGTAAAGATTCTGACCACCGTGAAGGATGCGGTGGCCGGCATGACCACCCGCAAGGGCCGGCCGATCCAGCTGTTCGCCGGCTGCAACCACATTACCACCCGTGGTGTGATCCATCTGATCCACCTGGTGGAGCAGGTGGGCGGCTACGATGCGGTGAGCGTGCTCACCCCCATGTTCATCAGCCAGACCCAGGATGAGCTGTACACCTACTACAAGACCATTGCCGACAGCACCGACATGCCGGTGATCCTCTACAACAACAAGCCCAAGACCAACGTGACCATCGCTCCCGAGACGGTGGCCCGCCTGGCCCGGGACTGCGCCAACATCGTGGCGGTGAAGGATTCCACCGGCGACATGACCAACAGCGAGGAGTATCTGCGCCTGACCCGTGATCAGCGGGATCACTTCAACGTGCTCATGGGCCGCGACACCCTGATCTTCGCCGCCCTGATGTACGGCGCCACCGGCGCCATTGCCAGCTGCGCCAACGTGGCGCCCCGCATCACTGCCGACATCTACGACAAGTGGGAGGACGGTGATCTGGCGGGTGCGCTGGAGGCCCAGTACAAGCTGGCCCCCCTGCGCATCGCCACCAACATGGGCACCTTCCCCCAGACCATCAAGGAGGCTCTGGTGATGCAGGGCCTGCCGGTGGGCAAGTGCCTGGATCCCATCCAGGAGCTGAACGCGGACCAGAAGGCAAAGCTGCGCAAGGTGCTGGAGGATATGGACCTGCTTTGATCCGAGAAAGGAGCGAGGACCGATGGAATACCGCCGCTTTCAAAACAAGGTGTTTGTGCGCATCGACCGGGGCGAGGAGATCCTGGAGCAGCTGAAAAAGCTGTGCCAGGCCGAGCACATCACCCTGGCTGAAGTGAAGGCCCTGGGCGCGTTGAGCGAGTTCACCGTGGGCCTGTTCAACCCCGACACCAAGCAATACGACAGCCGCACCTACCATGAGCTGACCGAGATCACCAGTCTGTGGGGCACCGTGACCACCAAGGAGGGCGAGCACTACGCTCACCTGCATCTGAGTGCCGCCGGGCTGGACAACAAGGCCCTGGGTGGCCATATGAGTCATGCGGTGGTGGGCGGCACCTGCGAGATGGTGCTGGACGTGGTGGACGGAACGGTGGAGCGCCAGCTGAGCGACGAGATCGGGCTGAACCTGTTCAAATTCTTATGATTTCCCCCGAACTTCTTTCGGAGAAACACTATACAAAAGAAATGAGGTAATTTATCATGAAAATTGGTTTGATCGGACTGGGCATCATGGGCAAGCCCATGGCAAAGAATCTGCTGAAGGCCGGCTACGAGCTGGTGGTAAACGACCGCAACCAGGCCAGCATCGATGAGGTGGTGGCTGCCGGTGCCACCTACGCCACTCAGGCTGAGATCGGTGAGAGCTGCGACGTTGTGCTGACCATGCTGCCCAACTCCCCCCAGGTGAAGGAAGTTATGCTGGGCGACGACGGTGTGGCCGCCCACATGAAGGCGGGCTCCACCTTCATCGACATGAGCTCCATCAACCCGGTTGCCAGCAAGGAGATCGCCGCCGTGCTGGAGGCCAAGGGCATCGATATGCTGGACGCTCCCGTTTCCGGCGGTGAGCCAAAGGCCATCGACGGCACCCTGTCCTTCATGGTGGGCGGCAAGCAGGAAGTGTTCGACAAGTTCAAGGATCTGCTGGGCGCCATGGGTGCTTCCGTTGTGCGCTGCGGCGACGTGGGCGCCGGCAACACCACCAAGCTGGCCAACCAGATCATTGTTGCCTGCAACATTCAGGCTCTGGCCGAGGCTCTGACCCTGGCCCAGAAGGCCGGTGTGGATCCCGAGCTGGTGTTCCAGGCCATCCGCGGCGGTCTGGCCGGCAGCACCGTCATGGAAGCCAAGGCTCCCATGATGATCGCCGGCAACGACAAGCCCGGCTTCAAGATCGACCTGCACATCAAGGACCTGAACAACGCGCTGGACTGCGCCCACACCGTTGGCTCTCCGCTGCCCATGACTGCCGCCGTGCAGGAAGTGATGCAGTGGCTGCACAACAACGGCTGCGGCCAGAACGATCACAGCGCCATTGCCAAGTATTACGAGAAGCTGACCGACATTCAGATCGGCCGCTGATCCAATCCAATAAAAAGCGAGGAATGTGCCATGAACAGCAGCCTGCGCAGCGATGCGAATACCATCATTGAACAGTCCATCCGGGCTGTTCTGCCGGACGAAGCGGTGCGCCGCGCGTTGAGCGGCCGGGCGTTTTCCGGTCGGGTGCTGCTGGTGGCGGCGGGCAAGGCGGCCTGGCAGATGGCCAGCGCCGCTGCCGCTCAGCTGGGCGACGGGCTTTCCGCCGGCGTGGTGGTGACCAAATACGACCATGTGAAAGGGGACATTCCCCATTGCACCTGCTATGAAGCGGGCCATCCGGTGCCGGACGAAAACTCCTTCGCCGCCACCCAGGCCGCGCTGGATCTGGTCAAGGACGCGGGCGAGGGCGACACCGTGCTGTTTCTGCTTTCCGGCGGAGGCAGCGCCCTGTTTGAAAAACCGCTGGTGAGCGGCGAGGAGCTGCAGAACATCACCGGCCAGCTGCTGGCCTGCGGGGCGGACATCGTGGAGATGAACACCCTGCGCAAGCGGCTGAGTGCGGTGAAGGGCGGGCGCTTTGCTCAGCTGTGCGCCCCGGCGAAGGTGTTCGCGGTGGTGCTCAGCGACATTCTGGGCGACCCGTTGGACATGATCGCCTCCGGCCCGGCCTGCCCGGATTCCTCCACCTGCGCCCAGGCGCTGGCGGTGGTGGAAAAATATCATCTGACCCTGAGCGACGCTGCCATGGAGTGCCTGAAGCAGGAAACCCCCAAGCAGCTGAACAATGTGGAAACCCAGATCACCGGCAGCGTGCGCCAGCTGTGCGCCGCCGCTGCCGAAGTTTGCCGCCAGCTGGGCTATGAACCGGTGATCCTCACCGACCAGCTGTGCTGTCAGGCAAAGGAGGCGGGGAGCTTTCTTGCCTCCATCGTAAAAACCCATGCCCGTCCGGAGCACCCCATGGCCTTTATCGCCGGGGGTGAAACGGTGGTGCAGCTTACCGGCAAAGGCAGGGGCGGCCGCAATCAGGAGCTTGCCCTGGCCGCCGCCGAGGGCATTGCCGGCATGGACAATGCCGCCGTGTTCAGTGTGGGCAGCGACGGCACCGACGGCCCCACCGACGCCGCGGGCGGCTATGCGGACGGAAGCACCCGGGCCGCACTGCTGGCCGCGGGGCTGACCGTGCATAGGGTACTGGCGGAGAACGACGCCTACCATGCCCTGCAAAAAACCGACGGACTGATTATAACCGGCCCCACCGGCACCAATGTGAACGATGTGGCACTGGCGCTGGTGCGCTGAGCCGGACAGACAAACCCAAACGGTTACCGAACCTCTCATTTTAATATTCTCCTTATAAAGCAGACACCGCCCGAACGCTGGATCATGTCCCCTCAGCGCCGGGCGGTGTTTGCTTTGTGTGAAAAAATGAACGATGGCGCACGCCCGGTGAAGGGAAGATGAAACGAATCTGAACGGTTTGCCAAAGCGCACAGCCCGATGGGGCATATCCCGGAAGGTTTGCCGCTTGTGGTCGAACGGGGCGTGGAACTACAATAAAGGCAGAAAGGGAACGCGGCACAACAGCTGCGCAACCAGTAAGAAACCGGAGGAAAACAAAATGAACGCAACATCACCCATCATCACCAAAATGCAGGTGATCCCGGTGGCGGGCTACGACAGCATGCTCATGACCCTGAGCGGAGCGCACGCCCCCTGCTTCACCCGAAATCTGGTCATCCTGACCGACAACGTCGGCCACACCGGCATCGGCGAGATCCACGGCGGCGACTACACCTGCGAATGCCTGAACGCGGTGAAGCCTCTGGTGGAGGGCCAGCCCGTGGCCTGCTACCGTCAGGTGCTGCAGCGCATCCACAAGCTGGCCCAGCGGGCCGAAGGCGACGACGGCGAGGGCATCCAGACGCTGGACATCTCCAAGCTGAAGTTCGTGGTCAAGAGCGAGTGGGCCATCGAGTGTGCCATGATGGATCTGATGGGCCAGTTCCTGGGCGTGCCCATGTGCCAGCTGCTGGGCGAGGGCCAGCAGCGCACCGAGGTGGAGATGCTGGGCTACATGTTCTATGTGTCCGACAAGAACAAGTACACCGCCCCTGGCATCCAGTATCTGGACGAGAGCAACAGCAGCGACCCCTGGTTCCGCCTGCGCCGGGAGGAGATCCTGACCCCCGAGCGGATGGTGGAGGAAGCCCAGGTGCTGCACGAGAAGTACGGCTTCAACAACTTCAAGCTCAAGGGCGGCGTGCTGCGGGGCGAAGAAGAGATGGAGGCGCTGCGGGCCATCAAGAAGGCATTCCCGGAAGCCCGTATCAACATTGACCCCAACGGTGCCTGGAGCCTGAAGGAGGCCATCCGCCTGTGCAAGGACATGCACGATGTGATCACCTATGTGGAGGATCCCTGCGGCCCCGAGGCCGGTTACTCCGGCCGCGAGATCATGCGGGAATTCAAGAACGCCACCCAGTTCCAGGTGGCCACCAACATGATCGCCACCGACTGGCGGCAGTTCTACCACACCATCAGCCTGAACGCCTGCGACATCATTCTGGCCGACCCCCACTTCTGGGGCTTCGACGGCACCATCCGCATGGCCCAGCTGCTGGAGAAGTGGGGCCTGACCTGGGGCGTGCACTCCAACAACCATTTCGACATCACGCTGGCGGCCTTCGCTCAGGTGGGTGCGGCAGCGCCCGGTGAGCCCGCCCCGCTGGACACCCACTGGATCTGGCAGGATGGCCAGAACCTGCTGCTGGATACCCCGCAGATCGTGAACGGCAAGCTGCAGGTGCCGGATGCCCCGGGCCTGGGCGTGCACCTGAACATGGAGCGGGTGATGCAGGCCAACGCGCTGTACAACAGCCTGCCCAGCCACGACCGGGACGACGCCATGGCCATGCAGTACCTGATCCCGAACTGGAAGTATGACCACAAGAAACCCTGCCTGGTGCGCTGAAGCAGCAGACGGATTTTTCCTCTTTTCTCTCGAAATGCAAAGAACGCCCCGGCTTTGAGCCGGGGCGTTCTTTGGTTTGTACACGCTTTTGCCGGAGGGTATGAGAAAGAGAAACCGGCGCAGCGCAAAAGAGAAAAGAGGAATGCTTATTTGAGATGACGGTCGAAGAAGTCGATCATCAGATGTTTGACCGAGGGCTGGAAGAACTCGCGGGAGCCATGGCCAGCGTGATGCAGCACATACAGCTCGGCTTTTTCCTCCAGACCGGCGTCGCAGATGGCCTGATAGAAGGGCTCGCTGCTCAGCTCCAGCGGAACAATGGGGTCGTTGTCGCCGTGAAGGATCTGGATGGGGCACATGCCCGGGTTGATCTTGCCGGTCACGTTGGCGGCCACCGCACGCTGCTTCATGGTGGCGGGATCACCGCCCAACAGTGCGCCGCCGTGGGTATCCTCCACCCGGTGCCAGCGGAAGGAAGGATCGGAAAAACGTTTTTCTTCGCTTTCCATCAGCGCCAGCACATCCACCGGGCCGAACATGTCGCAGCAGGCCTGCACTCTGGAGGACTGGTCCAGATGTTCCCCCACGTCGTCGCCGTCCAGATTCATGGCGGCCATGGCAGCTAGGTGGCCGCCCGCCGACCGGCCGAACACGCCAATGTGTTCGGGGTCGATTTCAAATTTCGCGGCGTTGGCCCGAAGGAAGCGGATGGCTTCCTTCACATCCCGGATCTGATCCGGGTAGTGGCCCTGAGCGCTGCTGCGGTAGTAGATGGACGCCACCACATAGCCTGCGTCGGCAAAGGCGTTCATCTCGCCCAGCATCAGGTTTTTGTCTGCGCCGCGCCAGCCGCCGCCGGGAATCCACACCAGAGCGGGCTTGGGAGAGTGATTCTCCCGGGGATCGTCTTCGCCGATGGCGAGCTTTTGTTCGCTGTTGCCGTTTTGCAGCAGCACCGAGAGCTTCAGCTCCAGGAGATTGCCCTCCAGATCGGTGCGGGTGGCATAGACCACGTTGTCGATGAGATTCAGGGCCTTACGTTTATGGCCCGGGTCGATGTACTGTTTCATGTTGTTGCCTCGTATGTTTGATAAGGGTTAATTATAGATGGGGAAGAAGAGATTCACGCCGATAATCAGCGAGATCATGAGCAGCAATACCAGAGGCAGGGTGAATTTCATCACCTTGAAGGCATTGTGATTACCAATGCCAAAGGCCATCATGGCACCGGCACAGCCGGTGGGCATTGCAATGGCGAACCAGCTGGAAACAGCCGCCACCAGAACCACGGCCTTCACATTCATGCCACCAGCCTGTGCTGTGGCCGCGGCGATGGGGCACATGAGGGCCATGGTGCCCATGTTGGAAAGGAAGTTGGTGAGGATGGTGGTGACCACACAGAACACGATAGACACAAACAAGCCACTGGGATTGGAGCCCAGAATGTTCAATACAGTGTTGCCGATCAAATCGCCCACGCCGGTGCTGCCCAGAACCGAGGACATCACAGTCATGCCGGCGATCATCCAGACCATGTCGCTGGTGAGGGTGGAAACGGCTTCCTTAACGCTGAGAACCTTGGTGAGGATCAGGATCAGCACTCCAGCGGCGGGCAGAACATTGGTGACATCGCTGCCCAGCTGTTTGGAGAGCATGAAACCACCCATAACGAGGAAGAATACCAAGAAGGTAATGATTTCATCCCGTCGACTGAGGGCTTCGGTTTCCTTCACGTCCTTTACCTGGGAGTTGTCGATCTTGCCACTGGGAATCAGCTTATAGCACAGGATACAGTAAACGGTGCCGACAATGGCGGGCAGAATGCCTGCTTTGAAGTAATCGGTGATAGCCAGCAGATCCTCGGGGCCGACCATGCCCTGATAGAAAGAGTTGATGGTGCCGGGCATGGTGGCGCCCATGCCGATGGGAATTTTGGCAGTCCAGATGGTGTTGATGCAAGCTACCGCAAATAGCATGCGGGCGGGGGAGATGGAGCTCTTTTCGTCCAGCGTCTGCACGAACAGCAGCATGATGGACAGGCAGGCGATCTGGCCCATCAGCTGGGACAGGGCGATGGTGATCCCATACAGCGCAACCACCAGAAAAATACCCTGTTTGCCCTGTAAATTGGTTATTGTACCGCGCAGGCGGTGCACCAGGCTGGTTTTGCCCAAGGCGCTGGCCACTACAATCATGGTTGCAACCATGATTGTAGTGCTGTTGGAAAGACCGGAAAAGGCAGTGGAAAGGTCGCATACGCCGGTAAGTACAAAGGCCACGCAGCAGATCATTGCGGTCACACCATAAGGGATGATGCGGGTCAGCAGCATGACAACCATGAACGCAAGAATGGCCAGAACAATAATCATTTCTATGGTCATGATGATCCTCCTGATTGTTTGGTTGAAAAACAATCAGGAAAAAATCGACGATTCCCCTGGGGTGCGGCCGCAAAATTGTGCGAAATGCCTGTTGTTTTTTCTCCATATCACTATATTACAGAGAAAATGACGGGCGCACAATCCAGCGAAGACTATACAAATTATAAGCAAAAACTATGGATGCTCTTGCGCCTGACCATTCGCAGCGATACAATAAAGTCAGAACGGAAAACGGGAGGGAACGGGCGTGAACGTGCGAAGCATGGAGTATCTGCTGGCCATCGAAAAAACAGGCAGCCTTTCCGCCGCGGGTCGGCTGCTGAAGGTTTCGCAGCCGACCCTTACGGTGTTTGTGCAGGGGCTGGAGCAGCAGCTGGGCGCGGCGCTGTTCCGGCGGGAGGGTCGCTGCCTTGTGCCCACTGCGCAGGGCCGGGTGCTGCTGAATGCCGCCCGGGAGATCGTGGCGGTGAAGGAGCAGACCTATCAGACCATCCACCGGCTGACCCATCATCAGAGCAGCCGCATTGTGATTGGAGCCACTCCGCTGCGGGGCTCGCTGATGGTGGCGCAGGTGTTCCCGGCCTTCAACCGGCGGTTCCCGGATGTGGAGCTGGTGATCCGGGAGGGCTACACCCGGGACATCAAGGACTGGGTGCAGCGGGGCCAGGTGGACTGTGCCCTGTCCAGCTACATCAGCGGCGAGGAGGGGTTCGAGATCATTGCCACCATGAAGGAGGAGATCGTGGCGGCGGTGCCCGGCTTTTATCCCATGGCTGCCATGGCCCGGGAGCGGGGCGACGCGCTGCCCTGCGTGGACATCCGCTGTTTTGCGGATTCGCCTTTTGTGCTCATGGCGGAAGGAAATACCGCCCGCGTGGTGTACGACCGGATCATGGAAAAGGAGGGGCTGCGGCCCACCGAGGTGTTCGAGACCAACAATCTGCTGGTGCTCTGCCGTATGGTGGGGCAGGGAATGGGCGTGGCACTGATTCCCGCCAGCTCCATGCAGAAAAACAGGGAGGACACGGTGTATTTTTCCATTTATCCCCGGTACTATATGCACCTGGGCATGCTGCTGCCCCCCGGCCGCAACGAGCTGAGCGAAGCCGAGCGGTATCTGGCCTATCTGGTGATCCGCAGCGATATGGAGAATCCTGCCTATCGACGAAGTCTGAACGTGCGGGCCCAGCAGATTTTAAATGAATTCGAGGGGGAGGATACGCCGTGAGCCTGCAAAGTATGGAATATATGATTGCCATTTCCGAGGAAAAGAGCCTTTCCCGGGCGGCGGAGCGGCTGCTGATCAGCCAGGCCGCCCTGAGCCAGCATGTGAAAAAGCTGGAAACCGAGCTGGACGCCAGGCTGTTTGAACGCCAGCACGGTCATCTGGTGCTTACCGATGCGGGCCGTGTGTATGTGAACGGGGCGCGCAGGGTGCTGGATATTTACAACCGGGCCCTGTATCAAATCTACCACATGTGAGGAAAACAAGCAAAGAGCCTGTGCGGTGCACAGGCTCTTTTTGCGTGCCGGAATCAGTTCAGGCTCTGCAGATATTCATCCATGGCGGCCGCCACGGTTTTGGAATACTTCACCGCCTCCACCACGGTGCGGGCGCCCAGCACCACGTCGCCGCTGGCAAAGATGCCCGGGCGGCTGGTGTGACCGGTCTCGTCGGTGGCTAGAAGGCCCCTTTCGGTGATGTTCAGGCCGGTGGTGGTGTTCACGATTTTGTCCTTGGGGCCCTGGCTCACTGCTATGATCACGCTGTCCGCCAGAAAGAGCGCCGGTTCGCTCAGCTGGGTTACCTGACCGTTTTCATCGAAGGACGCCTGGCGGTACTCCACGCCCTGATCGGTGATGCGCTCGCTGTGGATGCCGTAAAGAAATTCCACTCCGTCGGCCAGCGCGTAGTCCACCTCCCGCACGCTGGCGGCGGCCCTGTCGGACCGGCAGAGGATGGTTACATGTTTTGCTCCCTTGCGCAGGGCAGTACGGGCCACGTCCATGGCCGAGTTGCCCGCGCCGATCACCGCCACATCATCGCCCAGATCATACACATCCGGATCCACCAGATAATCGATGGCAAAGTGCACGTGGCCCAGGCTCTCGCCGGGAATGCCCAGCTTTTTGGGCCGCCACACGCCGGTGCCGATGAAGATGGCCTGATAGCCGTCCCGCTGCAGATCGTCCACCGTGAGCGCCCCGCCAATGGCGGTGTTGGGCCGGATCTTCACCCCCAGCTTCACCAGCTGATCTTTGTACCGGTCCAGCACCGACTTGGGCAGCCGGAAGGCGGGAATGCCGTAACGCAGCACGCCGCCGATCTTTTCCCGGCTTTCAAACAGGGTCACATCGTAGCCCTTCTGGGCCAGCAGCACCGAGATGGTGATGCCCGCGGGCCCGCTGCCGATGATGGCGACCCGCTTGCCCCGGTTGCCTTCGCGCCGGATCTGCATCCGGTCCAGATAGGTGTCCGAGATGTAGTTTTCGATGCTGGAAATGTGTACCGGGGCGCTTTTGCGGCCCAGAACACAGTGCCCCTCGCACTGCTTTTCGTGGTCGCACACCAGCGAACAGACCACGCTCAGGGGGTTGTTCTCAAACAGCATCTCGCCGGCGGCGTCCAGCTGGCTGTTCAGAAACAGCTGGATCATGTCCGGAATGGGGGTGTTGATGGGGCAGCCGGTGCGGCACTGGGGCACCTTGCAGTGCAAACAGCGCCGGGCTTCGTTTACCACATGAATGGCCATGGCAGGATCCCTCCTTGTTGATTATGTAAAAAAGGGGCGGAAAAGCACCCCGGCAAAAGCCGGGGTGCGGCGATTATCAGGTAATGGGGGCGGGGTTGAAGATGCACAGGTCGTTGTGGAAGCCGTACTGGTCGCTGTAGGGCTGCTTTTCGCCGCTGGCTACGTCCAGGATAAAGTCGAAGATATCCTGGCCCACCTGGGCGATGGTGGCCTCGCCAGTGGCCACGCCGCCGGCGGAGATGTCGATCAGATCGAACCAGTGGTCCTTCATCTCGTTGCGGCTGCACACCTTGATCACCGGGGCCACGTCCAGCCCGTAGGGGGTGCCGCGGCCGGTCATGAATACCTGCAGGCCGATGCCGCTGGCCAGCTGGCTGGGACCGCATACGATGTCGCTGGCGGGGGTGGCCGCGTAGATCAGGCCGTGCTTGGTGGGCTTTTCGGCGGGGCTGAGCACCTCCACAATGGGGCTGGTGCCGGATTTGGCAATGGAGCCCATGGCCTTTTCCACAATGTTGGCAAGGCCGCCCTTTTTGTTGCCTGGGGTGGGGTTGGCGTCCCGGTCCACGCCGCCTGCGTCCAGATAATCGTCGTACCATTTCATCTCGGTGGCCAGCTTGTCCCGGCAGGCCTTGTCCACGCAGCGGGCGGCAAGCAGGCGCACGCCGTCCCGCACCTCGGTCACCTCGCTGAACATCACGGTAGCGCCGCCCCGCACCAGCATATCGGCCGCATAGCCCGCGCTGGGGTTGGCGGTGATGCCGCTGAAGGCGTCGCTGCCGCCGCACTGCATGCCGATGAGCAGCTCGCTCAGGGGCAGCTCCTCCCGGCGGCGCTGGTCCAGCTTCTGCAGCTTTTTGTCGGCCATGTTCAGAATGGCCTGCATCATGGCGTCGTGGCCCGCCCAATCCTGCAGGGTGAGCACGTTTTCCGGGGTGATGTCCTCGGGCGGGAGCACCCGGTCGTAGGTGAGCTTTTCGCAGCCCAGGCCCACCACCATGATCTCGCCGCCGAAGTTGGGATGGCGGATCAGGTTGGTGATTGCCCGGATGGGGATCTCGGCCATGGGCGCGTTGATGGCTACGCCGCAGCCGTAGGGATGGGTCACCGCCACCACGCCGTCCACGTGAGGGTATTTGGGCAGCAGCTCCTTTTTGATGCGCTCCACTGCCACCTTCAGCACGCCGGCGGCGCACTGTACTGTGGTCACGATACCCAGCAGGTTGCGGGTACCGGCGGGGCCGGTTTTGTTCCGGTAGCCCAGCCAGGTGGTGCGGGTG
>Peterbilt_p2__coassemble_826_pt1 | contig 19317 bp, 25 predicted proteins | sample Peterbilt_p2__metabat2_low_PE_018 | metagenome-assembled genome bin Peterbilt_p2
CTTTTTTGCTGTCGCCCCTTGATTACCCACCAGCAAGGACAGTCGGGGCTGTCAACGGTGGGCGCAGCCCATTCACTTGCCGTTGACTGGCTCGGCTGGGTTTGGTATTTATTCTTCTACTGTAAAAATTTCTTCAATCGAAACATTAAATACTTTTGCTATATTCCATGCTAAAACTAATGATGGATTGTATTTTCCCTTTTCAAGATTTCCAATAGTTTCCCGGCGTACACCTACTTTTACAGCTAAATCTTCCTGCTTCATATCAAATCTTGCTCTATACTCTTTAATTCTGTTTTTAATCATTGGATACACCACGCCTATCTTTCCAGTCAAAGCAAGCAGTAACAAAGCAAAAGACAATTATGGCAACCCCAAATCCCAAACCAATCCCTTTTGTAAGTGCAACATCAGAATTATTCTTAATGATTGCATAATAGCAAGTAACAATGGTTGCTGTTGCCAAATTAGAGAAAAACGCCCATGCAGCAGCTTTTCGCATATTATCAATAAACATTTCGTCTGTTTTCACGAAGAAATATTCAAAGAATAATGCAAACCCTAAAAATGGGAAATACATCGGGTTATGTGTCCAAAATCCCAGCAAGCCAATGAGAGAGAAAAAACCTAAAAAACCATATCGCCGTTTCATATAAATCTCCTTTCATGTGGTGTATTTCGCACTCCGTGTTATAAATATACCACATACAATACTGGAAGTCAAGGCATTACATTATGATATTACGGAATAATGGTGTGGCTATCTTTATTTTTGTTGTGTTACTTTACCGCACATGAGCATTTGCCTTTGGCGACTAGCGAAATAAGCCCGTTGCGGCAAGCAATGCAAATTAACATCTGCGTATTTTCTGTATTACAAGGGGCGGCAGCACTTTTTTGCTGTCGCCCCTTGATTACCCACCAGCAAGGACAGTCGGGGCTGTCAACGGTGGGCGCAGCCCATTCACTTGCCAACGATATGATAAGGTCACCAAACACATACATCGGGAGAGGGGGATACGGCATGCTGTTTCGTAAAAAGCAGGAAATGCACATTTATAACAGAGAAACCCAGCGACCGGTAATCCACGCCAGTATCTGCACCGGGGAAAGGGTTGCAGGCTTTCAGGACATCCTCACCGGGAAATTCACCGAAGTGATGCTGATCCGTACCCCTGCCGATCTGGAACAGTTCCGGCAGCTTTACGACATCGACGAGAGAGAAATCCACACCGAATATTGATTTCTCTTCTTTTCTGCGCTGCGCCCGATGTTTTTGATCACTTTTGCGCAGACTTACACGCAAACCCATTGGGAGGTATTTTTCATGAGACGAATTTTTTCCGTGCTGGTTTCCCTGTTCGTTCCCGTTCTGCTGCTCACCGGCTGCGGCGGGGCCGCGTCCGGCAGCACCTACCAGCAGATCAGCCAGGAGGAAGCGAAGGAGATGATGGACACCGAAGCGGTCATCATTCTGGACGTGCGGGAACAGAGCGAATACGACGGCGGCCACATTCCCGGGGCGGTTCTGCTGCCGGTAGCTACCATCGATGAGGACACCGCCGCCGCGGTCATCCCGGATAAGGATTCCACCGTACTGGTCTACTGCCGCAGCGGCAACCGCAGCAAAACCGCCGCTTCCGCGCTGGCGGAGCTGGGCTACACCGGCATTTACGAATTCGGCGGCATTAACACCTGGCCCTACGAAACCGAACAGTAGCATTCCAGAAAACGCCCGCCCGGGACTGTGTTGATCCCAGGCGGGCGTTCTGCTTTTTTTCCGTGTCTTTCTCCTTGGCGGCAGGGCTTGTTCCCAACTGAACAAGCATGTATAATGCAATTGGTACAAAACGAAACAGGAAGTGGTAGGATGCGTATTCTCATACTGGGCAACAGCCTGACCTTTGCCAACGACCTGCCCGGCATGCTTGCGAAGCTGACCGGTGCACAGGTGGTGCACCACACCCGGGGCGGAGCCCGGCTTTCGGAACAGCTGAACCCCAAAACCAGACTGGGCGCGCAGACTCAGGCCGCACTGAGCCGGGAGCATTGGGATTATGTGGTCTTGCAGGAGATGAGCCACGGGCCGTTCTCCTCGCCGGACCGTTTTTTCGCCAGCGTGGAGCAGCTGTGCGCACAGATTCGGGCCGCCGGGGCCGTGCCTGTTCTTTACGCCACCTGGGCCTACCGGAAAGACTGCCCCAAGCTGGCGGCCAAGGGCTGGAGCTACGAGGAAATGGCCCGCAGCATGGCCGAAGCCTGCCGCACCGCCGCCCGAGAAAACGGAGCCCTGCTCGCCGATGTGGGACAGCGATTTTACCAGCTGGCCGACACACTCAATCTATATGCCGCCGACGGCGTCCACCCCAGCGAAGCGGGCTCCCGCCTTGCTGCCGAGACCATCGCGGCGGCAATTCAAACCCATAAGGAGAACAAGTCATGATTCGAGACATCTGCAAGGACGAAGTATTTCTGGCCCATAAGGCCGAGCCCGCCACCCCCGAGGACATTTCCGTCGCTCTGGATCTGCTGGAGACACTGGAGCATCATCAGGACGGCTGCGTGGGCATGGCCGCCAATATGATCGGCGTGAACAAACGCATCATCGCCTTCGAGGACGAGGGTGGCTACATGGTCATGTTCAACCCGGAGATCATCAAAAAGTCCGGCCCCTACGACACCGAGGAAGGCTGCCTTTCCCTCACCGGCACCCGCCCCACCAAACGCTGGCAGACCATCAAGGTACGCTGGCAGAACGAAAAATTCCAGGAGCGGTTGAAAACCTTCACCGGCTGGACAGCCCAGATCATCCAGCACGAAATTGACCACTGCGAAGGCATCATCATTTAAGGAGGGGCTTTTCCATGCGGGAATTTGAAAACAAGGTGGTTGTGGTCACCGGCGGTGCAAAGGGCATCGGCAAGGCCATCGCCGGGGAATTCCGCAAGGCCGGTGCGCAGGTGTGTATCATTGATCTGCTGGAAACCGACGGTTTCGTGGGAGATATTGCCAATCAGGCTACACTGGAGCAGTTCGCCCAGACGGTGATTGCCGAGCACGGCCATGTGGACTACCTGATCAACAACGCTCTGCCCCTGATGAAGGGCATCGACGAATGCAGCTATGAGGAATTCAACTATGCCCTGCGGGTGGGCGTTACCGCACCCTTTTATCTGGCCAAGCTGTTCGCTTCCCACTTTGCCCCCGGTGCGGCCATCGTGAATATCTCCTCCTCCCGGGACCGGATGAGCCAGCCTCAGACCGAAAGCTACACCGCAGCCAAGGGCGGCATCTCCGCCCTGACCCATGCGCTGGCGGTGAGTCTGTCGGGCCGGGTGCGGGTGAACTCCGTCTCCCCCGGCTGGATCGACACCGACTACACCGTATACGAAGGCCCGGATGCCACCCAACACCCCGCCGGGCGGGTGGGCAACCCGCTGGACATCGCCAACATGGTGCTGTTCCTCTGCTCGGACAAGGCGGGCTTCATCACCGGTGAGAACATCTGCATCGACGGCGGCATGACCCGCCAGATGATCTACCACAACGACTTCGGCTGGACGCTGCAGGGAGAGAAGGATTTATGAAAACCGCAATCTGCTACTACTCCCGCCACCATGGCAACACCTTGAAGGTCTTGCAGGCCATGGCCAGTGTGGGCGAAATCGACCTGATCGATGTGAGCAGAACGAAGTCCGCGCAGCTTGCAGGCTACGACTGCGTGGGCTTTGCTTCCGGCATCTACGGGTTCGAATTTCAGAAGGCCGTGGTGGAGTTTGCCCGGCAACAGCTGCCCCAGAGCAAGCCGGTGTTTTTTGTTTACACCTACGGCGGAGCAAAGGGCACCGGCGCAAAGGCGATGGCGGAAATCTCCGCTGAAAAGGGCTGCCCGGTGCTGGGAGAATTTAGCTGCAAGGGCTTCGACACCTTCGGCCCCTTCAAGCTGGTGGGCGGCATCGCCAAGGGCCACCCGAACGACAGGGATCTGGAAAACGCCCGCCGGTTTTATCGGGATTTGCAAACGAAACTGGAAAACGAGGTTCAAACATGAAGCTTGCCATTCTTTCCGACACACACGGCCTGCTGCGTCCGGAGGTGCTGGAGCAGCTGAAAACCGTTGACGCCATTCTCCACGGCGGTGACATCAACAAACAGAGCATAGTAGAGCAGCTGGAACAGTACGCTCCGCTGTATGTGGTGCGGGGAAACAACGACAGGGAATGGGCCGAGGCCATCCCCCACGACCTGACCGTCACTCTGGGCGGTGTGACCTTCTATATGGTGCACAACAAAAAGGAACTTCCGGCGGATCTTTACGGCGTGGATGTGGTGGTATTTGGCCACTCCCACAAATATGTGCAGGAAGAAAAGGACGGCCTTCTCTGGCTGAACCCCGGCTCCTGCGGGCCCCGGCGCTTTCATCAGGAGATCACCATGATGATGGCGGAGGTTGCAGACGGGAATATCCGGGTGGAAAAGATTCTGATCCCCCACGAGGTGAAGTGATGGAGCTGGGACTGACCTTTCCTCTGCAGCGATTTTTGAAGATCAAAACGCCGGCCTACGGCATCCAGCCGGACCGGCGTTTTTGCTGGGATCTGCACTGCATCGATCTGCGGGGGCGCAAATGCCTGCTGGCGGTTCACTGCCACAGCCGGTATACCTTTGTGTATTACGACGTTGCCCCTTTCCAGTGGGCGGATCTGACCGGGCTGTTTTTGCGGGGGCTGGCCGAAAGCCTTGCCGCCGCCGGATTTGACCCGCAGCAAACAGAAGAATATCTGCACCGGGCGAGCAGCATTGCCATCACCCGCACCCATGGCCGCCGGGAGGTGGCCTTTCTCAACCGGGCCTGGGAGGATGTGCTGGCGCTGGATCTTTGCCTGGACACCGCCAGCCAGACCCAGCCCCTTCTGGATCACGCGGTGAACACCCGCCCCAGCCGCTGCGTCGGCTTCGAGGGACTGGGCACCGGGCTGGAACGGATGAAAACAACGCTGCACACCTTTTAAACTCATTTTCGCAGAAAATTCTCCCTTACCTCATGCAAACAATCAAATCATCAAACGAAAGCAAGGCATCCGTATGAAAACCGAACCATTTGACATTGACAGCATTCCCGCCATATTATACGGGGAACCCTCGAAACAGGGATACCTGTTTCTTCACGGGCAGATGGGCTGCAAGGAAGAAGCCGCCGCCTTTGCACAGGTGGTTTGCCCCAAGGGCTTCCAAGTGCTGGCCATTGATCTGCCCGATCACGGACAGCGCCGGAACCGTGGAGAAGCGTTGACTCCCTGGGCAGCTGTCCCGGACATTCAGGCAGCTCTGACATTTGCTCACACGCATTGGAACACCGTTTCGTTGCGAGCAAACAGCATCGGCGCGTATTTTGCCATGCTGGCCGCCCAAGCGCCGGAGCGCGCACTGCTTGTTTCGCCCATTCTGGATATGGAAAAGCTGATTTTGACCATGATGGAGTGGGCTGGCGTGACAGAGACGCAGCTTCAGCAACAGGGCGAAATTTCCACAAGCTTCGGACAGACACTGTCCTGGAAATATCTATGCTGGGTACGTGAGCATCCGGTACACAGCTGGTCCTGCCCGCTTCATATCCTTTACGGAAGTGCAGACAATATGACGCCCCGATCCGATGTGGAGAAATACACCCGCCAAAACAACGCTCTGCTCACCGTAATGGAAGGCGGAGAACACTGGTTCCACACGCCGGAACAACTAGCCGTTCTGCAAAAATGGGAGGAAAGCGCAACATGAATAAGGAAGATTGCCTGATCTGCGGCGCACCGCTGGAATATCTGAATCAGGATCAGCTGATGGAATGTGCCATCTGCCACAAACAGGAGCTCAGCAAGACCCGCTGCGTGAGTGGCCACTATGTGTGCAGCGACTGCCACACGCAGGGCATGGACCAGATTTTCGGCGTGTGCCTTGCAGAACGCTCCACCGATCCGATTGCCATTGTGCGGCGGCTGATGGATCTTCCCTTCTGCCACATGCACGGCCCGGAACACCATGTAATGGTGGGGGCCGCTCTGCTAACCGCCTACAAAAACGCCGGCGGGGCGCTGGATCTGGAACAAGCGCTGCGGGAAATATACAGCCGGGGCAAGGCAGTACCCGGCGGGGCCTGCGGCTTCTGGGGCGCCTGCGGGGCCGGGATCAGCTCCGGGCAGTTCTGCGCCATTGCCACTCAATCCACCCCGCTGGCCCGGGAGCCCTGGGGGCTGAGCAACCGGATGACCGCCCGTGCACTGGACAGCATTGGCACCGTGGGCGGCCCCCGCTGCTGCAAACGGGATTCCTTCCTGTCCATTCTGGCTGCCGTGGACTTTGCTCGGGAACAGCTGGGCGTGAAGATGGAGCGAACGGTTCCCATCTGCACCTACAGCCCGCAAAACAGCCAGTGCCTTGGCGTGCGCTGCCCCTTTTCGGCAGCAAACGCGGCAAAGCCTGATTCTATGGACAATACATTCGAATAAAAGCAGTAAAAAAGCCGGAGCTTCTGCCATCTCTCAGAAGCTCCGGCTTTTTCTTATTGCAGCGAAAGGAGCTCAAGCAGCTGCTCCACCGCATGTTTCATTGCCTGCACAACAGCTTCCCCATCCGCCAGATCAGCTTTGACCGGCAGCCGCACCAGATAATCGGTACGCGCCGGGTCGCTGTTGCACTCCATGGGCGGCGGGCAGCTTCCCAGCCGGGATGCCCAGCGGCACTGAGCGGCCCGGTTCACGCCGGAAAGCCACACCTCCAGCTGAAAACGTTCCGGAACAAACACCACTACCATCTTGAGCCCGTTTCCCTTCAAAAGCGAATCGGCAAAGGAAAATAGGCGTAGTCCATGCCGTTTTCGTTCACGCTGCTCTGAAACCGGTAGCCCGGCAGCTGCTGTTCCAGCGCACCGCGCAGATACCGGAACATGCGCAGCCATTCCTGATAGGCCTTTTGCAGATTTGTGGTCTGCAAAAGGGTATGGTATGTTTCCAGAAGTGCTGAACCAAACTGCACCAGAAGCCCTCCCCCTGCCGCTTTCCTGCTGCCGATCAGCCGCTTTTAGCGGTGTTTTCTTTATTATAACACACGTCTGCACCATGTTATCCCTTTGCTGATTCAGCCGCGGGTATCCTTCCGTTTGCGGAAATCCGCTTCAATGGCATCCTTCCAGTGCTCGTCCAGCGGGGCGTTGCACCGGACAGCCGACATCGCCCGCGCCACCACCTCGTAATTCAGGCGGGTTCCTGCACTGTCGCAATGGTAATTCACCGCTCGGTCCGCATCAATGCCCAGATGGCCCGCCGTCTCCACCGCGTCGATGTTGGCTCCCAGAAAAAGAAACTCCCAACCGTATTTTTCCTTCTGCCGCCGGATCATCTCCCTTACCTTGCGGGCAGAATAACGGTGGCTGGCATTTTCCATGCCATCGGTGGTAATCACGAACAGCGTATGCGCGGGTATATCCTCCGGTCGGGCGTATTTGTGAATCTTTCCAATATGATGGATGGCCCCACCCACAGCATCCAGCAGGGCGGTGCAGCCCCGCACATAGTATTCCACGCCGGTGATGGGCCTGGACCCGGTCTGCCTTCACCCGGTCGTGAAGCACCTCCACCCGATCATCGAACAAAACCGTGGAAACAAACGCCTCTCCGGGTTCCTTTTTCTGCTTTTCCAGCATGGAATTGAAGCCTCCGATGGTGTCGGTCTCCAGCCCCTGCATGGAGCCGCTGCGGTCCAGAATGAATACCAGCTCGGTCAGATTCTTTTGCATAAATAAATCCCCCTGTTCTGCGTTGTTTGGTTACAAACACAGTATAGGGGGATTTTGTGTTTCATCGGTCGCCTGAAAAGCGACAAAATCAAAAGATCACCCGTGATACAAAACAGGTGATGCCATACCTTTTCTTCTGTATGCTTCGGGAATCCGTTTATTCAGAAAATAGTCCCTGATTTCTCCAGTCACTTCTTTCCCAATAAACTCAATCCTCTTTTCATCAGCCTTTGACTTTTGCCAACGTTCCACCTCGTACACACCCTTTACAATTCCGTTAACCACTCCCAAAACAATTTTATATTGATTGGCCCTCTTCAGGCTTAGCCGCCACGCCTTACGAACCGTTTCATACAAACTTCCGCCTGTAGCACGAGCGGCCCCGTCTGACAATCAGAGGGGGCCGCGTCCATTCCGGCGATTTGTTTTATTGCAGCGGCAGCCAAAGCTCACACCGGCAGGGCGTTCCGCCGCAAAACGCCGCCCTGCCCCCATGGGCGGCAGCGATCTGGGCCACCAGCCGCAGACCAGTGCCGTGGGCAGCCCCTCCATCCTCCTCCAGCGGGCACGGAACGGACAGGAACTCCTCTCTTGCTGTGCCGCCTTCCACCCAGAAGAGAAGCCTTCTGCCCTCCGCTCTGGCGCCCATGCAGATGGTTGTGCCCGGGCCGTTGTGGCGCACACAGTTCGTGAGCAGGTTGTTCACCGCCCGGCGAAGCAGAAAGGGGTCGGCCAAAAGCAACGGCAACGGCGTTTCGGGCAGCTGTATTTCGAAATCGAAGCCTTCGGCCATACCGCCGTTGAGAAAATCCGCCCCGATCTGCCGCAAAAACACCTCCGGCTGAATGGATTCTCTGCGCAGCGGCTGCATCTCACAGTCCAGCCGCATGGTCAAGTTCAAATCGTTCACCAGATCCCGGATGACCTGGCTCTGGGCCCGGATGGCACAGGCCCTCCGCCTGTGCTCCGGCGCAAGATCCGGCGCGCTTTCCAGCTGGGCTGCGTGACCCATGACCACCGAAAGCGGCGTGCGGATGTCGTGGGACACACCATTGATCCAGTTGGAACGGGCAGCATCCCGCTGGCGCTGCTTCTGCCGGAACCAGCGCCGCAGCACCAGCCAGGCAAGCCCCAGCACACAGCCCAGCGCCAGCAGGAAAAAGCCCAGAACCCAGAACGGAAGCTGCAGCAGGTCCTGCAGATCCATGGAAAAATCATGTTTCCACACGCTGCCCTTGGGCGAGCCCACCACCAGCAGCCCGTCCTCCCGCACCCAGCAGCGAACCGGGTAGTCGTTCAGGTACCAGCGGGCGAACACGGCCACATCGGTGAGCGCGTATTTCTCCGGCACGTCCTCGGGTTTGTGAAACGACCAGACCATTTTGCCCTCTTCGTCCAGCAGCATGGCCCAGCAGCCCTCTTCCAAAAAATCTTCTCCGGTAAAGGAGTAGGCTGTTCCATCAAAAAACAGCGAATCGGATATGGTCTGGATGGGGGCGTTCCATTCCGCACCCCCTTCCGAAATATTCCAGGTGAAGGCAAGACCGCCCAACATCATAATTACAAAAATCAGAAGGGCCGATACCGTTACCAGCATGGCCCCCTTCATCCAGCTGCTCAGCTTCATTGTATATCCTCCCGTTTGAGCCGGTAGCCCAGCCCGCGCACCGTGAGCAGAAAGCGCGGGTGCGAGGGGTCCTCCTCCAGCTTTTCCCGCAGGCGGCGGATGTGCACCATCAGGGTATTTTCATAGCCCACCAGTGGCCCGTCCCACAAAGCGGCGCACAGCGCATCAATGGTCACAATGTTTCCCCGGGCCTCCCACAGCTTGTTCAGCAGGGCAAACTCCTTGGCGGTAAGGGCGGTTTCCCGGCCCTCCCGGCGCACTGTGCCCTTGCCCCAGTCGATCTCGGTGCAGCCCAACCGGGGCACAGCCGGCGCTTCCCGGTAGACGCGCCGCAGAACCGCCCGCAGCCGCAGCAGAAGCTCCTGGGGCAGAAAAGGCTTTGTGATGTAATCGTCCGCCCCAAGGCCAAGGCCCTTGAGCCGGGCCTCGTCCTCATCCCGGGCGGAGAGGAAAAGCACCGGCACATCCCGCAACTCCCGCAGCGTTCCAAGCAGGGAAAACCCATCCCCATCCAGAAGCATCACATCCAGCAGCACCGCGTCCGGGGCAGCGGTGCGAAACCGTTCCACTGCCTGCGCGCAGCAGAGCGCCGACTCCGTCTCATAACCTGCCTGGGTCAGTATCTCCCCCACCATGCTTTGCAGCGCCGGTTCATCATCCACAATCAATATCCGCCAGGCCATTTCCTTCCGCCTCCTTTGCATTGGCTGCTTTCATTATAGAAAAAATGGCCTGCCCCGTCCAGCGGCGGCAGGTGGATTTCAGGTAATCGTAAGGTTGCCTTCATGGGCGCGTAAGGCACAGCTGTTAGGATAAAGACACAAGGAGGTTTTGCCATGAACATCATCGAAACACACGATCTGTGCAAACAATACGGAAATGCCCTGCGGGTGGCCCATCTGGATCTGAATGTGCCCGAGGGCAGCATCTACGGCTTTCTCGGCCCCAACGGCGCGGGAAAATCCACCACGCTGAAAATGATTCTGGGGCTGGTACAACCCACGGCAGGCAGTATCCGGGTGCTGGGCAAGCAAATGAACCGCACCAACCGGCTGGCCGTGCTGCGGCAGGTGGGCAGTCTGATCGAAAGCCCCAGCTACTACGGCCATCTCACCGGCGAAGAAAACCTGCGTATCGTGCAGACGCTGCGCGGCGTGCCGGAAAAAAGCATTCGGGAAGTGCTGCAGATTGTACGGCTGGACGACCAGCGGGGCAAAAAGGTGGCCCATTACTCGCTGGGCATGAAACAGCGCCTGGGTCTGGCGGCGGCGCTGCTGGGTTATCCCCGACTGCTGATTCTGGACGAGCCCACCAACGGACTGGACCCGGCAGGCATTCAGGAGATGCGGGAGCTGATCCGCAGCCTGCCCGGCCGGTTCGGCATGACGGTGGTGGTGTCCAGCCATTTGCTGAGCGAGATCGACCAGATGGCCGACCATGTGGCCATCATCCGGGAGGGCGAACTGGTCTTTCAGGACAGCCTGGAGGTATTGCACGGGCACAGCCGTCATCATCTGGCCCTGCGCACCAGCAACAACGCGGTTGCCCGCAGCCTGCTGGCCGGGCAGTCGGTGACCTGCCGGGAAGAGGAAAGCTATCTGATCCTGCCCATTCTGCCGGACGAAACCGCCGCGCAGCTCACCCGCTTTCTGGCGGAAAACCGGCTGGGCGTGGTGCGGCTGGAGGAGCGGCAGAAGAGCCTTGAGGACATCTTTCTGGAGCTGACCGGAAGGGCGGTGAGCCTGTGAAACTGCTGAAGCTGGAATTTTTCAAGTGCCGCCGCCGGAAAATCATTCCGGTTTGTGCGGCGATCCTTGCGGTGGAGCTGATCTGGATGGGTGTATTCTTTACACGGCTGGATGCCGAGGACATGCTGCAGGGCTGGATGCTTCTGCTTTACAATCTGGCCACGGTGGACGCCATCATTCTTCCCCTCAGCGTGGCCACGCTGGCCAGCCGCAGCTGCGAGCTGGAGCACAAAGGCAACACCTGGAAGCTTTTGGAAACCATGGCTTCCCCAGACAGGCTCTATGCGGCAAAGCTCGGCTGGGGTGCACTGGTTCTGGCCGTTCTGCTGATCATCCGCTCCGGACTGTTTCTGGCCGTTGGAATGGCGCTGGACTTTTCCGGGCCCATCCCCTGGGGGCGCTTTGCCCTGTTTACCCTGATTTCCTGGGCAGTCTCCATGATGGTGTACGCACTGCAGCAGGGGCTGTCGCTCTGGTTTGCCAATCAGGCCGCCGCGCTGGTATGCGGCATTTCCGGCAGCTTTCTGGGCGTTCTCTCCATGCTGTTTCCCCCGGCGCTGATCCGCTTTGTGCCCTGGGGCTACTATGGCCTGATGGCGCTGGTGGGCATGGACTGGAATGAGACCACACGGGTGACCCGGTTTTACTGGTGCTGGCCCCGGCTTGCGGATGTTGCCCTGCTGCTTGTCTGGGCAGTGATATTCCTGCTCGTGGGACGGGCACTGTTTGTGAAAAAGGAGGTGTGAGCCATGCTGCTTCGTTGTTTGAAGGCGGAGATTCGCAAATGCCGCCGTTCGCCGGTATGGCTGGCCTTTCTGATTTTGCCGATTTTCCCCGCCATTCTGGGTACCGGGAACTATCTGGCCAACCAGGAAGTGCTGGAAAATGGCTGGTACAGCCTGTGGAGCCAGCACACCCTGTTTTCCTCCACCTTCTTCCTGCCCGCTTTGCTGGGCGTGTTCTGTGGCTGGCAGTGGCGGCTGGAACACACCGATCACAACTGGAACAGCTTTCTCACCGCTCCGGTACCGGTGCGTGATCTGTATGCGGCCAAGCTGATTCTGGCCGCCGGGGTGGCTGTTCTGGCGCAGGGATGTATTGGCGTGCTGTTTCTGATCAGCGGTAAAGTGGCAGGCCTTTCCGAACCGGTTCCGCCGGAGTTTTTCAGCTGGCTGCTGTTCGGCGCCGTGGGCGGAATCTCGGTGTGTGCGGCACAGCTGTTTTTCAGCATGGTGATCCGCGCCTTCGCGCCGCCGGTAGCCTTTGGTCTTGCAGGCGGAATCTTCGGCCTGATGCTCACCGCACAGGGGCTGGGCTACGCCTTTCCCTATTCCCTGCTCTGCCTGGGGATGCGAGCCAACAACCCACAGATGGAGCTGACGTTGCCGGTGTTTCTCTGCTCGGCCCTGACCTATACCGCAGCCTTCACGCTGCTCAGTCTGTGGTACCTTCGCCACCGGGACATATCAGCGGAGTAAGGCAAGCAATCCGAAAAATACGGTATGTATCGGCCCGAAAATCCTCCCCATACCAAAAGCATCCCCTGACGAATTGCTTCGTCAGGGGATGCTTTTGTAACCGGTCGGAACCATTATGCCTGAGGCCGCGGAAAGGTGCTGCCGCCATGAGGCATGAGGGTGGTTTCCACTCCCTCCAGACTTCCACCATTGTGCTGCACAGCCAGAACCAGCGCCTCGTTCAGCGTGCGAGCCACCTGAATCCCGGTGCAGGCAAACTTTTCGCCGGGAATGTCTGTTACCAGAATCAGATGATAATGCTCCGCCGTCTCGGCAAACAGAAAGCCCACGAAGCCGCCGATGGAAAAATCCGCCCGCAGAGCCTTCTCCCGTTCTTCCATGCTGTCGTAGCCGCAGATCTGTGCTTCACAGTCCGGGTCGCCAAAACCTTCGCCACACTGGGAAAGAAGGATCATGGTGCCGCCGGACGCCACTGCCGCCAGCGCATTGGCCAGAGTCTTTGAGGTCTGATAAAGATTGATGTCCTTGGGATATCCGCCCGCACTGGCAATCACCAGCGGAGTACGCCGGGGAATGGCAACCCCGTCCAGCTGCTCCACCACTCTAGCTGCCGCCGCATGGGCCTGCTTCCAGTCGCCCGCGAAGGCGCCCACAATCTGGTAATCATCGTTCACAATCACATTGAGCAGATACGCAGGCTTCGCAAACGCCGCACATTCCACAAGATCGCTGTGGAACGGGTTGTCCTGCCCCATATTGCCGTTGCAGGCCCGGGGATTGGAACCGCTGCCCAGCCCTTCGTTCAACGCGTTGTTGTGATTGGTATTAATGGTTTCCCGCCCGGCAATCCCGGGAACAATGGATTTGCGGCCCCCACCAAAGCCCGCCAGAAAATGGTAGACCACACCGCCGGTGAGGATCAGCTTATCGCAGGCCATGGCGTAACTGTTCAGCCACACCGGCGTGCCCCGGCTGGATGTCCCCATATAGGTCAGATGTTCCCGATCGTCGCACTGGTGATCGATCAACCGGATTCTCCGGTAAATTTCTTCCCCCACCAGTGAGATGTGTTCCTCTTTTGTCTGCTGCCGGTGCGTACCGGTGGCACAGAGAATGAGAATGTCCTCATCCGGGATACCGGCCCGGTTAAGCCGCTCAATCAGAACAGGCAGATATTCACTGGGCTGCTGCCAGCGGCGGGTCACATCTGAAATAAGGATGCAGATTTTCTCCCCGGGCCGGACAGCCTCTTCAATGGGCCCGGCTCCAATAGGGTGATCCAGCGCATATTCAATGTGCTCCCGCACTGTCCGCCGGGGAAGATTCACCGCATTGGCATGCACTTCCGACACCACCTGCCGGGGGTCGAGGGGTACCGGAAATACCGTGTTGCTGTATTTCATACTTTCCATCGTGATTTCGCCTTCCATATCCAGAATCCGCGCCTCTGCGCATTTATATAGGCATCATGGTATCACTTCACATTGAAAAAGTCAAGAAGCGAACCCCTCTCATCCCTTTTCCTCTTTGTTCGCCTGTATGGTATCAAGCACTGCCTGCAGCAGTTCTCTCTTCCGGGTTGCGGGGCAATCCAGCCCGCAAATGGTGCTGAGCACAAAATCCGCATGCACATCCGCTGCCCGACGGGCCAATTCCCTTTTTCCCGCTTCGGTTTCAGGCCAATGAACAACAATCCGGATGGGCGCACCGGTTCGCATATTCGTTCCCCCTCCCGCAATTCACCTGTTTTCATCTTATGGGGCACGGCCCTCCCGTTATGCAAAAAGCCCCCGGTCGAATGGCACAAACCATCCGCCGGGGGCTTTTCCGGTATTGGATTGTATGCTTCAGGAGTAGATAAACTCCAGCAGTCCGCCGAAGATGCCATCCACCACTTCCACCAGAATGGCCGCAGCCAGAGACGCAGCAAAGCAGATCACTTCCATTGCGAAAACCATGCCCACCAGTGGCCAGTTTCCCTGAAAAGCAGTGATCACACCACCAACAAACAGCAAAAACATAATCAGTCCAAGGGCAACATGGGAAATGCCGGAAACAATTTTCAGCAACACACCAATGGTCCCCACCACCAGCATCAGCACAATGGCAACCAGCTTAAAGGGTAATTTCAAAAGCCACATCGCAGCACCCCGCTTTCGAATTGTTCTGGCTTTACTATACCGCAAAACAGACATTCTGGCAAGAAGTTCAGACGCCGCCTTCCTGTCACCAATTTCTCCTGCTTTTATGGAAACGATCCTCCTCCCTTGTTGTTTTCAATCCGGTCTATCCTCCCCGTTTTCCACGTTATATTACTGTAACAAACACAACAGGAGGCTTGAACATGGCAAACAATCCGGATGTGATCGCCATTTATTCCCGAAAATCCCGCTTTACCGGCAAAGGCGAGAGCATCGGCAATCAGGTGGAGCTGTGTCGGGCATACATCCGCACCGCCTTTGGCGAGGCGTATGCCGCCGAAGCGGCTGTATTCGAGGACGAGGGATTCTCCGGCGGGAATCTGAACCGGCCGGATTTTAAAAAGATGATGAAGGCTGCACGGGAACATCGCTTCCGGGCAGTGGTGGTCTATCGCCTCGATCGCGTCAGCCGAAACATCAGCGATTTCTCCGCCCTCATTCAGGAGCTGGGGCGGCTGGGAATCGACTTTGTCTCCATCCGGGAGAGCTTCGATACTTCAAGCCCCATGGGCCGGGCCATGATGTACATTGCATCGGTATTCAGCCAGCTGGAGCGGGAGACCATTGCCGAGCGCATCCGGGACAATATGCACGAGCTGGCCAAAACCGGCCGCTGGCTGGGCGGTACCACGCCCACCGGCTACACATCGGAAGCGGTAAAGACCGTTTCTGTGGACGGCAAAAGCAGACGCGCCTGCCGGCTGAAGCTGATTCCCGGAGAAGCGGACATCGTCCGCACCATTTACCGGCTGTACTGCAAGACAGATTCTCTCACCGGAACCGAAGCGGAGCTGCTCCGGCGCGGAATCAAAACCAAAAACGGGCGGGACTTCACCCGGTTTTCCATCAAAAACATTCTTCAGAATCCGGTTTACCTCATTGCCGACCCGGACGCTTACCGCTATTTTCAGGGCAAACAGGCCGATCTGTTTGCCGCTCCGGAGGAATTCGACGGCATCCGGGGCATTCTGGCCTATAACCGCACCGATCAGGAGAAGGGCCGGGCCACCGTTTTTTTGCCGGTCAGTGAGTGGATTGTGGCTGTGGGGCAACACCCCGGCATCATTCCGGCACGGGTCTGGATCGCCGTTCAGGAATCCCTGGAACGCAATCATTCCAAAGCCTACCGCAAACCACGCAGCAACGAAGCGCTGCTCACCGGACTGCTCTGGTGCCGCTGCGGCAGCCGGATGTACCCCCGGCTATCCGGGCGAATCACAGAAGAAGGGCGACCCCTTTTTGCCTATATCTGCAAAAGAAAGACGCAGAGCAGGCGCAGCCTGTGCGGGCTGCATAACGCAAGCGGCAATCTGCTGGATATCGCAGTTCTGGAGCAGATCAAAACACTTTCACCAGACAGCCGTCGGCTTCTTATCCGTCTGGAACAGGGCAAACGTTTTTCTTCCGGCAACTGGGAAGACATTGAAAAGGAACAGGAGGAGCTACGCCGGCAGCAGGCAGAAATCGAACGCAGAATAAGCGCACTGGTGGATTCCCTGTCTGACTTCGGCAACAGTTCCGCCTCTGCCCATGTGAAAAGCCGGATTGAAGAGCTGCACGACCATCAGGAAGAGCTGCGCATCCGCATCCATGATCTGGAAACCCGGACTGCCCGCTCTGCACTGAGTGATATGGAATTCGCCCTCATGGGGCAGCTGCTTGCCGTATTCCGAAGCAGCATCGACCGGATGACCGTGGAACAGAAGCGGGCTGCTCTTCGCCTGCTGGTGCGTAAGGTGATCTGGGACGGGCAGTGCGCCCATGTGGTACTGTTCGGCACAGCAGAGAAGGAATGGATCGCTGGCACCGGTATTCCCGCTGCCCCGGCGCCGGATGACACAGACAACTGCATTTCGGAACTCACCTTTACAAACACGCCTTGGTGTGAGGATAGCAAATGAGATACGGATGCACCTTCGGCGGGAACGGAAGGCTCCCCTTACCCTTTCCATGCAGGAGCCGATTCAGACCAGCAAGGACGGCAGCCATCTGACCGTGCTGGATGTGGTACCGGATGATTTTCTTCTGGACGAGGACTGCGAGTGTCGGGAGGAATCAAGCCGACTGCGCGCGATGGTGCAGCAGCTCACCGGCCGGGAACGGCAGGTGATTCTGCTCCGCTACGGCCTGAGCAGCCAACCTCCACTGACCCAGCAACAGGTAGCCCAGCTTCTGGGAATCAGTAGAAGCTATGTTTCCCGAATTGAAAAGGCGGCGGTACAGGAGCTGCGGGCGCAGCTGGATCCGGCGCGATGATCCAAATACACCAATAAAAATGCGCCCCGAGCGAACTCGGGGCGCACAAAGCAAATGCAAAATATTGCTTACAGCAGGCTGCGGTACAGAGCAGCGATCTCCTCCACGCTGGTGTCGCGGGGGTTGCCGGGACGGCAGGCATCGGCGTAAGCGGACTCAGACAGGAACTGCACGTCCTCTTCCTTCACGATCTCCTTCAGGTCGGCAGGGATGCCCACGTCGGCGCTCAGCTTCTTCACAGCGTCCACAGCGGCCTTGATGTACTCGTCGCGGGTCATGGTCTCGGTGCCTTCCACACCCATGGCCTTGGCGATATCGCGGTACTTCTCACCGGTAGCGGGAGCGTTGTACTCCATCACAGTGGGCAGCAGGATGGCGTTGGCAACACCGTGGGGGGTGTCGTAAACAGCGCCCAGGCTGTGAGCCATGCTGTGCACGATGCCCAGGCCCACGTTGGAGAAGCCCTGACCGGCGATGTACTGAGCCAGTGCCATGCCCTCACGGCCTTCCGGGGTGTTGGCCACAGCGCCACGCAGGTGCTTGGAGATCAGCTCGATGGCCTTCAGATGGAACATATCGGTCATTTCCCAGGCGCCCTTGGTGATGTAACCCTCGATGGCATGGGTCAGAGCGTCCATACCGGTGGCAGCGGTCAGGCCCTTGGGCATGCTGCTCATCATATCGGGGTCAACCACGGCAACCTCGGGGATGTCGTTGGTGTCCACACAAACGAACTTACGCTTCTTCTCCACGTCGGTGATGACGTAGTTGATGGTAACCTCGGCAGCGGTGCCGGCGGTGGTGGGAACAGCGATGGTGAACACAGCGTGCTTCTTGGTGGGAGCAACGCCCTCCAGACTGCGCACGTCGGCAAACTCGGGGTTGTTGATGATGATGCCGATGGCCTTGGCGGTATCCATGGAGGAGCCACCGCCGATGGTCACGATGCAGTCCGCACCGGAAGCCTTGAAGGTCTCAACGCCGTGCTGTACATTCTCGATGGTGGGGTTGGGCTTGATCTCGCTGTAAACTTCGTAAGCGAAGCCGGCAGCATCCAGCAGATCGGTAACCTTCTTGGTCACACCGAACTTGACCAGATCGGGGTCGGAGCAGACAAAAGCCTTTTTGTAGCCGCGGGTAGTCAGCTCGGGAACGATGTTTTCAATGGCACCCTTGCCATGATAGGAAATGGTGTTCAGAACAATGCGGTTAGCCATGAGTAAACCTCTCCTTTTTGTTATGAAAATAAACCCGGACGCTTCTTCCGCTGCAACCCTGCGGGAAGCGCTTCACTGTTATTATTATAACAACGGGGTTTTCCCTTTTGCAAGTTACACATGAATCCCAATGTCACATTTCATAATTTTATCAAAAAGGCCAAAAAGACAGATTTCAGGCTTCCGGATGCAGATCCCGCAGAAGCAGCTCCAGCCGCTGGGGCATCGCTTCAATGAGCAGCTCCACCATCTGTTCCGGGCTGCGTTTCATACCGCTCACCGCCCAGCTTGCGGTCATCTGGATGGACGCACGGCAGTACATTTCCAGAAGGAACGCCACATCTTCCGTAAGGGGCGCACCGGTTTTGCGGGTGATGATCTCGCTGTAAAAACGGTAGATATACTCGTAATCGTAGGCCATCAGCGAGTTGGCATCGTGGCTGCCGAAGGCGCAGGCAAAAAAGCTCTGTTCCGCCTTGATGAAACGGAACTTGTTCAGAAGGCCCTCCCGCAGGGTAAGACTCACGCCCATCTCCTTGAAGGACTGCTCCACCAGTCGCTCAAAATACCAGTTTACCAGATCATATTTATCCAGAAAGCAGCGATAGAAGGTCTGGCGGCTCACACCGCAGCCCTCCACAATCTGCTTGACGGTGATTTTGTCCAGAGGTTCGCGGCCCACCAGTTCTTTCAGGGCATTGGCCAGCTTGTATTTGGTTTTGAGCGCGGATTCCATGGCGGGCGCCTCCTTTTGGCAAATCTTCTCCTCTTTACTTTATCACAAACCTGCTGCAAAGTCACGATATTTGCCGCCTGTGCAGCTTTTGCGAGTGCCGACGTACAGCATTGTTTGTGCCCTATAAAAAGAAAAAGCGCACCGGTTACCCGATGCGCAAAAGAAGGGCCCCCGCGAAAGCCTGCCCCGCAGGATTTTGTGGGGAAAAGGAGAGCAGGCGGAGCGGTGTGAGAAACGTTCCGGCCAGAGCCGGACGTTTTGAACAAAG
>Peterbilt_p2__coassemble_961_pt1 | contig 16957 bp, 9 predicted proteins | sample Peterbilt_p2__metabat2_low_PE_018 | metagenome-assembled genome bin Peterbilt_p2
TATTATGCCCTTCTAGGGCTTACTCAAGCCACCGGCTCAGCCGGTGGTTTTGACTTCGGATTCAATCTTCAACCTTGGCAAAATAGGCGATGCCGGCGGCACCGGGGCCGGCGTGCGTGCCGATTACCGGTCCGATATGGAAGACTTCGGCAGCAGGCAGATGCAGGTTACCAATCAGATATTTCTGAATGGGTTCCATAGCACGATGATGAGCGGTATAGCCTACCAGGTACCGTTTGTCCGGGTCCAGACCGCCATCCTGATCCAGCTGCTTAAACAGTGCCACATAGGCACCGGGCAGGCCACGGGCTTTGCCTACCACAGACACATGTCCATCCTTCATACCAACCACAGGTTTGATTCCCAGGAGCGTTCCGGCAAAAGCCTCAGCACCGGAAAGCCGACCGCCTTTGCGGAAATATTTCAGATCGTCCACCACGGCCAGCAGCCGCACCTTGTGCTTTTCCTCTTCCAGAATGCTTACAATCTCGCCAGCAGGACGCCCCTTGTCACGCAGTTCTACTGCCAGCCGAACCAGCAGCTGATTACCCAGTGTGGCACTCAATCCATCGATCAGGTAGATTTTATCGTGATCCACCAGCGAGGCAGCGATCTGGGCGGACTGATAGGTGCCGGAAATCTTGCTGGACAGCAAAATTGCAATTACCTCGTCGCCGGCATTCTGTGCGTCTTGAAAGGCTTTCTCAAACGCTTCCGGGCTGGGCTGGCTGGTGCTGGGCAGCTTGTGGCATTCACTGAGCCGCTCATAGAATTCATCGGGCGAAAGATCCAGCCCATCCCGATAGGTTTCGCCGTTCTCAAAAGTTACCTGCAGGGGAATAATCTCCACCTGCATTCTTTGTGCCAACGCCGCTGGAAGATCAGCGGTGGAATCGGTCAAGATGCGCAGCATAGGAACGTACCTCCCAAGTAGTGTGATAGGGGCAGCCGGGCCGCCCGGGATTTCCTGTTGCCTTCATTGTAGCGGGAAAGAGAAGGGCTGTCAATTCATGATCATTCACTGTTTATTACAGTCGATAAAGGCTGCCACTTAACGCGGGCAGGTCGAGATACAGGGTATGGCTTTTGCCCATTACGCCACCCGGTATCGAACATGTCTCCCCAACGGAGGACTGACTGCCGCCGTAATATGGCGAATCAGTGCAAAGTACCAGACGGGCATGGCAGGAATTGTAAAAATACAATGGGTAATGATTGTGCGTTTTGTCCTGCGTGTTTAGAACAATCAGAAAAGTTTCCCCCTCGGCACTGGTGCGGGTGAAGGCAAATACGCCATCATCTACGGCCTCACGGGTAATCCACTGAAAGCGTCCGCTGTGGTATTCGCCGCTGAACAGGGCGGGTTCCTGAAGGTACAGGCGGTTCAAATCCCGAACGAGCCGGAGAAAGGCCTGGTGCATGGGGTATTCCAGAAGGCACCAGTCCATGGCGCGACTCTCGTCCCATTCCCGGAAGTGAGCCAGTTCAGTGCCCATAAAGCTGAGTTTTTTGCCGGGATGCAATATAAAATAAAACTGCAGCAACCGGGCCTGAGCGAATTTTTCCTCATAGCTGCCCCACATCTTGTCGATCAGTGTGTGCTTGCCGTGTACCACTTCATCGTGAGACAATGCCAATAGGTATAATTCGTTACAAAAATACTCCATGGAGAATGTAATGGAGTGATAAAGAGCCGGGCGCTGGTCAAAAGGTGTGGAAAAATAGCGAAGAGTGTCGTTCATCCAGCCCATATCCCATTTATAGTCGAAGCCCAGGCCGTCGTATTGCACGGGAGCGGTGACCTTCAGATAGTTGGTGCTGTCCTCTGCGGCCAGAATTGCCCCGGGAAAACGCTGGTGCAGTCCCTGGTTTATGGTCTGCAAGAACTTCACCGCGCCCTGATTGACCCCGCGGGCATCATCGCCCTGCCAGTAAAGCGCCCGGCTTACCGCATCCATGCGCAGGCCGTCGCAGTGATAGACTTCCAGCCAGAAGGCGGCAGCACTGTTTAAAAAGCTGCGTACTTCGCCCCGGTACAGGTTAAAGTTGTAGCTGCCCCATTCACTGAGCCCCACGTCGCTGTCGTATTCGTAAAGGTGGGTGCCGTCCAGTCGGGCCAGGGCATCTCCATTGCAGGCAAAGTGCACCGGTACGAAATCCATCAGAACACCGATACCCGCCTGGTGGCAGGCATCCACAAAGGCGGCGAATTCCTCCGGGGTACCATAGCGGCTGGTCACGCTGAAATAGCCGGTGCACTGGTAGCCCCAGCTGCCGTCGAAGGGATGCTCTGCCAGCGGGAGCAGCTCGATGAAATTATAGCCCTGTTCCTTTAGCCAGGGGATCAGCGCACCCGCAAGCTGACGGTAGGTGTACCAACGGCCGTCCGGGTGGCGCTTCCAGCTGCCCGCGTGCAGTTCATAGATGTTCAGCGGCTGGTCATAGCGGGCGCTGCGGCTGGCGATCCAGTCTTTGTCCTGAAATTTGTGTGTTGGCAGGCCCCACAGCACGCTGGCACTGCCGGGCCGGAGTTCCGTGTAAAAACCGTAGGGGTCTGTGTGCAGGGCCCAGTCGCCGTTTTGTTTTTGAATGTTGTATTTGTAGAACTGGCCCTGATGTGCACCGGTCACATAGCCGCTCCACACGCCGGCAGCATCGCGGGCAAGATCCTGCCCGGACCAGCTGTTGAAGTCGCCAAAGACCTGAACACGCCGGGCGCTGGGGGCCCAGAGACGAAACAGCCAGACGTCCGGTCCCTGCTCCGGTGCCGGATGCGCACCCAGCAGATGATGAGCGTCAAAGCACAGACCGGTGTGAAATTCGGTGGGTAGCATGGGAAGATCCATGAAAAAACTCCTTTGTCTGAATGGGGAAAATGATTGCAAACCTTTTCCCTTTTCATCTTACAACATATAGGGCAAAAATACCAGCAGAGGGTTAAGGAAAAGAGAAGGAAGTCGGGAAAAATGAAGAAAGACAACAAGAACCGAAGCCGGGATTCGTGCAAAATTGTGAAAAACAGTTAATGAGAGGGAAAGTTGGTTTCCTATGCGGAAAATATGGTATACTAAACATGATTATAGCCTTTTTGTTACAGCACGAGGAAGTTGATCAAGATACAGGAAAAAGGAAAGGGATCATAGCTATGAACAAACGGGATCTTTCCCGCTATTTTTCGGGCAGTAAGTTTTCCCGCATGCCGCTGGGCAAAGCGCTGGTCGCTTTGTGCTGCGCGCTGGCGGTAACCGTGAGCTGCGGCGCAGGCATTGCGTTTACTGCGGTGAATGCAGCCAACAACAGTTCGTCCATTTCGGTGAGTGTGAGCCAGCCTGTGGTTGAGCCGGTAAGCAGTGAGCCGGAAGCCACCGCCACGCCGGAGCCCACCCAGGCACCGGTTCGGCTGGAGATTGAAGCCGCCGCCGTGCAGCAGAGTGTGGGCGTTACCGTGATGGACGCGGACAGCGGGCTGCCGGTGCTGGGGCAGGATTTCGAGGTGCAGCTCACGCCGAAGTCCGGCAAGGCAAGCACCTATACGCTGGACCCGGAAACCGGTACGCTGCTCATCAAGCAGGTGAACATCGGTGAGTATACGGTCTCGGTGGCCGAGCGGGAGGGCTTTGTGACCCCCGAGCCGGTGACTCTGGCGGTCAAGGAAAAGGTACAGTACAAGGCCGATGTGGAAGCGGTTAAGGATCAGATCAAGCAGTCCAGCGAGGTTAACGAGGCCGAGGAAGATAACGGCAACGCCAGCCATGCCGGTGCAGGTACCGGAAGCGGCAAGGATCCCACCCTGCCTGAGCCCACCGCAGCGCCTACTCCGGCTCCGACCCCTTCCGGCAACGATTATGATTATAACGATTCCTCGGCAGAAGAGCGCAAAACCACGGTGTATATTCCGGATGTGGTAGACCAGAATGGCCGGAAGTATTTGAAATATGCCGATGGCAGTACCAGTCCTTATTATGTGAGCAAAACGGCTACTGCGCAGGATGGTACGGAATTCCTGGTGGAAGCAACGTTGGATGCGGGTATGGTGCCCACGCCCACCCCGGCGCCCACCGAGGTTCCGGCCCCCACCGAGAGTCCGGCTTCGACGGAAGTTCCGGCGGCCAGCCAGGAGCCGACCAGCGGTTCTGCAGCTTTGCAAACAGCGGCCGGCAATGTTCTGGGGCTGGATCTGGGTGCCTGGGCACGCGGCGGCCTGCTGGCAGCCGGTGCGGCAGATGGTGTGAGCACACTTTCTCTGGAGCCTACACTCCAGTTCTACGACGAGAGTGCCATGCAGGGAATTGCTCACGATGGCTTTGCCATGACTGCGGCGGAAAAGGTGATCGTAACTCTGTATTCCGGCTGGTATCCCAGCACTTCGGATAAACAGGCCTATTATGACCCGAGCACGCATCAGAAGGTGACCGGCACCAAGGTAATTGCGGGCACTACATATACCTTTGATGAAAACGGCGCGCTGGTGAAGCAGGAGACTGGTGGCAACGAAAGCACCGGCGGTGAAAGCACCGGCGGTGAAAGCAGCGGCGGGAACAGCGGCGGCACGGCCTGGGTAAAGGGCGTGGACGTGTCCAAGTACCAGGGCAACATCGACTGGAACAAGGTGAAGGCCTCCGGAATCGAGTTTGCCATCATCCGCGTGGGCTACCGCGGCTATGGCAGCGGCGTTCTGGTTGAGGATTCGACTTTCCGCCAGAACATCAAGGGCGCCACTGCAGCGGGGCTGAAGGTCGGTTTGTATTTCTACAGCCAGGCCATCAACGAGACCGAAGCGGTGGAAGAGGCCAGCATGGTGATCAGTCTGTGCCAGGGCTACAACATCAGCTATCCCATCTATTTTGATACCGAAAAAGTGGCGGGAGATACCGGCCGGGCCGATAACATCAGCCGGGCCCAGCGTACCGCCAACGCGGTAGCCTTCTGCGAGACCATCCGCAATTCCGGTTACAAGGCGGGCGTTTACAGCTACGCCAGCTGGTTCTACAATCAGCTGAACATGGCCAGCCTGTCGCCTTACAGTATCTGGATTGCCCAGTATCGGGATCAGCTGAGCTTCGACTATAATTATGACATCTGGCAGTACAGCAGCACCGGTACGGTGCCCGGCATTCCCAAGCCCACCGATATGAATGTGAGCAAGCTGGGGTAACTGCTTCACGTCTGTAAATTCCCCCCCCTGGGGCGGTTTTGGCAAGCGCTGAAATCGTCCCAGGGGAATTTTGTTCCGATGAGACGATGAAAAAAACGGAAGGAGGAACCGTGTATGGAACAGCTGCGGCGTGTGTTTGCGCATCTGGGCCGCTACAAAAAGGAATTTATTCTGGCCGTGTTGTTTGTGGTGCTGGAAACCGGGCTGGAAATGTTTATCCCCGTAATCATGGCGGATACCATCGACGTTGGTGTTGTCAACCGGGATGTGAATTATGTGTTGATGAAAGGTGTGCAGATGGGCATCTGCGCCCTGCTCTCGCTTTTGACCGGCATGCTGTATGCCCGCTATATGGCCCGGGCGGCCTGCGGCTTTGGCGCACTTCTGCGTCAGGAGCAGTACCGGAAGATTCAGGAATATTCCTTCGCGGATCTGGACCGGTTCGAGACCTCGTCGCTGATCACCCGCATGACCACCGATATTACGGTGTTGCAGAATGCGGTGAGCGGCGGGCTCCGGCCCATGGTGCGCGGGCCATCCATGCTGATTATGGGTGTGGGGCTTGCGTTCTTTATGAACGCCCGGCTGAGCCTGATCTTTCTGTGTTGTGTACCGGTGCTTGCAGCAGTGCTGGCTTTCATCGTGTATAAGGTGGCCCCAATGTACAGCCGACTTCAAATCGCCATGGACCGGGTGAATGTGGTTGTGGAGAAAAACCTGACTGCCATCCGGGCGGTAAAGGCTTTTGTACGGGGAGAGTATGAGGAAGAGAAGTTTGAACAGGTGAACAGCGGCCTGATGCAGACCAGTCAGCGTACCTTTCACTTTGCGGTGATGAACCTGCCGGCGTTCCAGTTCACCATGTATGCAGCGGTGACCCTGCTGCTCTGGTTCGGCGGCAATATGGTGATTGCAGGCAGCATGCAGGTGGGTAAGCTCACCGGTTTTCTGAGTTATGTACTGCAGATCATGAACTCGCTGATGATGATCTCCAATGTGTTTCTGATGCTCACCCGTTCGCTTGCCAGCGCAGCCCGCGTGATGGAGGTACTGGATCAGAAGCCCAGCCTGACGGATGGGCCGAAAGCCTGTGAGGCGATTACAGATGGCAGTGTGGAATTCTGCCATGTGGATTTCAAATACAGTGCCTCCGCGCAGGAGAATGTGCTGGAGGACATCTGCCTGCGTGTGTCGGCTGGGCAGACGCTGGGCATTCTGGGCGGTACCGGCTCGGCCAAAACCTCGCTGGTGCAGCTGATTCCCCGTTTGTATGATGTGACCGGCGGCTGCGTCAAGGTGGGCGGCCGGGATGTGCGGGAATACCGGCTGGGAGCGCTGCGGGATGCGGTGGGCATCGTGCTGCAAAAGAACGTGCTGTTCAGCGGTACCATCCGGGAAAACCTGCTCTGGGGCAACGAACAGGCCAGCGAAGAAGAGCTGGAATGGGCCTGCCGTACCGCCTGTGCCGATGAATTTTTGAGCCGGATGCCCAAGGGGCTGGACACCGAGCTGGGCCAGGGCGGCGTGAACGTGTCCGGTGGGCAGAAGCAGCGCCTGTGCATTGCCCGCACCCTGCTCAAGCGGCCCAAGGTGCTGATCTTCGATGACTCCACCAGTGCGGTGGACACCGCCACCGAGGCCCGCATCCGGGCGGGGCTTGCGGCCTTGGCCGATACCACCAAGATCATCATCGCTCAGCGGGTGACCTCGGTAATGGATGCGGATCAGATTCTGGTGCTGGAGGATGGCCGGGTCAATGGCATTGGCACCCACAGTCAGCTGCTGGCGGAGAATGCCATCTATCGGGAGATCTATGAATCCCAGATGAAAGGAGGCGGCGAAGAATGAGCAGACGGCAGTTTTCGGCCCGGCGGCCCAATGATCTGGGCCATACGCTGGGGGTACTGCTGGCCTACATGGGCCACCACAAGCTGATTATGGCACTGGTGGCAGTGCTGGTAAGCCTGAGCGCCGCCGCGAACCTGCTGGGCACCTTCATGCTCAAGCCTTTGGTGAACCGTTACATCCTGCCCGCCGATACCAACGGCCTGCTGGCGGCGGTGGGCATTGTGGCGGGCATCTACGCGGTGGGCGTGGTGTCTGCCTTTGGCTACACCCAGCTGATGGTGAAGGCTGCTCAGAAGATTGTATACGAGATCCGACGGGATCTGTTCCGCCATGTGCAGACCCTTCCGCTGCGCTATTTTGATACCCGCAGCCACGGCGACATTATGAGCCGCTTTACCAACGACGTGGATACCATTGCCGACGCGCTGAACAACAGCTTTGCCATGGTGATCCAGAGCTTTATTCAGATCGTTGGCACCCTGACGCTGCTGTTCGTGCTTAACTGGCAGCTCTCGCTGATCGTGGTGGTGGGTTACATTGCCATGTTCGCCACCGTGCGTTACAGTGGTCAGCGCAGCAAAAGGTATTTCCAGAGCCAGCAGCAGGTGCTGGGCAAGCTGAACGGCACCATTGAGGAGATGATCAGCGGCCAGAAGGTGATCAAGGTATTCAACCACGAGCGGCAGAATGTGGAGGCCTTCTGCGCCCAGAACGAGGCGCTGCGTCAGGCGGCCGCCAGCGCCCAGAGCTATGCGGCCACCATGGTGCCCACTGTGGTGAGTATTTCTTATGTGAACTATGCGGTGGTGGCGGTGCTGGGCGGCATTATGGCCATCCACGGCATGACCGACGTGGGCAGCTTGACCAGTTATCTGGTATTTGTGCGTCAGGCAGCCATGCCCATCAACCAGTTTACCCAGCAGTCCAACTTCCTGCTGGCGGCGCTGGCCGGCGCCGAGCGAATCTTCAACGCCATGGAGGAGACTCCCGAGGTGGACAAGGGCAGCGTGGAGCTGGCCGGCACACAGGGCGCCTGGGTCTGGAAGGATAACGCTTCCGGAAAGGAGACTCCGCTGCGGGGCGATGTACGCTTTGAGCATGTGAGCTTTGGCTATGATTCCTCCCGGCTGATTCTGAAGGATGTGAGCCTTTATGCAAAGCCCGGCCAGAAGATTGCTTTTGTGGGGTCCACCGGCGCGGGCAAAACCACGGTGACCAACCTGATCAACCGGTTCTATGATGTGACCGACGGGCGCATTACCTACGATGGCATTGATGTGCGCCGCATCCAGAAACCGGATCTGCGCCGGTCACTGGCGGTGGTTCTGCAGGACACCCACCTGTTCACCGGCACCATTGCGGACAACATCCGCTTCGGAAAGCTGGATGCCACCGACGAGGAAGTGGTGGCGGCGGCCAAGCTGGCCAATGCCCACTCATTCATCCGCCGTCTTCCCAAGGGGTACGACACCCCGGTTACCGGCGACGGCAAGAACCTTTCCCAGGGGCAGCGGCAGCTGCTGGCCATTGCCCGGGCGGCCATCGCGGACCCGCCGGTGCTGATTTTGGACGAAGCCACCAGCAGCATCGACACCCGCACCGAGGCCCTGATCGAAAAGGGCATGGACCGGCTGATGGAGGGGCGCACCGTGTTTGTGATCGCCCACCGGCTGTCCACCGTGCGCAACGCGGATGCCATCATCGTGCTGGAGCAGGGGCAGATCGTGGAGCGGGGCAGCCATCAGGAGCTGCTGGACCAGAAGGGCGAATACTATCAGCTGTATAACGGCATGTTCGAGCTGAGCTGAGCTGTACACCGCGCCGGTTTTGGGCATGTTGCCCGGGCCGGTGCGGCGATTTTTGTTTGTCACAAAAAGTCACAAAATGCAGTTACGGCTTGTAAGTCACTGTACTGCGAATGTATAATAAAGAAGTACTGCGGCAAAGTGCTTGCGGAGCGCAATGCCCGGTGCGGATCACCGAACGGCGAGAGGAAGAGAATTATGCAACGAGAAAAATTCGGTTCCCGGCTGGGCTTTCTGCTGCTCAGTGCCGGGTGCGCCATCGGCATCGGCAACGTGTGGCGCTTCCCCTATGTGGTTGGCCAGAACGGCGGCGGCCTGTTTGTGCTGCTGTATGTGTTTTTCCTGGCAGTGGTGGGCATCCCCGTGCTGACCATGGAATTTGCCATCGGCCGGGCCAGCCGCAAGAGCTGCATCAAGGCGTATCAGGAGCTGGAGCCCAAGGGATCCAAATGGCACTGGCACGGCATTTTTGCCATGCTGGGCAACTATGTGCTCATGGCCTTCTACACCACAGTAGCGGGCTGGATGCTCTACTATTTCTATCGGTTCCTCATCGGCGAGATGAGCGGGCTGGACAAGGCCGGCATCGACAATGCCTTTTCCGGTATGCTGGGCCAGCCGGTGACCATGACCACCTGGATGCTCATCATCGTTGTGCTGGGCTTTGTGATCTGCTCCTTCGGTTTGCAGAAGGGCGTGGAGCGCATTACCAAATGGATGATGGTGGCTCTGCTGGTCATCATGGTGGTGCTGGCAGTGAACAGCCTGTTTTTGCCCGGCGCGTCTGAGGGCATTCGCTTTTATCTGGTACCGGATCTGAGCAAGGTGCAGGAGACCGGCATTTTGGGCACCATCACCGCGGCCATGAACCAGAGCTTCTTCACCCTGAGCCTGGGCATCGGCGCCATGCTGATCTTCGGCAGCTATCTGGGCCGTGAGCGCCGGCTGCTGGGCGAGTCCATCAATATCGCCATTCTGGATACCTTTGTGGCTTTTGTGTCCGGCCTGATCATCTTCCCGGCCTGCTTTGCCTACGACGTTCCGGTGGACAGCGGCCCTCCGCTGATCTTTATGACCCTGCCCAATGTGTTCAACTCCATGGCGGCGGGCCGTGTGTGGGGCACTCTGTTCTTTTTGTTCATGAGCTTTGCTTCCTTCTCCACCATCATTGCGGTGTTCGAGAACATTCTGGCCTGCACCATCGACCTTTCCGGCTGGAGCCGCAAAAAGGCCGCGCTGGTGAACGGTATCATCGTGGCCATCATCTCCATGCCCTGCATTCTGGGCTACAATGTGTGGAGCGGCTTCGTGCCCTTCGAGGCCGGCACCGCCGTGCTGGATCTGGAGGACTATCTGGTCAGCAACATTCTGCTGCCCGGCGGTTCGCTGGTTTACCTGCTGTTCTGTGTCAGCCGTGTTGGCTGGGGCTTCAAGAACTACCAGGAGGAGGCCAACCAGGGAGTGGGCCCCAAGGTGCCGAACTGGGTGCGCGGCTATGTGACCTTCGTGCTGCCCATCCTGGTGGGCGTGCTGCTCATCCAGAGCATCCTGCGCATCAAATAAGTTTTGCATACTGCCGCTCCGGTTTTGTCCGGGGCGGTTTTCTTTATGTTGATTATAAACTAAAGGTATATAATTGAATGAACATATCAAAATCCCCGGTTGTCTAGCCCATTCATGCCCCGCTTTTTTTTCGCATACACTGAAAGGAACCGGTTGCGGAAAAAGGAGGACGAGGGAATGGAATGGTATCAGCTGGAGATCGAAACCGCGCTGGGGCGGGCAAAAAGCAGCCCGCAGGGGCTGAGCGGAGCAGAGGCGGCCCGCCGTCTGGCCGAGAACGGCCCCAATCGATTGGCCGAGCAAAAGCAGGCCGGGCTGTTCCAGCGATTTTTGCAGCAGATGGCCGACCCGATGATCGTGGTGCTGCTGGCCGCGGCGGCGGTGTCCGGCGGGGCGGCGGCTGTGGCAGGGGAGAGCTTTGCGGATGTGTTCATCATTCTGGCGGTGGTGATCATCAACGGGGTGCTGGGGGTCTATCAGGAACACAAGGCCGAGCAGGCCATTCAGGCGCTGCAAAAACTCACGGCGGCACACAGCCGGGTGCTGCGGGGCGGCCGTCCGCTGGAGGTGGCCAGCGAGGAGCTGGTGCCGGGGGACGTGGTATTGCTGGAGGCGGGGGACGCGGTTCCGGCGGACGGGCGGCTCGTGGAATGCGCCAGCCTGCGTACCGAGGAAGCCGCCCTCACCGGTGAGAGTTTGCCGGTAGAAAAAAACACCCGCCCGACGGGGACGAATACTCCGCTGGCCGAGCGCCGGTGCATGGCCTATCTGGGCAGCACGGTGCGGTATGGCCGGGGCAAGCTTCTGGTCACCGCCACCGGCATGAACACCGAGATGGGCCGCATTGCCGGGGCGCTGGCGGAGACCGCACAGGGCAAGACACCTTTGCAGCAGACGCTGGCGGGCTTGAGCCGGACCTTGAGCGCGCTGGTGCTGGCCATTTGCGTGTTTCTGTTCGGATTCAGCCTGTGGCGAAACGGCAGCGTGGATCTGCCCACCGTTCTGGATACCTTTCTGGTGGCGGTAAGTCTGGCGGTGGCGGCAGTGCCGGAGGGGTTGGCCGCAGTGGTGACCATTGTGCTTTCGGTGGGGGTGACCCGCATGAGCCGCCAGGGGGCCGTGATCCGCCGACTTACGGCGGTGGAGACGCTGGGCTGCGCACAGGTGATCTGTACCGACAAGACCGGTACCCTGACCCAGAACCGGATGGAGGTGCAGCGCTTCTATGGCCCCCAGAAGCTGCTGGCAACCGCGATGACCCTTTGCACCGACGCACAGCTGGAGCCGGATGGTAACGCAAAAGGGGAGGCCACCGAGTGCGCGCTGGTGGAATACGCCGCCCGCTTGGGAATGCGCAAGGCGGCACTGGCGGCATCACAGCCCCGGGTGGCCGAGCTGCCTTTCGACAGCGAGCGCAAGTGCATGAGCACCTTCCATAAACAGAAGGGCAGCATGATCCAGTACACCAAGGGCGCGCCGGATGTGCTGCTGCAAAAATGCACCCACTGGCTGCAGGACGGCAAGCCCCGCCCCCTGACCCAGGCGGACCGTACCCGCATTCTGGCGGAGAACCGGCGGATGGCGGCGCAGGCACTGCGGGTACTGGCGGCGGCTTACCGGACATGGGACCGGCTGCCCGCACCTTTAACACCTGCGGCAGCGGAAAACCAGATGGTCTTTCTGGGCCTTGTGGGCATGCTGGATCCGGTGCGCCCTCAGGTGCCGGGGGCGGTGCGAGCTTGCAGGTCGGCAGGCATCCGCACCGTGATGATCACCGGTGATCACCCGGATACTGCCGCCGCAATTGGCCGCACGCTGGGGCTGGTGAGCAGCGCGAGCCAGGTGGTCACCGGCGCGGCCCTGGATGCCATGAGCGACGAGGAGCTGCGGCGGCGAGCCCCAGAGTTTTCGGTGTATGCCCGCGTGCAGCCCCAGCACAAGGCGAGGATCGTGCGGGCCTGGCAGCAGCGGGGCTGCGTGACCGCCATGACCGGCGACGGGGTGAACGACGCCCCGGCGGTGAAGGCGGCGGACATCGGCGTGGGCATGGGCGTTACCGGAACCGACGTAACCAAAAACGTGGCGGACATGGTTCTGGCGGACGATAACTTTGCCACCATCGCCGCCGCGGTGGCGGAAGGCCGACGCATTTACGAGAACATCCGCAAGGCCATCCAGTTTCTGCTGGCCTCCAACATGAGCGAGGTGGCCAGCATCTTTCTGGCCACACTTTTGGGCATCCGGCTGCTGGAGCCGGTGCATCTTTTGTGGATCAACCTGATCACCGACTGTTTCCCCGCGCTGGCCCTTGGCATGGAGCGGGCGGAGCCGGGCAGTATGCACCGCCCGCCCCGGCCCCGGGGGCAGGGCATCTTTGCCGAAGGTCTGGGCGTGGATGTGCTGTGGCAGGGGGCATTGGTTACGGCGCTCACGCTGGGGGCTTATTTTGCGGGCGTGCGGCTGGAAACCGGCCTTTGGCAGGCAGCCCAGAGCGGGCTGGGCGTGACCATGGCCTTTCTCACCATGAGCATGGCCGAGATCTTCCACAGCTTCAACCTGCGCAGCCGGCGGGGCAGCATTTTTGAGCAGCAGGGGGAGAACCCTTACCTCTGGGCGGCGCTGGCGGGCAGCCTTGCGCTCACCACCGGGGTGTTGTTTTTTCCCCCGGCGGCAGCTGCCTTCGGGTTTGCTCCTCTGAGCATGGCTCAGTACGGCCTGAGTCTGGCGCTGGCACTGGCGGTGATCCCGGCGGTGGAAGTGGTCAAGTGGATGCTGGGCGGCGGAAAACAGGATTGACAAACCAGATTTAATGCGGTAAACTACTACCAAGATAAATATCCAAATGCGTGGACGGGGAAAAAGCAGAGCCCATACGCCTTCAGAGAGCTGCCGGTTGGTGCGAGGCAGCGGCGCAGAATCTGTATACTGGCCCCTGAGCACCCGGCAGAACCCCGTTTAGCGATGTAAGCGGGCAGTAGGCGCAGGGCGGAACCCCACCGTTATCCGGGGCGCGGTTCGCGGCTTTTTCATTGGCTGCCGACCGTACAGAGCGGCTGACACACAGCAACGAGAGTGGTACCGCGGGAGCCTTACATGAATATGTGGCCCTCGTCTCTCAGGGGCAAAGACCCTTGAGAGACGAGGGCTTTTTTGTCTGCATTCGCCCCGGCGGAAAGAACAAAACAAGGAGCGATTGTTTTATGATGGACGTTACCAAGTATCAGATCGGCTACTATAACCCGCCCAAGACCGAGTACCGCTGGGTGCACAAGGATCACATTGAAAAGGCCCCCGCTTGGTGCAGTGTGGATCTGCGGGACGGCAACCAGAGCCTGATCGTGCCCATGAGTCTGGATGAAAAGCTGGAGTTCTTCCAGCTGCTGGTGAAGATCGGTTTCAAGGAGATCGAGGTGGGCTTCCCCGCTGCCAGCGAGACGGAGTACGAATTCCTGCGCACCCTGATCGAGAATAACATGATCCCCGAAGATGTGACCGTGCAGGTGCTCACCCAGTGCCGGGACCACATCATCCGCAAGACCTTTGAGGCGGTGCAGGGCGCACCCAGCGCGGTGATCCACTTCTACAATTCCACCAGCGTGGCCCAGCGGGAGCAGGTATTCAAAAAGAGCAAAGAGGAGATCAAAAAGATCGCCACCGACGGCGCGGCTCTGGTCAAGCAGCTGGCTGCCGAATACCCGGGTAACTTCCGGTTTGAATACAGCCCGGAAAGCTTCACCGGTACCGAGCCGGAATATGCGCTGGAAGTGTGCAACGCGGTGCTGGACATCATGCAGCCCACCCCGGATAAGCCCATGATCATCAATCTGCCGGTCACCGTGGCCATGAGCATGAGCCACATCTACGCCAACCAGATCGAATACATGAGCGACAACCTGAAATACCGGGACAGCGTGGTGCTCAGCCTGCACCCCCACAACGACAGAGGCTGCGGCGTGGCCGACACCGAGCTGGCCCTGCTGGCCGGAGCGGACCGGGTGGAGGGCACCCTGTTTGGCAACGGCGAGCGCACCGGCAACGTGGATCTGATCACCCTGGCCATGAACCTGTACACCCACGGGGTGGATCCGAAGCTGGATTTCAGCGACATGCCCGCCATTGTGGAGCTGTATGAACGGGTGACCCGGATGCATGTGTACGAGCGCACTCCCTACGCCGGTGCGCTGGTGTTTGCGGCCTTCAGCGGCAGCCATCAGGATGCCATTGCCAAGGGCATGAACTGGCGGAAGGAAAAGAACCTGCACCAGTGGAATGTGCCCTACATCCCCATCGACCCCACCGACATCGGTCGCACTTACGACGGCGATGTGATCCGCATCAACAGCCAGAGCGGCAAGGGCGGCATCGGCTTTTTGCTGCAGCAGAAATTCGGCTACGATCTGCCCCCCAAGATGCGGGAGCATTTCGGCTACACGGTCAAATCCATCTCGGATCACGCCCACAAGGAGCTTTCGCCCGACGAGGTGGCCCAGGTGTTCTACGATACCTATCTGAACAAATGCAAACCAGTGGATATCCCGGACGCCCACTTCATCCAGAAGAACGGAATCTTCGCGGCCCTCACCGTTGCCATGCCGGACGGAACCAACAAGGAGGCCAGCGCCCAGGGCAACGGCCGCCTGGACGCGGTGTGCAACGCATTGAAGGCGGCCACCGGGCAGGACTTCACCATCGAAACCTACTCCGAGCACAGCCTGCAGCACGGCTCCACCAGTGAAGCGGCGGCTTATGTGGGCCTGCGCTGGGGCGACGGCACCGTGACCTGGGGTGCCGGAACCGACACCGACATCATCCGCGCAGGCATTAAGGCAATGGTCAGCGCGGCCAACAACAAATAAAAGGGGAAGAAACAATCATGGGAATGACAATGACGCAGAAGATTCTGGCTGCCCATGCCGGGCTGGACAAGGTGGAGGCAGGCCAGCTGATCAGCGCCCGATTGGACGAGGTACTGGGCAACGACATCACCACCCCGGTGGCCATCAACGAGTTCAACAAGGCGGGTTTCACCAGCGTGTTCGATAAGACCCGCATCAACATCGTGCTGGATCACTTCGTGCCCAACAAGGACATCAAGGCCGCTCAGCAGTCCAAGCAGTGCCGGGACTTTGCGAACAAATACGACATCCTGAATTTCTACGACGTGGGCCAGATGGGCATCGAGCACGCGCTGCTGCCGGAAAAAGGCATTGTGACCGCCGGTGACTGCATCATCGGTGCGGACAGCCACACCTGCACCTACGGTGCGCTGGGGGCTTTTTCCACCGGTGTGGGCAGCACCGACATGGCCGCGGGCATGGCCACCGGCAAATGCTGGTTCAAGGTGCCCGCCGCCATCCGCTTTGTGCTGAAGGGCCAGCTGCAGCCCCCGGTGAGCGGCAAGGATCTGATCCTGCACATCATCGGAATGATCGGGGTGGACGGCGCGCTGTACAAGAGCATGGAGTTCACCGGCCCGGGCGTGGCCAGCCTTTCCATGGATGACCGGCTCTGCATCTGCAACATGGCCATTGAGGCGGGCGCGAAGAATGGTATCTTCCCGGTGGACGAGGGGACCATCCAGTACCTCACCGGCCGCAGCCAGCGCCCCTGGACCGTGTACGAGGCAGACGAGGACGCGGAGTACGAGCAGACCATCGAGATTGATCTCTCCACGCTGGAACCCACCGTGGCCTGGCCCCACCTGCCGGAGAACACCAAATCCGCCGCGGAAGGCAGGGACGTGAAGATCGATCAGGTGGTCATCGGCAGCTGCACCAACGGTCGGCTGGAGGATATGGAAGCCGCCTGGAAGATTTTGAAGGGCAAGCAGGTTGCCCCGGGCGTGCGGGCCATCATCATCCCCGCCACCATGGCCATCTACAAGGAGTGCATCCTGCGGGGCTGGACCACCGATTTCATCGACGCGGGCTGCGTGGTTTCCACCCCCACCTGTGGGCCCTGTCTGGGCGGCTACATGGGCATTCTGGCCCAGGGCGAGCGCTGCATCTCCACCACCAACCGGAACTTCGTGGGCCGCATGGGCCATGTGGAGAGTGAGGTCTATCTGGCAAGCCCCGCCACCGCGGCGGCCAGCGCTCTCACCGGCTTTATCACCGACCCCCGCGCCATTGCGGAATAAGAAAGGCAGGAATTACCAATGCAGGCAAACGGTTTTGTACATAAATATCCGGACAATGTGGACACCGACGTGATCATCCCCGCCCGGTACCTGAACACCCCCGATGCAAAGGAGCTGGCAGCTCACTGTATGGAGGACATCGACCCCGACTTCGTGAAGAAGGTGCAGCCCGGCGACATCATGGTGGGCGGCGCGAACTTCGGCTGTGGCTCCAGCCGGGAGCATGCGCCGCTGGCCATCAAAACGGCGGGGGTTTCCTGCGTGATCGCAGCCACCTTCGCACGCATCTTCTACCGCAACGCCATCAACATCGGTCTGCCAATCCTGGAATGCCCGGCGGCCAGCGAGGCCATTCAGGCGGGGGACAAGGTACATGTGGACTTCGACACCGGCGCCATCACCGACGAGACCACCGGCCAGACCTTTCAGGCCCAGCCCTTCCCGCCC
>Peterbilt_p2__coassemble_993_pt1 | contig 16474 bp, 15 predicted proteins | sample Peterbilt_p2__metabat2_low_PE_018 | metagenome-assembled genome bin Peterbilt_p2
GCTGTCGTTGATGCCGGTGAGCTCCACGATCTTGGGCGGGATGGGCTTGCCCGGGTTCACAAAGGTGCCGAAGGTTTCGGTGATCTGGCCGTTCTCCACCACCACCGCGCCGATCTCGGTGAGGAACTCAGTGTTGGGGTCCAGACCGGTGGTCTCGGTATCGTACACCACAAAGCTGCCGCTCATGGGGCCGGTGGCTTCGCCGTACAGCACCGGAATCATATCATCCACAAAGTAGGCTTCAACGCCGTAGATCACCTTGAAGTCCGGGTCGCTTTTGCGGATGGCATCTGCCGCCAGCATCGCTTCCGGGAAACCCTGTACCACACCATGGTCGGTAATGGCAATGGCCCGGTGACCCATGCGGTGTGCGGTACGCACGATCTCGCCCGGGTCGCAGAAGCCATCCATGCTGCTGAGCTTGGTATGCAGATGCAGCTCCACCCGCTTCTGGGGAGCATTATCCTCTCGCTTACGGCGCTCCACCTGAAGCACATCGTAGGGGTAGACCACGTAGTCATGCTCGTATTTATCGTAGGTGCATTCACCCTTCAGCACCAGGGTAGTGCCCTTTTTCAGCTCCTCCCACTTGCTGAAGTCCTCCCCTTCCCGACTGCGAAGCTTCAGGTTGATGGAGCCGGTGTAGTCGGTGATGGAAACGATGTAGCTCTTCTGGAAGTTGCCTTTCACCTCCACCGCAAACACATCGCCCCAGATCATCACACGGCCGCCGTCGCCCCCCAGCTCCTTCAGCGGGGTCAGCTCGCCGGGCTTGAAGTTCTTGCCGTGGAACAGCTTGACCGGTTTGTCGGTCAGATCCAGGCCGGGAATCTTGATGGGCGGCAGGCCCTTCTTTTCCTCGAACTTCACAGTGGGCACCTTTTGCAGCACCTTCTTCTCCCATTCCTCCACTGTGGCGGTCTTGCCAGTCTGGGCAAGCTCCACCTGAGGCAGGGTTCCGGTGCGCTGCTCGATGCGCTGGGCCAGCGCCTGTGGAAACTGAATCTCCTCCAGAATCTTTTTGCCCACCTTGATATGCAGCCGAATGCTCTGCCCCTCAATATCAATAGCGGCATGATCCAGAAAGCCGTTGACCGGATAATCCTCGTCACGCAGCTCGCCGATCAGTTTCTGAATGCTCTCCGGCGTAATGGTTTCATAGGGAAAGCTGTTCTGAATCTCCACCTGAAAGCCGTCAAACAGAGGGCTGAGTGAGGTGCACAGGCGGTCGCACAGACTCACCGGCAGAGGTGCGCCGCTGCGCAGATGGATGCGTATTTTGCGGCTCAGGCGCAGCATCTCCACATGCTCCACCAGCACCCCTGCAAAACAGCGGGCAAAGGTCTCGTCCACCGTGAACTGGGGCCACAGTTGTGTTACCAAAGGTTTCAATGGAATTTGTCTCCTTATTTCAACAAAGCAATGCCTGCGGGCAGGAAACTCCCGCCCGCAGGCTCAAAAATGCATCACAGCTTATAGATCTCGTCCACCAGCTGGCCCACGATGTCGCCCCGCAGCATCCGGATCTTTTCGCCCCGGATGAACAGCAGCGCCTCGTCCTTGCCGCCGGCAATGCCGATATCCGCCTCCCGGGCCTCACCGGGGCCGTTTACCACACAGCCCATCACGGCCACCTTGATGGGCTTTTTGTAGCCCTTCAGGCGCTTCTCCACCTCGTCGGCAATCTTGGCCACCTGAATGTTGGTGCGGCCGCAGGTGGGGCAGCTGATGATTTCCGGGCCACCCACCGCATGACCGGCAGCGCGCAGAATATCGTAACCAGCCTGCACTTCCTTTTCCGGCTCGTCGGTCAGGGAAACGCGCAGTGTATCGCCGATGCCCTCCAGCAGCAGACCACCAATGCCCATGCCGGACTTGATCAGACCCATACGGTAGGTGCCCGCCTCGGTAACGCCCACATGCAGCGGGTGATCACACTTCTCGCTGAGCAGCCGGTAGGCCTGCATCATGGTGGGCACATTGCTGGATTTGATGGAGATCACGATGTTGTTGAAATCGTGCTTTTCCAGCAGCGCCACATGGTACATGGCGCTTTCCACCAGAGCTTCCGGTACCGGTGCGCCATACTTGGCCAGAATCTCCTTTTCCAGGCTGCCGGCGTTCACGCCGATGCGGATGGGGATGTTCTTGGCGTTGCAGGCCCGGGCCACCGCGCGCACATTTTCGTCTGCACCGATGTTGCCGGGGTTGATGCGGATCTTATCCACACCCGCATCCACACAGGCCAGCGCGATTTTGTAATTGAAATGGATGTCGGCCACAAAAGGCACATCCACTGCATTTTTCACTGCTTCTACAATGCGCACGTCCTCCAGACTGGGAACGCTGGCACGCAGAATCTGGCAGCCGGCTTCCACCACCCGCTTGGCCTGAGCCACGTTGCCCGGGATATCTGCCACGGGCACATTCAGCATGGTCTGGACTGCCACCGGATTGTGACCGCCAATCACCACATTGCCGATTTTTACTTCACGTTTGACCTTACGCATGATTGATTATCCTCCTGCTATCAAAACAGACGAACGATATCGTTGAATGTGGCAAAGATCATGAGCCCGAACAAAAAGCACATGCCCGCCGCATTCACCAGAATTTCAAACTTTTTGGGCACCGGCCGCCGGAAAATCCCTTCCAGCGCCAGAAAAACCAGCTTACCGCCATCCAGTGCAGGCACCGGCAGCAGATTGAACACACCCAGGTTTACGGTGAGCAATGCCAGCATGGACAGCACCTCTGCCACACCCATGCTTGCCGCCTGCCCGATGGCAGACACGATACCCACCGGACCGGAAAGCTCGTTCACACTCACCCGGCCAACAACCAGGTCGATCAGCGAGCGGAACACCAGCTGGGCATAGAACAGGGTGTAGTTAAAGGCCTGAACCACCACGGTTTTCACGTTCTTTTCCAGTGCGTAGACTTTGAACCCGATGTTCATGGTAACGGAATCCCCGTTTTCCACCAGCTCAAAGCCCACATTATCCAGCTGAACAACCTCGCCGTTTCGTTTTATGGTCAGATCCGCGCTCTGATCCGGGGTACGCTGCAGCTCATACAGCACATCGTTCATCACAAAGCAGTGATGACCATTCACGGCCAGAATCTCATCGCCCACCTGCAGGCCGGCCGCCTGCACCGGGGAGCCCTCTTCCACAAAACCTACCGTTTTGCTGGCACCGGGATCGCCGAACGCCAGCATAAGCAGAAGCACCAGAAAGCCCAGGATCAGGTTCATTACCGCACCGGCCGCCACCACAATGATCCGTTTCCAGACCTTTACCTGGGGGAAGGGCAGGCCTTTGGGCTGCTCCTCCACCGGGTCAAGCTCCTTCAGCGCATCGCCGGTCTCCGGCTCTTCCAGCTCCACATCCTCCCCTTCCATGCTCACATAACCACCAATGGGCAATGCGCGCACACTGTAACGGGTACCGCCCCGCACCGTGGTGAACAGAGCGGGCCCCATTCCGATGGAAAATTCATTCACCTGAATCCCAGCCTTTTTGGCACAGACAAAGTGCCCCAGCTCGTGGATCATAACCACCAGGCCAAAAATCAGCACCGAAATAATAATCAGGGTAAGGATTGTTGCCATGTGCGAATAATCTCTCTTTCTTGTTAGATGTGGCTCAGCACAAACTGCCGGGCCATGCGGTCACACTCATACACATCGTCCAGCGTATAGCTGCCGCCAAAGGAATCGCTGTCTACCACAGCCTCCACCAGTCGGCCAATGTCCAAAAAGCCGATCTTGTCCTCCAGGAACAGCCGGACGGCTTCTTCGTTGGCACCGTTGGCGGCGCAGGGGCCCAGACCGCCCTTGGCGATTGCCTTTTTGCAGGCTGCCAGGCAACGGAAGGTCTCCTCGTCCGCCACGTCAAAGGTAATGGATTTGAGCTGGGTGAAATCCAGCTCGGGTGCGCAGCCCGGGAACCGATCCGGCCAGGTGAGCGCATACTGGATGGGAATGCGCATATCCGGCACGCCCAGCTGAGCCAGAATGGAATTATCACTGAACTGCACCATGGAATGGATGATGCTCTGACGCTGCACCACCACCTGAATCTTCTCCGGCGGCAGGCCGAACAGCCAGACCGCCTCGATCAGCTCCAGACCCTTGTTCATCAGGGTGGCGGAGTCGATGGTGATTTTGGCACCCATATTCCAGTTGGGGTGCTTCAGAGCATCTGCCCGGGTCTTGCCCGCCAGCTCTTCCTTCTTCATGCCGAAAAAGGGGCCACCGGAAGCGGTAAGCAGGATTTTGGTCAGGGTTTTGGCGGAATGTGCATCCTGCAGGCACTGGAAAATGGCAGAATGCTCACTGTCTACCGGAAGCAGCTTGGTGCCGTGTTTGGCAGCAGCTTCGGTGACCAGATGGCCGCCGGTAACCAGACTTTCCTTGTTGGCCAGTGCCACGTCGTGCCCGTTTTCCAGCGCTGCCAGAGTCGCACCCAGACCGGCGATGCCGACCACTGCGTTGAGCACCACGTCCGGGCCTTCCATTTTGGCCAGCTCCACAATGCCCTCTGCGCCGCGAAGGAGCCGGGGCGCGCCGGCTACGCCGCCCAGACGGGCAGCCAGCTGGTCACAGGCATCCGGATTTGCAACCGCCACATATGCGGGATGGAACTCCTCAATCTGCTTGAGCAGCAGATCCACATTGGAGTTTGCTGCCAGTGCATACACTTCATAGCCCTGTGCGCGGGCCACATCCAGGCTTTGGGTACCGATGGAACCGGTAGACCCAAGCAAAGTCAGTTTTTTAGCCATTTTTCGCTCCTCGTTTCTCAGAAAAACGTCGTGGTGAACCAGACCAGCAGGGCGGCAGCCGGTGCGATAAAGGTCACACTGTCGAACCGGTCCATGATGCCGCCATGGCCCGGGAAGATCGTGCCATAATCCTTGATGGTACACTGGCGCTTGACCGCGCTGGCGAACAGATCACCCAGAATGCCCAACAGCGAGCAGGCCATTCCAAGCAGGAACACCACAAGATAGCTGGCTGCACTTGCAGACATGCGCTCCAGCAGCAGGCAGGCTTTGCCGCCCGCCAGATGAACTGAAAGCGCCTGCGCTGCCAGCGTGCACAGAACACCCAGCACGCCGGAACCCAGTACACCGCCGATGGCACCCTCGATGGTTTTGTGAGGGCTGACCACCGGGGCCAGTTTGTGCTTGCCGAAGTAGCGACCGGCAAAATAAGCCGCACTGTCGCCGCCCCAGGCAAAGCACAGAATCATCATAATCAGATAGATGGACTCAAACTGGTTGTTCAGATGATTTTTGATGAACACGATGGAATAGAAACAGGCAATCATCAGCCCGCTGAACACCACCATGCCTCCCAGTTTCGCGGCGCTCAAGGTTCGGTTATGCCACAACAGACATACCGCCAGATACACCGCCAGCAGATAGCTGCCGGGAACCAGCAGCGCCTCTACCGCAGGCACATGAGAGAACATTACCAGAAAAGTATACGGGATAAATGCGATAAAAATGTGTGTTTCTTTTTCGCCCAATGCGAACGCTTTGTAAATTTCGTGAACGGCAATGATGGCGATCAGAGCGACCACGGCTTCAAACACAAGAGTGTTGAACATCAGCATGACCACGGCCAGAACGCAAAGGCCCACCGCGGCAGTTATGATCCTTGTTTTCACAACAGGCTTTTCCTTTCTTTCCGCAATGCTCAGATCCCGCCAAAGCGACGACTGCGCCGATTGAATTCCTGAATCGCCAGATCCAGATCAGCACGGGTAAAATCCGGCCAGAGAACGTCCATCTCCACCAGCTCCGAGTAAGCAGCCTGCCACAGCATAAAGTTGGACAGCCGCTTCTCGCCGCTGGGCCGCAGAATGAAATCCGGATCCTTCTGGCCACAGGTGTACATGTGCGCACTCATCAGATCCTCGGTAATCTCCTCCGGTTGAAGCTCACCGTTCTTCACCTTTTCTGCCAGAATGCGCGCCGCACGCACGATCTCCTGCCGGCCGCCGTAGTTCACCGCAATGTTCAGCGTCATACCGGTATTATGGGCCGTTTTGGTTTCAATCTCATTCATCAGCTTCTGGTGCTTGGGCTCCAGTGCGCTGCGGTCGCCCAGAAAGACAACCCGGTTGTTTTCCTTCTCGTAATCAAAGGCCTTGATGAGATATTCCCCAAACAGCTTCATGATTGCACCCACTTCTTCGTAGGGGCGCTTCCAGTTTTCGGTGGAAAAGGCATAGAAGGTGACCGACTCCACCCCAATGGAATTGCAGTAGCGGGTAATATCCTGAAAAACCTCCGCACCCTTTTTATGGCCGGCGGTTCGGGGCAGGCCCCGCTTTTTGGCCCAACGGCCGTTGCCATCCATAATGATGCCAATGCTGAGCCCTTTTGCAAAATTTTCCGGTTGTGGCATAAGCGCAAATCTCTCCTGTTACAAAGTGGTGCCGCGCGCAAAGCTCGCACGCGGCACATAATTTTTGTTGCCCGGGGATCAGATCTCCATGATCTCCTTGTTCTTGGCCTCGCAGTCCTTGTCGATCTGCTTGACGAACTTGTCGGTGATCTTCTGCATCTCTTCTTCCAGATTCTTCTGGTCGTCCTCGGTGATCTCGCTGTTCTTTTTCAGGCTCTTGAATTTGTCCATGGCCTCACGGCGCACATTGCGCACCGCAACCTTGGTCTCCTCGCCCAGCTTCTGCACGTCCTTGGTCAGCTGGCGGCGGCGCTCTTCGGTGGGAGCGGGGAACACCAGACGGATCACACGGCCGTCGTTGGTGGGATTGATGCCGATGTCGCTGACCAGCAGGGCATGCTCGATGGGATGAATCAGAGAGGTATCCCAGGGAGTAATGGTCAGAATGCGGGCTTCTGCCACAGCCACAGCAGCCACCTGATTGATGGGAGTGGGGGTGCCGTAGTAGTCCACTGCCACGCGGTCCAGAATGGCGGGATTGGCGCGGCCGGCGCGAATTGCAGCCAGCTCCTTGCCCAGATGGTGAATGGCGCCGTTCATCTTGTCTTCATAGGGCTTGGTGTAAGTGCTCATGTGTTATACTCCTTTTCTTCGGCCCGAAGCCGAATCCTTTGTACTCTTTGATTTTCCGGCAGCTGTGTGCGGCCGGTTGCAGCGCGGCTTTACGCAACGGCCGTGCTGTTACTCCTCCACAACTAGGGTACCAACGGCTTCGCCGCGCACCGCTCTGGCAATGTTGTCCGGATCCTTCAGATCGAACACCAGAATCGGGAGCTTGTTTTCCCGGCAGAGGGTGGCCGCAGTGCCATCCATCACAGCCAGATTCTTCTCCAGCACCTCGGTGAAGGTGAGCTGGTCGTATTTTACAGCATCCGCGTACTTTTTCGGATCCTTGTCATATACGCCGTCCACCATGGTGGCTTTGAACATCACATCGCAGCCCGTCTCAATGGCGCGCAGCGCACTGGCCGTATCGGTGGAAAAGAGCGGGTTGCCGGTACCGCCGCCAAACAGAACAACGTTGCCGGCTTCCATGCTTTCCACAGCACTGTCCCGGGTGAACACGGAAGCCACCTGAGGCATCACAATCGAGGTCTGGACCTGCGCGGGAACGCCCAGCTGACGCAGCTGATCCGCCACTGCAAGGCAATTCATCACGGTAGCCAGCATGCCGATCTTGTCGGCACAGGTGCGCTCCATGCTGCCGCTGGAACGGCCGCGCCAGAAGTTGCCTCCGCCCACAACCAGACCGATCTGTACGCCCAGATCGTATGCCTGCTTGATGCCGCGGCAGATGGCCTCCATGGTAGGTTCATCAAACCCGGCGCCCTTGCTGCCTGCCAGCGCCTCCCCGCTGACTTTCAATAAAATACGCTTGTATTTTGTATCCAAAACCAATACACCGCCTGATCCATATTATATTTGTTCCTATTTTACAATAAAACGTATTTCTTGTAAACTATAAACAAAAAATTATGCCGGGGAAAACCTTCCCCGGCATAACACATTTATACCTCTTCCTGTTCATCACCGGCGATTTTCCGGGCCTGCCATACACCCAGCTCCGCCAAAACACGGCTTCGCTGCACGGAGTCCTGCCAGCCACACGCATCGCTTCGAAACGTGGGCTCGTCCGCCGGTCCTGCCTGCAGCTGCGCCGACGCAAACGGGATCCAAACACAGGCTTTTGTCCCCTGCTGTGAGCTGCTCAGCTCCAGCTTCCAGCCCATGGCCTGCGTATACATGTGTACCAGATAAAGGCCCAGTCCCGCACCGGCGGCAGCCCCCTCACCCATGGGATCATACTGGCCGACAAAAGCTTCGAACAAATGTTCCTTCACCCAGTCCGGCAGCCCGGGGCCCTGATCCTCCACTGTGAGCTCCAGCGCCTGATCGCGGAGATGCAGCGCCGCCTTCGCCGTCTGTCCGCGCTCACTGCACAGCACCGCGTTGGTCACCAGATGCAGCAGAATTTTATCGGCCCAGTCGCTGTCTGCCGAAAGGAAAACCGGCTGGCACAGATCACATTCCCATTGCAGATCAACGCCATAAAGTCGCGCCCCGTTCTGCAGCAGCTCCATCGCTTCAGAATACTGCCCCGCCAGTTCCAGGGCCTCCAGCCGCGGAGCAAGCGTTCCCCGCTCCGCCTGCAGCAGGTCCTGCAGATTTTCCGCCACCCGGCTCAACCGCAGCGTGCTCTGATCAATGTTTTCAAACACCCAGCCCAGCTGCCCGCAGGCCTGCGGAGACTCCTTATCCATCGCCTGCCGCAAAAGACCGCTGGAAGCACGAATCGCCGACAATGCCTGATAAATTTCATGTGAGAGGCCGGAGCACAGCACGCCCCGCTGATTCTGTTCAAACAGTTGTTGTTCCAGGCTCTTGTTCATAAACGTCGTTCAAACCTTCCTGCAAGGATTCCGACCAGACACGATCTGCCAACCATCCAAGAAACGGCTTCATTTTCTGGTAGGGGGCAGGGATCTTTCCCTCCTTTTTCAGCTGAAGGAGCACCCGATGGATCCCGCTTTCCACCGCTTTGACCGCCACACCGTGGTAGCGCGCCACATCCGGCAGAACGCTTTTCATCTGGGGAACCTGCCCGCAGCTGATCAGGCGCAGCCATTCCTGCAGGCAGCCACCCAGATACCAATACCCTTCCATTGTATCAGAGATACCAAGTACACACAGCTGGCGATGAATGCTCTTGTCCAGCGGCGTGACCTGCGGCAGGCGGCGCACCGGAGAAAACATGTTCAGCGCCAACAGCAGATCTTTTGGATCGTATGGCTCTATCATATAATAATCCACACAGTTTGACAAGTGACCTTGTTCGACCAGTTCGATGTAGCGCGCCGGACCGGTCAGAATTACCCGCAGGCGCCGATCCAGGCATTCCTGCTCCATCTGGTGCAGAAAACGCACGGTATCCATATCCTGCAGATAGCAGCCAAGCAGAACAAGATCCACCTGCGGCCCGCTTTTCAAATAGCGCAGTGCGCTGCGCCCGGTCTGAAAGGAGTTCACAACCTGGTAACCATTCATGTTCAGCAGGCATGTCAGGGTTTTCAGCATAATAGGGTCGGCATAAACCAACACAATGTTTTTAACTGCCTTACTCACCTGTTCACGATTGCTTTTTTCCACGCTAAACTTCCCATCATTGTAGAGTTTTCGAGCCCGCCCCTTCTCTCCACAGGGCTGCGGGCGCTTGGACATATTGATTCCTAATATAATAGTAGCGGAATCGACCAAACCATGCAACATGTTTTATTCTTCGCTTTACTTCGCCTGGCACTGCAGCCGGCGTCGTGCTATAATAGAACTGTTCTTTGTCATTCACCCTGCAACACAAGTGAGTATATTATAATATGAATAAAATCATCGAAATCACTGATTTGAACATGCTGGAACTGGATGTGTACGCCCGGCTGACCGAGGCACAGCTGCGTGCCCGTATGGAAGCCGAGCGCGGCGTATTCATTGCCGAAAGCCCAAAGGTGATCGAACTGGCACTGAATGCCGGCTGCATTCCCCTTTCCTTACTAATGGAACGGCGCCACCTTCAAGGGCAGGGCGCTTCACTGATGGCCCGCTGCCCGGACATTCCCGTCTATACCGCCGACCGGGATGTGCTGGCCAGCCTTACCGGTTACGCCCTTACCCGGGGTATTCTGTGTGCCATGCAGCGGCCCAGCCCCAGAACAGCGGAATCGCTTCTGGCAGATGCGCGGCGCGTTGCCGTTCTGGAAGGCATTGTGGACTCCACCAATATGGGCGCAATCTTCCGCTCGGCCGCCGCCCTTGGCATGGATGCGGTTTTGCTCACTCCCACCTGCTGTGACCCCCTGTGCCGCCGGGCGGTACGGGTGAGCATGGGCACTGTCTTTCAAGTCCCCTGGGCACGCATCGGAGACCACGCTTCGGATTGGCCGGAAACAGGCATGGGGCTGCTTCACCAGCATGGCTTTGCCACGGCAGCCATGGCGCTGGATGACCGGGCGATCTCCATCGACGACCCGCAGCTGCGGCAGGAAAAAAAACTGGCCGTTCTGCTGGGCACTGAGGGCGATGGGCTGAGCCATCAGACCATTGCCCGGTGCGACTACACCGTGATGATCCCCATGGAGCACGGTGTGGACTCGCTGAACGTTGCCGCAGCCAGTGCTGTGGCCTTCTGGCAACTGCGCCTTCGCTGAATTTGGATTTTTTCGGCCAGAGTAATTCACAATTCTTTGCGTTTGAATTGCTCTGGCCTGAAAAGCGAAAACGCGCTCGATTTTTTACTTTTGGGTATTGACTTTTCAAAAAAACGGAGTAAAATATAAAAAGTAAGCTTCATATGGGCCTGTAGCTCAGTTGGGAGAGCGCTGCGTTCGCATCGCAGAGGTCAAGGGTTCGAATCCCTCCAGGTCCACCAGATGGACATTACACGAATACCTGCTTTTTCAAAGGCGGCTTTGCCGTAAGGGTATGGCTGTAATGTCAAAACAGAACCAGAGGGTCAAGGTACAATGTGCCTTGACCCTCTGGTTTTTTGCATGCGTATGATCTATTGGGATTCAGTACCCAATCATAATAGACAGATCATCGCAAGTAATGCGAGTATTCATATACACTCACCTTTTCTGCTTGTTGGGTGCTATACCCCCCGCTGGACACAGAATTTATTCTGTGGCTGCGCGTTCTGCAAACACTTTTGAAGGGTACGCTAAAATGCCGCCCTCTTTGCAGAGATGTGACGAATCGTTGCACCCTGATTATCTCAAGGGCTGTTGTGAAGCGGCATAGCTCTTAGTCAATGAGTGGGCAAACCATTCCTTATCGAATGCTTTCATGTCTGCACCCTATGGTCTATTTTAGAGCAGAGGGCGTCGTGAATTACGGCACCCTTGTGTATGGTGTGGTACGCTCTGAAATAGGGCCTACCTTGGAAGATGGGGTGGCAATATACCATCCCATCGAGCAGTATGGTTTTCACCAAAAGGGCTTCTCAAAGCGCCCCCCTTACTCAGAACAATAGCTATGGTGCATTATCCTTCCAAATGAGAGCTCGAATTCCGCATTTTTACTCTGTAAGGATACTGCGCTCTCGATTCAATCTGGTACATCGCAAAACGCGACGCACCGAACATGAGCGGGTAGGTAAAACGCCTATCCATCTCAGGTGTGAGAAATACCCCCATGGAACAAACCGTTCCTCCTCATTACTGCGACAAAAAGGGACGCCCCGAAATAGGGCGCCCCTTTGCATATTATCTTTGAACTTTACTTCATTCCTCACTTTTATCAGAATACTTCTTTTTCCATGTTTCCAATTCCTTTCGCCCTTCTTCGCTGGCGAATAATTTCTGGATTTCAGGTGCGAGGAATCGGGCGAAGGAATCTATGATGGACTGTGGCAGTTCAATTTCGTATGGATTCTGATGATTTTCTTGGCCGACCATGGGTGAGTTGCCCCAACAGCAAAACCTTACTGGCTTAACTCAGTCCATCTCACACTCCTTCCCGGCGATACACAGCTGCCAAAGATTCTTCCCATACACAGAGGAGAGACAGATCATTTCAAAACCTGAGAAAATTCTCATAGAGCTCCTTTCTCACCCCTTCCCTTCCGGGGTTTTCACCAGAAAATCCCGAACAAATAGCTCGGATAGGAAGGGAATGTAAACTGTACCCCTTTTCAAGGACACGGAGTACATTAGAAACCATTAGATTGCCTATCAATTACACCGGCCCTTTAGATTCTTTTTCCCATAGATCGAAATATTCAAAGAAGTCTTTCATAACCAGCTTCAGTACCGCTTCTTTTTTGCTGCAATCTTTTCCTAAACTTTTATCAACAGAAATACTGTCTTCCAGTTCTTTCCTCTTGCAATTGAGCTTGTCCACATTATGTACAATAGCATGACGCTTCAAATAGAGTTGAAGCGTCTTATGCATGTACTCCCCAAGAGGTGTTATTCCGGCAATTGAACCGTCTGAAAGCCGTTCTAAATGCTTATCATATTCCTCGCTACAAGGGTCAATAAAGCCTTCCTCTCCGACGGCATTTATCTTCGGATCATCACTTGGCCATCTGTCCCACTTGGATCTGTTGCACCACGGGCAAGAATAAAGCAAATTATCATAGTCGAATTGTAGTGCAGGAAATTTCTCTTTAGGGGCAAAGTGCTCGACGTGATAAGCACGGTATCCTCCTCCGTAAGTGTCCAAATCATCACAATAAGCACAGCGATGCCCGAAGTCTTTGGCTAAATGCTTTTTATTCGTTGGATTAGTGTGAAATTGCTCCCCATGATAACTTCTGACTGGCCTTTTTTCTCTAAGCATTTCTTTAGTCGCCTTCTATCAGTGAATCAATTTTTGAAATCAATTCGTTTATCTTTTCCGCAGTAAAATCTTTCTTGATTGGTAAGGAGATTGCTGCATTTCCATAAATGCTTCTCTCTAACTGAGAATCCAGTTCGAGAATTCGCGCATCAACGGATGCAGACTCACCAGCTCTTGGCAACAGAACTTCTAATTCTGATTTGCAGTTTTCCATTTCGATACGATACTTCTTTATCTGTTCAATTAGCTTGGAGTTAAATTCAATTCTCTCTTGGTCATCTCCAATATATCGATCAAAATCGAAAACAAGGTATGAATCGAACAATTCATGGTCAAATAAATCATCTTGGTAAGTGGTCAGTACGAAAATAGGAAACCCCCACAGACGCAAGTTAAGTGCTTTGGCCAACGATACGCCTGAATAGGAAATGGATTGTTGGGAAGAGAGCTTGTAATCGATGATTACAGCATCTACGCCCGCTTCAAGAACACGCTCTACCATATCGTCAGTTGTTTCTGCGAGAGTAAGTTCTACAGGCTCCAGTTCGTAGCCTGCGTACTTCTCTTTAAGGGGTTGTCCCTCTTCGTCATCGCAGCAAAGCCGAATCATCGTAATCATCTGTGTAATTTTTGACGGGTCATCGTCAATAATTCCGATACGATATTGCTCTTTCATCGTTGGAGAACCTCCTCTGGCAACGGGATGGTGATGTCTAATCCAAATCCATTCTCTACTTTTGTTATAGTATATCTGCCATCGTTGTACTGTTTGATATTTCGAACGATATATGCTCTGTCTTTTTCAAATATCGAAATAATACTAATCAGCAGAGAAGACAACGTTTCGAAATATTCGTTCTCAATAATTCCTTCTCGGCTGGATTTGTCCAAAATAGATGCATTAAATACACGCGAGATTAAAACAGTACCTTTTGCCAGCAAATACTGCAGCCACCACAACCCCGAATCTTACCCGATTTATGACAGCTATGTGGATGAGGTGCTCCGGTGTTTCCGTGACCTGGATCGGTTCGCCAGCTTCCGTACGGAAGAATTGAAGGATTACAGAAGATTCAAGGATATTCTGATCGCATTTCGAAGCTACTATGGCTTGGAGCAATTTTCTCTGAAGGAAATCGACAAGTACCTATGGCAGTTTGGAAAAGAGTACTTCCCGAAAAAGTACTATAGCAAAACGCAGAAAGAAGCACCGTGAGCTGCCCTATTTCCTTGTTTATAGCGCCGCAAACTTTGAGCCGCGCACCTTGCAGAAAGGACTTGCATAACCCGGCCCTCAGAGTTGCAATGCAACAAACAGAAACACGAAACGCTTTCCTCGGGCCGGTGATTTACCGACTCGGGGAAAGCGTTTTATGTCTTATGCTCTCCGGTTATCTCAGGTCGCTCAGCGCCGCGCCAATATCGACATCGAGCAGAATGGATTGCTCCTCCAGCCCTCTCATGGTGATGGTCTCGCCCAGATTGATGCAGGTGTAGGTGGCCTTGGGATTCTGAGCCGCCATACGCAGGAACGGCACTTTGATGATGCCGGGGGTATTTCCGCCGACGCCGAGTTCCAGAAACAGGATACGCCCGTTCTTATACCGATGCAGGAAATCTTCATACCGCCGGGCCGCAGCATACCAGCCCTCATCCTGTACGAAAGTATCGTCACAGCGCAGGTTCGGGGTCTGCGGCTTGCCGCACTTGGGGCAGCGCGGAATCAGCTCAGAGGGGACTCGCATGTCGGCTTGCTCTGCGACCATCCGGCGGACGGCAGCTTCGTTGTCATAAGTGGCCTGATGGCACGGCTCACTGCACTGCCAAAGGCCGTAATCGCCCTGGGTGTAGAACAATCGTGCTTTATCAAAACCGGCCAGCTGAAATTGATGGTCCACATTGGTGGTCAGGACAAAATAATTCCTGCCCCTGACCAGCTCCAGCAAGTCGGCATAAGGCTTGCCGGGTGTCACATCGTAACGGTTGTAGTAGATGTGTCGGCTCTACCAGGCCCAGTATTCCTCCAGAGAGGGAAAAGGATGGAAACCGCCGGAATACATATCGGTGATGCCGTACTTCTCATGGAAGTCGGAGAAGTATTTCAGAAAGCGCGCGCCGCCATAGGTCAGACCGGCAGATGTCGAAAGGCCGGAACCAGCGCCGATGAGGATGGCATCTGCGCCTTGAATCTCAGCTTTCAGCCGCTGAATTTTCTGTGAGTAATCGCTGGTAGATTTCGAGGTCCACGTCCTTGAAAACATTGAAAATCACCTTCATTTCGGTTCCGGTTTCCGCCTTAAATTTTCGCACAGTCTCCACGGCGATCTCAGCGGCCTGCTGATTGGGAAAATGGAACACGCCGGTGGAGATGCAGCAGAACGCAATGCTCTCCACGCTACTCTGCTCGGCCAGTTCCAGACAGGAACGGTAGCAGGAAACCAGCAGGCGCGCATCATCCGGGGTCACAGGGCCCTCAATGATGGGGCCGACGGTGTGCAGTACATAGTCGCAGGGCAGATTGTAGGCTTTCGTGATTTTGGCCTGCCCGGTGGGTTCCTCATGTCCCTGGTGCTCCATGAGCTGGGCGCAATCCAAGCGAAGCTGAATCCCTGCAAAGGTATGGATACAGTTGTCGATGCAGGCGTGGCACGGCACATAGCAGCCCGTCATGCCGCTGTTGGCCGCGTTGACAATGGCGCCGCACTGCAACCGGGTGATGTCTCCCTGCCAGAGGTAGAAATCGCCGCAAACCGGCTCCAAATCGGTCAAGCGGGTGATGCCTGCATCTTCGATCTCCTGATGCAGGTAATCGTCCTGCACGCTCAGAAACTCGGCATCGATGGCTTGGGGACGGCGGATGTTCATCAGAGAGCGCAGCATCCGTTTCTGTTCATAGGCATCCGCCGGGATTTCCATGCCGCGATAGCGCCTGTCCTCATCCAGCAGCCGCTGGATGAGAAACACTCTTTTTTCAGTCTGGTTCATCTTAACCTCGCTTCACAATGGCTCTGGCCGGACAAATCTCAAAGCAGTTGCCGCAATGCAGGCAGTTCTGCTGCTGGATGATCACCGGCTTGCCGGAAATGTCGATACACTTCTGCGGGCATTTGGAATAGCAGAGCTTGCAGCCGATGCAGGCGTCCGTGACAAAGTAGCCATCCTGCACTTCCTCGGCGCCGTCAAAGGTAAAACTGGCACGCTCGATTGGCTTTTTGGAGAGGTCAAACCATTCGCCGCTGCCTTCATAGATGACAAAGACGGTCAAAGCACTTCTGGATGCCGCGTCCGGGTAGATCTCGTTCATGTTGGGATTTTTTTCAAACAGCCGGGGCAGCAGCTCACCGCCCAGCTCCCGCACCTTTCCCCGAATGGAAAGGGCGGCGCAGTGCAAGGTGTCGGTTCCTTTCATGCCGGTCAGGGCCAGCGTTCCCCGCTTTTTCAGGCGGTCATAGAAGCCTTTTCCTTTTGCGGTCAGAAAGTACAGGCCACCCTCATCGTAGTCCATCATGTCGATGGCGGCGGTCACAGGCAGCCCAGCATCGTCCACGGTGGCCACAACCGTGGTGTGGATCTCCTCGACCAGGTATTTCAAATAGTTCATAGCGTCAGTCGAGTAGACAGCCTCGACACTCCTTTCACATAATTTTTGCTGCGAAGGGA
>Peterbilt_p2__coassemble_1078_pt1 | contig 15352 bp, 19 predicted proteins | sample Peterbilt_p2__metabat2_low_PE_018 | metagenome-assembled genome bin Peterbilt_p2
GGCTGTTGTTTTTTGCAAAAGAATCAATCAAGCGGGGGATTTGAACCCGAAGCGCTGGGAATCGGCGGGGATTTTGAAAGTGAATAGTGAACAGTGAAGAGGGAAGGTGTGCCGCAAAGCGGCACGTATTTTGAAAAAAGCGGGGTGCGGAAGTCGACCGCTTTTCCACACAACGGCCGCTTTTCTGTGGAAAATCCACCGCCCGCAAGGCCGCTTCTTTCTGTTTTTCGGGTATTTTCCGGGGATTATTCCGCCGCCGAATCAGCTGCTTTGCGGCAAAACGCGGCCCTTCGCCTGCAAAATGACCAGTAGATTTGCGCCATTTGTGCCAAAATAGCAGCAGTTCGTGAAAAATGAGGCCGTTTTGCGCAATTTAGTGTACTTTACTGCAAAGAGTAGTGTATAATGAACACCAGGATTCTTTCAACCTTATTATTATAGATAAACAATCGCAGGGCGCCGCACGCCGGTGCGGCCGTGTGGTGGGCGCGGGCGCTCTGCAGGGGAAAGCGAGAGGTATTATTAACAATGGATCAGACCAACACCAAGCGTAAAATTATGGTGATCGGCCACCGCAACCCGGATACGGATTCCATCTGCTCGGCCATTGCCTATTCCAACCTGAAGAACAAGACCGTGGGCCCCTGGCACGAAGCCTGCCGCGCAGGCGAAATCAACCAGGAGACCGCCTTCGTGCTCAAGCGCTTTGGTGCAAAGCCCCCCCGCCGCTGCCTGAACGTAAGTGCGCAGGTGCAGGACATCGACATCCGCCCCGTGCCCGGCATTCTGGGCAACACCACCATGCGCCGCGCTTGGGAAACCATGCGCGACACCCAGGCCAACAGCCAGCCCGTGGTGGACGAAAAGGGCGTGCTGCAGGGCCTGATCACCCTGGGCGATCTGGCTGTTGCCAACATGGACAGCCTGGATACCCACGCTCTGAGCAACGCCCGCACCCCCATTAAGAACGTGGTGGAGGTTCTGGGCGGCACCGTGCTGGCCGGCGATGACTCCGGCTACTTCGAGAGCGGCAAAATCGTAATCGGCGCCTCCAGCCCGGACGTGCTGGAGAACACCATGGAAGCCGGCGACATCGTGCTGGTGGCCAACCGCTACGAGACTCAGCTGTGCGCCATCGAGATGGGTGCCGCCTGTGTGGTGGTGTGCATGGAGTCCGCCGTGGCCAAGACCATCATCAAGCTGGCCAACGAGCGCGGCTGCCTGCTCATCAGCAGCCCCTACGACACCTACGCCGTTTCCTGCCTGATCAAGCAGAGTGTGCCCGTGAGCACCCACATGACCCCCCGCAACAAGCTGCGTACCTTCCTGCCCAGCACCCCCGTGGACGAGGTCAAGAAGGTGATGAGTAAGGTGCGCGACACCTACTTCCCGGTGCATACCCCCGCGGGCAAGTACGTGGGCCTGATCAGCCGCCGGAACCTGTTGAATCTGCAGCGCAAGCAGCTGATTCTGGTGGATCACAACGAAAAGACCCAGTGCGTGGACGGCTGGGAAGAGGCCGACATTCTGGAGGTGGTGGACCACCACCGCCTGGGCAGCCTGGAAACCAGCCAGCCCGTATTCTTCCGCAACCAGCCGGTGGGCTGCACCTGCACCATTGTCTACCAGATGTATCAGGAGCAGGGCGTGGAGATCGAGCCCCACATTGCCGGCCTGATGCTCAGCGCCATCCTGTCCGACACGCTGTGCTTCCGTTCTCCCACCTGCACCCCCGTGGATGAGGCTGCCGCCCGTGCGCTGGCCAAGATCGCCGGGGTCGAGCCCGAAGAGCTGGCCAACGAGATCTTCGAGGCCGGCGAGAATCTGGAGGGCCGCGCCGCCGAGGATGTGTTCTTCCAGGACTTCAAGATCTTCACCCATGGCGACATCCGCTTTGGCGTGGGTCAGGGCAGCTACATGAGCGAAAAGAACCGCCAGCGTGCGGCCGAGCTGCTGCGTCCCTACCTGCCCGAGGCCCTCAAGCGCGAGGGTGTGCAGATGATCTTCTTCATGCTCACCAGTGTGAAGAATCAGTCCAGCAAGGTGCTGTTCTGCGGCGAGGGCGCCGATCAGCTGATCGGCACCGCCTTCCGCTGCGAGCGCGAAGCGGATGGCAGCGTGGTGCTGCCCGGCGTGGTCAGCCGTAAGAAGCAGATGATCCCCGCCATGCTGGAAACTCTGGCCCAGATGTAACCGCAGCGGGCAGCTGACCTGCTGACTGCCGAAAAATCCAATCATTGCCGCCGGTTTGCAGCCGGCGGCTTTTTTGATGCAATACCGCGGAATTCCCGGTGGCGGCGCACACCGGGAAATTTTGGGAAAAGAGCACGGAAAATTCCGGCATGCTGCATCCCCCCGGAGCTTCGGGGCGTGAATGGTGCGGTGCTGAATTGACCAAAATACACAAAAAGTTTTAAATTATTGCGTAAAAACAGCAAGAGAAAATTGTAAACGGCCAAAGATTTTGTTATCATTAAAATAATGCGAATTTGCAGCGAAATATGGGAAAAAGAAAAACTGGGGGTTCCTCGCCGCAGCATGCTGGACACCTTCCGGGATAATGTGGTGGCCTGCCTGATTCTGAGCACAGCCGCAGAAAGGGCAGCTTCAACGTGGACAAGACCGACAAGGTGCTGTATGGCCTGACCCCGCTGCCCTATGCCACCGGTCTGTTCCCGCTGGCGCTGAACGAGGCCATCGACATCAAATTCCTGCCCGCCGTGAAGGACGCGGTGAGAGCCAGAGCCTTTCCCAGATGGGCGGGAAGGCGAAAATGAAGCCCGCCGACCTGCTCAAAGTTCCGGCCGGTTATGCTTTTGCGCATCGCCCGGGCAAAGAGCCGCTGCAAAAAGGAAAACCGGCCCCTGAAGCCGAAGGATCTGTTCCGCCTGAAGGGCTTCATGGTGGCGGGCACCGACAACCGCTGCTATAAGGAGGCGGTGAGCCTGGAGCGCGGCATCTGCATTTTGCAGGAGGAGGCCGGCCGCCAGTTTGATCCAAAACTCGTGCCCATCTTTGTGGCCGAGCTGAAGCGGCGCGGCATCCATCTGGCAGGGCAGCGCCCCGGCGCGGATCAATGATCCCATTCATCCATGGCTTTTTCTCTGCATGCTGCGGCGGCGGAGAAAAAGCCGTTGCTGTTTTTTGCGAATGCGGCAATATTTTTTTCAAAACGGATAACAACCAGCAAGCGGCGGGCCCGCCTTATGGGGTACAATAAACAGGGAACGCCGAGCAAGGAGGAACAACCATGGACAACATGACCTTTGAGCAGGCCGAACAGCTGCTCACCATCGCCCAGAAGGACCGGATCGCCCGCTGCCTGTGGGAGGAGCTGAAGCTGCCCCAGGGGCTGAACGAGGTGGAAAAGGCCTTTGCCTTCGGCCTTTACACCTTTGTGCAGTACGAGGATCGGGGCGCGCTGCGCCAGTATTTTGCCCCGGAGGAAGGCCAGCCGGCCCCGGAGCATGCCGCCCATGCCCCGGAGGAACCGCCCGTTTTGCCGCAGCCCGAGGCCCCGGAACAGCCTGCTCCCGCTGCCCCGCAGCCGGAACCAAACCCGGAAATTGCCATGCCAAAAACCGGGACCCGCACGGATGCGTGTGCGGAAAACATTGATTTGTTGGAAATCAAACATACGCAGCCGGAACAAATCCGGTATACTCAGGCCGTACCTAAGAAAACCGACGCCCCCGCCCAGCCGCCCAAGGCGGCCCTGGAGCAGGGCGTGAAAAAAGGAGGACGGCCCATGTATCCCTATATCAAGAACATCCCCCACGAGCAGCCGCAGGATCTGGCGGCGCTGGTGAGCGTGCAGCCGGGGCAGATCGTCAGCCGCACCCTGGCCCAGAACCCGGCGGTGAGCCTGACTTTGTTTGCCTTCGATGAGGGCGAGGAGATCAGCACCCATTCCTCCGAGGGCGACGCCATGGTGCAGGTGCTGGAGGGCGAGGGCCTGTTCACGGTGGACGGTGTTGAGCATACCGTCGCGGCCGGTCAGGTGCTGGTGATGCCCGCGGGCAAGCCCCACGCGGTGTATGCGCCCCGCAGCTTCAAGATGCTGCTCACTGTGGTGTTCCCCCGCAAGGAGTGAGGAAGCCAAAAATTGTTTTACCGCGGCCCGGCGCCGGGAAGAGAGAGCCCCCACCCCGCCGCGATAACGCCCAGCCATGGGCGAACCGATATTTAATTACCATCCAAATACAGGAGGGCACAGGCCAATGAGACAGGAATGGAAGGATTTTACCCCCGGAGTCTGGCAGAATGAGATCAACGTGCGGGACTTCATCCAGAAGAACTACACCCCCTACGAGGGCGACGAAAGCTTCTTGCAGGGCCCCACGAAGGAGACCACCCAGCTGTGGGATCAGGTCATGGAGCTGACCGCCAGGGAGCGGGAGGCAGGCGGTGTGCTGGATATGGACACCCGCGTCATCTCCACCATCACCTCCCACGGCCCCGGCTATCTGGACAAGAGCAAGGAGAAGATTGTGGGCTTCCAGACCGATAAGCCCTTCAAGCGCTCCCTGCAGCCCAACGGCGGCATCCGCATGGCCATGAAGGCCTGCGAGGACAACGGCTACCATGTGGACCCGGAAGTGGTGGAAATCTACACCAAATATCGCAAGACCCACAACGAGGGCGTGTTCGACGCCTACACCCCGGAGATGCGCGCCTGCCGCTCCAGCCACATCATCACCGGCCTGCCCGATGCCTACGGCCGCGGCCGCATCATCGGCGACTACCGCCGTGTGGCCCTGTACGGCGTGGACCGGCTGATCGAGGACAAGCAGAGCCAGAAGGACTCCACCCGCGTGATCATGTATTCCGACGTAATCCGCGAGCGCGAGGAGCTGAGCGAGCAGATCAAGGCCCTGAAGGAGCTGAAGGAGCTGGGCAAGATCTACGGTTTCGACATCTCCCAGCCTGCAAAGAACACCCAGGAGGCCATCCAGTGGCTGTACTTCGGCTATCTGGCCGCGGTGAAGGAGCAGAACGGCGCCGCCATGAGCCTGGGCCGCACCAGCACCTTCCTGGACATCTACGCCCAGCGCGACCTGGCAAACGGCACCTTCACCGAGAGCCAGATTCAGGAGATGGTGGACCACTTCATCATGAAGCTGCGTCTGGTCAAGTTTGCCCGTACCCCCGAGTACAACGCCCTGTTCAGCGGTGACCCCACCTGGGTTACCGAGTCCATCGGCGGCGTGGGCATCGATGGCCGGCCTCTGGTCACCAAAATGAGCTTCCGCTACCTGCATACGCTGGAGAACCTGGGCACCGCCCCCGAACCCAACATGACCGTGCTCTGGTCCACCCGGCTGCCCATCAACTTCAAGCGCTACTGCGCCAGGATGAGCATCGCCACCAGCTCCATTCAGTATGAGAACGACGACCTGATGCGCGTGACCCACGGCGACGACTACGCCATCGCCTGCTGCGTGTCCAGCATGCGTGTGGGCAAGGAGATGCAGTTCTTCGGCGCCCGCGCCAATCTGGCCAAGTGCCTGCTGTACGCCATCAACGGCGGCGTGGACGAGATCAGCAAGAAGCAGGTTGGCCCCCGCTTCCGCCCCATCGAGGACGAGTACCTGAACTACGAGGACGTGATGCAGCGCTTCGACGACATGATGCAGTGGCTGGCCCGGGTGTATGTGAACGCCCTGAACATCATCCACTACATGCACGACAAGTACTGCTACGAGCGCATCCAGATGGCCCTGCACGACAAGGAGGTCACCCGTTGGTTCGCCACCGGCATCGCCGGTCTGTCCGTTGTGGCCGACTCCCTGAGCGCCATCAAGTACGCCAAGGTCAAGACCATCCGGGACGAGAATGGCATCGTGGTGGACTACGCGGTGGAGGGCGACTTCCCCAAGTACGGCAACGACGACGACCGCGTGGATCAGATCGCCCACGACATCGTGCACCGCTTCATGCAGCACATCAAGTCCAACCACACCTACCGCGGCGGCAAGCCCACCACCTCCATCCTGACCATCACCTCCAACGTGGTGTACGGCAAGAACACCGGTTCCACCCCGGACGGCCGTAAGGGCGGCGAGCCCTTCGCCCCCGGCGCCAACCCCATGCACCACCGCGACAGCCATGGCGCCGTGGCGTCCCTGAGCTCGGTGGCCAAGCTGCCCTTCAAGGATGCGCAGGACGGCATCTCCAACACCTTCTCCATCATCCCCGGCGCGCTGGGCAAGGAGGATCAGGTGTTCTTCGGCGAGATCGAGCTGGACATGCCCCACGACTGCGCCTGCTGCGAGCCCAACGTGGAGCTGTAATTAAAGGCACCACCGCACAATTCACGCCTGGCGGCTCATGCGGTGCCGCCTATAAAAGACAAGCACAATCCCCGGCGGCGAGGTGCAGCCTGTGCCCCGCCCCGGTTTTTCCAAACCCCCCAGGGCAATACTGTTGCCCCAAGCAAAAAGGAGTGTATTCACTATGAAGATCAGTGATTCTCAGATCGACAACCTGGTTGGCCTGCTGGACGGCTACGCCGAGAAGGGCGGCCATCACCTGAACGTGAACGTGTTCACCAAGGAGACCCTGCTGGATGCGCAGGCCCATCCCGAAAAGTACCCCCAGCTGACCGTGCGCGTGTCCGGCTACGCGGTGAACTTCAATAAGCTCACCAAGGCGCAGCAGGACGAGGTCATCAGCCGTACCTTCCACGAAGGCATGTAAGATGGAAACGGAACAAACCGCGCCGCTCACCGGGCGTATCCATTCGGTGGAGAGCTTCGGCACTGTGGACGGGCCGGGCATCCGGTTTGTGGTGTTCTTTCAGGGCTGCCCCATGCGGTGCGCCTTCTGCCACAACCCGGACACCTGGGCCTTCACCGGCGGCCAGCAGATGACCGCCGACGAATTGCTGGACCAGTACGAGAAGAACAAGAGCTTTTATAAGGGCGGCGGCATCACCGCCACCGGCGGCGAACCGCTGGCCCAGCTGCCCTTTCTCACCGAGCTGTTCCAAAAGGCAAAGCAGCGGGGTATCCACACCTGCCTGGATTCCAGCGGCATCTTTTACAATGACAAAAAGAAAGACCAGTTCGCGGCCCTTTTCGCGGTCACCGATCTGGTGCTGCTGGACTTCAAGCACAGCAACGAGGCGGGCCACAAGGCCCTGACCGGCCAGCCGCAGGCTCCGGTTCTGGCCTTCGCCGCTGCGCTGGAAGAAGCGGGCGTGCCCATGGTGGCGCGCCATGTGGTGGTGCCCGGCCGCACCGACGGTGAGGAGCACCTGCACCGGCTGGGCCGGATGCTGGGCGGCTACCGGAACCTGAAGGGGCTGGAGGTGCTGCCTTACCACACCATGGGCGTGAACAAGTACAAGGCCCTGGGCCTTGCCTACCCCCTGGAAGGGGTGCCCGCGCTGGAAAAGGCGGCCGCGGCAAATGCCCGGCAGATCCTGCTGGACGAGATCCGCGCCGTGCGCGCCGGGCGGCAAACGCCCTGATTTTTATTCAAAACAGAAAAACTCCCCCGTTTGCGGCTTTCGCTGCGAACGGGGGAGTTTTTGTTATGGAAGAGATTTCAGGGGCATTGCAGCCGCAGGCCACGGCGCTGGGTGTAATATTCCAGTGCGTCCCGCACGGTTTTTTCCGGCCAGCCGGTGGCTTCCGCCAGCTGCCAGGGCTCGGTGTAGCCGTCTGCCACCAGCTCCTGCAATTCCGAAAAGGGCAGGTAGTGCTCGTAGTGCCAGCGGTTGGCCCGGTTCTCGTGCTGGGCCACCAGCTCGAAGGGGCTGTGCACCGCGTGGGTGGCCCCGGTGGCGCAGTGGCCCACCTCATGGGCCAGCGCGGCGGCGTAGTCCGCCATGGTCTCGAACTGGTCAAAGTCCAGAAAAATGCCGTAGCGGCCGTCCATTTCCAGCGTGGCGGCGTCTGCAAAGCCGATGGAATAGGGAATCAGGGTCACGCCCAGCCGGCGCACGTCCTGATAAATGGTTGCCAATGATGCCATGCGGCCCTCCCGGCGGTCAGTTCCCGCTGCCATGCTGCTGGCCCAGCTTGAACAGACGCGCCATTTCCAGTAATTTCTGTTTGTTTTCCTCGGTCAGATCCTTGCTCTCGTTGTGCAAAGCATAGGTGAAGTCGTCGAAGGTGACGGTGGGCATGCCGTACAGATAGTTCATGTCCACCCCGAACAGGGCCGCGATGGCCTCCATGGTGGCGGTGTCCGGCTCGCGCTCGCCCCGCTCATACATGCTGATGGCGCTGCGGCTGATGCCCAGCCGCTCGGCCAGCTGGGGCTGGGTGAGCCCCTTTTGCAGCCGAAGCTGCTTTAAAATGGATGCAAATTGACCCATGGGATCAGCTCCTTTCTGGTTTCTGAACCCATGATAACACGAAATGTGGATTTTGTAAAGAAAAATATCCACAAAAGGTGTTGACACGGTTCGTGAATCGATGTACAATGAGACCACCAAACAAACCGGAAAAATTTTCCGGTTATTCCAGCTTGGTATATTTTTTTATTTGATAGGGACACGGAACGTGTCTTTATTGGATAAAAAATAAGCATACCACAAAAAGTGCCCGATAACACGGGCCGCGAAGGAGGGCGATGCGGTGGAAGGCTGGCAGGGCCTCGGGGCAAACCGGGGCCGGTTCGTGAGCAGGGCCGAGGGCTTCGCCGTGGCCTGCCGGGGCTGCGGCATCCTGCAATGGAACCCACGGGCGGCAGAGGCGGCGGAGTTCAAAGCGATGCTGGAGGAATGGTATTTTTCCGGCGACTGGATCTGGAAGGAGGATACGGATGAAGAGCAGATGGAGCTGGCGGGGCTGTGCACGCTGCCAGTGGAAACGGGACGGCGAGGGAAATTGTCTGTTGCCGGTGTGCATGAAGTCTATTTACAGCGGGAGGAAACAGCGGAATGAGAAGCAGAGCACAGACAATGGAATTTTTGCGCAGTTACCAGATTCAGCTGCACGAGGCGCGGCTGGTGAGCGAGCAGCTTCGGGAGCTGGAGGAGGTGATCACCCGGGTTACCCCTTATCTTGGGCAGGGGGTGCAGGTAGTGAGCGGGCCGAATCTGCATAAGCTGGAGCAGAGCGTGGAGCAGCTGGAAACGCTGCGGGGCCGGTTGGCGGAAAAACTGCAGGCGGCCAATGCGGCGCAGGCGCAGGTGCTGGTGGCCATTGAACTGCTGGAGGACGAAAAGCTCCGCCAGCTGATGAGGGCCCGCTATCTGCTGAACAAGACCTGGCCGGACATCAGCCGGATGCTGGATATGGACGAACGCTGGCTTCGCCGCCAGCACGAGCAGGCGCTGAAGTGCATCAGCCTTCAGAACACCGCCTCGGCGGCATGAAACCGCGAAAAGCCCGGAAAAAAACCGAAATTGACCCTTGAAAAGCCCGGAAAAAATTGAAAATTGACCCTTAGAAAGCCCGGTTCGACCCGTGCTATCCTGTATCATGAGGAAAACAGGCGGAGGGGCCCGGAACAGAAACCGGGCTCCCCGCCTTTTTCCCACCCATTTTCAAACGGAAAGGAGTGTGAATGCCAATGGCCGCGCAACAGGAGCAGGACCCCATCCAGCGTTTGCGGCAGGAGCTGATGGCCATTGCCATGGGGGAAAAGGAGTATCCGGAATACGGCAAAAACGGCGAGGAGATGATGCAGCTGCCCGGCCTTGCCATGCGGATGAAGGCCATGGAGATGCTGGTAAAGCTGCCGGATCTCTCGGCGGCGGAGCCGGTGCATCGGGTGGTGCTGGTGGATGACATTTGACGAACGGCGGGCGCTGGGCGGGCTGATCGCCCCGGCCTTCCACGAAGCCCACAGGGCAATCCGCCGCGGGAAGGTGGGGGAGCTGGTGCTCACCGGCGGGCGGGGCAGCGCAAAAAGCAGCTGCGCGGCCATCGAGCTGCTGGTGCAGCTGATGCGCCATCCGGATTGCCACGCCGTGGCCCTGCGCCGGGTGGGCCGTACCCTGCGCGCCAGCGTGTGGAGCCAGCTGCTCTGGGCCATGGAACAGCTGGGGCTGGAACAGGAATTTGAGGCCAGCGTGACCCGGCTTGAGCTGATGCACAAAACCACCGGCCAGTGCATCTGGTGCTTCGGGCTGGACGACGCGGCCAAGCTGAAAAGCATCAAGCCGCCCTTCGGGTACATCGGGGCGGTGTGGTTTGAGGAGCTGGATCAGTTTTCCGGCCCGGAGCAGGTGCGCAGCGCCGAACAGAGCCTGTTGCGGGGCGAGGGGCCGAGCCTTGTGATCAAAAGCTTCAACCCGCCCGCTCTGCCCGGCAACTGGGCCAACCGGTACGCCCGCCAGCCAAAGCCCGGCATGCTGGTGGTGCATTCCGACTACCGCCAGCTGCCGACCCACTGGCTGGGCGAACGCTTTTTGCAGGAGGCCGAGCACCTGCGGCGCACCAACGAGCGGGCCTATCGCCACGAATATCTGGGGCAGGTGGTGGGCAGCGGCACCCTCGTGTTCGACAACCTGAAGCTGGAGCCCATCCCGGACGCCCAGATTGCCCGGCTGGAGCGGCGCTACCACGGGGTGGACTGGGGCTGGTTCCCGGACCCCTGGGCCTTCAACAGCTGCGGTTATGATGCCGCCCGGCGGGTGCTGTACATCTTCGATGAAGCCACCCGCCGCCGCACCTCCAACGGGGACACCGCCCGCATCCTGCTGGAAAAGGGCGTCTGTGCGGGCGACGGCGAGACCCTGATTGCGGACAGCGCCGAGGAAAAAAGCTGCCGGGACTACCGGGCGCTGGGCCTGCCCTGCCGGGGTGCGGAAAAGGGCCCGGGCAGCGTGAAGGCGGGCATGAAGTGGCTGCAAAGCCTTGCGGAAATCCGCATCGACCCCGCCCGCTGCCCGGACACCGCAAAGGAGTTCAGCGAGTACGAATATGACCGGGATCACGCCAGTGGTCAGGTTCTGGAGGGCTACCCGGACCGGGACAACCACCACATCGACGCGGTGCGCTACGCCACCAGCCGCATCTGGCGGCGGGCGGGCAGCTGAAACACACAGAAAGAAAGGAGAAGCACGATGCACAAATTCAAGGAATGGTTCCGGCGGCGGTTTCTGCCGGAATGGGCCCGGGATCAGCTGATGCGGGAGAACGCGGCCCTGCGGGCCAGAGAGGAGCAGCTGACAAGGGAGATCGAGCGGCTGGAAGCCTACATTCAGGGCATGCAGGCCGGAGTGCGGGCCCGCAACCGGCTGGCGGCGGCCCGGGGCTGGGAGGTGGAGGAATGAGCCTGTTCGGGGCCGCCTTCGGGCGGCAGATCCACAGCTTTGCCCAGGCCTACCCCGGCGCGCGGGACTGCACCACCGCCGCCATGAACGCCGCCATTGAGGACTGGTTCCGCCTTTACTTTGACCGGGAGGTGACCGACACCGAGGATCCCTGCCAGCGTCTGCCCTACACGGTGGTGAGCAAGCTGAGCCGCAGCTGCTTTGCCGAGTACCGGGCCGCCGCCGAAGGGGGCGACGCCTTTGTGGGCGGGGTGCTGGCCGGGCTGGAAACGGTGCGCAAAAAGGCCATGCAGCTGGCGCTGATCGGGGGCGAAAGCTGGCTTAAGCCGGTGCCGGGCCCCGGAGGCTTTGCCTTCACGGTGATGCGGCGGGATATGGTCACGGTGCTGGGCCGGGCCCCGGACGGGGAGGTCACCGCACTGGGCAGCGCCGAGCTGACCATGGAAAACGGCAAGTTCTACACCCTTCTGGAGCGGCGCAGTCTGGATGAAGCGGGCCGGCTGGTGATCGAAAACCGGCTCTTTTGCAGCTGGGACGGCCAGAGCCTGGGCAACCCAGTGGGGCTTTCCGCCCTGCCCCGGTACGCGGCGCTGGAGCCGAAGGCGGTGGTGGGCGACGTGGGGGGCCTTGGTCTTGTGAGCCTGCGCCTGCCGCTGGAAAACTGCGTGGACGGCAGCGCCGACCCGGTGAGCGTGTACGCGGCGGCGGCCGGGCTGATCCACAACATCAACCGCAACGAGCGCCAGCTGGACCGGGAGTTCGACCACGGCGAAAGCCGGGTGTTTGCCTCGGCGGATCTGCTGGACAAGCGGAAAAACGGCCGCCCGGTGCTGCCGCCCGGCCTGTTTGTGGGCATCGACGACGACATCGCCAACACCGGTGTGACCGTGTTCGCCCCCGCCCTGCGGCAGGAGAGCTTTCTGGCCCGCAAGCGGGAATACCTGCGCAACGTGGAAAGCCTGATCGGCCTGAAGCGGGGCATTCTGGGGGAGGTGGAGGCCGCACAGCGCACCGCCACCGAGGTGACCAGCAGCCAGGGCGATTACAGCCTGACCATTCAGGAGCTGCAGCAGCTGTGGGAAGGTGCGGTGCGCCGGGCGCTGGTGCTCTGCGGCAGGCTGGGCAAACTCTACCGGGTGCCGGGCGCCTTTGTGCCCGACCCGGCGCGGGCGGTGCGAATCGACTGGGGCAACGGCGTGCTGTTTGATCGGGATAAGGAATGGGCCGAGCTTATGCAGCTGGTGAAAGCCGGGCTGCTGAAGCCGGAGCTTGCCCTTGCCTGGAAATACGGCCTGCCCTGGGACACCGACGCAGACCTTGCCCGGGTGCGCCGACAGCTGATGCCCGGCGAGACGGCCGCAGAGAATTCATGAAAAAAGGCTTGCAGGTTCCGCAAAGAACCGCGGGCCTTTTGTTTTGCCCAAAACCTGAAAAAAGAAAGGAGAACAAGGATATGCAGGAATGGATTAAGGAGCTGCTGGGGGAGGCTTACACCCCCCAGCTGGAGGAGACGCTGGCCGCAGAGCTGGCCCGGCGCTTTGTGAACCGGGAGGAGCTGGACGCTGCCCGCACCCAGGCGGCGGACTGGAAAAAGAAAGCCGAGCAGGCCCAAAAGACCGCGGAGGAGCAGGTGGCGGCGGTGCGCTTTGACACCCAGCTGAACGCAGCCATCGGCAAGGCGGGCGGCCGCAGCGAAAAGGCCATTCGGGCCCTGCTGGATCTGGACGGCCTGCGCGCCAGCGGCGACCGGGAAACCGCCATCGCCGCCGCGCTGGAGCAGCTGGAGCAGGAGAACGGCTATCTCTTCGGCGGTGCCACCCCGCCCCCCTACGCGGCGGGCACCGGCGCGGCCGTGCAGAGCGGCGAGCCGGATGAAGCCCTGCGCCGGGCCTTCGGGCTGGGCCGTGTCTGACCGATTAACACCGGGGCCACGGGGGCCTCCCGCGGCTTTGCCCCGCCGTTTTATTTGATTTATATTCAACATTTTGTATACAACAGGAGGAAAATACAATATGGCTAACAAGATTACCACCGCAGGCAAATTCATCCCTCTGCTGGATGAGGTGTACCGCACCGTGTCCCTCACCGCCAAGCTGGACGGCCCCGAGGAGCTGGTGCGTCAGGGCGCCAACGCCAACGAGCTGATCATCCCCATGATCGAGATGCAGGGTCTGGGCGACTACGACCGCAACAGCGGCTATGTGGCCGGTGACGTGACCATGACCAACGAGACCGTGAAGTGCAACTTCGACCGGGGCCGCATGTTTACTGTGGACAACATGGACGACGCGGACAGCGCAGGCATCGCCTTCGGCCGTCTGGCGGGCGAGTTCATCCGCACCAAGGTGGCCCCCGAGCTGGATGCCTTCCGCTTTGCCAGCTACGCCTCCAAGGAGGGCGTTACCCAGAAGGCGGAGGATCTGGCGGACGGCGCTGCCGTGCTGGCGGCCCTGCGGGTGGCCACCAACGCCATGGACGAGGCCGAGGTGCCCATGGAGGATCGCCACCTCTTTATCACCCCCACTCTGGACGGCATGATCGCGGATCTGGACATCACCAAGAGCCGGGAGATCCTGTCCCGCTTTGCCAGCAAGACGCTGGTGCCCCAGACCCGCTTTTACACCGCCATCGAGCAGAAGGACGGCCACACCGGCGGTCAGGAGGCGGGCGGCTACGCCAAGGGCAGCGACGGCAAGGAGCTGAACTTCATGGTCATCCACAAGCCCGCCCTGATCCAGTTTGAAAAGCATGTGGCGCCCAAGATCGTGACCCCTGACCAGAATCAGGAGGCGGATGCCTACAAGTACGGCTACCGCAACGTGGGCGTGGCGGACGTGTACAAAAACAAGCTGGCCGGCGTGTACGCCAGCCACAAGACCGCCTGAGCCCATGGTGGAGTACGCATTTTACCGGGACGTGTGGAAGGGTGAGATGAGCGAGCAGGAGTTCGCGGCGGCCAGCCGGGCCGCCGCGGCTCAGCTGGAACGCTATAAGCGCATCTACTGCGTCGCCGCCCCGGAAGAGGACAGCGAGGCCATGGCCCTTTGCGCCATGGCGGAGGCCCAGCACTTTTACGAAGCGGCGGAAAACGGCCAGCTGGTGGGCAGCATGCAGCTGGGCAGCCTGAGCCAGACCAGCGCCGCGCCCGCGCCGGATCTGAGCGCTGCGGCCAGAAGCCGGGAGCTGTACCGCTGCGCCGGGCTGTATCTGGACATCCGGCGAAACGAACAGGAGGTGGCGGCATGCGGCTGACCAAGGGCCTGCCGGATTACCGCTTCTGCACCGACACCGTAACCGTGTATCACGCGGCGTTCCGGCCGGAGTTTTCCTGCCGCCGCACCGTGCTGAACGGGGTGTATCTGGACGAGCGGGACGCAGCCGGGGCGGATGCCATCGGGGCCACCGGCCAGCGGTACTGCTTTCTGCTGGCCCCCTGCGGCGGCTGGAGGCCCATCTGGCGGCCCGGCGGCGCGGGTGCGCAGCCGGAGAAACACTGGTTTTCGCTGGAGCCGGGCGACCGGGTGCTGCCCGGCGAGGGCCCGGTGATTGAAACGGCGGAGCAGTGGCGGGTGTTTGTGCCCGCGGCGGTGCCGGGCCTTGCGGTGATCCGCGAGGTGGCGGCCAAGCGGCTGGGCGGGCAGGTGCGCCATGTGGAAGCCCAGACCGAATGGTACAAAAAATGGTAAGGGAGGAAAACAGCATGCTGGAACAGCTGCGGCAGTGGCTGGAGGGTTGGCCCGGCTGGGGCCGGGCTCCGGACATTGCCATCGACGGGCTGGAGCTGGCGGGCAGCGCGGTATCGCTGCGGCCGGGCGGCGCGGCGGAGAGCCGGTTCCGGGAGGACATTCTGGGGGGCGGCGAGCTTTCCACCAGCTACCGGTTCTGGCTGGAGCTGCGGCTGGAAAAGCCCCCCGGCGACGTGGCCGCGGGCATGCAGAACGCGGTTCTGCTGCTGGCCCTGCAGGACTGGGTGAACGCCGAAAACGCCCGCCGCCGGGTGCCCGCGTTGTTTGAATCCGGTCGCCAGAGCCTGCGGGCGCTGGCAGCCGGGCTGCAGCAGGCCGGGCCGGATGGCCTTGCCCGCTACCGGATGGAGCTGGTGGTGGAGCACATCAC
>Peterbilt_p2__coassemble_1119_pt1 | contig 14928 bp, 17 predicted proteins | sample Peterbilt_p2__metabat2_low_PE_018 | metagenome-assembled genome bin Peterbilt_p2
CATGGGCTCCCACGCCGCCACCGCCGCCGAGATCAAGAAGTATGTGTCCATCCCTGTGGCCACTGTGGGCCGCATCACCGAGCCCTGGATTGCCGAGGAGCTGATCGCCAACGGCAAGGCAGACATCTGCATGATCGGCCGCGCCAACCTGTGCGACCCCGAGTTTGCCAACAAGGTGGCCGCCGAAAAGGCCGACGACATCCGCCCCTGCATCGGCTGCCTACGCTGCCTGAACGGCATCATGTTCGGCAAGCGGGTTGCCTGCACCGTGAACCCCTCCTTCGAGCTGGAGAATGAGGACACCCTCGCCCCCGCCGCCGAGAAGAAGAACGTGCTGGTGATCGGCAGCGGCCCCGCCGGCATGGAAGCCGCCTTTGTGGCCGCAAAGCGTGGCCACCATGTGGTGCTGTGCGAGAAGGACGCCGAGCTGGGCGGCCTGATGCGCATTGCCGCGGTGCCCATCGCCAAGCAGGATCTGACCCGTCTGATTCAGTACATGGCCCGCCGTCTGGAGGGCGCAGGCGTGGAGGTACGCCTGAACTGCACCGTGGACAAAGCCATGCTGGAGGGCGAGTTCAAGGGCTGGGAGGTGATCGCCGGCGCGGGCGCACAGCCCATTGTAATCCCTGCCTTCACCGGCTTCAAGCAGTGGATGACCGCCGACGACGTGCTGGCGGGCCGGGCCTTCCCCGGCCGCAAGATCGTTGTGATCGGCGGCGGCTCGGTGGGCTGCGAGACCGCCGACTACCTGGCCCCGCTGGTGAACGATCTGTATCCCCGCAACCGGGAAATCACTCTGCTGGAGATGGCTCCCGGCGTGATGGCCAGCGAATCCGGCCCGGGCCGCAGCCTGCTGGTGCAGCGCATGATGGCCAAGGGCGTGCAGATGATCTGCGGCGCCAAGGTGGAGAAGGTGGACGAATCGAGCATCTGGTACACCAGGGACGGCCAGCAGCACTGCATTGCCGACGCGGACACGCTGGTTCTGGCCATGGGCTACAAGGCCGACCCGGCGCTGGAGGAGATGCTGAAGGCTGCCGGCGCCAGCTACCACCTGATCGGTGATGCCAATAAGGTTGGCACCATCAAGGACGCCATCGGCGCCGGCTACGAGACCGCCAAGGCTCTGTAATGTCCTGACGCAGCGTTTCCCTTGCCCGCGTTTTCCCGCAACACCCAAAACAGACCGCCGCACCGCTCCATTCTTTTCCCTGGAGCGGTGCGGCGGTTCTGTTTTCTTTTTTATATGAGGATGCTCAGCGCAGCGCCCGCCTGACCACCAGTGCCAGACCGATGCACACTGCCGTGACCAGGGCGTGCAGCAGGATGGAGGTGTACCAGGGCACGCTCATCATGGCGTAAAGCCCCGGCCGCGCCACCCGCTCCCAACAGGTGTACAGGCTGCTGCCCAGAAATACCCCGGCCATGGTTCCCATAAACAGATTCAGCCCGGTGCGGACGTGTTTTTTCCAGTTCATTCCCGTTTCCTCCCTTTTCTGCAACGATGTGCGGCCATGCCCGCCGCCACCAGCGAAAGCAATCCAAGGCCCAGCGCCGCCATGCCGCCGGAATAGCCCAGCCTGTCACACAGTGCGCCCGCCAGCGGGCTCACCGGCAGCATGGCCAGACTGTACGCCATGCTCTGCACGCTCACCAGCGTGGCCCGCCGGTCGCTGGGGAAATCCCGGTTCAGGCGGGCGGTCATCTTCACCTCCAGCACGCCGTCCCAGAAGGTGGCGGCGGCTCCGGCGGCAGCGTTCTGACCGAAAAAAGGGCGCACTTCGAGCCGGAACCGCCATTTCGTTGCCTTTTTGTACACGAACCGTGCGCATTTTCCATCCCATGGCCGCGCCCTCCTTTCCGTTATTTCTGCCCTCATCATACCATGGCGGCCCGCGTCGCGCAAGCCGTTTCAGCTTTTGAAGTGGTGGAACACCCAGTACATGGCCGTGATGGTCACGGCCAGCGTCGCGCCCGCCAGTGCCACCTCCGGCCAGTTGGCCGGGTCGGCGTCGATCACCCGCGGCGCCCACAGCAGCACGAACAGCGCCACCGGCGAGCCGTAGTGCACCAGCTTCATCCAGCGGCTGCGGGCTTTGGGCACGTCGCTTTCCAGCTGCTCCGGGTGCAGGGCGGTGCAGCGCACAATCAGCAAAATCCCCGGCCCCATCCGCCGCCAGACCAGCTGCGCGGTATAGGGAATGCCGTCGATCTCAAATTCCGGGGCCATGCTCTCCTTTGTCACCACCAGATTCACCCCCTGCTGCTCGCCGTAACGGCAGAGGGCCATGGTCAGCTCCGCCGGGTTTGTCACCGGGTCGTCCGGCGTGAAGGTGAACACCTTTTTTCCCTCGGCCTTCGCCACCTTTTTGTAGTCCCGGGTCCATTCTGCAAACAGGCCCGCCCGGTTTTCCGGCGCGTCCATCCGGTGCAGCAGTCCGTCCAGAAATTCCTCATCCGGCTGCGGGGCGCTTTGCAGCTCCCGGCAAAAGCGGATGGCCGCCTCCAGCTCCTTCCGCCGCTGCTCCAGCCGGAACCGCTGGGCCGTGGAGACCTGGGCCAGCGTGGTTTTGCCTGTCAGGCAGGCCCCGATCTCCTCCAGCGGCACATCCAGCATGCGCAGCGCCCGGATCAGCTTTAAGTCCCGGATGTCCTGTTCCGTGTAGTCCCGATAATCGTTGCCCGGGTTGCGTTGGGGGTGGATGAGGCCCTGATCCTCGTAAAAGCGCAGGTTCCGCCGGGAGATGCCGGTGGCCGCTTCGGTTTGCTTTGCGTTCATGGAATTCGCCTCCTGTTCTCTGTTCTGCAACCTCAGCATAAGGGATGCACCAGATGCCAGGTCAATGGTTTTTTAAAAATTCACGCAAAAAATGTTCACCGGCCCTGTTTTCAGATGCTGATGCCCCACAGCACAGCATTTTCCACGAACACCGCAAACGAGATCCACAGCCAGCGGCTGAACACAAAGAAGAAATCCGGTCGGGTGCGCATCTGCCCCTCCCACACGCCGAACCACCGCTGCAACAGGCTGTAATAGGGGATGCCGTCCTGCAATTCCGGCACCAGCGCCCCCAGACAGTTGATGCCCAGGTCCACCGTGACGAACAGCACCGCCACCAGTACCACCAGCGAAAGGATTCGTGCCAACCTCATTCGTTCTGCCTCCTTTGGAGTCTTTTGTCCATTGTAGCACGCCGCCCGGCGCGGCGGCAATCCGGTTGTCATTCCTTCAAAAGCCGATTCAGCAGCGCCTGCCGGTTGTTGATAAACAGCTCGGTCACCCGGTAGCTTTCCGTCTCCTCGTATTCACACGGGTGAAGCCTGCCCTGGTCAAAGCAGTAGATCGCCGCGCCCGGAATTCCCAGCAGAATCGGGGAATGGGTGACGATCAAAAACTGTGCGCCGTCCTTTGCGCAGCGGTCGATCTGCATCAGAAGCGAAAGCTGCCGCTGCGGCGACAATGCGGCCTCCGGTTCGTCCAGCAGATACAGCCCGTTCGCTCTCAGATTGTTCTGCGCCAGCACCAGAAAGCTCTCGCCATGGGATTTTTCGTGGTATCCGGCGGAAGGGTGCAGCACGTCTGCATAGCTTTCCTCCTGTGTTGCCACATTGTAAAAGCTTTCGGCCCGGAGAAAATATCCCCATTTTTCCCTGCGGTGCCCCTTCACCAGCCGAATCGCTTCCCACAGCTCCGAATGGGTATCCCGCGTGGAGAACCGATAGTTTTTGCTCCCCCCTTCCGGGTTGAAGCCATGGGCCACTGCGATCGCCTCCAGCAGGGTGGACTTTCCACTTCCGTTTTCCCCCACAAAGAAAGTGATGGAATGGTCCAGCTCCAGCCGCTCCAGCCCCTGAAATGCTTCTATTCCTCGCAGATAACTGCCGCGCCCGACTTTCTCCCAATCAAATAATATACTTTGTATAAATTGTTGATTCAATACACTCACCCGCTTCCCCTGCTCGCTCTTTTCCGGTCTGCTTTGCCTTTATTCTACCGCAAAGGGAGCCTTCCTTTCCACCATACCGCGCAGGCCGCCGCGCCTTTCCGCCACAAAAAAGCGACGGGGTCATTCCCCGCCGCTTTTCTTGTTTTCCCGCAGTGTCAGCCCTGCCGCCAGCAGATAGACCGCCGCCAGTGCCGCCAGCGCCGCGAAGAGGGCGGGCGACGGCTGAATCAACGGCAGATATCGTTCCGGGTTCAGGTCGGTATTCCACTCGAACAGCCTGCCGGTGGAAAGACTCTTCGCCCAGGTAATTCCATTCAGCTGCCGCAGCCACCAGACCCCGCCGCTCATGGTCAGGGTGAGCCAGGCCAGCAGCAGCTCCAGCGGCTTCCGTTTCAGCGCCAGCCCGTAGCCCAGCGCCAGCGCCGCCAGCAGCCCGGCGAACAGCCAGCCCTGCCGCTGCCAGAGCACCAGCGGCAGCTTCGGCCACAGATACATGGCCCAGAACCCGGCCAGCAGCGCAAAGCCGAACAGCGGCAGCAGCGCCCGGCCCCGGGGCATGTGCCAGCCCAGCACGGCCCCCTCCGGCGCACCGGTGGCAAACCGGCGGTGCAGCAGGGTCACAGTGAGGGCGGTGACGCCCACCGCCAGCGCCCCGGAAAGCAGCAGCGTCATCCAGAGATTGCCGGCGCCCAGGTCCATCTCAATCTGTGCCAGCAGCGCCGCCGGGCCCATCTGCACCAGAACCTGCGCCAGCGCCACAAAGCCCAGCGCGGCGGAAAAATTCACCGCAACATTCATGCCCGCGGCCCCCAGCCAGAACCACCGGCTGTGGCGGGCGTAATACCGCTGCAGATAGGCCCCGTAGCAAAGGCAGACCAGATACACCGCATAGCACACCAGCAGCGGCGCAAAGGTGGCCAGCAGATAAAACAGCAGCCCGCCGCCCAGCGCAAAGGCGAAGGAGAGCAGCCCCTGCCAGTCCGCCCGGGTCAGCGCCCGCACCGGCTTTTCCGCATCCAGCAGGTCATCCGCCGTGACCCCCAGCGCCCTTGCCAGCGGCACCAGCAGCGGCACGTCCGGGTAGCCCCCGCCCGACTCCCAGCGGGAGACGCTTTTGTTGCTCACGCCCAGCGCATCCGCCAGCTGCTGCTGGGTCAGATTCCTTTCCTTGCGGTAGCGTTTGAGCCGCTCGCTGAAGCTTTGCTCCATTCTGAATTCCGTTCCGGGTTCCATCCTCGGCCCCTCCTTTCGTTACGGCTTCATTGTAGCAGGAATCCCCTCCCGCCGCCACCCCGTTGGGCTGTAATTCGCTCCCGGAAGGCGGGAATCGCCGATTTTGCTGCAAAAAGAGCGCATGTCCTCAGGGGCACGCGCTCTTTTCTGTTTCGATCACCGCAACTTCTGGTAGGCCAGCCGCTCGCCGCCGTGGCGGCAGCTCACCACGCCCCGCAGCCCGAAGCCGCATTTTTCCAGCAGCCGCTGCATGGGAAGGTTGTCCCGGTGGGTGTCGATGCGCAGGTTGTCGCACCGCTGCCAGCACCAGTCAAGGCACCAGGCCGCCGCGCCCCTGCCGCCGTAGGAGGCCACCCGGTGCACGACCCAGTAGGGCCGCTCTTCTTCCAGCCAGCTGCCGTCCCCGATCACGGCATAGTCCTCGTCCGGGCCGGGGGCCAGATAGAAAGCGGCCAGCAATTCGCCCTTTTCCCGGCAGAGCCAGGCGAAGCCGGAGTCAATGTCCTCCGTCAGCTGGACCTCGTCCGGGTAGGAGTCGCCCCACTGGCCCGGGTTGCCCTGCTCGGCCATAAATTTTCTGGCATGGGCGTACAGGGCCTTCATGGCGGGCAGATCCGCCCGTGTGGCCCGCTGCATTACAAATTCGCTCACAGGCTCCTCCTTTGCTTTGCGGCAAAGCCCAGCAGGTAGGCCGCGCTGGTGAGGGCCAGCGTGAGAAACGCCTGCAGGGGCAGATACGCCCCGCCCAGCAGATCGGCCGCCGGGGTCAGCAGCAGGCTCATACAGGCGCCGTACATCTGGCTCAGGGAGCCCAGCACCGCCACCGAGGGCACAAAACCGAACACCACGCTCACCGCGCCCCACCACTGCAGCAGGGCAAATACCGGCCAGGGGCGCTTGTCCTGCCCGGCAGCCCAGCGGCCCACGCCGTACCAGCCGGCCAGCAGCGCCACCGACAGCACGGTCTGCAGCCCGTACAAAGCCGCTTCGCTGCCGTCAAGCAGCACCACCAGATTGAACAGCACGATGCCCGCCACGGTGGGCAGGAAGGCCAGAATCAACAGATCCCGTTTTTTCATGGGCGTATTCCTCCTTGATACCACAGCGGGCCCTTCGTGCTGCCGAAGGGCCCGTTTTGTTGCGGTTTACTTGTTCTTGTACATCTCTTCGTAGTACTTCTGGTAGTTGCCGCTGGTCACGTTGTTCATCCACTCTTCGTTGGCCAGATACCAGTCGATGGTCTTTACGATGCCAACCTCAAAGGTGGTCTCCGGGTACCAGCCCAGCTCTTCCTTGATCTTGGTGGGGTCGATGCCGTAGCGGCGGTCATGGCCCAGACGGTCGGCCACATACTTGATCAGGCCCTCGTTGATGCCCTCGTCCTTCAGGCGATCGTGCAGCTGGTTGATGATGGTCTTGACGATGAAGATGTTGGGGCGCTCGTTGTGGCCGCCCACGTTGTAGACCTCGCCGTCACGGCCGCCCTCGGCTACCATGTCGATGGCCTTGCAGTGGTCCTCCACATACAGCCAGTCGCGCACGTTCATGCCGTCGCCGTACACGGGCAGCTGCTTGTGATGCTTCACGTTGTTGATCATCAGGGGGATCAGCTTCTCGGGGAACTGATAGGGGCCGTAGTTGTTGGAGCAGCGGGTGATGTTCACCGGCATGCCGTAGGTGTCGTGGAAAGCCATCACGAACATGTCGGCGCTGGCCTTGGAGGAGGCGTAGGGGCTGTGGGGGCACAGCGGGGTGGTCTCCATGAAGTAGCCTTCCTCGCCCAGGGAGCCGTACACCTCGTCGGTGGAAACCTGAATGTACTTCTTGCCCTCGGCCCACTTGCCGTCCTTGAACCAGGCGTTCTTGGCGCACTGCAGCAGGTTCACGGTGCCCAGCACGTTGGTCTCCACGAAGATTTCGGGGTTAGTGATGGAGCGGTCCACATGGCTCTCGGCGGCGAAGTTGATCACATAATCAAAATCGTATTTCTCGAACAGGCCGCTGACCAGCTCACGGTCGCAGATATCGCCCTGCACGAAGATGTGGCGCTCGTCGCCTTCCACACCCTTCAGGTTTTCCAGGTTGCCCGCGTAGGTGAGCTTATCCAGGTTTACCAGCTGGATTTCCTTGTATTTATTCAACATGTAGTAAACAAAGTTGGAACCAATAAAGCCGGCGCAGCCGGTGATGAGATAGCGTTTCATCGCTTATATACTCCTTATGTTATCAGTTATTCGCCGTTCCAGTGGGCGAAGAAATCGGCCAGAGCTTCTTTCCAGTCCCGCATGTGGTTGCCCACGGTGCAGGCCAGCATCCGGTTTTCCAGCGCGCTCCATGCAGGGCGGTCGGCGGCGGCGGGGTGCTTGGTGGAATATTCCGCGCTGGTGCAGGGGGCCACGGTGGCGTCCACGCCGGAAAGGCGGATGATCTCGCTGGCGAACTCATACCAGGAGCAGACGCCCTCGCCGGTGCAGTGGTAGACGCCGTAGTCGTGGCTGACGGCCAGCTGCAGGATGTGATGGGCCAGATCCTCGGCGTTGGTGGGGTTGCCCAGCTGGTCGCTGACTACCTCCAGCCTGCCGAACTTCTTGCCCGCGTTCACGATGGTTTTCACGAAGTTCTTGCCCGCGTAGCCATACAGCCAGGCGGTGCGAACGATAAAGTACCGGTGGCAGAAATTCTTCACATATTCCTCGCCCAGGGCCTTGGTTTTGCCGTAGACGCTCTTGGGGTCCACCCGCTCGCTCTCGTCCAGAGGCTTGTCGCCCTCGCCCCGGAACACATAGTCGGTGGAGACGTGGATCAGCCGGGCGTTGATGCGCTCGGCGGCCTGGGCCAGATTGGAAGCGCCGATGGCGTTCACCTTGAAGGCGGCTTCGGGGTTTGTCTCGCAGCCGTCCACGTTGGTGAAGGCGGCGCAGCTGATGATGGTATCGGGCTGGTGGCGGCGCACAAAGGCGATGGTGGCGTCCCGGTCGGTGATGTCCAGTTCAGCCACGTCGGTGGCGATGACGGTGGCGTTTTTCAGCCGTTCGGGCACGGGGCCAAGGGCGCTGCCGCCGTTTTTCAGCTGGCGCTGGATCTCGGTGCCCAGCTGGCCGCTGGCGCCGGTGATGAGGATCTTCATGCAAAGGCCTCCCTTAGTATTTGATCTTTGCGTCGGCAACCCGTTTCAGGTGTTCGCCGTAGGGGCTCTTGCCGTAACGCTCGGCGCTTTCCAGCAGCTTTTCCTTGCTGATCCAGCCGTTCTTGTAGGCAATTTCCTCGGGGGCGCTGATCTTGATGCCCTGCCGCTTTTCCACCATGCGCACAAAGTCGGCGGCGTCCACCAGGCTGTCCATGGTGCCGGTGTCCAGCCAGGCAAAGCCGCGGCCCAGCAGCTGCACATCCAGCTTGCCTTCTTCCAGATACATGGCGTTCAGGGTGGTGATTTCCAGCTCGCCGCGGGCGCTGGGCTTCACCTGCTTGGCCTGGGCGCTGACCCGGTTGTCGTAGAAATACAGGCCGGTGATGGCGTAGTTGGATTTGGGGTCCTTCGGCTTTTCCTCCACGCTGATGACCTTGCCGGTCTCGTCGAATTCCACGATGCCAAACCGCTCGGGGTCATTTACATAGTAGCCGAACACGGTGGCGCGGCCGTTTTCCTCGGCGTTCTTCACGGCATTCTTCAGAATGCGGGAGAAGCCGTTGCCGTAGAAGATGTTATCGCCCAGAATCATGGCGCAGCAGTCGTCGCCGATGAATTCCTCGCCCAGCAAAAAGGCCTGAGCCAGGCCGTCCGGGCTGGGCTGTACCTTATAGGACAGGTGCAGGCCGTACTGGCTGCCGTCGCCCAGCAGATGCTCGAACCGCGGGGTGTCCTCCGGGGTGGAGATGATCAGGATGTCCTGAATGCCGGCAAGCATCAACGTGGACAGAGGGTAGTAGATCATGGGTTTGTCGTACACCGGCAGCAGCTGCTTGCTGGTGACCATAGTGAGCGGATACAGGCGAGTGCCTGCGCCGCCGGCAAGGATAATACCTTTCATAATAGCATTACGCTCCTTTTTCCGCCCGGGTCATGCCCGGGCCATTTTAAAAAATTTGCGCAGCTTAACACAAAGCGGAGCTACAGCCGCTATACACATTTTTGACGGACTCGACCGGTGGTCGGATCCGATGCGCAGCCGCGAATTCACCGGGCTTTCCTCAGCAAATACCGCTGACTGCCTTAAACCTGCATCCCGTAAGTTGGGGAAAATCAAAATTTCTTCCCCGGCAAGCATTGCCAGCCGTTTTTTCAGCGTTCGGAACGCTGCGAGGGAGCGGGGGGCAGGGCCTGTTTCAGCAGCCCAAACGCCAGCCCCATTTATTAAAGTAGCGGCCCATGCTTTTGAGCTGCTGCAAAAAGGGCTTCAGGCTCTTGTTCGGGGCCCGGTGCCAGGCGTGATAGGCCGTGAACTGGGGCAGATAATACACAAAGCCCTTCTGCCGGGCCTTCTGGGTGATGTCCGCGTCCTCCACATACATGAAGTAGCCCTCGTCAAACCCGCCGATGGCCTTGTACACGCTGGTGCGCATGCAGAAAAAGCTGCCGGTGCAGAACTCGATGGCCGTGGGCACGCTCAAATCCTCATCCAGCATGGCGTACCTCTCGCCGAATTTTTTCAGGCCCGGCACCCCCTGCCGCGCCGCAAGCCCCAGAATATTCGGCTTGCGCTTGGGCAGAATCTGCACCCGCCCATCCGGGAACAGCAGCTTCGGGGTGGCCATCACCACATCCGGGTGACTATCCATCCAGTCACAGATGGCGGGCAGCACGTTGCTATCGATAAAAATATCCGGGTTCAGCACAAAATGATACTCGCTGTCCAGCAGGCCCAGCACCTGATTGTGCCCCTTGCCGAAGCCCAGATTCTCCGGCAGCCGGATGACCTTCACGTTGTCGGGAAAGCCCTGCCGCTCCAGCGTTTCGCCGGCTCCGTCCGGGCTGGCGTTATCCACCAGATAGACCGTGAGCGCGCAGTCCTTCGTGTATTTCAGCAGCGATTCCACCGCCCGGATCACCTCGTCGGCTCCGTTATAGCTCACGATGCAGGCGCTGATCTTCCTCATTCGGGCATCCTCCAAGCGTAATTAGTCTATTTTAGTATAGCATTTTTTGCCCGTATCTACAAGGAAAAACCGCCGCCCGCGCCGTTTTATGCCCTTTTTCACCCCTCCTGTGCCCTTTTTCGGGGCCGGGGCCGCCTTTTTTTGCCTTTTTGCCCGTTCCCCGTTGACAGAACCGTAAAACTTTACTAGAATAAAGCCAAGGCCGGCTGCGGCCTTTTTCCAGCACCTTGTACTTTACCGCTGCAATTCATTGTGGCGGCAAAGCGAACTTCTTTTTTTCACAGGGAGGAACCACACATGAAACTTCGCAAGACCATGGCAGGCGTTCTGGCCTGCGCCATGCTGGCCACGCTGGCCGGCTGCGGCTCCGGCGGTACTTCTTCCGCTGCGTCCACCGCTTCCACTGCGTCCGGTACATCCGGCTCCGCCGAGGGCGTGTCCTACCGGGTGGGCGTGTGCCAGCTGATGCAGCACCCTGCGCTGGACTCCGCCACCCAGGGCTTTCAGGATGCCCTCACCGAGACCTTTGGCGACGCCGTCACCTTCGATGTGGAGAACGCCTCCGGCGATAACTCCAACTGCGCCACCATCATCAACAGCTTTGTGTCCTCGGATGTGGATCTGATTCTGGCCAACGCCACAACGCCCCTGCAGGCGGCGGCCGCAGCCACCGACAGCATCCCCATTCTGGGCACCTCCATCACCGACTACGCCACCGCGCTGGACGTGACCGATTGGACCGGCTGCTCCGGCCGCAACATCAGCGGCACCACCGATCTGGCCCCGCTGGACGGTCAGGCCGACATGATCAAGGAGCTGTTCCCGGACGCCAAGAACGTGGGCCTGCTCTACTGTTCGGCGGAGCCCAACTCCAAGTATCAGGTGAACGTGATCACCGAACACCTCACCAAGCTGGGCTACACCTGCACCGAGTATTCCTTCTCGGACACCAACGACCTGTCCGCTGTGTGCACCAGCGCCTGCGCGGCCAGTGACGTGATCTACATCCCCACCGATAACACCGCCGCCAACAACACTGAACTGATCGCCAACATCACGGTATCCGCCGGGGTTCCCGTCGTGGCAGGCGAGCAGGGCATCTGCAGCGGCTGCGGCGTGGCCACTTTGTCCATCGACTATTACGAGCTGGGCCGCACCACCGGTGAGATGGCCGCCAAGATCCTCAGCGGCGAAGCGGACATCACCACCATGGAGGTGCAGTCCGCCCCCACCTTCACCAAGATGTACAACGCTGCCCTGTGCGAGCAGCTGGGCGTGACCATCCCCGAGGGCTACACCGCCATTGAAGCGGAATGATCCATCATCCGCCGGGCCAGATTCCCGGCTTTAGGAGGAGCTTTTCTTGTTCATCAACACACTTCTGAACGCCCTGCCGGGCGTGGTCGCCCAGGGCCTGATCTGGAGCATCATGGCCATCGGCGTTTACATTACCTATAAAATTCTGGACGTGGCCGACCTGACGGTGGACGGCACCATGTGCACCGGCGGCGCGGTATTCATCATGCTGGTGACCGGAGGCTGGAATCCCTGGCCCGCGCTGGTGGCCGCCTTTCTGGCGGGCATGGCAGCGGGGCTTGTCACCGGCCTGTTGCACACCGCCTGCGGCATTCCCGCCATCCTGGCCGGCATCCTCACCCAGCTGGCGTTGTATTCCGTGAACCTGCGCATCATGGGCCAGTCCAACCGGCCCATCAGCGTGGACAAATACCCCCTGCTGGTGAGTGCCCGCAATGTGCGCGAGGCCGCGCTGTCCAACCCCATTCTGGTGTGCGTGCTCTTCACCGCCGCCACTATCGGCGCGCTGTACTGGTTCTTCGGCACCGAGCAGGGCTGCGCGGTGCGCGCCACCGGCGCCAACCCCAATATGGCCCGGGCTCAGGGCATCAACACCAATTTCACCACCGTGCTGGGGCTGATGCTCTCCAACGGTCTGGTGGCTCTTTCCGCCGCGCTGCTGGCCCAGTATCAGGGCTTCGCGGACGTGAACAGCGGCCGCGGTGCCATCGTCATCGGCCTTGCGGCGGTGATCATCGGCGAGGTGCTGTTCTCCAAAGTGTTCCGCAACTTTGCGCTCAAGCTGCTGGCCGTGGTGTTCGGCTCGCTGATCTACTATCTGGTGTATCAGGTGGTCATTCTGCTGGGCCTCAAGAGCGACGACATGAAGCTCATCACCGCCCTGATCGTGGCGCTGTTCCTGGCCGTGCCCTACTGGAAGGGCCGGTACTTCACAAAACGCACCGGGAAAGGAGCGGGCAGCCATGCTTGAACTGAAAAACATCTATAAAACCTTCAACCCGGGCACCGTGAACGAAAAGCGGGCGCTGCAGGGGCTGAATCTCTCGCTGGCGGACGGCGATTTCGTCACCGTGATCGGCGGCAACGGCGCGGGCAAATCCACCATGCTGAACATCATCTCCGGCGCTTACACCGTGGACGAGGGCAGCATCTCCATCGGCGGGGTGGACGTGACCCGCCTGCCGGAGTACAAACGCGCACCCTACATCGGCCGGGTCTTTCAGGACCCCATGATGGGCACCGCCGCCACCATGCAGATCGAGGAAAATCTGGCCCTCGCCGCCCGCCGCGGCCAGCGCCGGGGTCTGCGCACCGGCATCAGCCGGGCCGAGCGGGAGCAGTACCGGGAGCTTTTGAAGATTCTGGATCTGGGCCTTGAGGACCGGCTCACCAGCAAGGTGGGCCTGCTCAGCGGCGGCCAGCGGCAGGCGCTGACCCTTCTGATGGCTACCCTGAAAAAGCCCCAGCTTCTTTTGCTGGACGAGCACACCGCCGCGCTGGACCCCAAAACCGCGGCCAAGGTGCTTTCGGCCACCGAGCAGATCGTCCGGCGGGACAATCTGACCACCCTGATGATCACCCACAACATGCGCGACGCCATTGCCCACGGCAACCGGCTGGTCATGCTGTACGACGGGCGCGTGGTAGTGGACGTGCGGGGCGAGGAAAAGCGCCGCCTGACCGTGGAGGATCTGCTGGAGAAATTCAATCAGGCCAGCGGCTCCAGCGAAGCGGACGACAAGCTGCTGTTGTCCTGAGCTGCCCGTTCTCTCCTGGGCAGCACCGCACAATTTCAGGTGGTGGAGCGCGCACGGAAAATTTTGGCGCGATACGCCGCCTGCGCCCATCGAGCGTGAATCGTGCGGGGTTGCTCTCCCTATCTATGCTTTCCCCTCCGATTGGCTGCCTTGGGGGCCCCTCGCCGCTGTGCGGGGCGGCCCCCAATGGCCAACCGGGGCAGAGGAAATAGAATGAAAGGCGCCCCCGGCGCATCCCTCTGCGGGCAGAAGCCTGCGGGGCAGGATGGGTCGGGGGCGCTTTTCGTCCATTTTCCTTTACAATCCAAAATATCCGTGCAATAATAGGGCCAGTTGTGTTGTATTCTGTATGAGAAAGGGGGACCTGCCCCGTGGAAACGGCCCAGATGCCTGCCTTCACCCCGGAAGCGGCGGTGGAGCAGTTTGGCGATACCGTGTTCCGGGCCGCCTTCGGTCTGGTAAAAAACCCGCAGGACGCGGAGGACATTGCCCAGGAAGTATTTTTGAATCTGGTGCGTCACGCACCCCAGTTTGATTCCGCCGAGCATCAGAAGGCCTGGCTGCTGCGCTGCACCATCAACCGGTGCAAAAGCCACTTCCGCAGTGCCTGGGTGCGCCGCAGCGCCCCGCTGGACGAGCACCTCTCCACCCCCTTCACCCCCGCAGAAAACACCGTGCTGGACGCGGTGGCCGCCCTGCCCATGAAATACCGGCAGGTAATCTATCTGCATTACATCGAGGGTTATTCCACCGCCGAGATCGCGGCGCTGCTGGGCTTAAAGCAGAACACCGTGCTCAGCCAGCTTTCCCGCGGGCGGGCCCTTCTGAAAGACATGCTGAAAGGAGACTTCTGACCATGCCCGACTCCAGGGATTACAAAAGCGCCATGGAAAAAGTATCCGCCGGCCAGCGCTGGAAGCAAGCCACTCTGGAAAAGATGCAGGCGGAGACCGCGGCCCAAAAGGCCTCCCGGCCCTGCCGGACCATTCCCTTCGGCCGTCGTGCCATTCCGCTGGCCACCGCCGCCGCCATTTGCCTGCTGGTGATCCCGGCTACGGCCCGCAGCCTGACCTCCGTCTCGGGCGGGGCCACCGCAGCGGATCAGGCCAGCCCCCGCGTTGCCACCCGCCAGATGCCGGAAAACAGCGCCGCCGCAAACAATGGTGCCGCGCCCTTTGCGCTGGCCGCCGCACCGGAAGCCGCCATGGCCGAAGCCCCACAGGATACAGCCGCCGCACCCGCCTGCACCACTGTGGATGCAGACTCCCCCGAAGCCGCCCTGCCTGCCGATACACAGCCCGCCGACGAAGCGGAGGGCACGGCCGCAGCGCTGGAGCAGCTGGACGAGATCCTCGCCGCCGAGGGCGAGGGCCGCACCCGGGCGGACGTTCTGGCCAGCGGCCTTGCCCCGGACGGCTCCTTTGCCTTTGTGCTGGCTGGCGAAAGCGACGGAAGCTACCGGCTCTATCTGGTCAGCCCCGGCGAATGACGCGCGCAACCCGAAAACAAAAGCATCCCCCATTAACCGGTGTGGCATAAGAAAACAACGGTTCTGCCTTAGGATTTTGGCGCACAAAATG
>Peterbilt_p2__coassemble_1193_pt1 | contig 14335 bp, 11 predicted proteins | sample Peterbilt_p2__metabat2_low_PE_018 | metagenome-assembled genome bin Peterbilt_p2
CCACCCGCACTTTCTTCGAGTCGATTTCTCCCTTGGAAAGCAAAACAACCGTCTCCACATGTTCGGTATGCGGGAACAGGTCCACCGGCTGGATGAAGGTTGCCTTCCAGCCGCGGGCAGTCAGGTATTCCAGATCCCGGCGCTGCGTTTCCGGGTTGCAGGAGATGTACACCACCCGCTCGGGGGCCAGCTGACAGACCGCCTGCAAAAACTCCGGGGTACTGCCTGCACGGGGCGGGTCCAGAATAACCACATCCACTTGCTCGCCCTGCTGGGCCATGCGCTGGATGGCGCTGGTGGCGTCTGCGCAGAGGAAGCGGGCGTTGGCAATGCCGTTGGCCCTGGCGTTCTGAACGGCACAGTTCACTGCGCTGCGGTTCAGCTCCACGCCCAGCACCGACTTTGCCTTACCAGCGCAGGCAAGGCCGATGGTGCCCACGCCGCAGTAGGCGTCCAGCACGGTCTGACTGCCGTTTAACCCGGCGGCTTCGATGGCCGTCTGGTATAGCCGCTCGGTCTGTACCGGGTTTACCTGATAGAAGCTGGCGGCGGAAAGCCGGAATGTTACCCCGCACAAGGTATCTTCAATGTACCCCTTGCCGTACAGCAGCTTTTCGGCGCTGCCCAGTACAGCGCTGGAGTGGCGAGGGTTGATGTTCTGCACCACGGTACTCACCGCCGGGCACAGCTGGCGCAGTTTGGCAACAAAGGCTTTGGAACCGGGCAGAGCCGCCTGAGCGGTGACCAGGCAGACCAGCACCTGACCGGTGGCGCGGCTGTGGCGCACCAGTACATGGCGGATCAGGCCGGTACGACGATCCTCGTTGAAGGGCTCGTAACGACAGGCGGCAGCAGCGGTACGCACCGCTGCAATGGCCTCGTCCAGTGCGGGATTGTGCAGCAGGCATTCCTCCACCGGAATCACCCGGTGGGTGCCCTGGGCATAGATGCCGCTTTGCAGGCTGCGGCCCGGCCCGGCGCAGAAGGTGGACACCGCCTTGTTCCGGTAGTGCCAGGGGTTCTCCATGCCCAGAATGGGCCGGACGGTTCCGAACTTGCCCAGCAGTTTTTCCGTATCCTTCTGCTTTTTTGACAGCTGCTCCGCGTATGGCAAACCAAGCAGCGGGCAGCCGCCACAGCCCTTTTTGCGGCAGGAACAGGTGTTTTTCATGATGTTCAATCTCCTCCGGAGCACTTGGCCGCATCAATGGCCAGCACGATCATCAGGCACAGCAGGGCGTCCTCGTCCCGCTCAATGTCCATTACATAGGTATCGGTCCAGTGGAACAGCTCCTTGCTGGCGGTCATCACGGTGTGGCCCTGGCCGTCGGTTACCTGATAGTCCCATTCCAGCCAGTCGCCGCTCACCTGCCAGTCCCGGCAGTCCAGCGTGAATCTGGGCTTGAAAAAGGTGAGTTCCTTTTTGATCTGGCCGATGTACTCCTCACCCAGATACAGCGCGAACCGGGGCAGGAAGGTGAGCACCTCCTCTTTTACGGTGCCCAGATGGCGGCCGGAAGGGTCCAGGACTTCCAGTTTGTGGCCCCAGGCCAGCTTGCCCTCCACGGTAAAGGCGGTCTCGCCATATTCGTTGTAGATATCGTAGCTGTCCAGCCAGGAGAACAGGCGCTGTTTGAAAAGCAGTTTCATAACGGGTGATCCCTCCTTCTTGTGTTTGGATTAGCCGATGCCGCCGTATGCAAAGCCCAGCAGCAGCACCAGCACGGTGAGCGGAACATACACGTATTTTGCCGCCCGGCCGAAGAGTTCGGGTAACGGTTTGTCACGGCCGGTCTCCAGCTCCTGCCGGATGCGGGGCCAGCCCAGCACATAGTAGATGGAGATGGCGCCCAGCACCGCGCCGATGGGTACGATCACGATGGTCACGAAATCCAGCCAGCTGCCCACCACCGGTTCGGCTTCCAGAAAAACACCTACGCCGAAGGTGAGCCCGCCGCACAGGGCCACCGCGATGCGGCGATCCAGCTGAAAACGGTTCTGCCAGCTTTCAATCACCGCTTCGAACATGTTGATCAGCGAGGTGATGCCTGCGAAGGCCACCGAAATGAAGAAGAACACAGCAAACACACGGCCCAGCGGCATGCGCTGGAACACAGTGGGCAGAGCGATGAACATCAGCGAAGGACCACGGGTCACATCCACCCCGAAAGCAAACACTGCCGGCATGATGGCAAGACCGCTGAGCAGGGCAGCAATGGTATCAAAAAAAGCGGTGCGCAGCGAAGCCTGGGGGATGTTGGCATCCTTGCCCAGATATGCGCCGTACACGATCATACCGGATCCGGTGATGGACAGCGAGAAGAAGGCCTGGCCCATGGCCATGACCCAGGTGTCCACGTTCAGCAGGGCCTCCCACTTGGGAATAAACAGAAAGCGGTAGCCCTCGGCAGCGCCGGGCAGGAAGGCTACCCAGATGGCCAGTGCAAGGAAGAGTACGAAAAACAGGGGCATGAGCACCTTGCTCACCTTTTCAATACCCCGGGCCACGCCCAGCAGCATTACCACCGAAACCAGAAGCACGATAGCTGCATGCCAGCCCACGCTGCCGAAGCTGCCGGTGGCCTGATGGAAAAAGGTTTCCGGGGCACAGGTAAGCAGAGTGCCGGTAACCGAACCGGCCAGACTGCGCAGCACCCAGCCCAGAATAACCGCGTAGCCGATGGCGATGCCCAGCGAACCCAGCAGGGGAATCCAGCTGAGGACAGAGCCGACCGTCTTTTTGCCTCGGGAATCGAAGCAGTATTCGTATGCGCCGATGGTGCCGGTGCGGGCCAGACGGCCCACGCCGAACTCAGCGGAAAGACCCACCCAGCCGAACAGGAAGGTGAACAGCAGGTAGGGGATCAGAAAGGCGGCGCCGCCGTACTGCCCCACCCGATAGGGGAACATCCAGATGTTGCCCAGGCCCACTGCGGAGCCCACGCAGGCGATCACAAAGCCGATGGAAGAACTGAAGCCACCGTTTTTATGGCGGGGGGAGTTGTTTTGACGCATGATTGACCTCACTTTCCGGCCGGATGGCCGGGGATACTGGGCTTTATTGTATCATATTGGCGCGCCAGAATCCAGCACAGCAGCGGGTTTTGTGAAAACCATGTGCGCAAATTCGACGGAAAATATCCTCACACAGTGGGGAAAAACAGGCAAAGCGGTGGAATCTTCCGGCGGGCAGCTAAAATTCTTGCGCACGCAAACAGTTCAACGTATAATATTATTTGAGAAAATCAGATAAAAGGAGCGAAAAAGCGCCATGAAGCTCATCAAATGGATCTCGGTCACCGACCGGTACAACAAGATCCACCTGGACCGGATGCTCGCCCCCTTTGGGCTGAACAGCAGCCAGCACATGTATGTGCTGCGCATCTGCGAGGTGCCGGGCATCACCCAGGATCAGTTCAACAGCCTGTTTTACATCAATCCCAGCAACATCACCCGCTCGGTGGCCGCGCTGGAAAAGATGGGCTATCTGGAGCGGCGGCCCAACGAGAAGGACAAGCGAACCTGCTGCCTGTACCCCACCGAGAAGGCACGGGCGGCCTATCAGCCCATCCGGGAAATCTGCGAGGACTGGAACCGACGCATCACAGGTGGGCTCACCGAGGAGGAGCGCGCCCAGTTTATGCGTCTGCTGGAAAAGGTGGGTGAAGCTGCGGTGGAGCAGAACCGGCTGGAGCTGGAAGAGCTGAACAGTGCAAAGGAGGAATAAAGCAATGGCACAAAAAACGGAACAGGGGGCCAACCCTCTGGGCTATGAACCGCTGCCCAAGCTGTTGCGGGGTTATGCGATTCCCAGCGTGATTGCCATGCTGGTGAGTTCGCTGTATAACATCGTGGACCAGATCTTCATTGGCCAGGGCGTGGGTTATCTGGGCAATGCAGCCACCAATGTGGCCTATCCGATCACCACCATCTGTCTGTCCATCGCGCTTCTGATCGGTATCGGCAGTGCCACCCGTTTCTCGCTGGAGCTGGGAGCCGGGCACAGGGAAAACGCGGAAAAGGCGGTGGGAACCGCCATCACCATGATGTTCACCCTGGGTATCGTATATGTGGTGATTATCCAGCTGTTCCTGCATCCCCTGCTGCGGGCCTTTGGCGCCACCACAGAGGTGATGCCCTATGCGGAAAGCTACACCCGCATTACTGCTCTTGGCATGCCGCTGTTGATTGTGACCAATGCCATGAGCAATCTGGCCCGGGCGGATGGCAGCCCCAAATATTCCATGACCTGTATGCTGGTGGGCGCCATCACCAACACCATTCTGGACCCCATCTTCATCTTCGTGTTCCGGATGGGGGTGGCAGGCGCGGCCTGGGCTACTGTGATCGGCCAGCTCCTTTCCTTCCTGATGGCCCTCAATTACGCCCGGTGCTTCCGCCACATCCATCTGCAGCCCCATCACTTCGGCTACCGTTTGCGGGAGTGGGGTCAGATTGCCAGCCTGGGTATGAGCAACAGTCTGAACCAGGTGGCCATCACCTTTGTGCAGATTGTGCTGAACAACTCGCTCACCTTCTACGGAGCACAGTCGGAATACGGCAGCTCCATCCCGCTGGCGGCCTGCGGCATCGTGATCAAGACCAACGCAATTCTGCTGTCCATCATCATCGGTATCTCCCAGGGCTCCCAGCCCATTGTGGGCTTTAACTACGGCGCAAAGCAGTATGCCCGGGTACGTGGTATTTACAAGCTGGCCATCAGCTGCAATCTGGTGGTATCCGCCATCGGATTTGTGCTGTTTCAGGTGTTCCCGCGGCAGATCATCTCCATTTTTGGTACCGGTGACGTATTGTATTTTGAGTTTGCCGTTCGTTTCATGCGTATCTTCCTGTTCATGGTGCTGGTAAACGGTGTGCAGCTGATCTCTTCCAACTTCTTTGCGGCCATTGGAAAGCCCATCAAGGGTGTGATCCTGTCGCTTACCCGGCAGGTGTTCTTCCTGGTGCCTCTTCTGCTGATTCTGCCCCAGTTCATGGGCATTGACGGCATTCTGTTTGCCGGCCCCATTGCGGATGGTGTGGCCTTTGTGACCACCACCATCCTGATTCGCCGGGAAATGAACCACATTCGCCAGCTGGAGCAGCAGGCGACGCAGGGCAATTCCTGATCCCTGTATTAGTAAAAAAGCCGCTGCCTTTCCTCCGAAAAAGGAAGGGCAGCGGCCTTTTTTGTTTGGGTTACAGCTCCAGTGCTTCACCGGATACATCGTTCCGGGCGGCACGGGCGGCGGCGATTTCGCCCAGCAGGGCATTCTCGGTGTCTGCGAAGAGCAGGTCCTTGTTGTGGGCAAAGTAGGCTTCGCAGCCAAAGGTTTCGATGTACCAGGAGGTGTAGAAGCCCACGGTGAGCTCGGTGGCGAAGATCACCAGCTCCTGGCTGCCGGGCAGGCTCTCGTCCAGAAAGGCGAAAGCGTTGGCCAGATAGCTCCCGGTCTCGTCGGCAGCTGCCGCCCGCTGGTTCAGCGTTTCGGCAAACAGCTCCTTCAGCCGGTCGAAGGGCTCGGCAGGAGCTTCCAGCTCCAGTGTGTGCAGATAGCCTTCCAACGTGCGGGCTGCCTGATTCAGCAGTTGCATGCCCTGCCGGTCGGCGCTTCCCGCTTCCTTTTTGGCGGCGATCTGCCGATCCAGCCCCGCCAGCTCGTTGGTCAGAATCTGGACGGCGGGAGTCTGACCCAGCGCGGCCTTTACCCGCAGCAGGCTTTCATGGAGCAGGCCCGCCAGCTGATCCAGCTGCCAGGCAGTGCGGGCACTTTCGTTCAGGCGGGAGAGCACCAGCCCCAGCACGCTGAGTTTTTCGTCAAAGGGAGCGGCAGCCAGCTCCCGGGCTCGCAGGGGTTCCCAGCTGCCGTTCAGAATCTCCTCCACCCGGTAGACCCGGCGGTACTTGGCGTACAGCTCCAGATAGTTGGCAAAGTCCTTGGCGATGGCGGGCATCTGCAGATACTGGCCCACCACCTCCCGGTCGGCGCTAAGGCCCAGGGCCTCATAAGTATGCAGAATCTCGGAAAGATCCTCCCAGCCGCGGGCGGTGACGAACTGCATGCCCTCCGGCCCGGCTTCCACTTTGTAGAAGTGGTCCTTGCGGATGTCCAGATAGGAGAGAATGGCCCCGTGGATGCCCCGGCGTAAAGCGTATTCCTTCCAGGCGGCGTAGTCCTCCTTCACGTCGATGCGCTTGACCCGGTCCAGCGTCACCACGTCGAACTCGCGCACGGATTTGTTGTACTCCGGCGGGTTGCCCGCGGCGGCGATGATCCAGCCCTCCGGCAGCCGCTGGTTGCCGAAGGTTTTGCACTGCAGAAACTGCAGCATCATGGGGGCCAGCGTTTCCGAGATGCAGTTCACCTCGTCCAGAAAGAGGATGCCCTCCTTGCGGCCGCTGCGCTCCATGGCCTGCCATACCGCCGCCAGAATCTCGCTCATGGTGTACTCGGTTACGGCGTATTCCTTTCCGCCGAAGGTGCGGTGCTCGATGAAGGGCAGGCCCAGCGCGCTCTGGCGGGTGTGGTGGGTGATGGTGTAGGCTACCAGATCAATGTCCAGCTCATTCACGATCTGTTCCATGATCTGGGTTTTACCAATGCCCGGAGGGCCCATCAGCAGAATGGGCCGCTGGCGCACGGCGGGAATGCGATAGGCGCCAAATTCGTCTTTGGCCAGGTAGGCGCGCACCGTGTTGATGATTTCCTGTTTGGCTCGTTTGATGTTCATAGCATTATGCTCCTTGTGTGGGCTGGGATGTGGCTTCGGTGAGTTCGTCCTCGTCGATCAGCAGGCGGATGCCCCAGGGCGGCACCCGTTCCGGGTTCCCCTGGCCTGCCAGCATCACGAATACCGCGTCGTAGGGCGGGCGCTTGGCAGGATAAACGCCCAGACCGTCGGTGAAATACAAGATTCCTTTCAGGTGGCGGAAGGCGCCCTCCTCCCGCAGCTTGTTCACATGCACGAATACCGGGCGGAAGTCGGTGGCGCTTTGGCCGATCAGCTCAAAATGCTCCATGTAATCCGCCAGCTCCTCAGCGCTGGTGATGGTTTTGTCCGCCCGCAGCTGGTCGTCGCATTGAAGAATGCGCAGCTGAAAGCGGCGGAAGAAGCTCTCGGTATTTTTTAAAATAGCGTAGGTATAGGAAAGGAAGCTGCGCACCAGCGCGCCGGAGGTGGACATGGAGGTATCAATGGCGATCACCAGATCCTCAATCCGCCGTGCCTCCCGGGTTTCCAGCGGTTCGATCAGCGGCATATTGCCGTAGCGGCGCAGGCCGTAGGTGTAGTAGCCGTAATCGAAGGAATCCACATCCACACTCATCTCTTCGCCCAGCACCGCGAACCGGTGCAGAAAGGCCTTATAGTTGGTGGTGGGGCGGTTTTCCACCCGCAGCCGTTCCAATACCGCGTCGCCGCCTGCGCCCGCTTCGGTGTACATGGTTTCCAGCTGGGTCTGGATGCGCTCGGCAATGTTCTGCCACTGGCTGGATGCGTTCTGCTCCTGCTCGTCGTTCTGCGCCCGCTCCCACAGCCGGTGATCATCCTCCAGAAACTCCCGTGCAAGGGTGGCTCTGTCCATTTCGTCCAGCGGATGGCGGCGGAAGTACCGGTAGACGGCCTCAGCGGTGATCACCTTCATCTCCGCCTGCAAAAGACCGTACCAGTGGGCCCGGCGGGGCCGGGGTGTGGCCGGGGTCAGGCAACGCTGGGGCAGGGTATCCAGAATGGACTCCACCGCGATGTCGCAGGCCAGATCCCACAGTTCGCCGTCCCGCCCGGCCTTTTTGGGCGGGTGACGCAGCATGCAGTGCAGCAGGCTGTGCAGATAAGCCCGGCAGACCAGGCTGCGGGCCCGCTCGTACCGCTGGGCCAGCCAGGCTCCGTTGTAATAAAGGCCGATGCCATCGGTGGCAAGGCTCTGGGTGGGCTCGCGGGTGCTCAGCGGCAGGCTGCACAGCGCCGCATCCAGAAAGGGCAGGTTCAGATACAGCTCGCTGCGGGCTGCGATCAGAATTTTCTGGCCAATCTCCGGCCAGGGGTCATGTCGTTGTTCTTGTTGCATCATAAAGTGCCTCACAGGTCAAAGGATCGGGCACGGGGCGCGCCGAACCGCCGGTTCTGGTATTCCAGCAGAAGGCCCAGAGCCTCGGTGCGGCGGGCGGTGCGGGCCATCCCGCAGCCCTCGGCCAGCGCCGGCCGGCCCAGCAGATCCAGACTCAGCAAAAAGGAGAGGGGAGCGGTGTCCGCCTCGGTCAGCACCAGCTCCAGCGCCTGTTCGGTGTGCTGTTCCAAACAGGAAAGATAGGCCGCGCGGGCAGTTTCGCTCAGCTGCACCGGAAAGCGCAGCCGGTCCATCGCCATGCGCACCGCCAGCGAAAATTCGTGGGTGCGCAGCAAAAGATCCAGCGAAGCGTCGTACTGGTCATAGCGGAAACAGTGACCATCAAAGCTCTGGCGGCACAGGTAACCCACGCCCCGGATGTTGTAATGGAAGATGTGGGGGGCGGCCATCTCCTCGTAGTCCTCGTCGTAGGCTGGGAAAAACAGCCGGCACTCCGGCCCGGCGGCGGGGGCAAAGCACAGCTCCAGCTTGCCGGAATACTCCTGCAGCAGCCCCCGCAGGCAGCGGCATTCCTCCGCCGGTGCGGTCAGGGTCATCCGCCGCAACGAAAAGCAGTTCATGAAAGCGTCGGTGCCTACGGTCTGCAAATGGCCGCCGATCTCCAGCGCCTCCAGCCCGATGCAGCCGTAAAAGGCATAGTTGCCCAGAGAGAGGGCCTTTTGGGGCAGGCGTACCATCCGCAGGGCCGCCGCATCATGGGCGGGAAGTTCTTCGACGCCGCTGGTCAGCCGCAGCCTGAAGGCGCCCTCCGGCAGCTGTTTGGGCTCTCGGGCACTGAAAACGTAATCCCCCAGGCGGATGATGGGCAGACCGTCCAGCTCATCCGGCAAAAGCAGCTGGGGAGCGCTGGTCTCGCAGCGCAGCAGGGCAATGCCGCCCTCCTCCCGGCAGCAGGTGAGCAGCGCGTCGCATTCAGCGGGCACAGAACGCATGGATACAGACTCCTTTGTTTCAGATTCATCCCGGGCAAACCACTCGGGAAATGGTTGTTTATATTATACCACATTGGTAGAGAAAGACAACGGCATGGGCGCAAAAAAGCCCCGCAACCGGCTCGGGGCGACCGATGGATGCGGGGGAAAATAAAAATCAGCGTGCGGGGCGACTTGACGGAAGGCCTTTCCGCGAAAGGAAAAGGAGGTTCAGTCGGGGGGCACAGAGGGTAGGGGCAAACAGTGCGGCCGTAAACCGGTTGCCCAGAGCAGCGCAGAGAAACAGTGCTGTACATGCAGCCAAAACAATTCCCTCCGCGGAACCTGGCCCGGGATGAAGCACGCCCATCGACCGAACAAAGAACCCGTGCAGAAGAAACACCGGCAGCGTGTGTTGCCCAAGGGACGCAAGGAAGGGCAGCGGGTGTTTGGGCACGATGCGCAAAAGCAGAAGAATCCACACGGCGCCGGTGGCCAGCAGGATAACCCGCAGTTCCAGATCATAATGTGCGCCCTTGTAAGAGCAGCTGGCATAGAACCAGACGCTGCGCACCGCCGCCCGTCGCAGCCAGAGCATTACACCGGAAATCAGAATCCAGCCGCCCAGTACCGGGAACAGTCTGAAATTGGAAATCTGCGCCAGCCGGCTGTGCAGGCTTTTCAGTTCACCGCCCGCCGCAAGGTGGCCGGCAGCGAAAAAAGGCAGCAGCACCAGCGTGCGGGAAAGGCTCATGCCGTAGCCGATGGTCGGGTCAAACCCAGCGGCCATGGCCGCTGCCAGGCAGCCCGGCAGAGCAGCCCGGGAATTTTTGACACCGTCGATCAGGGGAAGAAGCAGTGTCCAGAGCATCATGGAAAACAGATACCACAGCAGCCAGTAGGGGGTGGTATATTGCAGCGGAGCCTTGCCATGCAGCACCAGCCGGTCAAACAGCAGATACAGTGTCTGATACACCAGATAGGGGTAGAGCAGCCGCCGGAAAAACCGTTCCGCATCGAACCGGGCAAACCAGCCGGAGCAGAACACGAACGCCGGCATGTGGAAGGAGTAAATCAGCCGGTACAGCCAGGCGGCGGCAGGGCCGCCCACCAACTCCAGCAAATGACCGAATACCACCAGAAAAATCAGGATGCCCTTCAGATTGTCAAACCGGGCGTCCCGCTGAGAAATTGCCATAAAAGATGCCTTCTTTTTCAATTGGTTCCGCACCTTTTTTCGGGCGTGACCGCTACCGATTGTAGCACATTCCGCCGGGTAATGCAAAGGGCTTTTTGATGGTTCTGTTGCCTTTTTCACAGCGGGATGCTAAAATGGAAAAAAGCGGGCTCTGGCGCGCAAAAAAGGAGATGTTGTTGATGATTATCACCACTACCCCCTCGGTGGAGGGACGCACCATTCGAGAATACAAGGGTGTTGTATTCGGCGAGGTTATTTCCGGCGTGAATATTTTCCGGGATTTCGGCGCCGGGCTGAGCAATATCTTCGGTGGGCGCAGTGCCGGATATGAGGAAGAACTGCAGAATGCCCGCAGCCAGGCGCTGGAGGAGATGAGTGCCCGTGCGGCCCGCCTCGGCGCAGATGCAGTGGTTGGCGTGGACGTGGACTACGAGGTACTGGGCAGCGACAACGGTATGCTGATGGTGAATGTGTCCGGCACTGCGGTGGTGCTGGACTGAGCTGGCCGAACGATAAATGCAGAAGGCCCGCTTCGGAGATTTCCCCGAAGCGGGCCTTTTTGTACGCCATAAAAGCACAATATCACAGCATCTTCATAAAGTGAGCTGATCTTTCACCGCTGTCACACGGTTTATTCAGCGATAGTTCAAAATTGGCAGGTACAGTACAAAACGTAATGTCCAATGTCCTCAACCTGGGGAGCAATACCGTATGATTCCAGCTGGTGGAGCGCGTCAGAAAATTTTTGTGATATGAACCAAAAAGTGCAGGCGATCCTTGGTGAGTCGGCCAGCATTTTTGGAAAACATCGCGGGAAATTTCGGCGTGATGCGCCGCTTGAGCCGGGAGGCGTGAATTGCGCGGTGTTGGCCTGATAAAAGGGCAGAAAAAACAATCCGTTGCCACATTTTGAAGAAAAAGTGGATAGCGGTTCATATATATTGCAAAAGGTTAGCAAAAAACCGATGCTCCCCTCGGGAGCATCGGTTTTTGTTTTAAAGTCACACAGCCCCAGTAATCGGTCAATGGAAAGAAGGGAGAGAGAACGGGGCGTGATTGCGGCAAAGTCACTTTTACGAAGGTTCGGCATCCGGCTGGGGAGGAAGAACTTTGAAAACCAGATCCATGATATCTGCAGCTAGGCTTGCCTGTGCTGGTGTGAGCCTCAAGAAGATGGGAGGAAGCGCGGCGGCAGTACCAGATTTCGCTTCGGAGGGCCCGAACACGATGTCGTCTGAGCTACAGTGCAGAGCGACCGCAAGCTTTCGCAAGGTTTGAACGGTCATTCCCTTGCGGCCGGTCTCGATATCGGCCAAAAATTGAACGGAAATATCGGCGTATTCCGCAAGACGCTCTCGAGTAAGTGATTTTTGCTCGCGGCGGCTGCGCAAACGAAGCCCGATCTCCCTGTTGAGCTGTGAATCAGATGCCATGCGGAATTCCTCCTTTGCAAGCAATGGAAACTATAACAATTGATATGGTAACAGAGAGAAATAGGGAACAAAAACATCTATAGCTATTGACTAACTATATCTATAGTGATAGTATGATAGAAACTATAGCTATTGGAGTTGTTGATTGCATTCATGCTGAAACACGTTTTTATTGCAGACGATACGCTTGGACGCAGGTTTGGAAGAGTTGCGTATGGGCTTGCCGTTTGTCTTTTGCTCCTTCTGGTTGGGTGCGGCGCTGCGGAACCACCTGCTCAGGTTGGGGAGATGGTCAGCACGGCGCTGTTTCGTTTCTCGTTTCACGACCCGGAGGTGCTGGGGGAGTATCCGGGCGTTGAGATCCCGCAGGGGAAGCAGCTGCTGCAGGTTTGGCTCACCATAGAAAATACCAGCGACCAAACATATACCATGTTTGCGGAAGATTTTCAGATACAGTGGGGACCTGGGGGCGATGATTTTGGGACCTGCCTGCTGGATATGGGCACTGATACATTGCCGGATGACTATTCTCTAAAGCCGGGATACTCACGGCAGGGAACGATGTTGTTTCTGATTCCAAATGAATGTACCACGGTGACTCTGGCCTATCAGGAGACAAGAGCCAGCGGGAAACCGGGAAATGCTTACTTTGTGGAGATCCCACTATGAGACATCTGCGTGTTTTGCTTGTGGATCTGCTTGCATTTATCTGTTTGCTGCTGGCTTTGACGCAGCTCCTGAGTCGCTCTATCTCCCCGGCACAAGAGTCGGAACAGGTGAGTTCTCAGGTCGTTGCGATGCAAACGCCTTCCAGTGTGGAATCGGACCAATTGCCATTGATGGATTTCAGTGATCTGAAGCAACGAAACCCGGAGGTTGTAGGATGGATCCGTATCCCGGAGACATCCATCGATTTTCCGGTGATGCAGACAACGGACAACCAATTTTATCTTCACCATGGTTTGGATGGAGAATACGATCGGCTGGGGCTGCCATTTCTGGACTATGAGTGTTGTCTGGAAGAGAGCGACCAGCTTATCGTATATGGACATAACATGGGAGAAGGCAGGGAGGAACGTTTTTCCTCTCTCCAGCATTACCGGGATCCGGAATATTATTCCCAGCATCCGGTGATCTACTTCTATACACCGCATGAAACGATGCGCTACAAGGTAACAGCGGTGCTTGGGCTGACCGCGCGCACAGAGGATGCGGATTATTTTGCTTTCAATGAATTGATCGATTTTCCCGATTCGGATGCCCGGCAGCGCTACATGGAACAAATCGCGCAGCGGGCTTTTTATATGGCCGGCGATTTCGCCCATGAGGAGGAAACGCTGTTGACCCTGTGTACCTGCACCTATGAGATGCCAGACGCAAGGCTGGTTGTGGTGGCTAGGCCTATGCGGGAAAACGAGAGTGAGCAGGCCGATCCGGTGACGGTCAATCCGGAACCGCTTTTGCCGCTGCGCTGGCCGCGGAATGAATAAGACCGGTGGCTATAATTTTGTTCAAACACACAAGGCGGTTTCATGGGGGGATCGCCGGCATGTGCTTTGAAATAGAATGAATAAGGAGTTGTAAACAATGCAAAAAAGTAGTCGTTTCAATCGTTTGCTTGCGCTGCTGGTGGCCATTTTTATGCTGGTGTGCTGTGTGCCGGCCAGTGTTTTCGCGGAGGATGGCGCGGCCGAAGCGGCCATGGTACGAATGACCTTCCGGTTTATGGAAGGTGAAAATCTTGTGTCGAAAAGCGACCTGGTCTTACCGAGCGGTACGCACAAATTTGATGAGTTGAAGAATGATGTGCCTGATGGCTACGAGCTGGCAGTTTCCGGCGACTTTATGGCTGAACAGGGCGCTGTGCTGGATGTGCCGGTAAGCAAGATCGTGAAGAATGTCACAATGAACATTCGCTTCATGGACGGCGAGACTTTTGTAGCCGGCGGCGACTATAGCCTTACGGAAGGCGTCCATAACTACAGCGAACTGACCGTGCCGGAAGGCTACAAACTGCTCGATTCCGGCGACTTCATGGCTACAGAGGGCGCCAAGCTGGACGTTCAGGTGGAGAAGATCGTAAAGAATGTTGTGATGAACATCCGTTTTATGGATGGCGAGACCTTTGTGGTTGGCGGCGACTATACCTTTACGGAAGGCGTCCATAACTACAGCGAACTGACCGTGCCGGAAGGCTATAAACTGCTCGATTCCGGCGACTTCATGGCTGTAGAGGGTGCCAAGCTGAATGTTGCGGTGGAGAAGCTGGTGAAGGATGTTGTGGTCAATATCCGCTTCATGGAGGGCGATGCCTTCGTGGCCGGCGGTGACTATATGCTGCCCGTGGGTGTTCAGAATTACAGTGTTCTGGCACAGTATGTGCCTGAGGGTTACGTGATGGCCGTTTCCGGCGACTTCATGGTGACCGAGGGCGGCAAGCTGGATGTGCCCGTGGAGAAGATCTCCAACCAGGTGGTCATGAACATCCGCTTTATGGATGGTGAGACCTTTGTGGCTGGCGGCGACTACCTGCTGCCCGTGGGTGTTCAGAATTACAGTGTTCTGGCACAGTATGTGCCCGAGGGTTACGTGATGGCCGTTTCCGGCGACTTCATGGTGACCGAGGGCGGCAAGCTGGATGTGCCCGTGGAGAAGATCTCCAACC
>Peterbilt_p2__coassemble_1330_pt1 | contig 13184 bp, 9 predicted proteins | sample Peterbilt_p2__metabat2_low_PE_018 | metagenome-assembled genome bin Peterbilt_p2
GCAACGAAACTACCCACTCTAAGTGCGCCCTTTGGAGCTTGCAATATTATGATAAGAAGCCATTCTGTGATTGCGCCGGCATTGCCGGACTGTCATGGAGTGGCTTTTTGTTAAATGTAAGAAATAGCGTGAATCATCTGTACTTTAGAATATTATATGAGGTTGTGGTTCGTAAGAACTATCTGGAAATGTCAGAAATTCTTAGAGTTATGGATATAAAGTACTGCTTGTTAAAGCTCTGATTTTCTTTGATGTGCTTTAGATCGAGAATTATTTTAACGAATAATTTTCTGATTTTTGATTTTAAACTAAGAACTTTTTTAAACTGAAATAAGAAAATTTGCAAATAAATAGTATTGAAAAATCAGTTGTTGTGTGTTAATCTAGAAGCATAGAAAGCACGACCTGAGTGCTAATTTGGTGAATCGTAATTGCCCACTCGAAGTGGGATCTTTTGGCGCTATTAATATAAATATTGTGAGATAAACAGTCATTCTGTGATCCGACCGGGGCAATGCCGGAAAGGAGCATACAGGATGGCTGTTTGTTTTTTGCGGAATACAGGCGGATGCAGGTGCGGTCTGCATAGTCCTTGAAGAGGGACGTTAATCACTACTACCTTAAATTACACACAACAGACAAAACGAGAAGGGATGAGAGGATGTCCAAATCAAAAAATGACACGGATTGCATGGGTGGGACAAAGCGGTTTTATGTCCGCCCAGCACGCGACCAGAAGGGGCAGCAGGATGCGATCTATCAGTTGATCGACCCGAAGACGGGAGCCCCGTACACAAATGCGACGATTGTGGCAGCGCTTAAAGAGCGCGCGGCGGAACAGCCGGCCCTGGCAGAGATGATTGCGGCAGACATTGCTGCAATCGAACGGAAAGCAAAAGAAAACCCCGACGCCAAGTACGAGATGCGCTGCCGCGGCAAAACTGCACAGGAGGCAACCAGGCGGGCGAAGAAGGAATTGCTGCCGCGGATCGAACGCATGGCGGCGCTGCTGTTTGCACATTATTGGAAGGCCAACATCGAGTATGGCAATGTGACAATTGAGCAGTATGTACATTATGCGGGAGACGCATTGTTTTCGGGCGAAACGGCGGATGCCCGGAATCATATGATGTCGGCGCTCCGTACGTTTGTACTGCCGGTGATCGGGGAGATGCGCTTGCGTGATATGGATAGCACCACACAGACACAGCTCGTTTGCAAAGTCAATCGCCTTCTGTCCCGGAAGAAGGCCAGTGCATCCTCCCGCGGGTACGCAAAACGGGCCTATAAAGGGCTGTTTGCTGCAATCGAGAGCAGCGGATACGGTGATTGCGCGACTGGCATTCAGTTGGCGGATATGATTGCCAAGATCAAAGGCAAAAATAGTGCATTGGTAAACAGCGTACGCAGTGCACATCTGGACGATGATCAGAGGGCGGCACTGTTTGCAGTTGAGAATGTGGAGCGGCGCGAGTATCTGATGTTTGTGCTGGCGATGATCTATTGCGGCATGGAAACCTGTGAAATCAGCGCCCAGCGTTTTGGCGACATCGTGCAGCTGATTCTGGAAGGAGGCGAAAGCTGCTATGTCATCACAATCACCAGCGTTATGCGCAGATTGCATAAACGGTATTCTCAGATCGGACCCACAAATAATGACTTTCCGCTGCGGCGGCTGCGCAAGGTGGTCCTCTATCCGTGGGCGGCCACCATTTTGCTGGAGTACATCGATTACCTGCGGCATCAAGGTTATAGCGATCATCAGATTGCTCAGATGAGGTTGTCTGATCCAGCGCCGGATAATGTGATTGTAGGTCCCGCGGAACTGGATGATATGATCGGTGATTTTTTGGCGAAGGCGGGAATTTCCGAAAGTCCGATTCCGCGTACCCGGAAGAATGGAGCAGTATACCTGCAGGCAGAGGTTGCTGGTGTCAAGCTGCTCTATCGGGATGCACAGTACCTTGCCCAGACCTGTGGTGCTGACCTGCCGATGCTGCATGCCATGTTCGGCCTCGCTCGAAGTGAAACAGATGAAGAAGCCTATCTGGATATCCTCAGTGATGAGTATGCTGTGGCGCGTTATCTGCGGCTGCGGCGGTGTCCATCTTTTGAAGATGCGGTCGGCAAAGCAAATCGCTATATCTTTGCGGTTAAGAATGACACAGGAGGACCACAGACGGTGAAAATCATATCGGATTATGCCGTAAAGGCGGAATGGAGGGAAATCAAATGACAAAAACAGTTGATTATGGCGGGGTCAGCTTCCGTGTACGGACGGCCTACCCCAGGGGTCGCAAAGCATCCAAGGCGCCGTGCCGCGCCTTGATCAGCCCCATCAACCCCGAAACCGGTGAAGTGATTACCAAGCGCCAGCTTTTTTCCAGTGAGAGCGATTGTCCGGTGGATAAACCCGTGTATGGGGTAAACCCGGCAGACATTGAGGAGCACCATTTTCCGGCCATTGCCAATGAGTTGATTCAGGCGATGTATCAGGCCGGATTGTTGGCGGCCAGCAATCGTTATGAGCCTACCCATGACCTGGGAGACGCGGCGGAGTCCTTTAAAGAGATGTTTTTCTCGATTCATCAACAGCAGTGGGCCGAACGTACAATCGATGACTATCGGCGCCAGTATGATATTTTGGTTACCGAATTGCGCGGAACGACAGCGGAATCTCTTACGCCGGAAATTTATCGTGCATTGCAGGAGCGTATCTGCCGCAACGCAGCGGGGACTGCGCGCAAAAAATCTGACTGGGTGGCGGGTACAGAAGCGCCCCCATCGGGCGCCAAACGGCTGAATCTCTTGTATCTGCTGATCTGGGATTTGAAGACGACGGAAGGCTATAATATACCGCTCGTGCCCACGCGCTATGCGGGTAAGCCTTCCCGGCAGGATCTGCTGCTGTCTTATATTGACAGTGCCCGCAGTATTCCGCGAAATTTACTGAAGCAGGTGTGCGATGAGACTATCCTGTCGGGACAGGTCGGTATATTGGCGGACACGGGGCTGCGGATCAGTGAATATGGAGGTTTGCTGTTTTGTTCGATTGCCAGGCTGGAGGGTTCGCAGGGCTCCATGTATTACTTGCGTGTTACAGGTCAGCTCGGCGTCAGTTCGAACACACGAACAGAAATTCCCAAAACGACGTCGTCCTATCGAGTGGTGCCGCTGTCGGTCGAACTGGGAGAAATCCTGATGCAGCGTCAGCAGGAGCTGGAAAGGGATTATGGCGACGTTTCCTTGATGCTCATGTGTGGAAGTGTGCAGGCGGGGGAGTACTGTACGGATGCAAAAACGGTGTCCGGTACGATGAACAATATTACGGAGCAAATTCCTGAGCTTCTGCGTGATCCGCGGATTTTGGAGGCCTTGAAGAAGAGCCGACCTTATCGTTTTGATGAGGTGTGCCAGGATAATTATTTGCTGAGTATGCTTACATGTCATGCATTGCGTCGTAATTTCTGTACCTGGATATATTGTGAGAGCGGCATGGATACCAAACAGGCGTATCAGCAGATGGGCCATGCGAAGAAGTCGGAGATGCGGCGGTCGGGGGCCATTGGTGCCACACCCGGCGAAATCTATCACATGTGTCTCCAGAAGCATGTCAGCCGTACGCTGTATCATGATCCACATCCGCTGCGGTATCAGGCCGGCGAAAAGTTCAGCGAGACGGAGGTGCCGGCATGTGCCATCGAACTGACTTTGCCGGCTAACAGCAAATGGCAGTTAATCGTTGCCGAAACAGAGCCCATGGCCCATACCAGCTGTCAGGGGGATAATGTGAGTGTGAGCCAAAAGTGGCAGGAAGATATTCGATGCAGATCCGATGGATATGCACTGCTGGCAGATCCATCGGTCTATACAATTCGAGAAAAGAAGAAGCTGTTTGCGTAAAGTCCGGCAAAATCGGTATATCGGCATCAAGTAAAAGGAAGGGACAGGCATCAAGATTGCCTGTCCCTTATCTTATGCGCCTATCGGTGCTTTCAGCAGGTGAGATATGTCGAGGAGTGCAGAAGATTGAGTGAAGCACAAACGCCTGACTTCGTTGCGTTCCCTTGCTGTTCATAGAAAGTTCAGGTGTGTTTTCTGAGTTGTTCAGCACATACGGGAGATTGAGGAAGAGCTGCTTATTCAGAGTTTCTGTCACCGCGCCATTTTCCGGTCCTTGCTTTTGACCTTTTGCGCAGGAGACGCTGTGTTTTGGTCTGCTGTTTGTGCTGATGCAATGTCTGCTTGCCTTGCCGTAAGGTGTGATGTGAGGGCTTTTTCTGCATCTCCTGCAACGGTATGGAATGTTTGTGGATTTTCGTGCATTGCATTGCTTTCTTCGTGCAAATGGCATATAATAAAAGTGCCAATAGGAAGGAGATGATTCTATGGCCGGTTCTACCACCAATATTAGTATTCGTATGGATTCCGAACTGAAAGCACAGGCTGATGCGCTGTTTGCTGAACTCGGCATGAACCTGTCCACCGCATTCAACATCTTTGTCCGGCAGTCTCTTCGAGAGGGCGGGATTCCTTTTGAGATTAGTTTAAATCAGCCCAACAAGGAAACGATTGCAGCCATGCTGGAGGCGGAAAGGATCGCAAAGGATCCGTCTGTAAAGGGATACACCGATATGGATGAGTTGTTTGCGGATTTGAAAAAATGAGCCAGACAAAATATATGGTCAAGTTCACTACGCAATTCCGAAAGGACTACAAGCTGGCAATCAAGCGTGGCTTGAAAATCGAATTGCTGGAACAGATCGTTGCTCTTTTGGCTGCAGGACAATCTCTACCAGAAAAGAATAAAGATCACGCACTTACCGGCAACTGGGTCGGCCATCGAGAATGTCACATTCTGCCTGATTGGCTCTTGGTCTACCGAGTTGAGGACGATGTTCTGGTATTGACTTTGACCCGTACAGGGACTCATAGTGATTTGTTTGGAAAGTAACCGATATGAGAAGGCCGTCGTAGCTTTGAGCCTACGGCGGCTCTTTGAATATTTAACGCCCTACGCTACAACTGCAACTTCTCCAGCCAGTCATCAAACGACTTTTGAAAAATATGAATTGGCGTATCAGTACATGAGGTTTTGGAGGACCTTCCTTTACCAGCACGTATGCCGGTGTACGCATAATGTTGAGCATGACAGCGACATCTTTTACGATGTAAGTGTGTGCTATCGGCAGTGGTATTGGCGATGCGGCGCATTTTATGGATTTTTGATCACAAGACCAGCACAGCGCAATGAATCCATTCATTATGTCCCCCAGGACAGGAGCAAAACGGCCAGGAAAAAAGAAAGGGCTTGTGGGCGGTTCCGAAGTTCGGAACCGCCCGCAAACCCGCGTTACAGCAACAAAAAAGCCACCAGCTTTTCAGCTGATGGCTTTTGGTCCGAGTGGCGAGAGTCGAACTCACGGCCTCTTGAACCCCATTCAAGCGCGCTACCAAACTGCGCTACACCCGGACGTCTGGCCCGGTGTTCTCACCGGCGACGTTGTTTATTATAGCCCATGCAACCTGTTTTGTCAACGGAGAATTTTCGGTTTTCTCCTTTTTACAAAAGTTTTCCAAATATTTTACAGTTGATTGGTCATACTATCTGCAAAAGGCGAAAAACGGAGAGAAAAAACAGGATTCCAAGATCATTCCGTGCGCCAAACCTTGAAAAGGAGGATATAAAATCAACTATGGAAAGCGGTATGAATTTTCATCATCAGGGACAAAACACAGTGGGGCAGGTGGATCAGGGCAACGAGCCCGGCAAACAAGGCGGGAAAAAGCACCAGACCGACCCGGACGAAGGGTTTGGGGCGTATCTGCCCTGGGTAGACCCCATGCTCCTGCCCGGCGGGGTACAGAAGATTCAGGATGATTCGGTGCAGGCGGTCCAGCCTGCACCGGATCAGCGGGGCGGCGGCTGCGAACCGGAACCCTGTGAATAATAAGGCGTGAAAACAGCCGGGCGAAGCGATTCTCCCGGCTGTTTTTATGTGCAGGGGAATTTTAACCGTTTCTTTCTTGGCAGCAGGCAGGATCAGTGATAGAATACCAGTAAACAGCGGCATGCAGCCGCACAGGAGAGAAAGGAACCGAAACCATGAAACATTGGAAATTGAAGGCAGTGCTGGCCACGTTGCTGGTATTCGTACTGTATGTGGTGTTTCAGCACCCCAACCTGAATCCTCTTTATCCGGAATCGGCATTTATGTATTGTGTGCTGATCACGGTGCTGGTGGCCATCTTTACTCTGGGCCGCATTGGCCGGGTGGTGGCACAGCCGGGGCCGGTACAGGGAGTGCCGGGCAGTGTGCGTTTTGAACGCTTCCAGAACGGCAGCCGCTGGCCGCTGATCCTGGTGGCAGTGCTCTGGGGCGCGTATTTTATTGTATGGGCCGGATCCAGCGTTCTGTTTCAGGTGAATGCTTTCCGGGATCAGATGCCGGAGCTGGTTCAGATGGACTTTGCTGAGGACTTCGACACCACCGATACCAGCCAGCTGCCCATTGTGGATAAGGCCATGGCCCAGAAGCTGGCGGACAAAAAGCTGGGCGAGCGTCCCAGCCTGGGCAGCCAGGTGGTGCTGGGCGAGCCCACTCTGCAGCAGGTGAACGGAAAGCTGGTCTGGGCGGTACCCACCTACCATTCCGGTGTATTCAAGTGGCTCACCAATCTGGAAGGCACTCCCGGCTATGTGGTGGTATCCGCCACCAATCCTCAGGACGTGCAGTATGTGGACGGCTACACCATCAAATACCAGCCGGGCGCCTATCTGTGGCAGAACCTGATGTTCTATGCCCGCTTCACGGCCGCGCCCTTCACCGGCCTGACCGATTACAGCTTTGAGCTGGACGATTCCGGCCAGCCCTACTGGGTTATTACTACCTATAAGTATCTGCGGGGCTTCTCGCTGCCGGAGGCCACCGGCGCAGTGGTGCTCAACTGCTCCACCGGCGAAAGCCAGCGTTACAGCATTGATGAGCTGCCTGACTGGGTGGATCGCGTCCAGCCGGAGGACTTCATCGTAACCCAGCTGAACAACAAGGGCGAGTACGTGCATGGCTATCTGAACTTCAGCGACAAGGACAAATACCGTACCAGCCCCGGCGAAACCCTGATCTACAACGACGGCAGCTGCTATCTGTTCACCGGCCTGACCAGTGTGGGTGGCGACGAGAGCGCCATCGGTTTTGTAATGGTGGACATGGTCACCAAGGAGCCGCATCTGTACCGCATCAGCGGCGCTACCGAGACGGCGGCTCAGCAGTCGGCTCAGGGCGAGGTGCAGCAGTACGGCTACCAGGCGGCCTTCCCGCTGATTGTCAATCTGAATAGCCGGCCCACCTACTTCATGACCCTGAAGGACAACGAAGGTCTGATCAAGAAATACGCCTATGTATCGGTGGAGGACTATCAGACCGTGGGCGTGGGCGACACCATCGACGAGGCGCGCCTGAGCTATGAAAAGGCACTGCGCGCGGGCGGCAGCACCATGGTGGGCAACGTGAACAGCGAGCTTACCAGCCTGACCGGTACCGTGCAGCGCATCGGCAGCGAGTACAACAGCAGCGGCTCCACCTATTATCTGGTGCTGAACGAGCATCCTGAGCTGCTGTTCAGCGTGCAGGGCAGCCTTTCTGCCGAGCTGGCCATTACTCAGCCGGGAGATCAGGTGAAGGTGGAATATTACCCCCGCACCAGCCAGGCCCAGGAGCTGACCAGCTTCGATAATCTCCAGTTTGAGCAGGAAACCCAGTGATTTTGGGCAGGCAAAATCAGAATAGAATCAGAAAAGGGCGCGCCTTACGGCACGCCCTTTTCTGTATTTGTTTGGTGTTTTTTAATCCCAACGTGACGAGGAGACCAGTCAAACAGCGTGCCATTCCTGAGGTTTTGCACGAGGACTGAACGTTATCTGCGACCTCATTTGCCGTATAATGCAGGAAGCTCGTTTTCTCCGGCAGTCACTGCTTCATAGTCATAGTTGCTCCAGCAGGCAGCCAGATCAGCAGATGTAAAATAATCTGTTTCGTCACCGGTCATTTTGATTGTTCCGGATTTTACGGCAATTGAAGAATAGATTACGTCATAAGTTGTACCGTCTGCGCAATGGAACCGGAAGCTGGTCACAGATCCTCCGGCAACGGGCTCGGTTTTCTTGTCCTTCAGAGAGATGCCTTCCAGCCGGTCATAAAGGTCTTTCATGTCTGCTTGCTCTGTGATGACTTTTTTCTCGGCTTCTGCCGGGGTATAAAAGTGGAACATCTCAATGAAATCAAGATCGGCGGGGTCAAACGGAAAGTCGACGTGTACGGTTTGGGCGCAGCCAGCCAAGGACACAGCAAACACAAAAGCTAAAACGAGCGTTACCACCTTTTTCATAAAGTCACACCTCCTGCAACGTTGAATTCGTCGTCCTGTTTTACGCATAGCATACCTCTATAAATAAAGCCATAACACGATTTAATCAAAAGAAGAATGGAATGAATTACCGAATTCCTTTGGTGTTAGATGAGAGTTGGCGCTTTATCAAGGTTTCATAATCGGAAGCCGATGAAACAAGGCCTTCCATTTCCACCCCTCCTTTACAGAAGAATGAATTTGTGCTAATATCATTTTGTTGCTTCTTCACGAAGGAGAGGCGTGTTATTCTGCAACAGTGAACCAATGCCACGAAGGCATGAGGCTTCGGCGGTTTTCGGCCGGGGCCCTTTGCCTGCGTGGTTTTTTTGTGCCCGCCCGGGGTGCGTCTGCGCGGCAAGCTCAGCAAAAGAAAGGAAATGACGATGAAGAAAACCAAGATCCTTGCGGCGATCATGGCCCTGTGTCTGGCAATTGGCGCGGCGGGCTGCGGTCAGGCAAGCCAGTCCGCAGCTTCGGCCAGCACTGCCAGCCAGCAGCAGACCGATACCGTGGTGGTGGCGATGAATGTGGAATCCGAACCGGCATCCGGCTTTGACCCGGCCTATGGCTGGGGAGCGGGCGAGCATGTGCACGAGCCGCTGATCCAGAGCACACTGGTGGTTACCAATGCGGATATGAGCATCGGCTATGACCTTGCCACCGACATGCAGGTCAGCGAGGACGGCCTGACCTGGACGGTCACCATCCGGGATGACGTGAAGTTCACCGACGGCGAGCCCCTCACTGCGTCGGATGTGGCCTTTACTTATAATACGGTGAAGGCAGAGAGCACCGTGAACGATTTCACCATGCTGGACAGCGCAGAGGCGATGGATGATACCACCGTGGTATTTCACATGAACCGGCCCTATTCCACCTGGCCCTATTCCATGGCCGTGGTGGGCATCGTGCCGGAGCATGCCTACGGCCCGGACTACGGCCAGAATCCCATCGGTTCCGGCCGCTACATCCTCAAGCAGTGGGACAAGGGCCAGCAGGTGATTCTGGAAGCCAACCCGGACTATTACGGCGAGGAAGTGAAGATGAAAAAGGTGGTGATCCTCTTCATGAGCGAGGATGCTGCCTTTGCCGCCGCCAAGGCCGGTCAGGTGGATGTGGCCTACACCGCCGCCTCCTACACCGACCAGACCATTGACGGCTTTGATCTGCTGGCGGTGAAAACCGTGGATAACCGGGGCATCAACCTGCCCGCGGCAGCGGAGGAAAACGGCATCGGCAACGATTTCACCGCCGATGTGCGGGTGCGTCAGGCCATCAACATCGGTTTTGACCGGCAGGAAATGATCGACAATGTGCTGAACGGCTACGGTACCCCGGCTTACAGTGTGTGTGACGGCATGCCCTGGTACTCTGAGGCGGACGAAGTGACCTATGATCCGCAGAAGGCCGCCGCTCTGCTGGAGGAAGCGGGCTGGGTCCTGAACAGCGACGGCGTGCGGGAAAAGGACGGCCAGACCGCCAGCCTGAATCTGCTGTATCCCATGGGTGATTCCACCCGTCAGGCGCTGGCAGCCGATATGGCCAACCAGCTGGCGGAGCTGGGCATTCAGACCAGCACCGAGGGTGTGGGCTGGGATACCGCCTATGACCGGGCCCAGAATACCCCGCTGGTCTGGGGCTGGGGAACCCACAGCCCCATGGAGATGTACAATATCTATCACACGGTAGGCGAGCTGGCCCGGTATTCCCCCTATGCTAACGCCCGTGTGGATGAACTGATGGATCAGGCGCTGGCCAGCAGCGATCTGGAGCAGTCCTATACGCTGTGGCAGCAGACCCAGTCGGAGGAGATTGTAAACGATGTGCCCTGGGTCTGGATGGTGAATGTGGACCATCTGTACTGGGTGAATCAGAATCTGGAAGTGGCCCAGCAGAAGCTGCATCCCCATGGCCACGGCTGGTCGCTGGTGAATAACGTGGATCAGTGGGTCTGGAAGCAGGCCTGATCAGGCAGTGAAGCAATACCGCAGGATTCCCGTGGGAGTCGTGCGGTATTGCCCTGTAAGGAAAAGGAGAAGAAGCATTTATGGCAAAACGAATGGCCCGCATGGCGGCCAGGCAGCTGATTCGGATGCTGCTGCTGATCTTCTGCGCCAGTCTGGCGGCGTTTGTGCTGCTGAGCCTGTCGCCCATTGACCCACTGCAGCAGAATGTGGGTCAGGCGGCAATGGGCAGCATGAGCGCGGAACAGATCCAGCGGCTTCAGGCCTACTGGGGTGTGGACACCCCGCCGCTGGAACGGTTTGCGGCCTGGGTGCAGGGAATGCTGCGGGGAGACTTTGGTGTTTCGCTGCTCTACCGCCAGCCGGTGCTCACGGTGATCGGGGCAAAGCTGGCGAATTCCCTCTGGCTGCTGGTGCTGGCCTGGGTGATTTCCGGCCTGCTGGGCTTCGGCCTGGGTGTACTGGCCGGTGCCATGCAGGGCCGTTGGCCGGATAAACTGATCCGGGGCTGGTCCATGCTCATTGCCAGTACGCCCGCCTTCTGGGTGGCGCTGCTTTTGTTGATGATCTTCGGCGTCTGGCTCAAGCTGCTGCCGGTGGGGCTCAGTGTACCCATCGGGCTGGAGGCCACCGCCGTGACACTGGTGGATCGGCTGCGCCATGCGATTCTGCCGGCTCTGGCTCTCAGTATTACCGGCACCGCGTCGGTTTGCCTGCATACCCGGCAAAAGACCATTCAGGCGCTGGAATCGGATTTTGTGCTGTTCGCCCGGGCCAGAGGTGAGAGCGAAAAGGGCATTCTGCTGCGCCATGTGCTGCGGCATGTGCTGCTGCCCGCCATCACCCTGCAGTTTGCCAGCCTGGGTGAGCTGCTGGGCAGCTCGGTGCTGGTGGAAGAGGTGTTTTCCTATCCGGGGCTTGGTCAGGCCACAGTGACGGCAGGCCTTGGCGGAGATCTTCCGCTGCTGCTGGGCATCACAGTGATCTGCAGCGCCATGGTCTTCGGCGCAAACTTTGCGGCGGACTGCCTGTACGGTCTGGTGGACCCCCGCATCCGACAGGGGGCGGACCGGGCATGAAGCAGTGTTTTTATGAGCTTCGCCAACCCCGCACCGCCGCGCTGCTCCGGCTGATTTTTGCCGCTGCAATCCTGCTGGCAATCATGATCGCAGGTATGGCCTGCCGGGAGCAGGCGCTTGCTACAGATTTCACGCGCAAGAATCTGGCCCCCTGCGCGGAGTATCTGTTCGGCACCGACTGGATGGGGCGTGATATGCTTGCCCGTACCCTGAGCGGCCTTTCCCTGAGCATCCGCATCGGTGTGGTTACTGCCGCGGTGAGTGCGGTGGTGGCGCTGGCGGCGGGCGTGAGCGCCGCATTGCTGGGCCGCTGGGCAGACAGCGCCCTCACCTGGCTGATTGATCTGTTTATGGGCATCCCGCACATTCTGCTGCTGGTGCTCATCTCCTGCGCCTGCGGGCGCGGGTTCTGGGGTGTGACCATCGGCATCGTGGCCACCCACTGGATGAGCCTTGCCCGGCTGATCCGGGGCGAGGTAATGCAGCTGCGGCAGAGCGGCTATGTGCAGGTGGCCCGCAAGCTGGGGGCATCCCCGGCGGCGATTGCGGCCCGGCACATCCTGCCCGGCGTGCTGCCCCAGTTCTTCACCGGACTGGTGCTGCTGTTTCCCCACGCTATCCTCCATGAGGCCAGCGTGACCTTTCTGGGCTTCGGTCTGACCAGCGAACAGCCCGCGGTGGGCGTGATCCTTTCGGAAAGCATGCAGTATCTGGCCACCGGCCGCTGGTGGCTGGCGCTGCTGCCCGGTCTGTGTCTGGTGGCGGTAGTGCTGCTGTTTGAGTTGGCGGGCAAAAGCCTGGCAGCGCTTTGGTCAGTGAACGCGGAACAGGAGGCGGCATAATGGAAGAAAACAGACAAAAAGCCCCGCTGCTGCAGGTGCAGGGGCTCACCGTTTCCTTTTCCCGGTATGCAAAGGGGTTCCGGCGGGTGACGCTGCCCGGCGTGCGGGATCTGAGCTTCTCGCTGGATGAAGGCGAGCTGGTGGCGGTGGTGGGCGCGTCCGGCAGCGGAAAAAGCCTGCTGGCTCACCGGTTGCTGGGGATCCTGCCCCACAATGCCCAGGTGGGCGGACAGGTGCTCTATCAGGGCCAGCCGCTGGACGACAAGCGGGCCGAAAAGCTGCGGGGCCACGAGATTGTGCTGGTGCCCCAGAATGTGTCCTGTCTGGACCCGCTGATGCAGGTGGGGGAGCAGGTGAAGGGGGAAAAGGGCGACGCAGAGAAAGCCTCGGCGGCACTGCGGCGTTATGGCCTCGGCCCCGAGGTGGAAAAGCTGTATCCCTTTCAGCTGTCCGGCGGCATGGCCCGGCGGGTGCTGATTGCCACCGCGGTGCAGCATTCCCCGAAGCTGGTGGTGGCGGACGAACCCACTCCCGGTCTGCATCCCGAAGCGGCCCGGCGGGTGCTGGGCCACTTTAAGGAGTTGGCTCAGGCAGGCGCGGGTGTGCTGCTGATCACCCACGACCTGGAGGCCGCGCTGGAAGTGGCGGACAAGGTAATCGTGCTCTATGCAGGCGCGGCGGTGGAAGAGGCCCCGGCGGCCAGCTTCGCCGCAAGGAAGCTGCTGCAGCACCCCTACACACAGGCCCTCTGGCAGGCAAGTCCCAGCCATGGCTTTGTGCCGCTGCCCGGTACCCAGCCGGTGGGCCAGCTGCCGGAGGGGTGTGCCTTTGCGCTCCGTTGCCCCAAGGCGGGGCCGGAATGCCGCAAAGGTGCTGTTGCCTATGAAAAA
>Peterbilt_p2__coassemble_1825_pt1 | contig 10393 bp, 8 predicted proteins | sample Peterbilt_p2__metabat2_low_PE_018 | metagenome-assembled genome bin Peterbilt_p2
GAGTACCGGCTGCTCGCTACGCTTTGCCGGGTCTGGTCTTTCACCAGACTGTATTACCTGCACCGAACTGGCGCACCCTCACTTTTAAAAAATGATACCCGTTTCCCCTTGAAAAGTTTAACCCTTTTGAGTTAATATAACTCAAAAGGGTTGGTGACAGAATCATGTGCAGGAAAACTTGCTTTTTTGTAGGCCACCGGGACGTTCCGCCGGAAATCTGTCCGGCACTGCGGGCGGAAGTGGAGCGGCATATCCGTGAGCTGGGTGTGACGGAATTCATTGTCGGCCATTACGGCAGGTTCGACCACCTTGCTGCCAAAACAGTGATTGCCGCCAGGCGGGTTCACCCCGGTATTTCGCTGTTGCTTTTACTGCCTTATCATCCCGTAGAATGCCCGGTTGAACTTCCAGCAGGTTTCGACGGGATATATTACCCACCGGGCATGGAATCCGTCCCCCACAAATTTTCCATCGCCCGGGCAAATCGCTATGCGCTCGACCACGCCGACTGCCTGATCGCCTGTGTGCTGCATCCAGCAAGCAATGCACAGAAAATGGTGGAATACGCCCGCAGGCGGGAACGGAGAGGTCTGCTCTCGGTCGCACTTCTTTCTTTGGAGCAAAATCCTCCTTCCGGCTCCTTACCGCCCACAGTTTTTTGCGGTAGAATGGATTCAATCTTCTTTTCGGAGGTGCACCGCATGATCGTTTATCGGGAAAATGCCCTTTCGCCGGAAGTCATCAATCAAATTCGCACCGCGGTGGGATGGAGCGAATTTTCTGCCGTGCAGCTGGAACGGGCCATTCGTACCACAGCATACAGCATTGCGGCATACCAGAATGACCAGCCTGTGGGAATGGCCCGCCTTGTGGGCGACGGAATCTATTATCTGTTGTGTGACGTTGCGGTGATTCCCTCTTTTCAGGGCAAAGGCGTCGGTGGGGAGCTGGTGCGGCGGACTATTGCTCATGCCCGACAGGCCCTTGCAGACGGGGAGCACTGCACCATCGTGCTGGTCAGTGCCGGGGGCAAGGAACCGTTTTATGAATCCTTCGGTTTTTCCTCCATCCCCAATGACCGCGCCGGCCACGGGATGCAGTTATCCGTAACTCTATAACAAAAAGCAAAACCGCCCCGGCAGCCGAATTGTTCGGCCGCCGAGGCGGTTCTCTTTTCTATTCGTTTAAACCTGTGCTCAGGCCAGCTTGGCTTCCAGATTGGCGCGGATGGCGCGGATGAATTCCAGGCTGTCCACGGGCTTTGTTGCCACGCCCTCGGCCAGGCCGCACAGGTCCCTGGTCATCACGCCGCTGGCCAGAGTGTCCAGGCAAGCCTGCTCCAGCGTCTGGGCGAAGTGCACCAGCGCCTCGTTGCCGTCCAGCTCGCCCCGCTTTGCCAGCGCGCCGGTCCAGGCGAAGATGGTGGCCATGGGGTTGGTGGAGGTGCTCTCGCCCTTCAGGTAGCGGTAGTAGTGGCGGGTCACGGTGCCGTGGGCGGCCTCGTATTCATAGTTGCCGTCCGGGCTCACCAGCACGCTGGTCATCATGGCCAGACTGCCGAAGGCGGTGGAGACCATGTCGCTCATCACGTCGCCGTCGTAGTTCTTGCAGGCCCAGATGAAACCGCCCTCGCTGCGCACCACGCGGGCCACCGCGTCGTCGATCAGGGTGTAGAAGTATTCGATGCCCGCGGCCTCGAACTGCTCCTTGTACTCCTTCTCGTAGATCTCGGCAAAGATGTCCTTGAAGGTGTGGTCGTATTTCTTGCTGATGGTATCCTTGGTGGAGAACCACAGATCCTGCTTTGTGGACAGCGCATAGTTAAAGCAGCTGCGGGCAAAGCTCTCGATGGAGGTATCCTTGTTGTAGGTGCCCTGCAGCACACCGGCGCACTCGAAGTCATAGATGGTCTGGCGCATTTCCTGACCGTCCTCGCCGGTGAACACCAGCTCGGCCTTGCCGGGGCCGGGAACACGGAACTCGGTGCCCTTGTACACGTCGCCGTAGGCATGGCGGGCAATGGTGATGGGCTTTTTCCAGGTCTTGACCACCGGCTTGATGCAGTCCAGCAGGATGGGCGCACGGAACACGGTGCCGTCCAGCACGGCGCGGATGGTGCCGTTGGGGCTCTTCCACATCTCGTGCAGATCATACTCGGTCATGCGCTGGGCGTTGGGGGTGATGGTGGCGCACTTGACCGACACGCCGTACTTTTTGTTGGCCAGCGCCGCGTCCATGGTCACCTGGTCGCCGGTGGCGTCCCGGTTGGGCAGGCCCAGGTCGTAATATTCGGTGTTCAGCTCCACAAAGGGGCACAGCAGCTCCTCCTTGATCCACTGCCACAGCACGCGGGTCATCTCGTCGCCGTCCATCTCCACCAGCGGGGTGGTCATCTTGATCTTTTCCATCGGCTTGTCCTCTCTTTCTGTCTAATCGGGGCGAACAGGCCCGCGTTACGCGCCCAGCTCCCGCAATACCTTGTCCATGATCTCCACGCCCTGTCTGATCTGCTCTTTTGTGGGGGTGGAGAAGTTCAGCCGCACGCTGCGGCAGTCCGCGTCGGCGGTGTAGAAGGCGCTGCCCGGCACCACCGCCAGCTTGTGCTCCAGGCACTTTTTCACGAAGGCGTCGGTGTCCACCGTTTCGGGCAGGGTGGCCCAGATGAACATGCCGCCCTCCGGCCTGATGTAATTCAGCCGGCCGGCCAGCTTTTCGTCCATCTCGGCCATCATGTAGTTTGCCTTGTCCCGGTAGATGTCCTGCAGACGGGCCAGATGGGCGTCCATGTCGGTCTGGGTGAGAATCCGCTCGCAGACCCGCTGGGCCCACACGTTGGTGTGCACGTCGCTGCCCTGCTTTGCCACCACCATCTTGCCGATGAACTCCGGCGCACCGGCGCAGAAGGCCAGCCGCATGCCCGGGCACAGCACCTTGCTGAAGGACCCGGCATACACCACCGCGCCGGTGGTGTCGAAGTGCTTGATGGGCGGAATCGCTTCGCCCAAGATGCGCAGCGCGCCGTAGGGGTCATCCTCCAGCACCGGCACGCCGTAGCGCACCGCCAGCTCATAGATGGCCTTGCGCTTTGCAAGGCTGGTGGTGTAGCCGGTGGGGTTCTGGAAGTTGGGGATGCAGTAGAAGAATTTGGGCTTTTCGTCCCGGAACACGGTTTCCAGCGCGTTCAGATCCACGCCGTCCGCCTCCAGCGGCACACCGGCCAGGCGTGCGCCGAAGCTGCGCATGGAATTGTAGGCCCCCAGAAAGGCGGGCTCCTCCACCGCGATCACGTCGCCCTCGTTGCACAAAAGCTTTGTCATGAACTCGATGATCTGCTGGCTGCCGCTGGTGATGATCAAATCATCCGCCTCGCTCACCACCGGCCACTGCCGGTTGGCGTAGTCCCGGGCGGCGGCACGCAGGGGGCCGTAGCCCTCGGTGACGGAATATTGCAGCATGCCCACCGGGTCGGTGGCCAGCAGCTCGTCGCTGAATTTGCGGATGGCCTCGGCAGGGAAGCTGTCCGCCGCCGGGTTGCCGCCCGCAAAGCTGATCAGCTGCGGGTCGCTCATCTGCTTGAGCAGCTCGCGGATGATGCTGGGCTTCATCTGTTTGACCTTGTTTGAATAACGGAATTCCATGCCAAATCGCTTCTTTCCTTTTAAAAATATCCCATTAATGGGGGATGGAGGCATAGCCGCTCTCCACTGTGATGACGCAGAAATAATCCGGGCGGCTGCTGCGCACCGCCTGCTTGATGGCCCGCTTCAGGTCGGCCTCGTCCATTTCAAAGCCCACGGGGGTCACGCAGTCGAAGATCAGGTTGGTGTGGGTGGGGCCTGCCACCATGCGCAGATCGTGGATGGAGAGCGCCGGGTCGATCTCCTTCACCACCTCGCCCAGCCAGTGGCGGGCGTCGTTCACCTTTTCGTCGCTGGTGATGATGGGGTCGAAGTGGATGACCACATGCAGGTGGTCATTGTCCCAGAAATCCCGCTCGATGTTGTCGATCACATCGTGACTTTCCATCACATCGGCTTCGGCGGCCATCTCCACATGCACGCTGGCGAACTGGCGGCCGGGGCCGTAGTCGTGCACCATCAGGTCGTGGGTGCCCAGAACGCCGGGGTAGCTCATCACCTTGTCGTGGATGTAGTGCACCAGCGCCTCGTCCGGGGCCTGGCCCAGCAGGGGATCCAGCGTCTCCCTGATCAGGCCCACGCCGCTGTACAGAATGAACACCGCCACCGCAAGGCCCATCCAGCCGTCCAGCTCCAGCGGGGTGAACCGGCTGATCAGGGTGGCCAGCAGCACCGCGCCGGTGCTCAGCACGTCGTTGCGGCTGTCTGCCGCGGTGGCCTGCAGGGTGGAGGAATCGATCAGCTTGCCGATGTGGGTGTTGAACAGAGCCATCCACAGCTTTACCAGAATGGACGCCGCCAGCACCGCAACCGACAGCCAGCTGAACACCACCGGGGTGGGATGCAGGACTTTGTCCAGACTGTTCTTGGCCAGCTCCACGCCGATGACCAGCACCATCACCGCCACCGCCAGACCGGCCAGATACTCGAACCGGGCGTGGCCGTAGGGGTGGTCCTCATCGGCGGGCTTTTCCGCCAGCTTGAAGCCGATCAGGCTCACGATGTTGGAGGACGCGTCGGACAGGTTGTTGATGGCGTCCGCCGCGATGGCGATGCTGCCGAACACGGTGCCGGCGATGAACTTGCCGGCGAACAGCAGCAGGTTGCAGAAGATGCCCACCACACCGGCCATGCGGCCGTAGGCGCCGCGCACGGCGGGGTCGCGGGTGTTCTCATGGTTTTTTACAAAAAGCCGGATCAGGGCTTTGGTCACGTTGAATCCTTCCTCTCTTGTGGCAAACCGAACCGGTTTTTTCGATTCACCGCTTTATTATAGCATAGCAAAAGCCCGTTGACCAGTGGTTGTACGGGCTTTTTGCTTTTGCCGGCGTTTGTTTTGCGGTTGGCGCACCGGCCGTTTTCAGTTCTTCACTTTTTTCAGGTCGGACACCGGGCGCCGCACGCCCTTGTCGTCGATGTAGTCGGCATTGTCCAGCTGGCTGCGCAGGCTCTGCTTCATCTCGTCGATGTACTCCCGGCGCAGGGCGGCCTGCTCGGCCTTTTCGGCCTCGGTGAGGCCCTCTTCGGTGCGGGATTTTTTGGCCAGCTCGTTGATGCGGGCAATCTTTTCCTTGGTCATATTCCATGCGCTCACTTTCTGTGTTTTTCTTCCAGACATATAAGGGTATTGTAGCAGATTTTACCGCAAAACGCAAAGTCAGCCCGGCATTTCTGCCGGGCTGGCTTTGCAACAGCGATTATAAGGAAGCTTTCCTTTACAGAGGAAAACGGAGATGGTTGTCTGGTCCCGGCTCGGCACTGCAATGCCTCGCATCGCCGGGCTCCAGTGTAAGTGCGCAGCGGGCAGCAATTCGGCCCTGGCCGCCCTGCCGCAGCAGTAATACCGGGTTTTGAAAGACGATTGTCTTTCCTTCGGTCTACGCTTCTTATCTTACAGGCAAATTGTGGATAAATCGTGATAAGCCTATAAACATTCTGCGAAAAGCGTGAAAGGCGGGCCCGCACTGGCGCAGCGGGGCAAAACGTGATACAATTAGCGCCGGAGGGCCGCCCGAAACATGGCCCGCGAAAAAGGAGATTTTTCCCATGGCAAACCGCCCCAACTACCCCAAAATGATGGAACAGGTGCTGCTGAGCCTGGGCGACAGCCGCCCCCGGCTTTTGCTGCATGCCTGCTGCGCCCCCTGCTCCAGCGCCGTGCTGGAGATGCTGTGCGGCTTTTTTGACATCACCATTTTATATTATAACCCGAACATCTGGCCCGCATCCGAGTACCGCCGCCGGGCGGACGAATTGCACCAGTTTGTGAAGCAGGCGAATCTGCCGGGCATCACGCTGGTGGAGGAGGGCTACGACCAGAGCGAATTCTACACCGCGGTGGCCGGGCTGGAAGCCGAACCCGAGCGGGGCGGCCGCTGCACCGTGTGCTATCGGCTGCGGATGGAGCACGCGGCCCGGTACGCCGCCGAGCATGGATTTGACTGGTTCTGCTCCACCCTTTCGATCAGCCCCCGCAAGGACGCGGAGAAGATCAACGCCATCGGCCGGGAGCTGGAAGCAAAACACGGCGTGCGCCACCTGCCCAACGAGTTCAAGCGCAAAGAGGGCCACAAGCGCAGTCTGGAGCTTTCGGCCCAGTACGGCCTGTACCGGCAGGACTGGTGCGGCTGCGAATTCTCGGCCCGGGGCAGCGCCCCGAAGCCGGAGCAGCCCGCCCCGGAAAAATAATTTTTATCCTTTTCGCCCCGCGCTGCCAAAACAGCGCGGGGCTTTTTTGTGCCAGCCCCCTCCCCGCCGCGAAAAGCCCGGATTTTTTCGCGTTTTGACCCTTGAAAAGCCCGCTTTTTTCCGGCATTTCACCCTTAGCAAGCCCGCTTTGACCTGTGCTACCATATAAACTGAGAAGATAAGGCGGAGCCGCAAAGCCGGTGTGACATAAGAAAACGACGCCGGAAAAGGGCCGCTTTTGCGGGATTGCAGCGTCAAAGCCCCTTGACAACCACCAAGGGTGCCTGCGGGTCTTTTCCTTGCACTCCCATCAAAATCGGGCTTTTTCCGGTGCTTCGCAGTTCTGCCCCAGGATTTTGGATGCAGAAAGTGCGAAAAGGGGCGGAGCAAGCCTTGGTGGCTTGCCCGCCCCTTTGAACATTTTGTGCGCCAAAATCCTAAGGCAGAACCGTTGTTTTCTTATGCCACACCGGCTAAAGGAGCGGTGTTCATAAGACAGTTAACAGCCACCGTAGTTTGAACTGCGGTGGCTGTTCTTGTATTTTATCCCCGTTATGTGATAGCATGGAACCGAACAGACCTACAAATCGGTATTTAGGGAGCAAGTTGATATGAAAATTAAAGAAATCAAGGAGAATAAAAAACAATTTCTTCCGTTGCTGCTATTAGCAGATGAGCAAGAGGATATGATAGACAGGTATATTAATAAGGGGACAATGTATGTTTTGGACGATGATGGAGTTAAGTGCGAATGTGTGATAACAGACGAGGGGAAGGGTGTCCTTGAAATCAAAAACATTGCAACTGAACCAGAATATCAGGGAAAGGGTTACGGTAAAGCACTAATTGACTTCGTTGCTACGACATACAAAGGGAAGTATTCTATATTGCAAGTTGGCACAGGGGATAGTCCGTTGACAATTCCTTTTTATGAGAAGTGTGGATTTATTCGTTCGCATAGCATTAAAAACTTCTTCACGGATAATTATGACCATTCAATATATGAAGCAGGTACTCAACTGGTAGATATGATTTATTTGCAGAAAAAAATATAAATTCCAATTTATCTAATCAATCCTCCGAAACCCTTGTGTTTTCAAGGAAAATCGGCATTTTAATACTCGTTCCTTATGTATTTTCCCTTATTTTTGCCCTTATGAGCCGAAACAAGGGAAACTTTTTGTTTAGGCTTCCCCGACCACCTTATCAAGCAGTCTTGCGGAAGTTCGTTTCGCTTCCCTTTTAGAGTGAGCGTAGATGTTCATTGTGGTACTTACGTCAGAGTGCCCGAGCAGTTCCTGCACATCTTTCGGTGCTGCACCATTGGAGAGCAGATTGCTGGTAAATGTGTGTCTCAGCATATGAAAATGGAAATCTTCAAATCCTTCCAGCTTCTTTTTGCCGACCTTGTCATAACACCAACTGTACTCGGTGACTCGTATGCAGAACCTAATGATAAAGGTACAGAAACAGGCGAAAGCAATCAAGAAGATACAGGAAGTCACACTTCCGAATCTGCGACAACAGCTTGCAGAAACAACGGGTATCTTCAAGGGCAAGGAGCGTAAGGCTCTGGAAAAACAGATACAGCAGACCGAAACCGAACTTACTGAAAAGCTGGATAAAATCCCCGATATTCTAAAAGATGACGGTTATCCTGATGTACAGGCGTTTATGAAAACTTACCGCAAAGCAGAGGCTATTGTCACACAGTATAACCAAGACCTTGCAGAATGGGAGCAGGCAGTTAAGAACGGACAGAAACCTACTGAGAAACAGCACAGACCGCCCGAAAGACAAAGTGTGCGTAACAGGCTCAGACAGCTTCAGGAGGAGGGCAAACATCACTCTCAGCCGAAGCAGAGAAAGAAATCCCAAGACAGGGACAGATAATCACGACATACGAAATCGACACCGCAGGGCAACCTGCCTTGCGGTCTTACATAAATATGAGCATAAGAAAACACCCTGCAAGACTTTTTTCGTCTTGCAAGGTGTTTTTCCATATAGGATGTATCTTCTGCATATTAACTTATTTTTCCGAGACAATTTTCGTAGGAACCGCTTCCGACACAAAAATCATACTATCATATAATACCGCAGGTGGTTGAAATATTCGGTAACTTGGCGGTAAAATCCTCATAATTATCGAATAGCCTTCTCCCAGATTTCCCATATAAGTATATTCAGAAATCTGTCTACCCAACTCGGAGTTTTCTGGAACTTTTGCAAAATCAAGCCAGCAAATATCATATCCGGCGAGTTTTGCTGCTTTTGCCAAAGGATTGTGAGAATAAAACACCTGGTATGTGCGTTTGACTGATGAACGAACCGGCATATTACAACGAGTTCTGTAAAAATCTGTACCAATTACATAGTAGCCATTCTCCGCTTCCTTGGATAAAATTTTGCCCATTGAATCATAACTGCCCCATTTTGCAACGTGGCTGTTGTGACCTGTTACAAAGATACGTTCGTGACCATTCAACTCCTCTTGTTGAAGTATCCACTTCACGTTTTCAGCCATAAACGTATCTCTTAAAACACTACCATCTGATGTTGATATACTATGCAATTCACAATATTGCAATAACATATCTGCATAATGTATCGTCTTGTCGGATGCTCCGCTATTCCTCAATTCACTTTTCACTTGTGAGAGGACTTCTACTTGAGTGGAGAAATCGTATGAAGGATTCAAATTATCTCCTTCTACAAGTTCCTCTAAACTGGTAGTGTCAATCTTATATTCCATACAACCTTCCAATAAAAATTGAAAATTGTAGGAAATTCTCTGCATATCAAACCCATAAAAGCGAATATCTTCACCTTCTAAAGCACTTTTATTATACTCACGCATATAGGAAATCAACTCTGCCATCTCATCTGTTCGGTAAATGGCAAACCCAATCGCTGCTGCAGCTTCCTGAGCAGTTCCTTCCCCTCCGTGTATATATTGATTGACCTGTTCACATCCGCCGTAATCGCCTTCAAGTGCAAATGCTCTAACATCGTAGTCTTCGACCATTTTTTTGAAAACATCTAACTTTAATTGCTGAAATTCTGAATTTCCGTGAGTTGCTTCTCCCAATGCAATTATCTTTTTATCTTTTGGTATAGATAGATTTTCTACTGGTTGAGCACATTCTTTAAATTCATCTATATTTGCGACTTCTCCTGTAGAAAAACCACCAAAATACATAAAAACAATTGATGAAAATAATACTACTATCAAAAATCCAAATATAATGTATCTGATTTTAAAATGCCTTTTTTTCTTCACAACTGATAATACCTCTTATAAAAAATACATTTGCAATATCCGTTTTCTAAATTACTGGATTTCGTTTAGTAATTCTTCGGCAGAAAGATTAAACAACTTTGCAATAGCAATTAAGTTACAAGTGCTCGGATCAGATGTTCCATTCTCCCATTTTGAGACCGCTTGTCTGCTTACACCGATTGACTCTGCCACAAATTCCTGTGTCATCTTGCACTCTTCACGATGCTGTTTCAAAACTTCACCCAGAGATTTTTTGATAATAGTTTTTTCTTTTCTAACATCCTTTGACTTGGTATATCTAATTAGAGCTTTAACAAGGAATATGCCCAAAATCACAAATGTTGTTATCACCGCAAGACCAATCAGAAGTACAAAAACAAAAATAGTTACTCCTAAAAATTCCATATGTTCACCTCCTAACGGCTTTATGATAGCGATTTTTTGTGGTTTCCACCACCAACTATCACGATATTATCAGTTGCTTTTCAGTTGCAAATGTAAAGTGCCACTATTTTCAGTGTAAAAAGGCATCAAAGTATATCAAGTATATCACGATATCGTTCAAAAATATAGTTGTGTAAATGTAGTCTGAATCATAATCAAGTTTGCTTTATCTGCCGAACGGTGTGAACACCACTATTAACAGTATTTTCTTATTATGTTTATGAATAGACAAGGGCGATAAGCCTAAGACTGGCTTACCGCCCCAATCCTATTTACTATGCGTAAATAATCTCGCTGTAAATGATTTCTCTAACTCTGGACTGAATTTCATTCATTTTCT
>Peterbilt_p2__coassemble_2919_pt1 | contig 7012 bp, 5 predicted proteins | sample Peterbilt_p2__metabat2_low_PE_018 | metagenome-assembled genome bin Peterbilt_p2
ACAAACGGTGAATCTGGTTCTGGACACCATTCGTCTGGCAATGAAGCAAGAGAAAAGGAAAAAGCCCGAATGCTGTTGCATTCGGGCTTTTTATGGTGGAGATGGCGGGAATCGAACCCGCGTCCGAAAAGAAGTCCACGAGAGTATCTCCGGGTGCAGTTTGTCTACAACATTTCCTTTGTGCCAGGCCGGCAAACAGGCCGACACATTGGTAGCTTCATGAGTTCATGGCCGCCCGCAAAGCTTAAGGCTGCTCACGTTCAGTACCTAATCGATGCCCTGGCCCTGTTCGGTACTAAGACAGGCAGGACAGCCGCCTATAATTAGGCAGCGACAGCTAATTTATTGTTGTTAGCTATTTTTTCGGAGGCGTTTAGAGTGTGGCCCCCATCCACTACCCGCTGCTCGCGCTTTCCTCTCCCCGTCGAAACCTTTACATCCCCATAAAAGGGCGGAAATTCCGCCCGGAAAGCGAATCTGCGCTTTTGGTTTGCGGCCTTACCGCCGCTGTGTTTTCATGGCCCGGTCAATGTCTCGCTGGGCGGCACGCTGAGCCGCGGTGGCCCGCTTGTCGTACAGCTTTTTGCCCTTGCACAGGCCAAGCTCCAGCTTTACCCTGCCATGCTTGAAATAAAGCGAAAGCGGAATCAGGGTATAGCCCTGCAATTTAATCTCCTGCGCCAGCTTGCGGATCTCGTTTTTATGAGCCAGCAGCCGCCGGGGCCGCAACGGGTCCCGATTGAAGATATTGCCCTTTTCGTAGGGACTGATGTGCATTCCGTACACAATCAGCTGCCCGTTCTCCACATCCACCCAGGAGTCCTTCATGTTCACCTGGCCCATGCGGAGACTTTTTACCTCGGTGCCCACCAGCTCGATGCCTGTTTCCAGGCTTTCCATGACGAAATACTCGTGCCGTGCCTGCCGGTTGGCGGCGATCTGTTTGGTTTTCACCTGCTCGGGCATTTCGTCACCTCCTCCGGTGTGCGCCCCCAGCTTCTGTTTACAAAGTATAACCCGCTGCGGCCGACTTTGTCAAGCCACTCACAGCTCGCCCCGGCCGCTGAGCGCCTTATACAGGGTGGTCTCGTCGGCGTATTCCAGGCTGGAGCCCACCGGCAGGCCGTAGGCCAGGCGGGTGGTCTTGATGCCCAGGGGCTTGATGAGCTTTGCCAGATACATGGCGGTGGCTTCGCCCTCCACAGTGGGGTTGGTGGCCATGATGACCTCCTTCACCTCGCCGTCGTGCAGGCGGGCCAGCAGCTCCTTTACGCAGAGCTGATCGGCACCGATGCCGTCCATGGGCGAGATCAGGCCGTGCAGCACATGGTACAATCCATTATACTCCCGGGTGCGCTCGAAGGCTGTCACATCCCGGGGACTTTCCACCACGCAGATCACCGAATGATCCCGCTTGGGCGAGGAACAGACCTTGCACAGGTCGTTCTCGGTGTAATCCTGGCAGATTTTGCACCGGTGCAGCTTGGTGTGCGCCTCCTCAATGGCCCGGGCCAGCTCCGCCGCCTCGGCGGCGGGCATGCTCAGCACCTGATAGGCCATGCGGGTGGCGCCTTTGCGCCCGATGCCGGGAAATTTGGAAAACTGTTCCACCAGCCGCTCCAGCGGCGCGGCGTTGTATCCCATGCTGATCGCTCCTTACAGGCCGGGGAAGTTGGCGTTGCCGGTCAGCTCCTGCATGGCCTTGTCGGAGTCAGCATCCACCACGCGAACGGCCTCGTTCACGGCAGCGGCCACCATATCCTCCAGCATCTCGATGTCGTCCTTGTCCACGATTTCAGGATTGATCTTGATGGAGGTGATCTCGTGCTTGCCGGTCATGGTGATCTGAACCATGCCGCCGCCAGCGGAAGCCTGGTACTCGGTGTTCTCCAGCTCATCCTGCTTGGCCTTCATCTCTTCCTGCATCTTCTGGGCCTGGCGCATCAGGGCGTTCACGTCGGGCTTGCCATAGCCCTTGGGCAGTCTTGCTTTCATGGTTGTTCTCTCCTTAGCTTATTTGTCGTTGTAGACCACGTCGACCCCTTGGGCCGCGAGTTCTCTGAGTGTATCTTCCACCGTATGAACCGCACCGTCCGTCCCGGTCTTGGCCACATAGGGACCAATGCCGCAGCGCACACCGGTCACCTCCTGGATGATCTGCTTGAGGATCTCCTGAGATTCTCGGTTCTTACGGATGAAGTCACGGAAGGTCGGCCCGCCTTCGATCAGCACCCGGCGGCCGTCGTACACGGCGCGGGACTTTTTCAGGTGGGAATAGAGCTGCCGGTCCCGGGTCTCCAGAATGGCAACCACCTGGGGCCAGGGCTCGAAGGGCTGGGGCGGCTCGCCCTTGGCGGGAGCCGCAAGACTCTGCCGTTTTGGCTGTGCCTGCTGCACCGGGGGCGGCACCTCCTTTTGCTGGATGGGCTCCGCCTCCCAGGGCAAAGGCTCCGGCTGCTGAGCCGCCGCGATGGGCGCGTCCGCCGGCTTTGCCATCTCCCGGGCCTCCTGTGCGCTTACAGGGGGCGTTTCCAGCTCCCAGGGAGGAAGATCCTGGCTCTGGGCCGGAACGCTCTGCTGGGCGCTGTTCTGGGCGGTTTGCGGCTGTGCCGCGGGCTCAGCCTGCTGGCGCACCGCGAAGGGTGCGGGATCGGCGGCAGCGAAGGGCGCCGCCGCAAAGGGAGCCGCGCTCTGCTGGCCAAAGGCCGGGGCCTGCTGAACCGGAGCATTTTGCACCGGCGCCGTCTGAGCCGGCTGCTGGGCAGCCTGCGGCGTTTCGGTCAATGCGAAAAGGGCCAGCTCCAGCTCGATGCGCTGGTCGGTGCCGCGGCCCATCTTTTCCAGTGCGGAGCCCAGCAGGCGGATGGCCCGCACGCTCTCGCCCTGTCGGATGCCCTCGGCGGTTTGCAGATAACGGGTTTCCTCCTCCGGGGCTACCCCGCTGAGCAGGGCCTTGCCGCCGGGAAGGGCAGCCAGCATCAGGTTGCGGTAATGGCTGATCAGCTCCTCGCACAGGCGCTTCATGTCCACCGACTGCTGGCGCAGCTGAGCCACCTCGGCCAGCGCTTCAGTTGCATTTTTGTTGTGCAGCGCGTCGCTGATCCGGAACAGGTAGCTGCGGTCGGTCACCCCGGCCATCCGCCGCACCAGCTCCTCGTCAATCTGGGTGGACACGCCGGCGCAGGTATCCAGAATGGACAGCGCATCGCGCAGCGCACCGTCCGCCAGACGGGCAATCAGCGCCGCCGCGCCCTCGGTCAGCTCCAGCTGCTCCTGGGCGGCCACATAGCTCACCCGGGCGGCGATGTCCTCCGGCTTGATGCGGCCGAAGTCGTACCGCTGGCAGCGGGACAGAATGGTGGCCGGCACCTTGTGAATCTCGGTGGTGGCCAGAATGAAGATCACATGACTGGGCGGCTCCTCCATGATTTTCAGCAGCGCATTGAACGCCGCAATGGAGAGCATGTGCACCTCGTCGATGATATATACCTTATAGGCGCAGGCGCTGGGGGTATAGGCGGTCTCATCCCGCAGGTCGCGGATGTTGTCCACGCCGTTGTTGGAGGCGGCGTCGATCTCCACCACGTCCAGAATGGAACCGTCGTCGATGCCCTTGCAGATCTGGCAGACGCCGCAGGGATCCGGGCTGGTTTTGTCCTGGCAGTTTACTGCCTTGGCAAAAATCTTGGCGCAGGTGGTCTTACCGGTGCCCCGGGTACCAGTGAACAGATAGGCATGGCCCACACGGCCGGTGGCGATCTGGTTTTTCAGGGCCGCCACGATGCCCTGCTGGCCCACCACGTCCTCGAAGGTGCGGGGCCGCCATTTGCGGTAAAGCGCCCGATACATCCTGCCGTGCCCTCCTTTCTGCCGGTACAAAAAACGGACAGGCCCGCAAGCGCCAATGCGCCTGCCTTTGCGCTGCTTGGCATACGGATGCAGGCTACCTGCGGCGCACAGGGCAGACCACTTAATGCTGCTCGGTTCCCCGCCTGACATGGTTCATGGGGCCCCATCGCACAGGGCCCGCATCCGTATGCCGAACAGCGCACCGTTTTGGCTCTGTCCGAACAGTGCTATTATATAATAAAACCACCACAAATGCAAGAGATTTTCTGTTGCATTTTCCCCTTGCCCTTTTGCGTGAATTCCGTTATAATATTCGGCGGCCATTTTCTATGATGCTTTTTTTCATTTATAATGTAATAGAAGGAGTACTTCATGAACCAGACCTCATTTGCCCTGAAGGGCAATATCTTCTTCACCCCCGCTCCCGGCCAGCTGGCCATCTACCCGGAAAGCTATCTGGTATGCGTGGATCAGAAGGTGGCGGGCGTATTCGCCCAGCTGCCCGAACAGTATAAGGATCTGCCGGTGGAGGACCACAGCGGCAAGCTGATTCTGCCCGGTCTGGTGGACCTGCATATGCACGCCAGCCAGTACGCCTACCGGGGCCTGGGCATGGACATGGAGCTGCTGCAGTGGCTGGAAGCCAACGCCTTCCCCGAGGAGAGCAAGTTTGCCGATCTGGAATACGCGGAAAAGGCCTACGGCATCTTCACCCGGCAGCTGCTGCACAGCGCCACCACCCGTGCCTGCATCTTTGCCACCATTCACCGCCCCGCCACCCTGAAGCTGATGGAGCTGCTGGAAAAGGCCGGCCTGTGCTGCTATGTGGGCAAGGTAAACATGGACCGCAACAGCCCGGACATTCTGCGGGAAACCTGCGAGGAATCCCTGGCGGAAACCCGCCAGTGGCTGCTGGACAGTGCCGCCTTCACCAAGAGCAAGCCCATGCTCACTCCCCGCTTCACCCCCAGCTGCACCGATGAGCTGATGGCCGGTCTGGGCGAGCTGCAGAAGGAGTTCGGCGTACCCATGCAGTCTCACCTGTCGGAAAACCTTTCCGAGATCAAGTGGGTGAGCGAGCTGTGCCCCGGCACCCGCTTCTACGGTGAAGCCTACGAACAGTTCGGCCTGTTCGGCGGCGAGTGCCCCACCGTGATGGCCCACTGCGTGTGGAGCGGCGCAGAAGAGCGTGCCCGCATGAAGGAAAACGGCGTGTTCATCGCCCACTGCCCCCAGTCCAACATGAATGTTTCCTCCGGCATTGCTCCCATCAAGAGTTACCTGCTGGAGGGCCAGAAGATGGGCCTGGGCAGCGACGTGGCCGGTGGCGCACACCTGTCCATCTTCCGGGCCATGACCGACGCCATCCAGTGCTCCAAGCTGCGCTGGCGGCTGGTAGACCAGAACACCCCTGCCCTGACCATGCCGGAGGTGCTGTATCTGGCCACCAAGGGCGGCGGCGCCTTCTTCGGCAAGGTGGGCAGCTTTGAGCCCGGCTATGAGTTCGACGCCATCGTGATGGACGATTCCAACCTGCCCACCACCCGGCTGTGCAGCCTGCCCGAGCGGCTGGAGCGGATGATTTATCTGGGCGACGGCGCTCCCTGTGCCAAGTATGTTCAGGGTCAGCGGCTGTTCTGATTTTTCGATATGCAAACGCCGAGGGCGGCGCCGAAAACAAAACCGGCGCCGCCCTCTGGCATTTTCGTTATGGAGGGTTATGTGGAAAACAGCAGCTTCCCCGCCCGCCGCAGTGCGGCATCCCCAAAGGCGTTGCGCTGTCTTTCTGAGGTTAGCATAAACTAATTTCGTAAAACCATCATACACTTTTTCCCCGTTTTCGTCCATCAAATCCTTGCGCCGGATTTTTCCATCCTTGGCCCGCTGCCTGCCTTTTCGTACCTGCTCGAAGTACACAGAGTGCGCAGCTTTCTGTTTTCGCAAAAAATGAATTTTTTTCAAATTAGGTATTGACGATCATTGGAAGTCCTGCTATAATAATCAAGCGGTCGAAAAACGGCTGCAAACATCTGGGGGTATAGCTCAGCTGGGAGAGCGCTTGAATGGCATTCAAGAGGTCAGCGGTTCGATCCCGCTTATCTCCACCAAAAACCTCGTTCCTTTGGGAACGGGGTTTTCTTTTTGCCTGTGTGAAAGATCGTGTTCGTGCGCTTGCGCCTCTTTTCTCTTCCAATCATCAATCCCTTCTTCGGGCCATAATCGGCGTATTCCCTGATCTTATTTCCGGGTATGCAATATGCTCCATTTCGCCTGCTCAAAATTTTATCGAATTTTTTGTATTTTTCTGTTGACACACCATGTATTTCTTGCTATAATAATCAAGCAGTCGCAAGACGGCCGCAAACATCTGGGGGTATAGCTCAGCTGGGAGAGCGCTTGAATGGCATTCAAGAGGTCAGCGGTTCGATCCCGCTTATCTCCACCAAAAACCTCGTTCCTTTGGGAACGGGGTTTTCTTTTGCTTAATTTTCTTCCGATATAAAAGCCCCCCGGCCTGATTGCTGGGTGTACGTAAGACAGTATTGCGCTAAGATTGACGAAGCGGCACGAAACCGCATGGAGCTGATCGTGCCGGAGTTGGCGAAGCGAAACGGCGTGACCGAGAAACTGAAAGCCGACACCAAATGGAATGGGCACGGCAGATGAACGCTTGCAAGGCACAGGCAGAGGAAATTGTGAAAATCGAATTGATTTATGATTGAGCGAGGAAGTCCGGGCAGAAAACTGTTCGGACTTTTCTCATATAGTCCCAAATGACGGTAGCATTGTTCACAAGTTTTATGGTGTAATTTGAATATGAAAATTGAGCAACAAATCGGAAGTTGCAGAGGAGAATGTACTATGAAATGTCCATATTGCCAAGAAGAAATGCAGCTGGGCTATATCCCTAACGGGGGACAGCCTGTGCAATGGATTCCGAACGGAGAAAGGCCATCGGTTCTCTCTTTTTCAATTGCAGAACAGGGAGTTCCCCTAATCAATCAGTTCAAACCGTTAAAAGCGAATGGATATAAAGCGGAAGCGTATTATTGTTCAAATTGTAAGGTAATCATTGCACCGACAAAAAACTGATTACGGAATGTCAACTTCCAGTTTGGAGAATTGAAAAAACGGAATTTACCTATTAAGACATATAAACTCT
>Peterbilt_p2__coassemble_3631_pt1 | contig 5866 bp, 4 predicted proteins | sample Peterbilt_p2__metabat2_low_PE_018 | metagenome-assembled genome bin Peterbilt_p2
AAAATTGGTTAAATACTCCCGACAAAATATGGTCGTGATCTCCCGGCGCCAACAGTGCGTAGCTGATGACCCAGTAATTCAAGGTCTCCACGCCAATTTCCACTGCCTTTGCCAGTTGCTTTTTCATGGAATCGCCCGCCTTTTTCTGTTTTTTCCATTGTATCGTTCTTCCCAGACAAAAAGCAAGCCGCCCGAGTGCTCTGCACCGGGCGGCTTGCTTTTTTCGTCTATGGTTTTGTCAATCAGTAGTACATGTACACCTGGCAGGGAATCATGCCGTTGTACAGCTTGCGGCGGCGGCTGGCTTTTTTGCCGAAGTGCTTTTCCAGATCTGCATCCGCAGTGATGATGTAGGCGCCGGTCACCGGATGCTCCTCCAGTGCCTTGCCCAGCACACCCGCCAGTTTGGCAGCAGTAGCCAGATCACCCAGCCGCTCGCCATAGGGCGGGTTGGTCAGCACGATCATCTCCGGCCGGGGAGCAAAGTCCTTCACGTCCGCCAGCGCAAAATGACACCGGTCGTCCACGCCCGCCAGCTTGGCGTTCTGGGTGGCAAGGGCCACTGCCGCAGGGTCGATATCGTAGCCAAAGCCCTCGAAGGCCGCGTCCCGCCGAATCTCGGACAATGCTTTTTCCCGCTGCCGGGCCCAGATCTCGGGCGGGCAGAAGGTGTAGTGTTCGGCGGCAAAACGGCGGCGCAGGCCGGGGGCGATGTTCATCGCCTTCTGGGCAGCCTCGATCACCATGGTGCCGCTGCCGCAGAAGGGGTCGGCCACAATGGAATCGCGCCGTACCCGGCCCAGGTCCGCGATGGCAGCAGCCAGTGTCTCCTTGATGGGGGCGCCGGTGGCGTTGCGCCGGTAGCCGCGCTTGTGCAGGCCGTCACCGGAGGTATCCAGCATCACTTCCACCACGTTTTTGCGGATGGAGAAGCGGATCTTGTACAGCGCGCCGGTCTCGGGCAGCATCAGGGTCTTGTGGCCCTTCTTCAGCCGCTCCACCACAGCCTTTTTCACAATGCTCTGGCAAGCGGGCACACTGGACAGGGTGCTGGACAGGCTGGAGCCCTTTACCGGGAACTGGGCGTCCGCCGGGATCAGCTCCTCCCAGGGGATGCTGGCCACGCCGTCGAACAGTTCGTCGAAGGTGGTGGCGGTGTAGGTTTTCAGCAGCACCAGCACCCGCTCAGCACAGCGCAGATTCAGGTTCGCAGCGGCAATGATGTCCGCCGGCCCGGAAAAGGCAATGCGGCCGTCGGTCACCTTCACGTCCTCGGCGCCCAGACGGCGCACTTCAAAGGCGGCAGTGCTCTCGGTGCCGAAGTAGCAGGGGGCAATCAGATCAAATTTCATAATAAGGCAAACTCCTTTTGGATGCGGCCTGTTGCAGTGAATTCACAGGCCGGTGTGAATAGTCGCAGGGTCTATCATATCATGGCCAGACAGGCTGTGCAAGGCTTTTTTCTTCCATTAACGTTTCCGGTAAGGCTGAACAAGGCAGAGTACGATGGGGCCGAACACCAGCAGCATGGTCAACAGCATAAACCAGCTTCCCAACGGCTGCGACCTGGCCGAGCAGACCGTCATCCATGCAAAAATCGCCGCAACCACAAGCCGTATGGTCACCAGCAGATTTTTCAGGATACGGTAGACTCTCCCCCTGTTTTCCTCAGTCACCATCACGCCGGTATTCCAGATCATGGGAACCTGTTCAATTCCCCACATCATCAGACACATCACCCCGCCGATTACCAGCAGAACCACACAGCTGCTTTTATCCCCCCCATGCGTCCGGCTGGCCGCCAAACCCGTAATGGGTGGGGATTTTTTGCGGGATTGCCATCCAGTTGGCCCAGAGATAAAATGCAGCCGCTGCCAGAAATCCTCCGCTCAGCCAACCAGCCAGGCGGTCATACCGGCTTTTGGGAATGCTCCATTTGTTCCTGTTCGTCTCACAGCTCCTCGCCGGGGTAACACACGCCCCATTCCTGCCGCAGGGCGGTCATGGTGTGCATCACATCCTGCGTCCAGTCCAGATGCAAGGCCGACACATCGCCGGTGCGCACCGCCTGCTCCATGACGGCCACCTCGTATTCCAGCGCCCGGGCCGTTTCACCTGCCCGGATCTCGGTCACCTCGCCGGTGGCTGCATCCACCACCCGGGCCATCTGGGCGCGGGGATAATCATCAATCTCAATGTATGCGTTTTCACAGCTAATCACCGCCCGCTTGGGCAGCTTGGAGCGCAGGCTTATAGTGATGGTGGCCATCTGGCTTTCCGGATTTTGCAGCAGGATGACTGCCTGTTCGTCCGTGCCGGTGGGGGCCAGCTTCACCCGGCTGAGTACCTGATCTGGCGCGCTGGACAAAAAGCTGCGGGCGCAGCTGAGGGCATAAACACCGATGTCCAGCAAGGCGCCGCCCGCCAGCTCCGGATTGAAAAAACGGTTGGTCATGTCATAGGGCTTGAAGCTGCCGAAGTTCAGCTGGATCAACTGCACCCACCCCCATTCGCCCGATGCCAGCCGCCGCCACAGTTCCCGATACAAAGGCATGTGCCAGATGGTCATGGCTTCTGCCAGCACCAGCCCCTTTTCCCGGGCCAGTGCAGCGCACCGCTCCAGCTCCCGTCTGTTCAGAGTGATGGCCTTTTCGCACAGCACATGCTTACCTGCATCCAGCGCCTGCTCGATCAGAACTGCGTGGGTATTATGGGGAGTGGCGAGATACACGATGTCCACCTCTGGGTCTGCGAAGGCCTGCTGGGAGCTTTCATACAGTCTGTCTGCACCGCATCGCTGCGCAAAGGCCCGCGCTTTCTCCCGGCTGCGGCCCGCCACGCCAAAGGGCCGACGGTTCATGGCCACAAACGCGTGTGCCATCTCCTCAGCGATTCCGCCCGCGCCTATGATTGCCCAATTAAACGTTTTTTCCATCCTGACGCTCCCTTTTGAACATTTTCCGTTATTATACCATGTTGCATTTTTCTTGACCATAACTTCTTGTAACAAGAATCCAGCATCCAACCCTAAATAGACTTCTCTCTTGTATTAAAATGATTATTCTATTATCTCCCCTCACGATAAGCCCTGATACATGACCAAATTATTTTAAACATTAAAGCACAAGAGGTCCCAGGCCGTCAGCTCGGAACCTCTTGTGCTTATTCATCTTAATCCTCTAAATACGGATTCTTAACACCGATTCTAACGGGAACTTTTCCATATGCTTTTTCTTGGGCAATTCTATTATAAGCTACCGCGCCCTACCGCGCCTCTAATGGTTTTCTCTATCCTTCCTCATTGAAAACAAATTGCGTTCCAACAAGCTTTTCCCCAAATGATTGCTCATTATTTCTACAAGCAACCGCATAACAGCTGTAGAGTTTAGCGCCATCGCACTTTATATTCTTTAATTTGTAATATTCCAGACAGGATATACAATTAGAAGGTTAGCTATTCTCTCTAGAATCTTTACATCTGGATATTCTGTTCTTCATCATCCCAGGTTCTCTTTTCAATGATAAACCGGGGACGATGCTTTGTTTCCATATAGATTTTCCCGATATATTCACCAATCACACCCAGGCACAGCAGCTGGATGCCGCCCATAAAGCACACGATGCTGGTGGTGGAGGCCCAACCCGCTACCGTGCTGCCCAGGATGGCTTCAACCACCGCCCAGATCACACCCAGGAAACTGATCACGGAGATCAGCGCACCAAAGCCGGTGATCAGCCGGATGGGTTTTACGGAAAGGCTGGTGATGCCATCAAAGGCAAGGGCCAGCATCTTTTTCAGGGGATAGTGGCTTTCGCCGGCAATGCGCTCGGCCCGCTCGTAGTACACGCTAGTGCTCTTGAAGCCCACCAGCGGCACCATGCCCCGCAGGAAAATGTTCACTTCCTTAAAATTGGCGAACTCATTCAGCACCCGGCTGCTCATCAGCCGGTAGTCCGCATGGTTGAACACTACCTGCGCGCCCATCCAGTTCATCAGCTTGTAGAAGCCCTCGGCGGTGAAGCGCTTAAAGAAGGTGTCGGTGTCACGCTTGGAGCGCACGCCGTACACCACCTCGCAGCCGTCCCAGTAGGCATCTACCATGGCGTCCATGGCGTTGATGTCGTCCTGGCCGTCGCAGTCGATGCTGATGGTGATGTCGCACCGGTCCTTCACGGTCATCAGGCCGCCCAGCAGGGCATTCTGGTGGCCCCGGTTGCGGGAAAGGCAGACGCCCTCAAAGTGCTCGTCGCTTTTGGCCAGCTCCTGAATGAGATTCCAGGTATTGTCCTTGGAGCCGTCGTTCACAAAGACCACCCGGCTTTCGGGGGCAACCCGACCCTTTTCAATCAAGCTTTTGATTTTTTCCAGGAACATGCCGCTGGTTACGGGCAGAACCTCCTGCTCGTTGTAGCAGGGGATCACAATATATAAAACTGGAATTTTCATTTAAATCAACCCCTTATTGTACTACACTTTCAAATTTCCACACAGGTAATCCATTTTTTTCGCCGACTGTAATTGCTTGTACATTCTGATCATAATGTTCTCTCAGATACGTCAAAATTTGATCCACGTTCTGATCCACCACATATGTATCAGGACGTTCAATCAAATCTCGCATGGGATTTTCAATCCCCATCTCAAGCAGGTGTTCATAAAAATAAACCTGCCCATAGGACCAATCTCCCATTGACATATTATGTTTGAGAAACTCTTTTGTTGGCAACTTTCCCTGTATCATTCTTCCTTCAGCTGAATAATACATCCATGTGGGCTGAAAAAAGACATCCTGATTTGTCTCTTCCATCGTTCCAGTTTCCACACCCTGCTTTGCATTAATCGCCAGTTGAATATCCCATGTATCTATCGGCAAATCAGTCAATCGAATTATAAACAGTACGCATAGAACCCCGACAAAAAAGCTGCTCCTCATTTCATGTCCTTTAGAAAGCAAAATCGTCAGTGTAGCCATAACAATAAGGCAAAGCAGAAGCGGAATAGCCACCCGATCAATAAAGCGTCCTTTTATGGCAAAATACATTGCAATTATCCCCGCTCCACCAATCGAGCACAATATTTTCAATTTACCGTCCCACTGTGCATTTAAAAATGCCCATAACATCAAAACGGATGTTAATGCACTCAGGCCCCCTACTGCCAAAAATTGCTGTTTGATAGTTTCAAAAGCCTGCTGAAGTGGAATTTTTCTTGCTCCATTTTCAGCAATTTGCTCCATCAATTCAGAGTTGATCAGCTCTGTGTCAAGAAGGTTCCATCCGAGAATCATATTATAATCATTCTCGCTTAATTGTGGAACTTGGTCAGAAATATCCGAATATGGTTTAACAGGAAAATCCAAAATAGAAATTCTCGCCAAATCATAACGCATAGATGCAGAATATTTTTCGCTAGATTGCACCAACATATCGCTTGCAACAATGATTATAAAACAAAGCAGTACAGGCACAATCTTCTTCATTAAATTCACAATTTTTGCTTTTCCAAAATTTCGGTAGCAATACTGCAAAATTTCCAATATCATAAACGGAAAAAACAAAATTGCTCCATTCATTCTTAACAATAGAGCTGCAAAGATCAATACAGTTCCACTAACATTCCAAATGGGACCGTTTACATATCCCCAAAGGGATAACATCAGTAATATAATGCCTGTTCCTATCACAAAAGCTGTTACTAATGTATAATTTTGTGACATTATATAGGGGAAAGCGACAGAGAAAATGACTATATATCCTACAATCCAGCTCCATTTCCCTTTTGCTTTATTAACCACTGCCCCCAGTGAAAAGAGATAAGGTACAATAAGTTTCGCAAATTGAAAAGTAAATAAAAAAGACATGGTTT
>Peterbilt_p2__coassemble_6611_pt1 | contig 3583 bp, 5 predicted proteins | sample Peterbilt_p2__metabat2_low_PE_018 | metagenome-assembled genome bin Peterbilt_p2
GAGTACCGGCTGCTCGCTACGCTTTGCCGGGTCTGGTCTTTCACCAGACTGTATTGCCTGCACCGAACTGGCGCACCCCCAGATTATCGTACCATCTTTGTTTCTCGGTTTCAAATGAATACCGCAATACCCCGCAACAGCTTGCAGAGCATTGCGGTATCGGGTGATCAGAACTCGTAAGGAGGATTGCCGGAGAAGTCGGCGATCACACCGTGGGGCTCCTCCAGATAAAACACCTCAAAGATGGGATTGTCGGCGGTCTGGTACTGGCCCTTGACGATGGGGTTGTTCATGCAGCCCTCCTTGACAGCCATGTTGTTCTCAAACACCGCCTTGCCGTGCAGACGGATCCAGGCATAGCTGGGGCTGGACACGGAAACCTCCACATAGGGGTTGGCCTGCATATCCTTGTAGACATCTTTCTGATTGTTGGTGCAGAACCAGAGCTTGCCTTTCTGCTCAAAGCAGAACATGAAGGGACGGCACTTGGCCTTTCCGTCACGGCCCACAGTGGCCAGATACTGAACAGGGTTGGAAGTCAGAAATTCAACGACTTTTTTCATGAGAGTACCTCCAATGTTTTTACAGCTTGACTTGTGCCTTGCTTGCTTTTAGAATAAGGGCAAAAGTATCTACTGTAAAGTAAGCACAATATTGTGCCGTAGTTACCAAATAGAAACTATTGGAGGTTTTGTGATGGAACTGCCTGCGTGTCCGGTGGAAACTACTTTGATGCTCATCGGGGACAAATGGAAGGTGCTGATCCTGCGGGATCTGATGGACGGCACCAAGCGCTTCGGCGAACTGAAAAAGTCCATCGGTACGGTATCCCAGAAGGTGCTGACCGCCCAGCTTCGGGACATGGAGGAGAAGGGGTTGCTCACCCGCAAGGTCTATGCCGAGGTGCCGCCGCGTGTGGAGTATACCCTCACCGAGACCGGCTACAGCCTGAAGCCGGTCCTGGACGCCATGTGGACCTGGGGCGCTGACTATAAGGCGAAGAACGGATAAGGAGAACAACGATGGTTCGTGAAATATGCAAAGACGAGGCTTTTCTCGCCCAAAAGGCGGAGCCCGCCACGGCAGACGATCTCGGCGTGGCGCAGGATCTGCTGGATACATTGGTCGCCCATAAGGATGGCTGCGTGGGCATGGCGGCGAATATGATCGGCGTCAACAAACGCATCATCGCCTTTGACAACGAGGGCGAATACATAGTCATGTTCAATCCTGTCATCGTCAAGCAGTCTGGGGTCTATGAGGCCGAGGAGGGCTGCCTGTCCCTCACCGGCACGCGGCACACAAAGCGTTTCCAGACCATCAAGGTGCAGTGGCAGAACGAGAAGTTCCAGACACGGCTCAAGACCTTTACTGGCTGGACGGCGGAGATCATTCAGCATGAGATCGACCACTGCGAGGGAATCATCATATGAAGAGAAGGACAAGAATCATCCTGTCTGTGTGCCTGGCAGGCTTTCTCGTCTTTGGGATCGGTGGCTATGCTTATGTGTCCGATTATTACCATGCCGATGAAAAAGCATTGGAAGCTATGGCCTACCAGACGGGCAGTGTGCAGACAGAGCAGGACGGGGATGTGATCTGGTTCGTTCCCGAGGATCCGACCGCAGGGCTGATCTTTTACCCCGGCGGTAAGGTGGAGTATACGGCCTATGCGCCCCTGCTGCGTGCCTGTGCGGAAAACGGTATTCTTTGCGCGCTGGTGCGAATGCCTGGCAATCTGGCTGTTCTGGATGCTAACGCTGCGGACGGACTCCAACAAGAACATCCGGAAGTCACGACCTGGTACATAGCTGGACACTCTCTGGGCGGTGCTATGGCGGCGAGCCATGCTGCGGCACATGAAAAGGACTTCGACGGGCTGATCCTGTTGGCCGCCTACTCCACAAAAGATCTCTCCCAGACAACCCTGCGAGTGCTCTCCGTCTATGGCTCGGAGGACGGGGTGATGAATCGGGAATCCTATGAAAAGAATCGCGCAAATCTTCCTGCAGATACCACCGAAGTGGTTCTGGACGGCGGTTGCCACGCCCAGTTTGGCAGTTATGGTCCGCAGGATGGTGACGGCGTCCCCGCTATTTCGGGCGAGGAACAGGTTCGGCAGACCGTAGAAGCGATTGCGGCTTTGGCCGGACAGTAAGGAGGTCCAGTATGGTACTCTATTTCTCCGGTACCGGGAACAGCCGGTACGTCGCAGAGCGCATCGCGGTCACCTTGGGCGAAGAGCTTCTCAGCATGAACGACCGCATCAAAGCGGGCGATACTACGCCAGTCACATCCGATGAGCGCCTGATTATCGTCACACCCACTTACGCGTGGCGCATTCCGCGTATTGTACGGAATCATCTGGCAGAAACGGACTTTCCCTATGAGGCGCAGACATGGTTCGTCATGACCTGCGGCAGTGAGATCGGCAATGCCGCGGAGTATAACCGCGCACTCTGCCAGGAGAAACAGCTCACCTATATGGGCACGGCGCAGATCATTATGCCTGAGAATTACATTGCAATGTTCAACGCGCCGCAGGCGGAGAAAGCACGGCAGATCGTTGCCAGGGCGGAGCCAGACATTGACCGTGCGATCTCCGCCATCGCGGCGAATCAAGCGTTCACACCGCCCCGCAATAATCTCTACGACCGCTTCATGAGCGGCCAAGTGAACCCCATCTTCTATTCTTTCTTCGTCAAAGCAAATGCCTTTGCGGCCGGCGATGCCTGCACCGGCTGCGGCCAGTGTGCCAGGCTCTGCCCAACGAACAACATCACCATTCAAAACGGCAAGCCTGTCTGGGGCGGCGACTGCACCCACTGCATGGCGTGTATCTGCCGCTGCGGCGCGGAAGCCATCGAGTACGGCAAAAAGAGCCTGGGCAAGCCCAGGCATCATTTTGAGGCACTCTGAGAAAAATCGGTTTTTCTTTGTTTATTGCCCCGCAAACTTTGCGCTGCGTTCTGTGCAGAAAACACTTGAACAACCCCTCGGTCAGAGTTACAATCCAACCAACACCTGAAACGCAAAACGCTTCCCGTCCTGGGCCGGTGAAAGATCACCAGTTTGGGGCGGGAAGCGTTTTTGACCACATAAATGACCACAGACAGCGTCGGAGCACACGGAAACAGTGGAAACAAGAGCGTCAAAGAGTGAGTAAAATGTAGCGGAAATGGTTAAAAACCATTAGAAAGCACCAGAAAAAATTTAGTTCAACCGTTTGGGAGCAGGAGGCCCGGGGTTCGAGTCCCCGCACTCCGACCACCTTTCGCAGAAAAACCGCCTAAACAGGCGGTTTTTCTGCGTTTTTTGTTCGATTTTTTGCAATTTTGACGATTGCTGTTCCGCGGTGATTTTAGCGGCAGGAAAGCGGTGGGAGCATGAGCAGGGATAGCCGCCGAAACCGCCAAATCCCTAATCCATCCCTTACTACACAACTAATAGATACTACACAACTAATAGATTTTTTCTTACCCACGCGCTATAATTGAATTGTACCCATCCGATTTGTGTAGCATGAAGATAAATACACAAATTTATAAGCTGTATTTAAGATACGCTCGCAAAAATTGCAGGC